>Ga0315292_10002041_pt1 | contig 11158 bp, 18 predicted proteins | sample YL17G13_0_MG_FD_204029 | JGI IMG/M metagenome (GOLD analysis project Ga0315292, IMG submission 204029) | Sediment microbial communities from Yellowstone Lake, YNP, Wyoming, USA - YL17G13_0 | ecosystem: Environmental > Aquatic > Freshwater > Lake > Sediment | place: USA: Wyoming | collected... | reverse complement strand
CAAATTCGCTGGGCTTTATCGATATGGTAAAAATTATTGGCACAGCAGCAGATGCTAAGATTGAAGCAATCGACGCAGACAAGACTGTTGTTATTTTCGGAAGCATGTATCAACCTATCGCAGGCATTGATACAACCGTAGGTCTATCACAGATTGCAGTCTTAAAGGGATTTATGGATTTTCCATTGTTCTCAGGCGATAAGGCAAAGACTGACATTGTTACCGAAGTTCGCGCTGGTGCAACAGTACCAACAGAAATTAAGTTTGATAGTGGCTTCGGTCACAAGGCAAACTATCGCTTTATGAGCGAAACAATGGTAAACGAACAAATCAAGGTTCCTCCATTCAAGGGCGCAACATGGAATTTAACTGTTTCCCCAGAAAAGAAGAAGATTGCTGACCTTGCATACTTCCAGGGCGTAATGGGCGGCTTTGAAAAGCGATTCGTTGTTAGCGTTGACAACGGCACACTAAACTTTAGTGTCGGCGATGGCCCAACAAACAGAAATACTGTTCCGTTTGCCGATAATGTTACCGGTACACTGAAGCATCAATGGTCATGGCCGTTGGCACAGGTACTCGGCATTTTGAAGCTTAGTGAGACAGCGTCAACTACAGTTATGAATTTTTCCGACATGGGTGCGCTAAAGATTGACATCGATAGTGGCATTGGCAAGTATTCCTATATTCTGCCCGCCGGCAAGGTCTAAGATCTAAATATATGGACGATCTCGACAGGACGTTCGCTAGGTTAAAGAAACTGGATTATAATACATTAGTTTCTAAGATACCTACCGGACGTGTTGTAAATCCCGTTACATTCGAAATGGAATATACAAGATGGGCAGAACCTATATGTATAGCACACGGGTGGACTCTTGACGAATTAAATAAAGAATTGAAAAAACAATATGAGCCATAATAGAGTAGATTTAACTAAAAAGCACGACGAAGGTAAGTGGGCAAAATACCTGCCAGCCATTAGCGGGTTTTATGTAACCCAGCTGGGTTATGCTGCCAGTACCGAGGACTATATTCCTAAATCACGTGTACCGGAAAAATTCGAACATGGAATTCAGGGAATTGATTTTCTAAAGGACCCCGATGAGTGCTATTATAGTTACAAATATGGTCTGTATTCGGCCGGGCACGCTGACAGAAATCTAACAAGATGCGATGATCGCCAACCTATGATTCACAAGCGTAGCAAAGATACGATTCTTGTTGGTGACTCGGGTGGATTTCAAATTGCGACAGGAGTCATCAAGCTTGACTGGAGCACCGTCAAGGGACCGGAAGGAGATAAATTAAGGAATGAAATTCTGAGATATCTGGAGCACACCGCTGATTGGTCGATGACATTGGATGTTCCGGCATTTGCCGCAACCCCACCATTTTCTGAAAAGACCGGATTAACTAAATTCGAAGATTGTTTAGACGTGACTGTTCATAATCTAGATTATTTTATGAAGAATCGTGTTCCTGGTGCAACAAAATTCCTTAATGTATTATCGGGTAGTGATAATGAAAATTCTAAAGAATGGTATGAAACAGTAAAACATTTCAGCATTCCTGAAAGTGTTGAAGCAATGGGGTATGGCAGGGATCGAACCTTCGAAGGGTGGGCATTCGCTGGCTGCAATATGCGTCAGATGAAAACTACTCTGCAAAGACTTCTTAATTTGCGCGATGATGGTTTGCTTGAAGGCAAGGATTGGATTCACTTTCTGGGTATTGGTAGACTAGATTGGGCGTGTTTCTTAACCTCTATTGAAAGACAAATTAAGAAATATCACAATCCCAATATTAGTATTAGTTTTGATGCCGCTAGCCCGTTTGTGGCTGCAGGTGGCTATGCATTGTCTTACGACTATACTCATTTCAGTGCCGATAGACTTACCTATTCTATGGGTAAGGGATTGGACAATAAGGGACTAAAAGGAACAAAATACGCAATGCCATATAGTAGCCCTATCAATGATAGACTTACTAGCGGGGATATCTGCGTCTTGGGTCCGAATGATCCTAATAAAAATGGCAAAATCGGCAAGACAAGTTGGGACACCACTAGCTATGCCTTGGTCATGGCCCATAATGTATATAATCATATCCATGCTGTTCAGGAAATTAACAGATTGGCTGATATAGCATACTCAACACTACCTAACGTAGATTTCAGAGATTGGTATGATTATAGGGGCAAGAAGAAAATTGTCAATAAGAACGACTTTGTACCAAATACAATAATCTACTTTAATAAATTTGTAGAAGAATTGTTTGATCCTAACAATAAAGATCCATACAAAATGTTAGATACTTACAGTGAATTCTTAGAGAGTATTAGTTTCGGTAATAAGAAGGTTGTTACTACACTACATAATGAAGATATGTGGGGCAAACAAGAAGTATTGTCGAAGGACGAATACCCCGATGCGCAAGATATGGCAGACATGGACGATGAACATCTAATTGATGCTGATGAATAGGAAGTTGCAAAAAGCATTATCTGATATAGAAAATATGATCGCTATCCAGAAGGATTGTCTGGAACGTGGTTATATGCACGGAATGCTGAATGGTCTTATTTGTGCATATTCGGCAGTATCTGGTGAAGAACCGAAATTTGCTAGGCTGCCGGGAAGAAAACCAAACAGAATAAACATTAGACATAAGTCTAGACAGACGAAAGTAAAGAAAAGATGATTAAGAAGATTTGTATCTATCACGGTAATTGTGCAGACGGATTTACAGCAGCATGGGTAGTAAGACTTGCACTAGGCAATGAGGTTGAATTCCACGCAGGTGTTTATCAAACTCCGCCACCCGATGTAACAGGAGCGGATGTTTACATTGTGGACTTTGCGTATAAACGAGATGTAATGCTGGAGATTATTGCCAAGTCGAACAGTGTTACTCACATTGATCACCATGCAACAGCAATTGCCGATTGTGCTGGTTTAGAAAAGTTTATGACAACACTCTACAGTCCGGAAAATACAGCAAGTGGTGCAATGCTTACTTGGATGTTCTTTTTTCCAGATCAGGAAGTGCCGCAAATTATCAAGCATGTGGATGATAGAGACCGTTGGAAGTTTGAAATTCCATTCACCAAAGAAATTCAAGCATCTATTTTCAGCTATGCATATACATTTGAAAACTGGGATATGCTGATGGAAGCTAATTTGCAGGAATTGATTACAGAAGGTAAGGCAATTGATCGCAAGCACCTTAAAGACATTCGTGAATTGATCGGCGTGATGAAGAAGAGAATGGTTATTGCTGGATACGATGTTCCTGTATGTAATCTACCCTATACAATGAGTTCGGAGGCCGGACATATTATGGCTATCAGAGAACCATTTGCAGCGTGTTATTTTGATAAACCCGAAGCTCGCGAATTTAGTTTGCGTTCGTCAAAGGAAGGTATTGATGTGTCGGCTATTGCAGTGCAATATGGCGGCGGCGGTCATTTTCATGCAGCAGGGTTCAGAGTAAAATACGAGGATTTAGAAAAGCTGGGTCTATGACTGAAAAGAAGTATCGTAAGGATGATGAGAAACCATCCGAGATGTTTATAAATGCTCTTTCTGGCTACGGAGTAGGGTCGGATAATTTAGAATGTGGCTGGTGCGGAAGAGAACACTTATGTCCCGATACCGATTACAATCACTATGACGATGATGAGTGTACGGCCGAAGAATCAAAGGCCAGATATCGATTATATTGCGAAGAAGAGTTTAAGAAATATCCAGATAAGATTGTATTACACTATGATTGCGATGGTATAAGCGCACAAGAAATGAACGGCATTATGTTTGTACTGGATTGTCCGTGCAATGGGCTAACAAGGTACGAGAAATTCATCTGGGCCGAAAAGGACACAATTAGAAATTATCTAAAGGTGCGTATTGAACAAGAACATAGATGGGCCGAAGAACAATTGACACTCAATAAACTGGCAGGTATATGAAAACTAAAGATTTCGAATCGGTGAAGAATGCCCGAAAGGCTGCAATAGCACAGCTAGAGTTTTATAATAGAATGATGGCTGCAAAAACTGATAAAGAGGAATCTATTTCTCAGCAGTACATCAGAGAAAAAGTTTCCAAAGATATGCAACCATTCTATGATGCATTTCCTTTTCCGTCAGAAAAGACTGATAAACAATTACCTAAAGAGACACAGAAAATGACCAAACCAACAAAGAAGAAATTATTTATTGTCGACACCATTGCAACATTTAGACATCGTTATGTCATTGAAGCCGATGAACTCGAACATGCGTTTGATGAAGTAACAATGGTTGACTCGGGACTAGAAGCTGACTCATTTGAATCAGCTGAACAAGAATACATGGGTGAAACTATACTTGATGGTAGAGAAATTTCGAAGAAAGATTTTAAAAAATTACTCGAAGAGATGGAACGTAGGGGCACCGGTTCGCATTGGATGGGAGAAAAGTTAATTCGAAAGATTGACTATGACCGTTAAAGTAGATCCGAACGATGCCGAACAGGCTGACGAGATTGTTAGTCGACTGCAACGGCCGCCGATTCAATGGAGAGTTTTTGAAATTAAACCTCGGCAGATGTTTTACATAGTTGATTATGTTACAGAGTTACGTCCTTCTATATCTCCGCAAGAAGACGAAATATCAGCGAAACTTGCAAAACAGATCGCAGAAGAAATAGATAGAGAATTATTGATTAATTATGGCCAAAGAGAAAATCGAACACGTTGACATATTAGGGCAACCACTTGCCGAAGGCAATTATGTTGCCATTTCTCGCGGCAACGCTATGTATATTTGCCAAATAAAGAGAATTACTCCGAAGATGATGCGAGCTTCTCCAGTTCACGGCTATGGTAGTGGGGGCGATGGTTGGTTAATTTATTCACAGAACTCAGTTTTGCTATCGGGTCCAGATGCATTGGTATACATATTAAAATATTCAGGGAGTTAAGATGAAGGCCTTACTAGCAGGATTTGGAGGTATTGGTGCCAATGTACATTATTCAGAGATGAAGGCACTTGGGTATGACGTAGACATATTGGATATCAAAACTCCTGAGGCCAAATATAAAAGTATGTTTGAAATAGAACATGCATATGATTTGGCGGTCGTTAGCACACCTAATTATACGCACAAGGTAATTGCATCACATTTGGCTACTCATGGTACAAAGAGGATATTTGTAGAAAAGCCTGGTGTAGCCGATGCAGGTCAATGGCTTCATATGTGTGAATCTCATCCTAACACACAATTCCATCTAGTTAAGAATAATCTTTACAGAGAAAATTATGGTGAAATTTTTGAATTGATAAAACAAAAAACACTTATTGGAATTGATATTAACTGGCTCAACGATAATCGTATTCCTAACCCAGGTAGTTGGTTCACAACCAAGAAATTAGCATTCGGGGGAATATCTCGCGATCTAATGCCACATCTGTATTGTTTCGCACTCAAGATTATGGGTGAGGAGAAAATAATGAATGCAGCATTCTTTCAAGGATGCTACCAACGGTGGGGCATGCATAACATTACTTCTACAGATTATGGAGTTGTTACATCGGGCGGAATATATGATGTAGATGACATTGCTCAGGCTGCTACCACAATAGATGATGTTTCTATAAGACTAACCGCATCCTGGAAAGAGGGATACGATAAGCAGTCAATTACATTATTCTTTAAAGACGGTACAACATACGAATGGGATTTCGGTCTCTGTCCTGCCGCAGCATATGGCAAGATGCTACAAGATACAAAAGATACGACAATTTTGGACACGGCTATCCATACCTTTCTGGACAACTTCTTATGATTACAAGATTATTTTACACAACAGGTAAGCAGGATATTATTCATGAGGAATGGGATAAACCCGAACCAAAGGCAAACGAAATAGAAGTAAAGTCAATATTTACAGGTGTTTGCCGTTCGGACATTGATATGTACTGCGGGACATTTCAATTGCTACCTAAGACTATACAGGGTCATGAGAGTTTGGGAGTTGTTACAAAGGTAGGTAAGCAATTGAGCCATATTAAGGAAGGCGATTTTGTTGCTACCCGAGGTGAACCGGCATTTGCCGACTATTATAATTGTCCCGACGAAATGTTTGTGCAGGTTCCCAAAGCCGAACCTAAATACATACTAGAACCTGTTGCCTGCGGAATCAATATAGCAAACAGTCTGAAGCCGGAAACAGACGATGATATTCTTCTATTGGGTACAGGATTTTTGGCTACAGTCGTGTATACAATCCTTCAGCGATATTACTCCAATCATGTTATTGTTGTCGGTAATGCTAATCCAGAGTTTTGGTCAGAGGCATCTAATACCACATTAATAACAAATTCGGCAAATATTATGAATCGTAAATTCAATTACGTAATAGATTTGTCCGATAAACCAGAGTATCTAGACTTGAATGTCTATAATGAACGTGCTACAATAGTTCTTGCAGCGGAGAAACATCCTAAGGCAACATTATCGTTTGCGCAGTTCCTTTGGAATGCAGTGAATATAAAATTTCCAAGTCCGCGCAATTCTGCATTTTACAACTACATGGCACTTGCAGAAGAATTAATAGGTAGCAGTGAAATTAAATCTGAATCACTTTGGACAAAATCGTATGATAGGGAGACTGAAGTGGAACTGGCATTTAAGGAAGGTGTCGATAGACCTGCAGGATATTCAAGGGGTTACATTACATGGCAGATATGAGAATTTATGTTGTTGACCTAGAATCTGTTCCTACTCGGTATACATGCGAGTGGAAAGCACATTTACCTGCCTTGTTAAGAAGTAAGGTTAGGGAGGCAGGCCTAGATATCAAGGTCATTAATATATCCGGAGGTAGAAATTCTATTCAGGCTACACCCGGGGCATTCTTAAATTTCCAGGCAACAAATATCTATAAAAACAATCAATTAAGCAATATAGCTAAACGATTTACTTCGGAAGTAAAACCTGGTGATAAATTTGTATTTGCTGATGCATGGCATACAGGCATACTACAGTTAAAATATATGAGCGAATTATTAGGTATTCCGGTGGAAATACATGCTTTATGGCATGCTGGCAGCTATGACCCACAGGACTTTTTGGGTAGACTAATCAAGGACAAGAATTGGACTTATTCTACCGAACGTGCTTTGTACCACGCTGTAGACTATAATTGGTTTGCAACTGAATTTCATGCAAACTTATTCATGAATACATTGTTTCCAGATGGTAAAGATTATGATGGTGTGTATCAGACCGGTTGGCCGATGGAGTACATGCCGAAACTGTTCGAACCTTATGCAAATACACCAAAGGAAGATTTAATTATATTTCCACATAGGATTGCACCAGAGAAGCAGCCGGAGATATTTAGAGACTTGGCCGCAAGCATGCCAGAATATAAATTCATTGTATGTCAGGATAATAAGTTGGAAAAGGCAGAATATCATAAATTATTAGCTAAGTCTAAAATTATGTGGTCAGCGAATCTGCAAGAAACATTAGGAATTAGTCCGTTTGAAGGTGCATTGCTAGGAGTATATCCATTGTTACCGGACAGGTTAAGCTATTCAGAAATGTATACACAAGAATACCTTTATCCTTCTAAATGGACCGAATCATTCGATACATACAAGAATCATAAGACAGAGATTATGTCTCTAATAAAAGAACATATGGAATTAGATTCGAGTGACTATGTTAAAAACGAATTAGCACCACATTTACTCGAAAATTATTTTAGCGCAACCGCATTAGTTAAGAGACTGTTATCATGAAAAGATATGTATACCAAATTATAATTGAAGAAGGTAATGACGAATTTTGGGAAGGGGTCGAACAAGATCCGGGTAATGGTATCAGTGATCTGCATACTATGATTACCGAATGTCTTGAAGGTACAGGACTAGGTGATTCCGAAATTAGACTTATAGAATATACAGACAAATAAGGAATAAAAATGGAAAAATTTGTAAGAACTGGTCACGAAAATGTAAGATTTTTTGTAGGACCCGAAATTGAAAAGACACCAGCCGCTGACAAAAGAACATTGTTTGTAGTTGGGCTGCAAGACACCAATATAGTAGAAGGGCTGGCTCGTGAACATAAGGCACCACATATTTTTCTTAGTGCTAATCGCTCTTTCGATTCAGTGGAAGAAGTCGAACCCGGCGTCTACATGGTCGGCGATACTATGGTATCTGACTGGGAAAAGCAAATCCATTATCTATTAGACAAAGGATTTATGGTCTCATTAGATTATCCAGCGCATAAGCACGCAATGGTGTTAAAGGCTCTTAACCCTGGTATTTGGCAATCTAGAAATTTTGTGCCAATCCTAAGCGTAGCTATTCCTAATGTAAGCACCTCTAGCGTCAACTTAACTATCAAAATTGATGATTCAAACTTCAAGGCAACAAATGATGGCGTATGGTGCATGAATCATCACGAAATTACTGATAGCAATAGATTTACATCGTGGAATGAATATAGAGATGATGTGATTTTAACAGACGACGAAATTGGTAAACATTATGTTTCGGGTGCAGTTCCTAATCCAGTACTGAAGGTTTCCACTCCAAATAACGAAGTAAAGACGCTGAAGGTTCCTGAACCGGTTTATGCAGACATCAATAAACCAGCATTGAATATGGAAGCTGTAAAGAATATTGTTGAAGCAGGTTTGGATCCAGACGCACCATCAAAACTAAAGCCAGAAAATGAAGAAGAAAAGAGCCCGACGGTCGTCGCTATTACGAGCCCTGTTGATGCAGCTGAAGCATATGCGGAAGGTGCTACAACTGACCCGCTCGCCGCAAAGGAACCTGAGAAGAAGGCAAAGGCCAAGAAATGATAAAAAGTAGAACTATTTTTGTAACTTTCCAGAAGGAAGGTATTCACAAATATCCAGCAGCGGCAACTGATCCTAAATTAGAATCTGTTAGCTTTCTTGGTGTTCCGCATAGGCACATCTTTCATTTTCGTGTAACATTAGATGTTTTCCATAATGACCGAGATGTTGAATTCATTATGTTTAAGCGTGAACTCGAAGCACTATATGGAAATGGTACATTGCAAATGGATTACCAAAGTTGCGAAATGCTTGCAGAAAGTCTCATCGAATATATTTCTTCAAAGTATCTAGATCGTAAGATTTCTGTAGAGGTAAGCGAGGATGGGGAAAATGGCGCAACTTTGGAGTATATTCCGGAGGACACCTTTGACGGTATCGTCGACAGAAGAAAAACCTAAACACATCTTTGATAAGAAATACAAAGTTGTAGTCAGTGTAAAATCTAACTTAACCTATCTAGAAATGTTAGATTGGGTTAATAAAAATAGTCATGGTTCTGTAGATGTATGGTTCAGCGATACACCTAATGGTGTAATAATTGATATTGCATTTGCTGACCCCGATGATGCATTAATTTTCAAAATAAAGTATTCAGCATGAGCACAGGTGATCCCTCAGTATTTGGACAATCAGGCCAATATTTGGTAGCCGGTGACGGTATCACTATTTCAGGTAGTCCGACCTGGGGATCATTAGATCTTAATCTTCCAGATAATAAAGATTTCAGGGAATTAAAAGAACGCATCGAAAGTATAGAAAAGCGTCTTGCTATTGTAATTCCTAATACAGAATTGCAGGCAAGATTTCCTGCTTTGCAAGAAGCATATGATCACTATAAACTTATTGAGAAATTAGTAAATGACCAGTCCAAAAATACATGATAGTGAATTCTCTGAGGAAACCCTTAGCTGGTCCAAGGCATATGTTGGCGCAAACAATAAGTATCCAGTTATGGAAATAGAAGAAAGATTACGAGCTGTCGAGGAACGATTACTAATTATTGCCCCGTCCAATGAGGTCCTTGCTAAGTACCCTGCACTCGCTGAAGCATATCGCGAGTATAAACTTATCGAGAGACTAACAATTGGCAATGACTAAGCATAAAATACTAATTACGGGTGGTGGCGGATTTATCGGTACACAGGTAGCATGGGAACTGGCAGCCAACGGGCATGATATTACCGTAGTTGATAGGAATACACCGATCCATAATTTTCCTGGAGTTTATCGAGTTAGTGACTATTTAGAATATTTTACTAATCCCGATAACGACACAAATTTTGATACAGTAATACATCTTGCGGCAGAGCACTTAGTTGAACAAAGTGTCACAGAACCTGCTGAATATTACACAAATAACGTAGTAAAAATGAAGGGTCTGCTCGATGTTATGGTCGCACGTAAGATCAAGAACATTGTTTTTAGTTCTAGTGGAAATACATATGGCAGGCAGGGAATGAAGGGTCCGCTTAAGGAAGCAGGATCTTATTACGACCCCGAGAATCCATACGCATCAACGAAGGTAGCAGGCGAGCTTCTTATAAAGGATTATGCAAAAGCATATGGCTTGAAGTATGTAACATTTAGATACTTCAATGCTGCCGGTGCAGACCCACAATGTAGATTTGGCTATGTGCAACGTCCTGCTACACATGTTATTCCAATTCTATGTAACAAGATTCTAAACGGAGAAACATTTCCCGTGTATGGAACTAATTATTATACTAATGATGGAACATGTGTTAGAGATTATGTACATGTTGCAGATTTAGCAAGGGCACACAATCTTGCACTTAGCCTTTTTGATACCAACAATGCCAATGATACATTTAATATTGGTTGTGGCAGCGGCGGAGTTAGCTTGTTTGACCTCATTGAAGCGGCAGGAGAAGTTATTGGTAAGGAACCCAAAATTGAACACTGTAGCAGAAGAAGAGGTGATCCGGAAATATTGACAGCCGATATTTCACACGCCAGATATATACTAGATTGGGTTCCGCAATATAATATTAAGGATATTATTCAACACGCTTGGAATTGGGAGAAGAAATTTGAAACAAGTAAATGAACATCAGGAAGAATGTCTAAACATTCTTCAAGAAGAATGTGCAGAAGTGATTCAGGCAGCCTCCAAGATCAAACGATTCGGCCTAATAGGCAAACCACTAAATACTACCTTAACCAACAGGGAAAGTTTGGAAATGGAGTTAGGTGATGTACTGGCTCTGGTCGATCTTCTAAAGGGCTCTGGTTTAGGTGTGACAGAAGAGGGTATTGAAAAAGCCCGTGT
>Ga0315292_10002040_pt1 | contig 11160 bp, 16 predicted proteins | sample YL17G13_0_MG_FD_204029 | JGI IMG/M metagenome (GOLD analysis project Ga0315292, IMG submission 204029) | Sediment microbial communities from Yellowstone Lake, YNP, Wyoming, USA - YL17G13_0 | ecosystem: Environmental > Aquatic > Freshwater > Lake > Sediment | place: USA: Wyoming | collected... | reverse complement strand
CAGGTCATTTTCCACAGGCTTTTCATGTTACACCTCAATCTTTCATTTCGTGCCCGGTCAGTTTAAGGAACACATCTTCCAGGGTTGGCTGCTCGGTACGCAGGTTCCGAAACCGGATATTCAGTCTGGCGAGCAAGGAAACTACATCATAAACCAGCGAAGCCTGGCTGGTCTCTCCATGGACGGTAACCCTCTCACCCTGGACTTCAAGCTGCCCGATCAGTCGAACACTTTCTTCAAACTCGGGTGGCAGTTTGCCATCCACCGAGAAAACGATGCGTTCCTCTCCGCCCAGGTTGCGGATCAGCTGCTCAGGGGTGTCTAAGGCGACGATACGACCATGATCGAGGATCGCCACCCGGTCGCACAACCGCTCAGCTTCCTCCATGTAGTGGGTGGTCAGCAGGATGGTCTTGCCTCTGCTACGCACCTGGGTTATCAGGTCCCAGATGGCATGCCGGGCTTGCGGGTCCAGACCGGTGGTCAGCTCATCCAAAAAGATCAGCTGTGGGTCGGGTAACAGTGCCAGTGCGATGAAGAGGCGCTGCTTTTGCCCGCCTGATAGCTTTGCAAAGGGAGCCTTGCGTTTCTCTTCCAACCCGAGCTGCACCAATAATTCCTCCCAACTGGCAGCTTTCGGGTAGAACGAGCTATACAGGTCCAGCGCCTCCCATACCTTCATCCGTTCCGGCAGGTTGGATTGTTGCAATTGCATACCGCAATGGAGGTGCAGGAAATGGGCATCATGTTGCGGGTCCACTCCGAGCACAGTCACCTGACCCTGGTCAGGTTTGCGCAGACCCTCCAGGCACTCAATGGTGGTGGTCTTTCCGGCGCCGTTTGGACCGACCATGCCGAATATCTCGCCCTCCTGCACTTCAAAACTCATTGTATCCACGGCGACGGTTTCGCTGTATGCTTTGTGTAATCCTTCAACTTTCACAACTGTGTTCATACTTTCACCTCTCTACTTACTTTTCAAAATCGTTTCCAGGGCAGCCACATGTTCAGAGAATACCTTTCGACCATTTGCTGTTGCTGATAGATATGTGCGTGGTTTGCGCTCCACGAAGGTTTTGTTGATGGTGATATAGCTGGCATCTTCTAGTTTACGAAGGTGAGCACCCAGGTTGCCATCGGTGACCTCTAGGAGATCGCGAAGATAGGTGAATTCCAATTCTTCATTTGTTTCAAGGGTCACCAGGGCAGCCATGATACGCAAACGAACGGTTTGGTGGATAGTTTCGTTTAGCTCAGCCATAATTACCACCTGTTTCGCATGTGGATACCTAGGGCGATCATCCCGCCACCACCCAGGAATGCCATCAAGAGATAAAAAATGTCAGGAAGTAGAAAGTAAGCGACCAGAGATAATCCGAGCAAAGCTAAGCCCCACCATACTGAAGCGAAGGACAGCAGTAAGCCCATGGCGATCCAACCAACCGTGACAAACAGGATAATGAACATGGCGAGCTGTTTCCCATCCACGGGCCAGGCGACAGCGACAGCCGCAAAACAGTAAAAGAAAAGCAGCAGCCAGAAAATCCCAATACGTTTGCCGGATGAGGTGGGGGTGGAAGTGCGCACACCACGGTTCATCCTGATCCCAATGATGGCTGAGAGAATCCCACCCATGATGTCCAGGCCAATCCAGACATACCCTGCCATCTCTTTAGGCAAGAATTGGGAGCCTAAGAAACCGACCATCCAAATGGCACCCCATAAGATCAGGAATTTATATGCGCCACTGCTGGAAATCGCCCGACGTGTTTTTTGCATCATCGTTTGGATTGCAGTAAGGGCTTCTTCGGCTTCAGTAGGTGATATGTTCATGAGCATACTCCCTTAGAGTAGTATTATTTGAAGAGTACTCTATATTACAGAGTATTATACACCGTTTAAAGAAAAAGTCAAGGGGTTGAAGAGAGAAATGGGCATTTAGTGTAGGAGATGTTGGCAACCAGAAGATAACTTCTCGAGGTTGAAAACAAAAAATTTATAAGGATTTCTTATTCACCAGTTGGGTTTGAAAACTAGCGCTAGAGCTTATAATCCAGCTTCACCCATGGATTTCAATAGTATTGAAAAGGCTTTTTTCTCATATTCAGCAATCCTGGCGAAACCTGCAGCAGCCTTGCTGAGATCATCCTGCTGGATGGCCTCCGCAATTCCAGGGAGCATGTTCATACCAGCCTGCAGCAGTTTTATCGCCTCAGAGAAATCCAGGCTTGCCATTTCCCCAGACTGCTCCAGGAATGTTATGTACCCGGATTCTACGTCACAAAATCATAAAAAACAACCTATTTAGCCAGGATAAATGCATCATATTATTTTCTCCCACTCAGGAGGTGAAAAAGCAAATAACAAGGGTGTATTGTGCCTAATATAAGCAAAAAGCGAGCTCATATCTCCCACTTTATCCAAAAATAATATCCACCCTGCCTTTCCAGCCTGAAAACAAAAGAGTTTTGTCAAGTTTGGCTTTCACCCATTGGGTTAATGAAAAACTGGCATGTTAAAATTTGAAGGAGAAAAAACAACCACGAAAAGGGACTTAATTGTGATCAACAAAATTGATTTTGCAGCCAGGAATCTGACTTCAAATGTGGGCCTATATCTTTTGTTCGAAAATGCAAAGGCCAACGGTATTTTTGAACTCATTGACACCGATCTTGTGTTTGATAATGAATCAACCAACAAAATCAAGATGAATCATATAAAAGCCATGCTCTGCGGCCATTTTATTGGAATTGATAAATTGGAACGACTTAAACTTCTACAATGGGGTCCACTGGTAAATGAGTTTGGTATTTCGGTGAGAGAACCAGAAACGGTATCCAGATTCTTAGGCAACCTCAGCTACAAAACAACTCAAATGCTCAGAGATATCAATTTCAAAGTCTTCAAAAAGCTGCTTTACAAAAGTAAATTGACATCCATCACCATCGATATTGACAGCAGTGTGGTCAACGTGGAAGGCCATCAAGAAGGTACAGCCAAATGATACAATCCCAAAAAACTGGGTAACCTGTGTTACAACCTCCAGTTTGCCTTCCGTGATGAATTAAAAGCCTACATCATTGGTTTTGTGAGAAGCGGTAATACTTATGCCTCAAATGGCGCTGCTGAAATGATCAAAGAAATCGTCGCCAATATCAAAACCGATGATTTGGAAATCCTGTTCCGGATGGACAGCGGCTATATTGATGACGGAATCATTGAAACAATAGAATCACTTGGTTGTAAGTATTTGATTAAAGCGAAAGAATATACAACCCTTGTTTCTCGTGTAACGGAACCATCGATAATATTCGTGACGGGTGAGGAGGGCAGGGAAATAACTGAACTTGAGACGAAACAAAATACATGGGTCAGAAACCGAAGATTTGTAGTCTCTCGGGTATTGAAACCGGAAAAAGATAGGAAGCAATTATCTTTACTGGAAAGAGAAGAATACGAATATTTCTTATTTGTCACCAATACTGAACTACCTTCAGAAATAGTAGTCATTTCTCACGAGAAGCGCAGCAATGCTGAGAATTACATCAAGGAAACCAAATATGATATGGCGGTTGGACATCTATTACTGAAATCGTTTTGGGCCAATGAGGCAGTATTTCAAATGATGATGCTTTCATACAATCTGTTTTTACTTTTCAAATTTGATTTTCTGGGCATTTCAGTTTTCAGACAGCAAATCAAGACATTCCGCTTGAAGTATGATACACTTGCCGAGAAAATTATCAGATCAGCAAGATATGTGGTCATGAAGCTCCCAGCAAAATAGCCATATAAAGATGTGTATGAAAAATGCATGGCATAACTTTTCTCCTAAAATATTCCGGACAGTTATTCTATTTATTTGGGACGTTGAAAACGTTTCAGCATATTCGGTTTTGAAAAATTAATTGCGAAAATATATACTGAATGGCACATCAACGCTATAATTAACAAAGTTCCGTCAAAATTTTCACCCAGTTTGGGCGAAAAATTTGGCAAATTAATTTCGACGTGGAATTTCGGTAATAACATATTTATAATAAAACTTTTTAGCAATCCAATTTATTGAGTCACTATTCCATTTTTTTGAGGATGAAAAAATGTTATCCAGACGAGGTTTCTTTAAAATAAGCGGTACTTTCTTGGTTTCTGTGCTTGCGATGCGTAATAAGGTGTTGCGCATCAAGGCTGCTATCCCAGGCGGAACTCTGCCCCCCGCAGCGGTGCCGAAATACCAAACCCCCATGCTCATCCCACCTGTCATGCCAATGGCAGGCACAATCAAGCTTAAGGATGGCACGGACGCGGATTATTACGAGATATCCGTAAAGCAGTTTGATCAGCAGATCTTGCCAGTGGGCATGCCCATGACAACCGTATGGGGCTATGGTGCGATAAGTGCGGCGGATCCAAGGGGTATCCTGCTGCACAACGCGCCTTCGCTTACCATAGAAGCTACAGCGAACACACCGGTGTCCGTGAAGTGGATCAACGACCTGGTGAATCCAACCACTGGCAGCTACTTGCCGCACCTGCTACCAGTCGACCCGACGCTGCACTGGGCTAACCCCCCTGGCGGGCTGTTAGGACGCGATACACGCCCAGACTTTACAGGAAAGACCTACGTCCCTATAGATACTTTCACCGATCCAAACACGCAGTACACTCAGTACAACGGTCCCGTTCCCATGGTCCCGCATCTCCACGGTGCGGTGGGCGTCGCTGACGACAGCGATGGCTACGCTGAAGCGTGGTGGCTGCCAGCGGCTGTCGGTATACCGGTAAGTTATGCCAAAGAAGGCACATGGTACCAATTCTTCAGGGGTAAGGCTGAAGCGAGTTACGGCTCTCAGGTCGTCTGGGGTAGTGGGTTTGCTTCTTTTGTGTATCCAAATCATAACCGTGCCTCAACCATCTGGTATCACGACCATACATTAGGCATGACCCGAACCAATGTTTATGCTGGGCCAGCCGGATTCTACATCATCCGCGGCGGTCCAGACGGCGATAGCGCTGTGCTGGATTCGCAGACTGGACATACGGCAGTACTCCCGGGACCTGCTCCCATGCCCAATGACCCATTCCCGCCAAACACGACGTATTACGAAATCCCCATCGCCATCCAAGACCGCGCCTTCAACGAAGATGGGTCGCTGTTCTATCCCGATTCACGGGCGTTCTTTGACGAATACATTGGGTCTTACATCCCGGTTACTGACCTTTCACCGATCTGGAACCCCGAGTTCTTCGGCAACATGCTCATGGTCAACGGCAACACCTGGCCCTTCCAGAATGTGGAGCAGCGCCGCTATCGCTTCCGCTTCCTGAACGGATGCCAAGCACGACACCTGATCCTGGACTTCTCCGCTATCTCAGGTGTCGAGGTATGGCAGATCGGCAACGAGGGTGGTTTCCTGGCTGCACCGGTTAACCTGACTGCCAGCAATGGCAACCAGCTGCTGATGGGACTAGCAGAGCGCGCTGACCTGATTGTCGATTTTACCAACGTACCCTTGGGCAATTACATTCTGGGCAACCTCGGACCGGATGAACCCTTCGGTGGCGGCGTTCCAGGCATCGATTTCACCTCAGCAGACCCAGATTCGACTGGGCAGATCATGCAATACCGTGTCGTTCCAGGGCTAGCTCCTGACCCAACCACACCAGCGCAGTTCTTGCAGCTGCCGGCGATCACACCGCTGCCCCCTGAGACGATCATTCGACCATTAGCGCTCGTCGAAATGATGTCCAACGTCCACGATGGACCATCAGAAGCTAGGCTGGGTACGGTTGAGAGTGGTATGGCAGTGGCGAAAGAGTGGATGGAACCAGTTACCGAGAACCCAAATGTGGGGGATACTGAAATCTGGGAGTTCTACAACACCACAGCGGATGCGCACCCGATGCACGTGCATGAGGTGGTGTTTGAGGTGGTGAACCGGGAGAAACTTGTACTAGATCTTGTAACAGGAGAGCCTGTTCAACCGTTTCAACTGACTGGGGAGGTGCGACCCCCGGAAGCGTGGGAAATCGGCTTCAAGGACACGGTTATCTCGTACCCAGGTGAGGTCACCCGCATCAGGGCGCAGTTCAACAATCCTGGCCAGTTCGTGTGGCACTGCCACATCATTGAGCATGAGGACAACGAGATGATGCGACCCTACCGCATCGGACCGATGCAACCAGGAGAACCCGGCAGAATGATGTACAATTCATTCTTACCAATCATAAATAAGGACAATGATGTCAACCCGTAGATTTTTTCTTAAGGTACTTCTCTCCTTTGACCCGATTGCAATCGGCGGATACGTCTGGCGCTTCAACATCGTGAACCATGAAGACAATGAAATGATGCGCCTAAACGAAGTCCAACCAAACCCGAAGGCACCAACAGGGACATATATCAAGGGAGTGGATTACTAGCCATATATATTAGCTGCCTCCATCTTAGTTTAAGTAGATTGACACATCAAAAGACAGGCTGCCCCGCTGGAGCCTGTCTATTTTTATATAGAGGTCAGCCAGGAAAGCATCACCGATGATCTTTGGATATATATCCCGCCCGGCGGTTAGATGATGTCCTAAAATATCAGGTGGAGAATTCAGGTATTCCCGCACCTGTAGTAAACAAAGATGGGTAGTATCCATCCCCAATATACCTGGCGGGGAGGGTCAGCGAAATTGAAGCGCAGGTAATCAAACCCCCCACCTTGACCGAGCCCATGCAGGAATTCATTCGACCAGTCCCTACCTGTGCGCCAATGGACCAGGTCGCGGATACCATTGACGGGGCACAATCCATGTGCCCGTCTATGCGGAATGGAGATTAAATGTTCCATCTTTTCCCTCCCAATCCGAACGCCTACATATAATACTAAACCGATCGCCCAAGAGGTTCGAACTTATTCTTTGGAAAGCGATCAATCCAGCAGGAAAGGTTTCATAGGTTCCCATTGTTCTTTCCACACCTTTGGGACGAGTTCGTCCGTGACCATCGGCGGGAAAGTAGCCGCCATGGAAACCCTATCTTCCAACTCCAGATTGAATAAAATGAATGGGACGACCCAGTAGGATGGCTCAGAATGTTCCTGGCTAAACTTCGCCATGGCCTTACTCAACTCCCCCTGCGTTTCCAGATCCATCACAGCGCCGATGGCATCCATGGAGAAATGCAGCTCCTCCCAAAAGATGTGTTTCTTCCAGATTGCCCATACCTTGCCCAAGTTCTCGACTATTCCTCTCATGCCATCTTCAGGTGCACCGGTTAGGTCCTCGATCGCCTGATGGATAGTCACCAGTAGAGACTCCATCTCACGATGGTTGGCGGTTAAAAGGTCATATGGGGCGGAAGGGAGCTTGATCCGCAGGATCGGAAATGCAACCTGGTCTTCACCCTGGTGATGTGCCCGTAAAACAGACGCAAAGCTGAGCGTATAAGTAGTATAACCAAGGAGTATCTGCGGCTGAGGCAGCCCATTCTGAAAATACTCAGTCCCTTTGGTGATCCCAACATTGATCCCACGCGTGATGACTTTATGGATGCGGATCAGGTCTTCTGCCGGGTTGGGGATGGTTGAGGTCATAAATTGTCTCCTTTATTCAATTCTCCAAACCTGACCGACTTGGCTTGCTTTATTACTACCGGATTGGGGACAAATACAGAAATAGAAAGCTGTTTGTGATCATATATCCTCCTGATTTCGATGGATTAGTCTGATCAGTGGCATGCATGGACCAGCTTATCGATCATTTGGACCCAAAGGGGGTTTCGAATGCTCGTCGTTTTGGCTTCGACGGCTGCTTAATTATAACCAGTTAACAAGGTGGAATCGATATCCCCGATGTGTGGGCAAATCCGGATCTACGGTCTGGATATCAACTTGGCGTTTTTTTAGCAGGCTGGGCTTCATCTCAATAGGCTGTAAAAATAAAATGCAATAAATACTATGCCAATCGCATAAGGCAATATCATTGGTCTGACCCCTCGCCAAAAAAGGGCTTTTAGCGTCTGCGCTTTGTTCAGGTTGCTGATAACCTGCGGGACGATCGCGCCGCCGGAAATCGATATCTGCCCTTCAATTCTCTGGATTCTGCCGAGCACAAGGATTTCTTCTTCAGGGGCAAGGGTGCGCTCGTAGAGGCGCAGTCTTTTATCGAATCCCAAAATACCTTTGGTCTTGACCCCAAGATTTTCTAATATCGTTTTTGTTGGTTGATCCAGGTTTTCAACGGCGGGATCATCACCCAGGACCACGTCAGCACCACCTTCCAGGATTTTTATCCTACCAGTCATATCATCGACCGTAAACGGACCCGATGAAGTTTTGTGGACTGTTTGCCAACGACCTCCACCTCTTCCACCGCTTTTATACTCTTTGATTTCAAGCTGCCAATAAGCGCATTCGGATTTCTTGATCTGGCTCTGGATGGGATCCCCCTTTACTTTTCCGATGACTTCCACCCAGCCCTGGCCGGGTAGGGCGCTAACCCAGGTGGTGGGTATTCGCCAGCCCAGGAAGAGATTGCGCAGGGTACCGGCTGAATAAACTAACGGACCCACGAGCCATAGGGCAATAAAGAACCAAAGAAACCAGTTATTCATTTTTCCCTCCTGTGGCGCACCTGCTTGAATGCTTGTGTTTCAGGTGTAAGGATTTACCTGGATACCTGATAGGTGAAAATGTTATGTAAACTTCATTATAGCATGCTGAGAATTTGATTATTTTGTAAGCGAGCTTGCTCTCAGAAAATGGTTGCATATGAACTCCTGCGCCATATCAGTTGACATGCATCCATAAAGATTGTTTGGTGTTATATAGTCAGCTATTTTTCTGACAACTTGGCGTATTTTGGCAGGAAAAGTACTGGTACTGGTACTGGTAGTGATTGTTGGTTAATATTGCTGAGGATGAGTTGAGATGGATATCTACTACAAAATCATCAAGTTGATTTTTAGAGTTTTTCATTTGGTATTATTTCAGAAATGCCATGTGAGTGGCGAATATCCTGTTCGACTCGGGCAAAAAATCATCGCCGGTAACCACCCCAATGCCACCGACGGCTTCTATCTCCCATCTTTGTTCAAGGATAAGCTGTATTTTTTCGTCCAGGGTGATCTCTTTAACATTCCCATCATCGGCTGGCTCTTTAACAAAAGCGGGCAAATCCGCGTAGATCCAGACCACAAAAGAGCCTCCCTGGATCGGGCGGTTGAGCTGCTGAAGCAAGGTGAATCGGTGGCGATCTTCCCGGAAGCCCGTTTGAACCCAGACGGGCAACCGATGAAGAGCAGCACCGGGGCAGTCAGGCTATCGTTGATGACCAAAGTACCAATTATTCCAATTGGCTTTTACGTCCCCCCTAGGAATCTCCACCATATCTCTCGCATGAAGAAAGGGGAGGTTTCACAGGGTCACTGGCAGACTCACGGACATTGCTACTTGCATTTCGGCTCTCCATGGCTGCCTGGTGAGGAAGCAGGTGAATCGCTGGAACAAGCTGACCTGCGTGGGCTGACTGACCGGTTGATGGAAAAGATCAATGACCAGACTCAGTTGGCAATGCAGGTTTATGCCAAGGAGACTGGTTTGCCCATAGACGTGGCGTCTTTTAATGGTCGTTGATCGCCGGTGTTTAATTAAAGACCCTTTCCGAACGGCTATTCATGGTCATAACCCTGCTTCATTCCAATCATTGATAGCCTTAAAATTGACTGTAAGCGCTGTCTGCTGAGTTATCTGCTGGTGATTACTAGCTTTGTTGCGCTAGTAATTCATAGATTGGTTGTGAGGACGAATCAAAAAAAATAGTATTGTATATAGGGAGGATAATATGGCACAGGCAGGCATTCATGGTCTGATAGGTACGGCGGTCCGTTAGCTGACCCCGGCACGCACCTGGCTCATGCTGGGTATCGTCTTGGGCAACCTGCTGCCCGATGCAGATAATCTGGCAGTGGCGGTGGCAACCGTAATGAAACAACCCACGGAGGGACTCCACCGCACCTTCACTCATAGCCTTTTCGTGGTTGTGGCGGTGATGGTCGTTTTTTATCTGGACGGTGTGCTGGTCAAACAGCCGCGTTGGGGCAACCTGGGGGTGGGGCTGGGGTAGGCATCCTGATGCACATCCTATTGGATCTGCTTCTCTGGTTTAATGGTGTGGCCGATCCGGTCGTGGGTCAACCTCTGGGCTGGTTACACTTCTCCCGCCTGGTTCGATAAGCTGATGTTATCCACCGAGTTTCTGTTCTTCGCCCTGTTCTTCCTCGGGTTGGCGTCCATTGCCCACAAGCGAAATACCGACCAGGAGTACCTGGGTAAGCTACGCAACTGGACCTGGATACAGGGGGCACTGTTCGTGGTCTTCACCGTGTTGGTTTATGTGATGCAGAAAGGCTTCATGACCCCCTATGGAGCGGTATGCCTGCTCTCTTTGGGGTTGGCGATCGGTGTAACCATTCGCATGCGTCAGACGGTGGAGGCGGTGGCGGTGTAGTTTGTAAGTAAATTTCCAAAATTCGCCAATGAGCACACACAGAGCAAAGGGCCATCAATCTTAAAAACTCTGTGGAGTTATCAAAACAGAATTTCGCTGAGGATTATTCCATCATCACGGGTTCTTTATTGGTTTTCAAAAAACCAGGCAGGTAAAACCCGACGATTCCTGCAAATAATGATGTCTGCGCCAGGATGGGCTGCCAGTTGTTACTCACCAGGTCGTAGAATTGCGTGCCTTCATCTCCCATTGGGACGCTTAACCCGATTGGCAAAAGGATGAGCAACGGGATGAGAGCCCCAACTGCCGAGCCGATCAGCCGCTGATATAGAAGTGGCTTGCTGCTTTTCCATACCCACCGAAGCGCTGCCTGCCCGACCAGGTTGATCCCGAGCACATAACCGGTCCAGATCATTAATAACAAGAACAGCCACCCAAACCGTGATAGTGTATCCACCCATCCGAAGATTACTGAGAACAGGAAGACGGTCAGGAATGAGGCTGCCACCTGTAACACGAAGGTCACCAACCACCCGAACACACGCAGGATAAACTTGATCACACCCATAAAATCCTCCACCTTACTCTATTTTCCGTTACCTTGAATAATTTTACACTCATTTCATTTTATAGTGCGGGATTGTATCCAGCCAGTATATTCTG
>Ga0315292_10002039_pt1 | contig 11161 bp, 6 predicted proteins | sample YL17G13_0_MG_FD_204029 | JGI IMG/M metagenome (GOLD analysis project Ga0315292, IMG submission 204029) | Sediment microbial communities from Yellowstone Lake, YNP, Wyoming, USA - YL17G13_0 | ecosystem: Environmental > Aquatic > Freshwater > Lake > Sediment | place: USA: Wyoming | collected... | reverse complement strand
GTGAGCCCGAGCGCGTTCTTCGGCAGTCCGGGATGATGGAGTTTCGGCTTCGTCAGGTAGGTCATCGCGCCACTTTCCGCAGCGGCGCGACGTTGAAGAGCCGCGCCTTCTCCGCAATCTCGCGGGTGACAAAACGCTCGGTCAGCGGATTGCCGTCGTAGTGAAGGATCGGAATCAATTTCTCGGGATCGATCCCGCATTCGTTGACCAGGAGCATCCGCAGTTGCGCGTCGCGGTTCTGTTCGACGACGAACACATGATCGTGATCGGCGATGAACTCGAGGACGGCGTCCGCGAAGGGAAACGCGCGGATGCGCATCTGATCGAGATGGATACCCGCGTGCGCCAATGCAACCAGCGATTCGGCCATCGCCGCGCCGGTCGAGCCGAACCAGATCGCCCCGGCGCGCGTGGGCTGCGCCGCGGGCCGGATCACCGGTGCCGGCAGGAGCCCCTTCGCCGTCTCGAACTTCCGGAGAAGCCGCTGCATGTTGTCGACGTAGGCGTTGCCGTCCTCGGTGTAGCGTGCGTAGCGATCCTTCGAGGTGCCGCGCGTGAAATACCCGCCGCGCTTCGGGTGCGTGCCGGGGTAGGTGCGATACGGGATGCCGTCGCCGTCGACGTCGAGATAGCGACCGAATCCCTTGCCGGCCTCCAGCGCCTCGGCGGTCATCACCTTGCCCCGGTCGAGCCGGCGACTGTCGTCCCAGGTGAAGGGCTCGCACAGCCAATCCTGCATGCCGATGTCGAGGTCCATCATCACGAAGACGGGCGTCTGCAACCGGTCGGCGAGATCGAACGCCTGCGCGCCCATTTCGAAGCATTCCTTCGGGTCTTCGGGAAACAGGAGCACATGCTTGGTGTCGCCGTGCGACGCGTACGCGCAGATCAGGAGGTCGGCCTGCTGCGTCTTCGTCGGCATCCCGGTCGACGGACTGCCCCGCTGGACGTCGAAGATCACCGCGGGGATTTCCGCGAAGTATGCGAGCCCGATGAATTCCTGCATCAGCGAAATGCCCGGCCCGGCCGTCGCGGTGAACGAGCGCGCGCCGTTCCACGCGCCGCCGATCACCATCCCGATCGAAGCGAGCTCGTCCTCGGCCTGGACAATCGCGAATCGGTGCCGGCCGGTCGCCGGATCGACACGATGCTCCTGGCAATGCACGGCGAACGCCTCGGCCAGCGACGACGACGGCGTGATCGGGTACCACGCGCAGAGCGTCGCGCCTCCGTAGACGGCACCGAGCGCCGCCGCGTTGTTGCCGTCGACGAAGATCCGCTTGCCCACGTTGTCGCGCCGTTCGACCCTGAGCCCGATCGGATCGAAGTTCGCGGCGGCGTAGTCGAAGCCCAATCGGAACGCCTTCTGGTTCGACGCCGAGAGCTGCGCCTTGCCCTTGTACTGCTCGGTCAGCAGCGCTTCGATGACCGCGGGATCGATCGCGAGCAGCCCCGCGAGGGCTCCGAGGTAGATGATGTTCTTGAAGAGCTGCCGCTGCCGCGGGTCGGTATAGGCGGCGTTGCAGATCTCCATCAACGGCATCGCGACGACCGTGATGTGGTCGCGAAACTTCGATGGCGGAAGCGGCTTGGTCGAGTCGTAGAACAGGTAGCCGCCGGGCTCGATCTCGAGGACGTCTTCGTCCCACGTCTCCGGATTCATCGCCACCATCAGGTCGACGCCGCCGCGGCGGCCGCGCCAGCCGGCCTCGACGATGCGGACCTCGTACCAGGTCGGCAAGCCCTGGATATTCGACGGAAAGATGTTCCGCGCCGCGACCGGCACGCCCATCTTGAGCACCGCTTTCGCAAACAGCCCGTTGGCGGAAGCCGAGCCCGAGCCGTTGACGTTGGCGAACTTGACAACGAAATCGTTGACGCTTGCGATCGGCTTCATCTCAGTCCGCCGCCTGCTGCGCAGACGGGACCAGGGGCATCGGTGACGACTTTGGGCGCGGGACCTCGCCGGCGTGCGCCATGACCAGCAGGAACTTCTGCATGTCCCAGGCGCCGGTCGGACAGCGCTCGGCGCACAGCGAGCAGTGCAGGCACACGTCTTCGTCCTTCGCCATGATGCGGCCGGTCGGAAGCGGCGTGGACACGTAGAGGTCCTGCGTCAGGTTCATCGCCGGCGCGGTGAGACGCGGTCGCAGCTCCGCCTCGTCGCCGTTCAACGTGAACGTGATGCAATCCATCGGGCAGATGTCCACGCAGGCATCGCATTCGATGCAGAGCTTGTCGTTGAACACCGTCTGCACGTCGCAGTTGAGGCAGCGCTGCGTCTCCGCATAGGCGAGCTTCAGGTCGAAGCCGAGCTCCACCTCGACGCGGATGTTCGCGAGCGCGATCACCTTGTCCTTGAGCGGCACCTTGTGGCGCTTCTGCGGCGTGATGGCGTTGTCGTAGCTCCACTCGTGGATGCCCATCTTCTGCGAGATGAGGTTGGTGTGCGGCGGCGGCCGCTGGGCGAGGTCCTCGCCCCGGCAGAATTTATCAATCGAGATCGCCGCGTCGTGGCCATGCGCCACCGCCCAGATGATGTTCTTCGGGCCGAACGCGGCGTCGCCGCCGAAGAACACGCCGGGGCGCGACGCGGCCATCGTCGCCTTGTCGACCACGGGCATGCCCCATGCGTCGAAGTCGATGCCGATGTCGCGCTCGATCCACGGAAAGCCATTCTCCTGTCCGATTGCGACCAGCACGTCGTCGCAGGGGAAATGGATCTCCGACTCGCCGGTGGGGACGAGCTGCCGGCGGCCCTTGGCGTCGATCTTTCCCGCGACCTTCTCGAAGGTGACGCCCGTGAGCTTTCCGTCTTCGTGCGTAAACGCCTTCGGCACGAGGAAGTTGTGGATCGGGATGCCTTCGTGCGCGGCGTCCTCCTTCTCCCACGGCGATGCTTTCATCTCGGCGAAGCCGGAACGGACGATGACCCGGACATCCTCGCCGCCCAGTCGCCGCGCGCTGCGGCAGCAGTCCATCGCCGTGTTGCCGCCGCCCAGCACGACAACGCGTTTGCCGATGCTGGTCGTGTGGCCGAACGACACGCTCGACAGCCAGTCGATGCCGATGTGGATGTTCGCGGCGGCGTCCTTTCGCCCCGGCACGTCGATGTCGCGGCCGCGCGGCGCGCCGCTGCCGACGAAGACGGCGTCCCAGCCTTCGGCGAGGAGCGCCCCCAGGCTGTCGATCCAACGATGGGAGCGGAACAGGACGCCGAGGTCGAGCACATAGCCCACTTCCTCGTCGATCACCGCCTCGGGCAGCCTGAATTTCGGAATCTGCGTGCGCATCATTCCGCCGGCGCGCGCATCGCCGTCGAACACGACGCACTCGTAGCCGAGCGGCGCGAGATCGCGCGCGACGGTGAGCGACGCCGGGCCCGCGCCGACCAGCGCGATGCGCTTGCCGTTTTTTTTCGCGGCGGGCCGCGGAAGGCCGTCGCGGATGTCTTCCTTGTAGTCGGCGGCGACGCGCTTCAGCCGGCAGATCGCCACCGGCTCGGGTTTGATCCTCCTGGTGTCGCCGCCCTCTTCGACGCGTCCGCGACGGCACGCGGGCTCGCAGGGTCGGTCGCAGGTGCGTCCGAGGATTCCGGGAAAAACGTTGGACTGCCAGTTGACGAGGTAGGCATCGCCGAAGCGGCCCGCCGCGATCAATCGGATGTATTCGGGAACGGCGGTGTGGGCCGGACAAGCCCACTGACAATCGACGACTTTGTGGAAATAGTCGGGGTTCGCGATGTCCGTCGGCTTCAAATCCTGCGTCTCCAATGGGTGTGCCCGGCCGGCCCTGGGCATGACGGCGCTCCCCGCGGCGTTCGCAGCCGTGACCGTGGGTTCGCTGCCGCGATGCTACGCCTGCGCGTCCCGGTAGGAAAGGAATTCGCGGCGCCGCGGCCGATTACCACGCGCGTGGCGTGGTTTTTTGCGCGGCTAGCGGAACGCTTCGGCGCGCTTCATCAGTTCTTCCAGCCCCGGCTCGTCCGCATTGCGCGGCTTGCCGGGATGAATGATCGCCACCTGGCAACTTTCCGCGGCCTCGATCAGTTGCGCATACGTGCCCGCGTCGGCGTTCGCAATGTGGGCCTGCTTGTTCTCGTTGTACGCGAACATCTTGTCGTTGATATTCGTGCACTCGTTGCAGGTCGTGCATCGGGCCGTCTCGATGTACGCGTCGTCGGACGGTTTCTCCGGCGCCGCTTCGACCGACACCGGCGCTGCCGCCGGACCCGAAGAGGCCTGGGCGGCGGCGGCCGGCTTGGGCTCGTCGACCCGCTCCTTCGCGGCGTCGCGCTCCCGTTCCTCCCGAGCCTTGCTCTCGCGCGAGAGCAACCGCTCGGCGTGCGAGTTGTGGATGCCGCCCTGTTCCTGCAGGCTGTGCCACATGTTGCGGCAGCGGCGCGCCTCGCGCATCAACTTGTCGTCGACAATGACCTTTTGCAGCGCGTTGTCGTTGTCGACCATGAGCAGGCACGGGACGTTTTCGGGTAATCCCCTCGCGGCGCGGGCCAGGCCATCGGCCACCGAAACCATCGTGCCGGTCCAATTCGCCGGCGGGACGCGCGCAAAGTGCCGCGCGCAGCGGCGGTCGCAGGCCGCAAAGTCGACCAGCGTGAACGCGATTTCCTCGGAGACTCTCTGGTGCGCTTCGTCCTCGTAGGCAAAGTCATGGACCGGCCAGTCGCGTTCCACTTGCGCATTGGCGCCGAGGTCGAAGCGTGAAGCCAGGTCCGGGCCCGCGGACGGGTCGTACACGAATGCCGGAAATGCGCGCGACTCCATCGCCGCCGCCGCGACCAGATAGGGCGGCAGGTCCCCCGTCCCGGCGCCTGCGCCGGAGAACACGCTGAACAGGGACGGCCCGGGGTAGTCGAGGCCGGCGAGAATCTTGTTCCTCAACTGAAACAGGTTCGACGCGCTCGACTGCAGGACGAAGACCTCGTTGAGACCGATCGTCATGTTGGCGAGTTGCCGGCTGCGCGTGAGGAAGCCGGGGACACCGTCGCCAACCTGCGACGCGTCGAGGATGTCATCGGTCTGGACCAGCAGTTTCATCGGCAGCTCCGCCGACAGGATCTCCATCAGCGTCGTGTTCTGCACGGCGTCGAGCGTCGCGGCGTTTACCCGAACGAGGTAATCGGGAAAGAGCGCAAGGTCCTTCGGATCCAGCCCGTCGGCGCCGAAATCCTCGAAGTACGCATCGTGCCTCGAATCCTTGTACTCGCCCGCGATTTCGAGCTCGGCGATGGCGACGGCCTTCGCGAACTCATTGATCCTGGGAAGCCGTTCGCGGTAGGCGGTGAGCGCCGCGGTACAGCTCGCGAACGCGAATGCAAGAGGCTGCGCGTTGCCGCGCTGCGCGTCCGGCGCCGGAAAAAAGCGCTGCGACTCGAGCACCGTCAACAACCACTGGATGCGCCGGCGACGCGTCTCCGGCAGTGCGCCGTTCGGTGCAGTTTTCCGAAGCAGGCGCGACATTGCACCGAAATCGAATTCGTCCGCGTGGAGGCCGCCGATCGACGCCTTGAGATTCTCCGGGCTGCGCCCTGCTTCCGAGCGGACGAAGTCGGCCCTGAGGATGTTCGACAGCTCGAGGCAGAGCCCGCTGACGAAATCGCCGAACCGGCGCGCCTTCTGCTGTTGCACCGCGCGCCACGCGTGTTCGATGACCTTGCCCGGCATCGCCGCGTCGCAGTCGACGACGTCGCCGTCGATCCTCAGCGCGGCGCGGGCGCGCGCGAGGCTCGTCTGCAGCGCCTCGTCGGAGCGCGGACCGACACGCCCGGCCGCCGCGTCCCACAGCGTCGCGAGCGACCCGGTGGCGCCGTCCGAGAGCAGCGCGCGGATCTCGCGCTCCAGCCGCAATACGTGATGGGTCACCCGCTCGCCGTCGTCGTCGTGCGCGATTGCATGGAGAATGCCGTCGATGACGCCGGAAAGAGCCTGCACATTCGTCTGCCCGCTGCCGTCTTGCACCATCACCAGCGGGAAGTCGTAGCGCAGCCGCGAGAGATCGCGGTAACGCGCGAGCAATGCGGGACGCAGGTCGAGTGGATCGACCGCTTCCAGTCCGGCGCCGGGCCGTTTGCCCGTCAGGTGAAACGCAACTTGTGTCTGCAGTTCTGCGTCCATGTTCGTTTCGGTGGGTTCTGCGATTCCGGGCCTGCAACGGCCGGCGGCGGAGGCGCGTCCGACGCGGGCCGATGCCTCACTCGGCCGGTTGCGTCTCCCGTTCCGCCTGCTGCGGCCAGACGGTGAACTTGTCGAACTCCGCCTCGAGGCCACGCCTGATCAGCCCGGGTGTGCGCAAGAGCGACGTGCCGCGCAGATCTTCGTAACAGGGCACCTCCGGGTTCCGGTACAGGATCCCCACGGGGATGGGGTCCAGGGACGATGCAATCTCGCGCGCCCGGTCGAGATCCGCCGGATCGTGCCGTTCCTGGTTCGTGTAGACCTTCGCGAGGCTGGGGCTCACGGTGAGGCCCTGCTCGTGGTGGAGGACCCTGACCTTCTTCGGATCGTGCAGCCAGGGCTCGAACAGCTTCGGCAGCCATTCCGGGCAACGCTGGACGATGCGCACGAACGAGAAGCCCTTGTGGTGGAAAGCCGCCTTCACGATGTCGTACAGCAACTCCGGAATCCAGTCGACCGCCTGCGCGACGAAGGAGGCGTTCTGTACGCCCAGCGTGACCGTCAGCGGGTGGAGCGCTTCGAGGGAACTTCCCCGCGGGGTCGTGTTGCTTCTGGTCCCCCGCGGCGACGTCGGAGACGCCTGCATCTTGGTGAGGCCGTAGATCTGATTATCGTGCAGGAACACCGTCATGTTCATGTTGTAGCGGATCGCGTGGATCCAGTGCGCCGCACCGATGCTGCAGCAGTCCCCGTCGCCGGTGTTGACGAAGAGATTGAGATCCGGACGCGCCATCCTGACGCCCTCGGCGATCGGCAGCGCACGGCCGTGGATGCCATGGAACCCGTAGGTTTTCATGTAGTGGGGAAAGCGACTCGAGCAGCCGATCCCCGAAACGAATACGGTCTTCTCCGGGCGCAACTGCTCGTCGCGGCAGAGCCGCTGGACCGCCGCGAGTATCGCGTTGTCGCCGCAGCCCGTGCACCAGCGCGGCACGCCGCTCTGATAGTCCTCGAGCTCATGGCGCTCCTCGTACAGCCGGATCATGCATTCGGTGGCGGCGGTCGTCATGGTCGCGTTCTCTCCAGGAATCTCTAGGCTTGCAGCTTGTCGCGGATGACCTGGCAGATGGTGCCGGGCTTGATCGGCTGCCCGCGCACTTCGCTCCAGCAATCGACATCGACCAGATAGCGAGCCCGCAGCAGCATCGCGAGCGCCGAATAGCGGCGATTGTTCTCGTCGATGATCTCTTCGTCCGGACGGTCGCTCCAGTTGGTCTCGATCGTCATCACCTTGCCGAACCGGGCCATGACTTCCTTGATGCCCGGCGGCAGCGGTTGCAGGAACCGCAGGTGCATCGACGAAACCTTCGCGCCCTCTGCGCGCATCCGCTCGACCGCTTCCTCGATCGTTCCCTTGGTGCTGCCCCAGCCGATGACGAGCAGGTCGCCCTCGGCGTCGCCGAATACCGGCGGGGCCCTCAGTGTCTTCTGCAACGCAGCGAGCTTCAGGCTGCGCGCACGCAGGCTCTCGGCGTTGATCTCGGGATCGTAGGCAACGTTGCTCCCCCGGTCGTGGGCGAGACCGGTGACCGTGTGCATGCCGTTGGGCTGGCCGGGGATGAAACGGCGCGCGAGACCGGTAACGGGATCCCAGTCGTACGGTTTCGCACCCGGGGGAATCGGGCTCTGGTCCACCGGCGGCGCAACCCAGTCGTCGCTGAACTGCGGCCGCGGAAACGGGGTCTGCGATGCGGCGAGATTGGCGTCGGAGAGGACCACCACGACCATGTTGAATGTCTCGGCGATCTTGCGCGCGGTGATGATCGAGTAGAAGCAGTCCTCGATCGTGGCCGCGGCCATCACCACCTTCGGCGCGTCGCCATGGCTGCCGAAAATCGCGGTCAGCAGATCGCCTTGCTCCGCCTTCGTCGGTTGCCCGGTGCTGGGACCGCCGCGCTGGACATTGACGACGACCAGCGGGATTTCGGCCATCACGGCGAGCCCGATCGCTTCCTGCTTCAGCGAGTAACCGGGCCCCGACGTGATCGTGACCGTGCACTTGCTGGCGTAGGAAGCCCCGATCGCGAACGCGCACGCCGCGATCTCGTCCTCCGCCTGGTGGACCATGCCGCCAACCTTCTCGAAAACGTCGGACAGGTAGTGAGACGCCGACGTGGCAGGCGTGATCGGATACATCGCGCAGATCTCCATCCCCGATGCGAGCACGCCGAGCGCGAGCGCCGTGTTGCCGTTGATGACGATCTGCGGCTCGGTCGCGCGTACGGCGGGAATCCGGTACTTGAAATCGAGGTTGCTTTCCGCCCAGCCGAAACCGGCGTCGAGCAGCTTGACGTTCGATTCGATGACGGCGACCGCCTTCTTGCCGAACGTGATCGCGATCTGCTCGCGCGCGAGCTGGAGGTCGAGGCTGTAGAGGCTGCACAGCATGCCCAGCGCGAACATGTTCTTGCCGCGGCGCGCGTCGGCGACGAGCGCGCGGCACTCGCGCTCCATCGGGACCTCGATGACGTTGTAGCCCGCCTCGACGAGGCGTTCGTACGTGTCGACGTACGAGTCGGCGACCGTCGGATCCGCGTCGCTGCGCCACATGCTCTCCAGCAGGATGATGCAGCCGGGCCGCAACTCGCCGGCCCGCACGCGGCCGAGCAGCACCTGCTCGTTGAACGCCACGACGAGATCCGTTTCGTCGCCGCCGTTGGTGACACGCTTCGACCCGAGTCGGATCCGGTTGCCGCTGGCGCCCGCGACGCTGCGCGCTGGCGGCCGAATTTCGGCGGGGATGATCTCGTCGGTCCACACGCCGTTGCCTATCCGCGCGGCGATCGCGCCCAGCGCCTGGCCGCATCGTTGCGCCCCCTCGCCGGAATCGCTGATCACCTCGACGACATGCTGCGTCAGCGCGCTCGCCGTCTTTTTTCGCGCGGACGCACGAGCCCTGGAATCCGGTGCTGCATCGGTGTTCGGGAATCGGAGGATGCTTTCGCTCATGGTTGTGCCGTGGTCTCTGTCAGGCGGACGCGCACGAAATTCCGCTCATTGAGATCGATGCCGAACAGTTTGCCGGCGCTGCCCTTGCCCTCGCCGAGATACGGCGTGTCGACATCGCGCAGGCCGAGATACGCCTTGATCGCGCGCGCGGCCTTGCGACCGGCGCCCATCGCCTCGATCACCGTGGCGGCGCCGGTGACGATGTCGCCACCGGCAAACACGCCGGCCACCGATGTCGCGAGGCCGGCATCCACGTCGATGTAACCCCGCTGGTCGAGCCGGAGTTTCGACGTCTGGCCCATGATCGGATTTGCGTTCGTGCCGATCGCGAACACGACCAGGTCGGTTTCGAATTCGTACTCGCTGCCGGCGACCGGCACCGGGCGGCGCCGACCCGACGCGTCGGGCTCACCCAGTTCCATCCGGATGCACCGCATGCCGCGCACACCGCCCTTGCCGTCATCGAGGATTTCGACCGGGGCCGTCAGCCAGTGAAACTCGACGCCCTCCTCTTCAGCGTGATGGACCTCCTCCGCCCGCGCCGGGCACTCGGTCCGGCTGCGGCGGTAGATGCAGTAGACCGTTTCCGCTCCCAGTCGAAGGCAGACTCGCATCGCGTCCATCGCGGTGTTGCCGGCGCCGACGACCGCTACATGGCGACCGAGCGGCAGCGGCGTGTCGAAGTTCGGGAACTCCTTCGCCCGCATCAAATTGCAGCGGGTCAGGAGTTCGTTGGCCGAAAGCACGCCGTTCAACGAGTCGCCGGGGATGCCCAGCATCGCCGGATAGCCGGCGCCGGTGCCGATGAAGACGGCGTCGAAGGACAGCTCGTCCTTCATCTGCTCGATCGTGAACAGGCGCCCGACCAGCGTGTTGCATTCGAACTTGACCCCGAGCTTGGCGAGGTTGCGGATCTCCGCGTCGATCACGTCGTTGGGAAGACGAAAATCCGGGATGCCGTAGCGCAGGACGCCGCCGGGTTGATGGAAAGCTTCGTAGACGGTGACGTCGCAGCCCGCCTTGGCCATGTCGGCGGCACACGCCATGCCCGCGGGACCCGAGCCGACGATCCCGACCCGGAAGCCGTTGGGTTCGATATAGGGAACGTTGGTCCAGCCCTCGGCGATGGCGGTATCGCCGACCCAGCGCTCGAGTCGCCCGATGGCCACGGGCTCGAGCGTCTCGCCCACCGTGCAAACGCCTTCGCATTGGCTCTCCTGCGGGCAGACGCGCCCGCATACGGCAGGCAGCAGGTTGGTGGCGGTGATGACGTCGTAGGCGCCGCGATAATCCTTTTCGCCGATCTTCTGAATGAAGCCCGGAATGTCGATGCTGACCGGACAGCCGGCGATGCAGGGCTGGTCCGGGCAGAGAAGGCACCGATCGGCCTCGCGTTGCGCGTCCTCGAGGCTGTAGCCGCAGGACACCTCGGCGAAATTTTTCGCGCGGACGCGCGGATCCTGCTCGCGCATGGCCGTCCGCTGCTGCGGGATCGTGCGTATCGTTCTTTTCTTGGCCATGGTCTGGCGGGCGCCTAGTACCGCTCGGAATTCATCGGCGGTTCCGGCGCCGGGGGTTGCACGGGATTCATCAGGCGGCAGTTGTCCGACCAGCGCCGCAGGGCGGCTTTCTCTTCCTCGGCGAAGCGCTTCAACCGGCTCATCAGATCGTCGAAGTCGACCTGGTGAGCGTCGAAGTCCGGGCCGTCGACGCACGCGAACTTGACCTTGCCGCCGACCTTCACCCGGCATCCCCCGCACATTCCGGTGCCGTCGACCATCAGCGGGTTGAGGCTGACGATGGTCTTGATCCGGTGCGGCCGCGTGGCTTCGGCGCTGCCCTTCATCATGACCGGTGGACCGATGGCGACGCACTCGTCGATGTCCGGGTGTTGCGAAATGGCCCACTCGATCCCCCTCGCGACCGTCCCTTTGATTCCCGCCGAGCCGTCGTCGGTGCAGAGGATGAAATCGTCGCAGCAGGATCTGAACTTGTCTTCCCAGAAGACCAGTTCTTTC
>Ga0315292_10002037_pt1 | contig 11167 bp, 14 predicted proteins | sample YL17G13_0_MG_FD_204029 | JGI IMG/M metagenome (GOLD analysis project Ga0315292, IMG submission 204029) | Sediment microbial communities from Yellowstone Lake, YNP, Wyoming, USA - YL17G13_0 | ecosystem: Environmental > Aquatic > Freshwater > Lake > Sediment | place: USA: Wyoming | collected... | reverse complement strand
TTGTACTTGAAGTAGAACGGATTTGCCGTGGTAATCTGGTTCTGGATTACCGGGCGGATCTTGTCGAGCAGCGCAGTTAGGCGGGCGTTATAGGTACGAGACAACGTAGTAGCGCCCATAAGTCTTTCCTTTTCAAGCAGTTACAGACGCTTCAGCTTTGCGTGCGGCTCTTCTGAATGCGATTGCTTCTGCATTTCGTTTGTTTACAGGTAAATGGAGTTGTGGGTGCTTCCTGTCGCAGCAGCCCACAAGGTTTCTACGTCTCCCTTGGCCGCTGCGTGTGTCGTCTTCGGAGTGGTTCTAGCTGGTGCCTACTGTTGTTTCAGGGCTGTGTCTCTGTGTCGCCCACCGCAACCGTATTGTGTCGCCTAACCGCTCTTGGACTGGTCCGCGAACCTTCATATACAGACTAACAGAAGTACTGTTGTTCTTGTCAAGACAAAAAAATAGGCCACCCTCTCGGATGGCCTATTGTGAGAGTCGATTGTTTTATCGACCCTCTTCATTCTCCAATTCAGCCATAGCGAAATCAAGTGCCTCTGAGATATTTTTCGCCTTCGGGATTTTGCTTACCGGCTTTACTGTTCCGCCACGTCCAGACGTTCCTGTTGGCTCACGGTCCCTACGGTTAGCCGAGATCCTATTCGCTAGCCTTGAGCTTGCCGTAGTTGTCTGCTGTCTGCCGGCAGTTCGTCCCATCCTGGCCGATACGATATCATGGAGGGTGTCTAGGTACTCTTGTGGGCTCATCCTACCGGGGACGATCCTGCCTGAGTTACCAAGGTCAATGATCGCCCTTTCCATCTGGGGAGAGAGATCCTTATGCCTCGACTTGAAGTTCTGCTCTTCGACAACCATGCGGGCCTGTTGACCTTCGCTAGAGATGCGACCGAGAGCGTCTCTGAGAGGAGCGACCTCGGTAGACAAGCGAGCGCCCAGAAGCTGCTGGCCCCACTTGTCGAAGACAGCACGAACCTTTGGCCCGATTTGCTCCCCGAAAAGCTCCTCAAGCTCCTTGCCTGGGTCTACTTCTGGCTGTGCTTGCGCCTGCTGTTTGTAGTCCACCACATCCTTGCCCAACTGCTGGGCAATCGCTCGCAGAACACCCACCGGATCCTTCTCGTAGGCCTGTCCAAGCTGCACAAGCTGAGAATGCTTTGCCGTACTGGTATTGTAGCCACGCATCAACTGCTTACGCAGCTTGTTCATTGCGGGGTTGGCCTTGATTTCTGCCAACTGCTCAGCCGTTAGCTGGTCGAAGATGTCAGAGGGATCCGGCTCTTCCTCTTCCTCGGTCTCTACCGCTGGATCGCTTGTGCGGTCGGGAAGCTCTTCGGCGCTATCCTCCTCCTCGTCCTCTTCGTCTAGGAGAGACCCTTCTTTGGGCTCATCTTCGGTAGACTCTTCGGATTCTGTAGTCTCCTCAGTAGTCTCCTCGGTAGTCTCGTCTTCGTCTTGAATGTCATCAACGACGGCATCAATCGCATCACTTATGGTCTGTCCCACAAATCCTCCTGAAATAGCGGCTTATGCGCCGCCAGCATTATATTGATTGTTCGCCATCCCGGCTATGCTGTTCTCGTTGCCTCTTGCTGCCGCCTTTGAAACACACTGACCTTTTGCATTCATTGTCTGGCCTGGAGGGCACGCCCCAGGCTTCGCGGCACCGCCCCCACCTGTAATCGCTGGGGCTGCTGGGGCAGTTGCGTTCTTCTGGTCTGCGCGGAATCCCTGGAATGTATCTGGGGCCTTCCCGTCTGACTGCCCCCACCATAGACCGCCGCCAGCGAGAGACTGGGCCTTGTTTTGGCTCTGCTGATCTGCATTAGCACCAGTGCCCCCCATCTGGCGGTCCTCTCCAAGCCCGAATAGGTTGTTCCCTTGGTTGTACGTTGCATTCTGCCCAGTATTGAACTGGTTAACCAGCATGTCCTGCATTGGATTGCCGGTCATGCCCAACTGATTCCCGAAGGTTGTCGGAGCTACTGGTGCGGCAGGCTGGCCACCGCCACCGCCGCCACCTTGGGCTGGGCCACTAGCTCCGTAGTTACCAACATCACCAGTTCCATTCATATTGGGTGGAGTATTGGGGCCTCTCTCGTCTGGCTTGTCTACGGGGTCTCCGAAGTTGTTTAGGAATGTCCCCTTACCAACATCCCAATTCTTATTGATCCATCCGCTAACAGCGGCATCTGGGAATCGATCATAGTCCTCTGATCGGCCCGTTTCCTTTGCCCACCTGCGAAGTTCCTGGGCATTCGGCTTTCTCTTCCCAAGCCATTCCGAAGATGGGGCCGCATTCTTCCAGTCAGAAATATGCCCACCTTCGCCCTCTGCTTGATACCCACCAGCCTCTGGCCCTGCAATCTCTACCAGACGTGGATCGCCAGCGGCAACCCCAGCGTCGAACCACTGCTGTACCCACTGGTCATACTGTGGAGTGCCTGGATTGACACCAGCCGGTGGCTGCATCCCCACTTGTGCAGCGGCCTGCTTAGCTTTTTGTAGATTGGCCATGGGTTACTCCTCTTCTCCCTCGATAATAGCAGAGCCTAGTAACTTCAGGAGTCTTGCCTTCTGCTTCCAAGAGTCTTTGACCATGCGTTTTTTTGTATACTCTCTCACACGAATCTCATCCCAATCCGGGTGACGTATATGACAAAGCTCATGAGTAAGCGTGTCCAAAATCTGACTGCCTCGCGGGTCCAGCGTGATTGTACGACCCTGTGCCGTTCCATGTAAGAATTCGCCAGACTCTCTAACTGATTTGTCCCGTCGGAAGATCGGAGCGAAGATGATCCTCACCGCTGGTTTCACTCATTTCACTCCTCTAGATGGCCGCTGTAACCCATTTTGCCTCGGAGATCTTATTCCCCTCTGAGGCTCTGTAGATATGCGTGTCATTGTACCGAATCTCATTCTTGTGACTAAGGGTGCCGTCTACACCGGTGTTTGCAACTGCAAAAGTTGTCACGGTGAAACTCGCGTCGTCTGTTGTTGGGAATGCTACGTTTCCAGCAGTTCCCCTAACTATAGCCGTTAAGTTTACATCTGCGGTTGCTGCTACTGCCGTACAGAATGGGTTGGCTGCCGGAACCTTATAGAGGCCACTGGCGGCATTGTTCCCCACGCCTGGGGCCTGAGTCATGTTGATGGCAGCTACGATGTACCCAGCTTGTGTCGCTTCTGTAGCGTTGATCTTGATGTCGTAATCAGCCACAACCGTTGTCTTGAGCGTGTAGGTGATACCACCAACAACGATCACCTTGGCGTTGGTTGGGTTTGTAGCTCCACACGTTATCACCGCTGTTGCGGCTACAGCATTTACAGGGATTGGATGCCTCGCGTCAATCAAGTAAACAGGTGGGCGCTCTTTTTGATATGCGTTCTTGCTTAGGTACATAGCCAGCCCCTAGGTAAGGTACGAGATGTGAAGCTTGTCTGAAGCAGTCCCTACAACATATACGTCCTCTGGGGCCAGCGTGACCTGTCCACCGGTCTCTGCCTTGACTCCCCACGGATACCCCGGCTCCAATGCGACCCATGCGTTAACACCAGCAGAAGTAACTGTGCTTGGCCCAAGGTAGAACATCGCAGCATTCCCTGGATTCGAGATGATATTGATCTCTTTTACTACCGCCGGGATCAGCGTACTAAGCTTTACCGCCGCCCCGGTTCCGACATGATATGCGCCTAGCAGTGCCATTTTGGCACCTCCTTGTTCTGATTATACGTTAGTACAGGCCAACTAGCAGTACTGCGGCAGTCCCGGTAGCCTTAACCTGTTTGACTCTCATATGCAGCATAGACCCAGTTGCCGCCGTGAGCGTAACCGTTTCACCACCCAACATCACAACCGTCAGGGTACCACCTGTACCAACGTGTATGTACCTAGTGACAAAATCCAACTCGACAGTATCGCTTGGGGTGATTTTGAATGCGTGTACCGCAGGTTGTCCAATCCCACCATCGCTTACATCAATTGCTGCCATGTCATGTCTCCTCTATGAAATCTTCGTCGTCAGAGCACTCAAGAATCGCCGTGATGTCATCTGCCGTGTCGTCTTCAACCTGATCGGCACTAAGTCCGATTGCGGCTAGAAGTTCGAACAGTTCATCTTCTCCGAGATGTAGTGAATGCTGTTCTGCGTCTATTACTAGGCCACCCTGCTCCGTAGGAGTGAAGGTGAACCCCCTAAGTCTATATCGAGCCATGTTATTTTCTCATATCGAAGAAGAGCCTCTTCCCACGCTCTTCAAATTTCTGAGTACCGTATTGCAGCCCAAGCTCTTTCATGTACGCTCTACGCTCACTTCGGCTGTTTATCTGGACTCCCTTTGCGCCACGTTCATTTACGCTGGTGCAGCGCGGATCCTTGCGGTCTAGTAATTGCGTGTCAACATACGGTTCAAAGGGGTCATCGAAGCCCTGCATTGTCCCATGATTGGCTGCGATGCCTCGGCAAAATGGGAACTGTCCCTTCCCGAAATCACTACCACACTTTTCGCAGTGGATCGTCTTGTCGTCCTTGTAGTACTGCTCTTCCACGCCTTATCTCCTAAATGAACTCAGAAGCATGTTGAGCATCCCGGCTTCAGGGTTGGGCCTCACCAACTCGTCGCTATACGGCCCAGGCGGTCGGGTTGGGACTGGCGACTCGTTATCCCCAGCAAATGGGGACAGCCCGGTCGCCCTCCTGATTGCAGCATGCTGTGTCGCCTTGTCTATTATCGGCTGCGGTATCGCCCCACCAGTTCCGATAGATTGGAGCAGTTGCCGTAGCTCCGGGGAGTCAAGCGTCGGGACCATCGTCGGCATCTCGCCCCGTTCGTCTCCGATTGAATACTCAGTGGCGTAGTCGTTGGTCCCAGGCACTTGGATCTGCCCAAGGAATCCATTCCTCTTGAACCCAGCGCCTCCGTGGCGTGGCAGATTCGGGTCGCCCTGTGGGATGCGGTCCATTATTGCTGCCTAGCCTTTTGGTTCGGCTGCGGACCACCGGCAGTGCCTGCTCCAGGCTGTGGACTTGGAGTGTTGCCCTGAGGAGCAATGCCTTTCGGCTGCCCGGCCCCCATCATCTGTGCCTGCTGATCCATCATAATCTTCTGCTGAAGAGCCATGAAGATGTTGTTCTGGTCGTTCGAGTTTCTGATGCCCATGAGATTCAGGAGCGTCTTGGTAAGAGGTGGAGACATGGCAAGCATCTGACCAACCCCAGGAGACGAGATCATATTGAGGGCCTGGATGAGTCGGTTGCCATGCTGCTCTTCGGTCACGGGGGACAAAGACTCAACGTCTACTGTCACGTCCCACATCATCCCGTCATCTGCGGCCTGAAGCTGCTCAGGAGTTATCTGCTGGAACTGCTGGGCAAGGACTCCTGGCAGACCTGGGAGTTGGCTGGGCTGACCAATCGGCTGGCCAATCGGGACACCGTTCTGGTCCAGCGGAGCCTCTTGCTGCGGCGGGCCTTGCTCCTGAGGCATCATCTGCTCAGCGCCCGGCATTCCACCCATTTGCTGCTCTTGCCCACCCATCGGAGGTGGCATCCCAGGCTGCTGCATCTGCGGTGGTGCCCCAGGCAATTGATTCGGATCTTGAGGCTCCGCTCCCCATGCCTGAAGGTTCGCATGCGATAGCTGCATGTACTGGTTGACTTGCTGCCCCAGTAGCTGACTTTCCATGCCGTAGGACTGACTGGTTGGGTCGGAATTGAGGACAACCCACTGCGGAAGAGTCATCTTCTCCAGAGCGCACTTTATGAGGGCTGTGCAGATGTCTGAAAGCCACTCTGCAACCTCCTGCTGCTCGTAGGAGTCACGTACGTCGCCCTTGGTGCCCATAGCCTCGACTTCGGTCGCTGTGGGCTTCCCACCGGCTCCACGGGTCATCCTGTCAACCGGAGACGAGGCGGATTGCTCTGCGAATCCAGAGTCGGACAGCGCTAGTGTCCTGATGACTGCGTCGGAGATCTGTGGCATCTGGACGGGCATGATCGCGGTCTGGGTATTCCCGTTTTCTGACGCTATCATGGTGAAGAACTCGTCAGTCTCCAGCTTCTCAAGCTCGTCGGCTGGGAAGGAAGCCTTGTCGTAGATGTAACGTGGACGAGTCCCCTTACGGACGATGCGCAGCCACTCACGGCTATCGTTGAACTCGTCCTGCTCTGTAAGCTGGTTAAAGACCGGTGGGTTCGGATACCACTCACCCGGCATCACCTCAAAGCGCAGGATCGAAATCGGAAGGTAGTAATACTCGTTGACCTTCAGAATGCGCTCATGTCCCTCTGCCAGGACGTAGCGCTTCTTCTCACGTTGGTCCCAGATCTTCCACACGCGAACCATGTCGGGCGGGATGTCCTTCGCCTTGTCGTCCTTGATGGTCGGAATCAGATCTTTGTCTAGGCCACCACCGCCCTCACTGACGATCTTTGCCGTGGCCTTGAGATCTTTAGTGTTCTCAAAGGATTCGCAGCGCTTCACGTCCTCTACGAACATCCACTCCCAGTAGCCGATCCAGTCCTGACTCTCGGTGGCTGATCTGTCGTTCGATGAGACATAGAATTGGCGAGCGGGAATGTGCTTGACGTAGAACGTCTCTGCGTGAGGAACCTCCTCCAGCTTTGCCATCTCGGCCTCTGGAGTGTCCTCTTCAGCCAGGGCTCCGATCTCCTCAAGATCCCTACGGACATCATCGCTCTCTACAAGCGGGGGCTTTGACAGGAATGGATTCTCGCCCCACTCTGCGCTGTACCCGACCTCAGTGACTCCGAAGGCCCAGTGAGCTTCCTTGAGACCCATCATCGTCTCTGGCTTGAAGCGTGTCTTCTTCTGCCTGACGATTGTATTGATGGTGTCCTGAAGAAGCTGCGCTCGTTCATGGACCTGGGAGCCAACCGAATCGGCTCTACCGTATGAGGGCTTTACGCGAACGTACGGGAAATAATAGAAGAGAGCGGGAATGCGGGTCTTCAGTGCGGCCAGAATCTTGTTGATCTGGTACTTCCTATCACCCTGAGCGTCTAGCTCGTCCTGGGAATCCCTCTGGAATCCTCTGACGTAGTCGTGAGATCTGTCGATCTCATAATCGTCCTCCCACGTCTGTTTCTGCTTCTTGGCGTTCGAGACACGCTTGAACCAGATTCTGACTAGATCCTCTTCCTTCTTGGCTTCCTCGGAATCATCGTCATCCTTGGTCCCAGCAAGAAGGGCTTCCGCTATGGGATTCATTCCCGTGTCAATAGGTGCGTCTCCGAATGGAATGCCCGACATTTCAGTTCCCATGGGTCTATTTTACCTCATCAGTATCCTCGCCCTCGACTCTTCCACTTCTGCTTCTCATGCTTGTCGCGCAGGTAAGGTTTATTGTCGATGACTGGGGGTACCGTGATTATCACCCGACCACCTCCAGTCGCCTCTGCTGTTAGTTTACCCTTTGGAGGCGAAACGCTGAAGGCTATAGGGTGAGAGTTCACCACGTAGCGGACACAGTCAAGCGCGTGGTCGGGTACTGATGGGTCTCGCTCGTCGGAGTATATTGGCTTCCCGTCGTTTTCACCGACCACCAGTCGCTTGGCGTTTCTGATCTCTCGAATAGCATGGTCGCATCCGTGGGGGTGTTCGTCGGACATCTGGACGAAGTATATGTGAGGCGCACCTCGCTCTCCAGTAAACGGGTGTCTGTGACCTCCATCGATCCGAAGATATTGGGAAAGCCGTTGTCTGGATAGCGCCTCGTTCTTGTCCGCAGGAGTCCAGTAGATCGCCGTATCTTCTTGGATGATCTTACGGTCGGTATACTCATCGGCCACCGACCATCTCTGCTGGCGACGGGTATAGCCGGAAATGTTGCGCGTCTTGTCAAAGATGCTCGCGTCTGCGATGTTGACACGGAACGTGAGCGGCTTCGATAGTTGCGTGATGGAACGACGATGATCGGAGACGTTGAATTCTTTGCCATCGTCTGTTACCCCAGGCTGGTAGTACTCCTGCCAGAAGAAGAGATTGTGGTTCTGATCAACACCGTACCAGAGGCAGCTTGTCGGGGCAGAATCTCCGTGGTCCAATACCCTTCCGAGAATGCAGTTGTTCTGGATATAGGAGACAATCTCTGGTTCGTAGTCGAGCACAGACATGTCGTCCAGTCTAAATAGGTGCCCCTTGGAACGGACCCACTCACCACGAACAAATCGTGCAACATAATCCTCATCCTGCTGGAGCAGGATATCGACGTTCTGCTCACCAGCAAACTTGTTACCAGTAGTCGGCATCATGATCTGCCGATATCCCTGGTGCCTCCACTTCTCCTGCCATGACTTGGATTCTGGCGAGAAGCGCTGCCAGAGCCAGTGAAGTTCCGGGTCTCCGTCTTCTGTAGGGTTGCCAGTCAAAACCAGTGAGATTGGGGCCACTGGCTGTTGGTTGCGATTCCTCCATGGCCATGGCCCCTCATGGGCATCTAGAACCCACTTGGGTACCTTGGCTCCTTTCCAACGCCCTAGACGGCCCAGAAGAACCGTGAAGGTACGCTCCTGCATTTGCTCAGCCTGATCAAGAATCGCTCCGTTGATTTCGAGACCTTTCAGGATCGTTGCGCTATTCGGTGAGTCGAGGTGGTGAAAGATGAATGACGATCCGTTGTCCAGCGTCACCTCTGTAGCTGAGGCCTGCTTGACGCGCTTCGCGTCGATCCACTGATCGAATGATGGGCGCGTCGTCATCGTCAGGTCTTTGAATGTCTTCCTGAGGATTGCAACCTTATAACCGGGGAAGTTGTCACAGAGCGCAAGCATGTGCAATATCGCTCCGCTCGTCTTGCCAGAGTTGAATCCCCCCATGGCGAGTAGGGGGGTGCCCGGCATTGCTTCTACGAGTTCTTTCTGTTGAGGAGAGGCCCATTCAAACGATACTGGGCCGTCTTGCTCCTCACTCTGATTCGTCACCATCGACCTCTTCGGATTCCACGTCTATTGTCTCTGGTATTTCAAGAGGCATCGGAGGGAGTATCGCTTTGTTTTTCCACGGGAACACGGTCCCCTGAGGGAATATGACAAGGGGTTGCGTTGGAGCGACATACCCTTCAACCTGAAGTTCTTTGTACCTATTCGCCAGACGGACGGCAGCATTAAACGCCAGCTTCACCCCTTCAAGCTGGCGGTCTTTGTTCTTGTCGTCCTTGATCATGTCTCCAACGATCACAGCCGAGTTGTTGGCTAGGCTGAAGACACGCGATTCGAATCTTTGCCTAGCTCGTTCGGCGGCGATACGAAGTTCTTCTTGGAACCGCTCTGAATTCAGCCAACTTGAAATCTTCCTTGGATCAACACCAACTTCGATTCCAACTGCGTCTGGAGACAACCCCGCTGACAAAAGAGACAGCGTTTTTATTTGCCTTGGGGTGAACTTCTTTGCTTGCTTTGACATCGGCTATTCCGAATTTTCACCCATTGCCGGTGGTACCGAGGGCTCCCAGGGGAGCGTTGCCGAATCGAAGCCCGCTGCATTCAAGTGCCCTCCTCCTCCGAAGGTCTTGGCAATTACCGAGACATCGAAGGCTCCCTTTGAGCGTAGCGAGAACTGCCAGCGCCCATCCTTTCGCCTGAAGTACCCAAGCGCAAATGGATCCGCCGGGTTCCTCTCTGCCAGCTTCCCAACGTGGTCAGAGGCATTCATGTATGGCGTGTTGATGCATGGAACCACATATTCCCCAAGCTGCTCATACGTGGCGTGCTCGATGACCTTATCCCCAAATGTGTCGATGTAGCGTACGATCCCCTTGCCAGCCTCTGAGACCTTTGAGAGGCCAAGGCTTTCGATTGCGTCCCACTCTTCGAATGTCATTGGAACCGAATAGCAGTACGCGGCTACTTCCTTGGAGAATGGACGCTTAAGCTTCCATAGATCCCTATCCTCGACGTAGTCTACAAGCCAGAAGCTGCGGTCTCCAGTCGGGCTTGGAATGTGCTGACCAGCACGCTTGCCATACTCTCGCGCTAGCTCGTCGTACAAGATCCCACATCCGCTACGGTGCATGTCAAAGACAACTTCGTCGTTCCGCTGTAGGCCACGGCGACGGACCTCTTCCTTGATCTGAAACAGGTCGGCCTCTGCGGTCTTGTGGTGATCGTAGATGAGCGTCCTCATAGATGGCTTGATGACCTTCTCGATCAGCGTCTCTCTCGGATAGGTGAAGTCAACCAGCCAGACCTCTCGCCCCTTGCAGTCGGGCGGCTCCTGGCCATACGTTGCCGGGTAGTACTCAACTGGCTGGTCAATAATGCTCAGCCCCTTTTTGCGGAACTTATCGAATACCCAGGCGGCGGTAAAGCCATCTGAACACGACGAATGGTAAATGAATAATATTGGGGCTCTCATTTGCTCTCCTTGCAGGTACAGTTTTCAGGTGGGCGATTCGTGAGGAATTGCTTCATTGCCTCATACCCTCGCCAGAAATAATTGATGCGACAGACAACACAAAAGTTGTGCTCGCAGTCCTCGCAGTACGTCACTAGCTCGTCACTCCCGCACAGGCAGCATCTGGTCCCCAAGCTTTCGATCAGCGTCAAGCTTTTCCTCCCATAGGCATAATCCAATGATAGCGTAGACTGCCAGATCGCGCAGAGAATCTTCGATGCTCTCGTTTGCCAGCTTCCCATCTCGCGCTGCTTTTTGGATTCGGATCATCTTGTCGTTAGCTCTAATCACGCATCCAACCCACGCTGGAATGCCAAAGTGTTCGCTCGCTCTGACGTTGGCGTACGGGTCATTGTATGTCCCGTAGTCTTCCATCTTTTTTGCGTGCATGGCTGACAACTCCGAGAGGATCTCGTTAAATCTCTCATCCTTCATTTGTAACTCCCCCCTGGTGTCGGCCACTCTTTTGCCACCTTGAAGAAACAGATCTTGCAATAGTATTTGCCCGTGTACCCCAGGAGATATAAGTGCCTGTCGTCTACGTCACCACATGTGTCGCATCCAAGGCAGGGCGGCATGTCTTTCCTGGGCGGCTTCTCTCTGAGGAAAGGCATCAGAAGGGAAGCTCTCCGTCATCGGGCTTGGCGTCAACGTACTTCTCGGCCGAAGGGTGGTCATTCGCAGGAGCGTCGTTGCGCTTCCCATTCGGATCTCCAAGCATGATGATCGTGGAGCCGAAGCCTGAGACGCGGAT
>Ga0315292_10002035_pt1 | contig 11174 bp, 15 predicted proteins | sample YL17G13_0_MG_FD_204029 | JGI IMG/M metagenome (GOLD analysis project Ga0315292, IMG submission 204029) | Sediment microbial communities from Yellowstone Lake, YNP, Wyoming, USA - YL17G13_0 | ecosystem: Environmental > Aquatic > Freshwater > Lake > Sediment | place: USA: Wyoming | collected... | reverse complement strand
TAAATGTATTCGTCGTATACTTGCTTGATAGCAAGGAGCGATATGGCAAACATTTATCTAATTGGTTCCCTTCGGAACGCAAAAATTATAGAAATCGCTACCAAACTGCGCGAAGCAGGACACGAAGTGTTTGATGATTGGTATGCGGCCGGCCCAGAAGCAGATGACTACTGGCAGAAATATGAAATTGCCAAAGGCAATAATTACAAACAAGGCCTAGCAGGCTATGCAGCAAACCATGTCTATCACTTTGATAAGCACCATTTGGATCGCAATGACATCGGAATATTAGCATTACCAGCAGGCAAGTCCGGCCACCTTGAACTCGGATACATGATTGGCAAGGGAAAGCTAGGATACATACTTTTTGATGATGCTATGCCGGACAGATGGGACGTTATGTACCTATTTGCAGCAGGTGTATTCTTCAATATAGATTCTTTAGTCGAGGAACTAAAGGACAAGTAAGATTTAAGGGATGGTTGCAGCAAACAAAAATTACTCTTACCAAAACTCAAGAGGCCGGCCCGCTGGGGGTGTGACGTGGGTTCGAGTCCCGGCTTAGTCACCTCATCCCGTTTTATTCAATGGTGTTTTTAGTGTAGTGGTAGCAAAGCTGACTGTGAATCAGCAGGCGAGGGTTCGATTCCCCAAGACACCCCAAACAATGTCCACGTGGCAGAATGATAATTGCCTCTGTCTGCAAAACAGGTGTTCTAGGGTTTGATTCCCTACGTGGATTCCAAAAATATATGCCCCCGTACGCTAATTGGTAGTGCGGTCTGATTCAAAATCATATGGTTGTAGGTTCGAATCCAACCGGGGGTACCAGTTATAAGGGGGCAGCAGAGGGCTGCGGAGTTGCCTTGCAAGCATCTTGTCTAGAAGGGTTCGATACCCTCGGCCTCCACCAAAATTATGGGCCGCTAAATGCGAAAGGGATTGTACCCCTTGGCCATGACTTACAAGCGGTTCGCGGCCGCTGCGGTCCACCATTCACTAAGGTCTCACTTGCGGATACCTTATATAAGTATGCAATTAGCTCAGATGAAGAGCACTGCCTCACAGCGGGGGACGCAGAACGGAACCTGCATTGCATAGAAAATTTATTGCCCGGAGAGTGCAGCTGGTGAAGCCACCCTCCTTACAAGTGGGAAAATGTAGAGTTCGATTCTCTATCCGGGTACCAGTTATGGGAGATGATGCAGAGCGGCCTCTGCCCCTGTCTTGAAAACAGATGTATCGATGAAGAATCGGTAGGCGATCGACACGACCCTTCTCCCGCCAGTACAATGCGTGCTTAGTTTAATGGTAAAATTATACGTTGCCAACGTGTAGTCAAGGGTTCGATTCCCTTAGCCCGCACCAGTTTTGAGATAGACGGCAGGCTTGAGTCCCAAGTAGCGGATGCCGGTGCCCCGGCCTTTGTTTACCGTGAAGTATGGTTTGTTAAAACTCGCTTGTTCGAGACAATCCGTTAAGTCCCTTCAAAAAGGATAGGCGGCCGCTCAAATTTTTTTCTAAAGGATACATTCCGCAACCCAAATCAACTTTTCTGTAAAAAAAGCAAAAAGGTATCCTGATTATATTTCGCGATGTGGCAGAGTTGGCTAAGAGCGCCTCCCTCATAAGGATGAATACGTCGGTTCGAGTCCGACCATCGCGACCACTTATCTCTCATCCAATGGATTTGGCGACCGGTCTTCGAAACCAGTCTAGACAGTTCGAGTCTGTCATGAGGGTCCATATATTATACCTTTGCAGAAGAGATTAGGTATGCATTTATTATACCGCTAAAAATTCAAGTATATAGGTCACTATTATATCTCCATCGTCTAACGGTTAGGACGCTAGATTCTCAATCTGGAAATAGGGGCTCGATTCCCCTTGGAGATTCCAAATCAGTTGGCTTGACCATTGGATGGGGACTAGTCTTTGAAACTAGGAGAGAAGGTTCGATTCCTTCCAGGCTTGCCATACATGACTCTATCGTCTATCGGTTAGGACGTTAGCCTTTCACGCTGAAAAGCGGGGTTCGATTCCCCGTAGGGTCGCCAATCAATGCCTCACAATGGTTTACTGCGCAGAGTCTCCAAAGCTCGCATAGTTGGCGGTTCGATTCCGTATAGGGGTGCCAGAAGAACATGCGCTGGTAGGTAAGCATGGAAAAACTTCCTACTTGAAACAATTGGGTCGTAGCTTAACGGGAAGAGCGGCATGGTTCTGAGCCATGAAAGCCTCGGTTCGAGTCCGAGAGGCCTTGCCAATATCACTGTGAGACTTGGTGTCCGGGAATTGCGCAGGCCCGAAGAAGCGGTTCGATTCCGTTCGATTGGTTAAAGTTGGTTCGATTCCAACCGCAGTGGCTTATTTTATAGGAGAAGATGATGAACAGCATCAAAGATATGGTTAGAGACGGAAAGAAAACTACATTTATGTTCTATAGACAGAAGGAACTCTGGTACAAGACTGAATGTGGATTCGAATATCCTGTCCCCATTGAAGATGCAGGTGACGGAGTCTTTCTAAATGAAGATAAAGCAATGTTTCATATGCGCTATATCAGAAAGCATGTGGAGATGATTGCTAATGAGAAGGCATTAGCAGTATAATAGAATATGGGTGATTGGCAGAGAGGCTTATTGCAACGGTTTGCTAAACCGTCGGGTCACGAAAGTGGCCCCAGAGGTTCAAATCCTCTATCACCCGCCAAATAATTATGAATTTTACAATCGATCCCGACCATCTTTGTTCAATAAACATTTATAAAGAATGGAACATATATAAGAATAAAGAAAATCCGACCGAGGAAGACTTAATGATGATCCTCAGAGGTAAGGGTGATTGTTCCTCTCATAGTAGTGATGATCATCCAGAGTTTAAAAAACTTCGAGATGCATTAGAGGAAGGCGGATTTATAAAGACTCAGCGCAGTTGGTGGAATGGTGATAGTGTTCTAAAGCCATTCTCTATCAACGGTGCAAAGTTTAGGAAGAATGAACAGTTTCCAAGCGGGGCAGCAATGTCCGGTCACTTGAAATTTATGAAGAAATAACTCGCATTGGGCTAATAGGCTAAGTCGCTACGTTTGGGGCGTAGAAGATGCACGTTCGAGTCGTGTGTGCGAGACCAGATGTATTGGGGTTGTAGTGTTTAACGGTTAGCACAGCAGACTTTTAATCTGCCAGGACAGGGTTCGAATCCCTGCAGCCCTACCAAAGTTTATGAAAACAAGTAAATTATATATCGAGGCAGCAAAATTAATCTCTGAAGATAAGGCATATTTCGGTTGCACAGCCATTTATATGGTAAAGCATAAGAAGCCTATGTCTGAAAAATTCTTTAGGATTAATGATCCAGAGGCCTTGGCGGTTGCTTATTTGTTTAAGAATGAGAAATATAATAATACATTATATCGTGGCACCTTTGGTAATCCACGAATAAAGAAAAATCAGGATTTGCGTATTCTTGCTCTCTGTTTCATGGCAGCAATGTCTGAAATAGAAGGCTTTTAAAAGACTTTTGATTTGCCGGGGATAGGAAACCGGATGCACGATATCAGATCTATCGATATATTCGGGGTGGTAGACCGCTAAGGAGACGGGACGGACTGTAAATCCGTTGCAAATGCCCGACTGGATCGTTACCAGTACGCCCCACCAACACATATAGGATAAGAAATGACACACAAGATTGCAATTATCACAACACGGGACTATACTCGTGGATACGGTGATGACTATGACGATTATGGAAAGATAATCGAAAGCATTACTGATTGGGAAGAAGTCTCTGATGAAGACTTCAAAACTCTGCAATATGCGGCATCACGGTTAAACTTTAGTGTCGTTGAGCAACCCACAGATACAAAGAAGTTTATTGCTAAGAGTATTGCCGATTACACTGCCATTGCTAAGGCAGAAGCAATACGTGAAGCAGAAGAAAAGCAAAAGAGAGCAGATGCAGCTCTTGCGCGTAAGTTCAAGAAGGAATTAAAGGATAAGGACTCCAAACTTAAGATGCTTAAGAAGCTTCAGGCAGAGTTAGGTCCCGAAGCCTTAGCACAAATCTAAGAAACTAGTCAAATGACTGGTGGTATGGTTGCGATATGAACCAAAACCCGCTACAATATTAGATATAACATGGCCAGGTAGCAAAGCGGTCGAATGCACCCGTCTGCAAAGCGGGAAACTACCTCGGTATACATCGGTGGTTCGATTCCACCCCTGGCCTCCAGTTTTGATATATGGGACCATAGCCAACATTGACTTCACTGAGTAGCTACTGTGGGGGCCAGCGGTAACTATGAACAAGTCCTTGACAGGCAAATCCGCTCAGGTGTAATGTGAGGGCATCTTTCTGCACACCCCATGGCCCCGGTAAACACATATAAGACTAGCTGCTATGAGTGTGTAAAAGCGGAACATATATCAATTTCTTTGCCCCTCTACGCTAATTGGTAGTGCGGATGGATTTAAAATCCGTTGGATTCCGGTTCGAATCCGGAGAGGGGTACCATTTTCTAAAGAATACATTCAGCAAATTCAAAAAAATTCAACTTTTAATTGAAAATAAAACGTATTCTGATTTTTCAGTTGGGGCGATATGCAATGGTATGCATACTGGTCTTTGAAACCAGGTTAGAAGGTTCGATCCCTTCCGCCCCTGCCAGTGATAAATATAGATTATGAGAATACAGGAATTATATGAAAAACTTCAGCCTATTAAGGCTAAGAATATCAAAACCAAGAAAGGAATGACTAGGGAAGAGGCTCTTAAAGAGGTTCCGTGGAAGAAGTCCTATGGTGATTGTAGGGGATTCTCGTATAATGCAAAAACAGGTATAGCAACCTGGATATAAACAACATCACCTTCGTATAGTGGAAAATACGCGACGCTACGAACGTTGAAACAGGGGTTCGATTCCCTTAGGTGGTACCAACAGATACCTGCTGCCGGAAACGGCAGTGGGTTTTTTTACGACTCTTTATTCTGTACATATAAATAGCAAAATGACAAGGAAAATAATAGTAATAGCCACGCCTCGCTGTGGCGGAACAGTTTATTCTAAACTTCTTAGTGAAGAACTGGGATTTGTTTTCGTAAATGAACCTTATAATTTTATAGCGAAAGAATTAAGAAGATTTAAAGAGAAATCGGGTACATTTGGTGACATTATTCCGGATACTAGTTGTGTCATACATACAATCATTGGACAATTTCTAATTCATCACCATAATATTCCGTTACCTGACATGGAATATGTATTTATGGAGAGAAGAGATACATGGGCGCAATTAAAATCTTATTGCATACTTAGGGAATTGGTGAGTAAATTCGGAATTCATAATATCAACTACAATATACCGACTACTATACGCGCCTCAGACGATTATATTCAGGGAATGTTTCAGGAGTGGATTATGTTTGAGTCCCTGCTTGATAAATTTGACTCACCAAAGAGAATTATCTATGAAGATATTGATTTTTCAAATGTACCATTCTATTCTAAGAATGCAGGATACGAAAATGTAACTATAAGCAATATAGAAGAACTTGAATATAAATATAACCTATTTTGGAAAAATAATGCAAAGCAGAGATGAACAGAGTATAATGTGTGGAGACATAACGGTATTCTATACACAAGATACCGATGGCGGCGGGTCATTATTTAGTAATGATTATGTTATTACCATTAAAGAGCTATATCCAGATAGAATATTTGATAGATGTTATGAATGGTGTTCGGGTCCGGGATTTATAGGATATTCTATACTAGGAAATCATCTTTGCAAGACACTATGCCTATCAGACATATACCAACCTGCATTAGATCAAGCATCTCGAACAGCAATAATTAATAATATAGAAAAGAATATTACAATTTATAACTCAGATAACTGGGAAAATATACCCTCTTATGAAAAATTTGATTTAATTGTTAGTAATCCTCCACATTTTAACGGCAACGTCTATATTCTTGATAGAATGGATGCTAATCCCAGAAAATATATGGACAAAGACTGGAAAATACACGAGAGCTTTTATAAAGGAGTCAAGAATCATTTATCTATGAATGGAGTTATCCTATTACAAGAATTTGCGTGGGGATCGGGATTAGAAACATTCAGGAGTATGATAGACGCCGCAGGGTTAAAGATACAAAGACATTTTCTCTCTAATTATAGGCATCCTAATGCCGGATATCTCCTATATTATTTAGAAATAGTGCATAAGGATGTATAATGTGTGGAATTATCTCTGGAAATAAGGCTATCTCCGATGATAATATAGAGTTAGCACTTAATTCACTCTCAAACAGGGGACCTGATTCCAGAAATTTTTGTAGAATAGGCGAAACAGTGTTTCTGGGGCATACGTTACTATCTATAACATCAGAACAACCAATCATTCAACCGATATGGAGTAATGACAGAACATTGGTCGGGTGCGTTAACGGTGAAATTTATAACTATGAAATATTAAGGCATTTCTTGGAAACGAAGGGATATGTTTTTCAAACAGATTCCGATTCAGAAGTAATTATACACGGTGTCCACTGGATAGGAAAGGATTTTGTAAGATATCTAAATGGTGAATTCTGTTTTGTTGTATATAATACCGACTCTAATGAATGGATATGTGCTGTTGACACGTTTGGAACCAAACCACTTAGATATTATTTAGACAAAGGAGAATTTTTAATCTCGTCTACCGTTAAGGCATTATCGGTAATGAATATCGCCATTCAAATAGACAAGAAATCTTGTATGTTCTCGTTGGCAAGCCAATGTCTCCCAATGGGTAGAACTTTATTTATTGGTATAGATACAATACCACCTAGCCATACGCTCACAATTGATGCTAATATGAATAGTAAGCTCGAACACTATAAAATAGGCACACCGAGACCGATCGCAGAAGTAGATTACATAGAGTCTTTGCTTGAATCAGCTATTATTAGGCGAATTCCCAGACATCAGAACTTGTCTGTCGTACTTAGTAGTGGTATCGATTCGTCATCTATTGCTTATTACTTAAAAAAGAATAATGCTAAATTCCAATGCTTCAGTATTGATTTTCCTGGGTCAATATATTCCGAATCTAATGATATAAGAGAGTTTTGTAAATTTCATGATATATCAACAACATTTATTGATATAACAGATACGGATTTAATTATAAACTTTCCAACAGTTACATTAAATTCGGAGAATTTATCCATCAACCCGCACGCTGTTGGAAAATACCTTGTAAATCAGGAAATGATTAAGCAAGGATATAAGGTATGTATGACAGGTGATGGCGCAGATGAGTTATTTTATGGATATCCCCATTTCTATACAAATGATAAATTTCAATTTTTAACTGATAGTGCAGCATTAGGCTCACGATTCCCGGAAATAATGACAAAATCTGGAAAAGAAATGCTCGATCTTGAATGTATTCTAAAGGATTCTTCCGGTACGGCACAGGAACTGTATTACAGATATTGGTTAAGTGAGTATGGATTAAAATTATTAGGTGATTCTCAGTCTGCGTCCCTGGGGCAGGAACATAGATATCCATTTTTGGATACTGTGTTACACAATCATATAGGATCGATAGAAGATTTCAAATTATTAAATCATCCATCGAAACATGTTCTACGTAACATTGTCAGAACATGGGATTCGAAGTTAGCTGATATGCCTAAGAAGCCGTTTACCTCTCCTGTTATTGATCAAAATTGGCTACCATTATTTCAAAAATATGTATTCGAAAATATTAAATTTTTTGAATTAGATATCTTTGATAAAAATTTACTAATTCCATACATAGAAAGATTGACAACCAACACATTACCAAATAGAATCGTGTTATCGCAGATCTTGAGTTTGGGAATATTAACACTGGAATTATGCAATGGATAACATTAGATTGTTGACACTCACAGATGAGAATAGAGATCTATTTGTTAAGACATTGGAGGTAGAACTGCTTAAATCTTTTGGTGTTGATAACGTAGCTGCCTTGCCCGAAAATTACAGCGATCGTGAACGATGGTCGCTTATACGAATGATTAGGGAAAAAAGAATAGATTCTTATCAGCTAATCTATGTAAATGATCAGTTTTGGGCGGGATCTGGTGGATTGGTAAGGCAATTTAATGGTTCCCTGGTCTATCAGGGCGGATTTCGTGCCTTTGCAGATGCTAAATCTATAAATGTTGGAATAGGATGTAAATCATATTCACACGAATATAATACAAAGTTTCAAATTGAAAGAGCTAAAGAGTTGGGATGCGTATCTTTGGTTTTATCATTCAATGACAGTAATAAAAGACTGTTCGAAGTAACCCAAAGATACCATCTAAAGAAGGTATTTGGGAAAAACGCATTTATAGCAACAGACACACCAGTATTATTTAATGGAGTAGAACAATGGTTATTAACGATGTCCCTAAAATAACAGACGAGCTTAGAGATAAGCTAGCAAGCATTTTTAATTCTCAATACAATGAGATTAAAGATAATGTGAGTTATCTGTTGTCCTTCCCTGAAGGAGAGTATGCTCACGAATTTGATTACCATAATATATTCCGACAAGGTGATAATAATCTTGTTCGAACTGTTGATGGCAAGCCGATGATGTCAGTGTTCAATTTCAATGTTAAAAATTCTATTAGAATTTTCCGATTGCTTGGAATTGAACAGCATAAGCCACTAATAAACGGCATTCGTGTATTTGCAAACGGAGTTATTCCAATGCATATAGACCTTAACAAAGGCGAATTAGGTCGAGAACTTCCTATACTTTCAGTAGTTCTTAGTGGGTCTGATGGAATGGTTTTTATGTCCAATAAGAAAGACGGATCCCGCCTTGTCGGTGTGCCAGGTAAGACAGAATTTATCATGTATCCCACAATGATAGAACATGGCGCATTAGCAGGGTCCGAAAATTACGATTTACTTCAAATTCAACTTTCAAGTATGCCGTGATGGACTTAAGATTTCTGAAAAGATTTACTGATGGTATTATACCGCCAGTTTGTCCAGAAATTCTTGAAGTAGATCCACTGCTAACCAATATATCCTGGTTACCATTACACATTCCTAAGATAGAACCCGATAATTGGGATCTATTTTGGGAATTATGGAATCGAGAAAAATCTCCAATGGGTAAGGAAGATAATCCTTATATTATATGGGATACAGTAGGTATTTGGTCATCTCCTGATACCGGGAATAGTGCAGTGCATGAAGATTTTCCATATAAAATGGAAGATTGGAGTTCTTATTTTCCGATTATGTTTGAGAGAATAAGAACTGCTATGCCATTCTTGCGTATAAATAACATACGTATTTCGTCAAATATTAAAAGGGTAAATCCCCATTTAGACCCGACTCCAACGATGTATCCGTGGCCTAATTCCCTTCGTGTCATGTTATGGGATAGTAATCCATCCCCTACATTCTATATGTTACCTTGGCCGGAATCTAGTTTTCTCCAGAATCCTATTCCTAAGATAGATGTAATCCCTAATCAAACATATATCTTAGGAGATATACCCCAACAAGAAAAGATCTATGTAGATTTACCTGCTGATACAAATACTTTTATATTCAGCAATGGTGAATTTCTGCATGGTGCAGATTTAGCATATCCTAAGATTATCTTAATAGTTCATGGAGTGCCCGATGTTGAAAAATGGAAATCTAAATTGTATGGTATGGTAAATATCAAATAGGTGGTATTATGGATTTTAGAAAATTATTACTTGCATTTCAAATTTATGCTCATGTGCTGTTCATTGTGGGATTATTTCTTGTCTCACCATATATTTCTATTCCTGCCATAATTATCTGTCAGATTATTTTTGTCGGAGCATGTGGTACGGCCTTCTTTCATAGAACCGTTGCACATAAGAATAAAATAAATCCTGTAACTGAAAAAATACTTGTTTTACTATCCTGGATAGGTGGTTCGGGATCTGCACTAGCATGGGCAGGAACTCACCGAGTTCATCACAGATTTTCAGACACTGAAAAAGATCCACATTGTCCCATACATCATGGTAAGTTGCGAGCATATTGGTTATCGAGTGGAGATGCTAATATAATTAAGTATGTTCCTGATCTTTTGAGAAAACCATTATATGTATTCCAACATAAACATTACTTCAAGGTGTTAGTTTCTCTACATATAATTGGATTTGTATTTTTACCATTTTCAATTTATTGGGCATGTCTTATTGTTCCGGCATTTTTAATGTGGTTTGCTGGCAGCACAGTTAATGTGTTCTGCCATAATGCAGCAGGACCTAAAAATTTATCTATTTTGGGTTATATGCATGCGGGAGAGGGATGGCACCGGAATCATCATCTATCACCGGCCAGTGTTATGTTCAATGAGACATGTGATTGGGGTGGCCACATACATAAATTGTTAAGGATGGGATTAAATGTCGAAAAATCTAAAGCATAAATTACCAATTTACAGTATCATAGAACATCTATGTTTAGATAATAACTTATTGGTAGAATTACAGAAAATTATTGTCGATCTCGAATCTGAATTTCTGTCAGTGGTTGAGGTTAATAAGAGCCTCTGTGGAATACATCACGAGCTAGCTAAATCTGTATATGATAATTTTTTCCAGATTAGTTTAACTGATTCTGAATTTAATAAGAATGATGTAGATTTAGATTCGTGCGAGGTAGTTCATAATGATCTGCATAAATCAAGCATGTCTGAAAATATACGTCGTAAGAAATTAATGTCGACACTTAGTGATTCACCTCTTAATGAGCGTACATATACTCATTCGACAAAAACATATTTGAAATATAAAGATATTTTTGATAAGGTAGTATCGAAGTTTAAGGGTAGACCGACTCGTATCCGATTAGTTAAATTACAGGCCGGCACTAGTATTGCACCTCATATCGATTATGATCCGTCCTATGCTGTTAGAATCATTATTCCTGTTATAGCGACGCCTGATTGTGTAAATATTTTCTGGGCAAAGAATCAGGTGCATTCTGTTGCCTTTGAACCAGGGAAAGCTTATTTTCTAAACACAGGATATAAGCATGCCGTCATGAATTTTAGTAAACATGACAGATATACATTCATGATATCAATTGACGGAACTGAGGATATTAATCATCTTATTGAGGAATAAGATG
>Ga0315292_10002034_pt1 | contig 11174 bp, 9 predicted proteins | sample YL17G13_0_MG_FD_204029 | JGI IMG/M metagenome (GOLD analysis project Ga0315292, IMG submission 204029) | Sediment microbial communities from Yellowstone Lake, YNP, Wyoming, USA - YL17G13_0 | ecosystem: Environmental > Aquatic > Freshwater > Lake > Sediment | place: USA: Wyoming | collected... | reverse complement strand
CTGCAGAAGTCCATCCGCTCCCTGGAATCCGGTCGCTACGGCCTGGGCTCGGCCAAGGATTTTCATCAGAAATCGCTCGAAGAACTGCTGGAACTCCTCAATGAGCCCTCCAGCGAACGCCAGTTTATTATGTACGAGGCCCTGCGTCAAGGCGCTTCGGTGGAAGGCCTTTACCAGAAAACCTTTATCAAGCCCTGGTTTATTGAACAGATGAAAGAACTGGTGGAACGAGAGGAGGAAATCCTGAAATACCGAGGGAGGGAACTGCCCGAGACGCTGTTCATCCAGGCCAAGAAAGACGGCTTTGCCGACCGCTACCTGGCGGGGCTGCTGGGACTGCCCGAAAAGGCCATTCGGGAGAGGCGGCTGGCCCTGGGCCTGGCCCAGGCCTGGCAACCGGTGCCGGTGAGCGGCGTGGAAAACGCGGCCTATTTTTATTCCACCTATAACGCTTCAGATCAGGTGACTACCAGTCCGAATCGAAAAATCATGGTCTTGGGCGGGGGGCCCAACCGCATCGGCCAGGGGATCGAGTTCGATTACTGCTGCGTTCATGCGGCCTTTACCCTCCGGGATGAGGGTTTCGAGTCGATCATGGTCAACTGCAACCCGGAGACGGTCTCCACCGACTACGACACTTCGAATAAACTTTATTTTGAACCCTTGACGGTGGAGGATGTGTTAAGCATTTACGAGAAGGAAAAACCGGAAGGGGTCATCGTCCAGTTCGGCGGCCAGACGCCGCTGAATATCGCCGGCGAACTGGCCCAGGCCGGCGTCAAAATCCTCGGCACCTCGCCGGATACCATTGATCTGGCCGAGGACCGGGACCGATTTCGGCAGATGATGGCCAAGCTGAATATCCCCATGCCGGAATCGGGGATGGCCAGCACCCTGGAGGAGGCCCTGGCCGTGGCCGGCCGGATCGGCTATCCCCTGATGCTCCGGCCTTCCTACGTCCTGGGCGGCCGGGGTATGGAGGTGATCCACGACGAGGAGATGCTTCGTCGTTACGTGGCCGCGGCCGTGGGCGTCACCCCGGAACGGCCGATCCTGATCGACCGGTTTCTGGAAAACGCCATCGAGGCCGAGGCCGACGCCATCTCCGACGGGGAGGAGGTCTTTATCCCGGCGGTCATGGAGCACATCGAACTGGCCGGTATCCATTCCGGAGACTCGGCCTGCGTCCTCCCGCCCATCAGCATCCCGGCCAAACACCTGGAGACCATCTCCGAATACACCCGCCAGATCGCCAAGGAGTTGCGGGTGAAGGGTTTGATGAATATGCAGTATGCCATCGCCGACGACCGGGTTTATGTACTGGAAGCCAATCCCCGGGCCTCGCGGACCGTGCCTCTGGTTTCCAAGGTCTGCAACCTGCAGATGGCCCGAATCGCCACCCAGTTGATGCTCGGGAAAAAACTGGCCGACCTGGACCTCAAGCCGGTATCCCTGCACCACTTCGGGGTCAAGGAATCCGTCTTTCCCTTCAATATGTTCCCGGAAGTGGACCCGCTGCTCGGCCCGGAAATGCGCTCCACCGGCGAGGTCCTGGGCTTGGCCGACTCCTTCGGCCTGGCCTTTTACAAGGCGCAAGAAGCGGCCCAGCAGGTCCTGCCTGCCTCGGGCACGGTACTGATTACCGTCCATGAGCGGGACCGGTTTGGCGTAGCGGAGGTGGCCCGGAAATTACAGGAATTGGGGTTTAAAATCCTGGCCACCAACGGGACCCAGAAATTTTTAGCCGGCGAGGGGATCCCGGCCGAGGTCCTCTTTAAGCTCCACGAGGGCCGGCCGAATATCGTCGATGCCATCAAGAACGGCGAGATCCAGTTGGTCATCAACACTCCCAGCGGCAAGCTCAGTAAATACGATGATTCCTACATCCGCAAGGCCGCCATCCAGTACAAGGTGCCCTACATCACCACCCTGGCCGCGGCCACCGCGGCCGCCCGGGGGATCAGCGCCTTCCGCCGGGGCCACGGCGTCGTTCGGTCGTTACAGAGTTATCATGCCCGCTTGGATTCAAAGGCCTGAATGATTTTTATTCTAAGATGAACTGGTTGCCGAACCCTCAGACTTTGTGCCGGTGGATGATCAGACCGTGGGTGGGGTCATAGAGGGAAACGCCTACTGTAACCCTATCCCCATCGATGACCCGTATTTTGTAACGCTTCATAGCCCCGGACAACTTGGCCGTGATGACGCCGCCATTCTCCAGGGTAATGACATAGTTTCCCCCTCCGGTGGTTTTGGTAACGCGACCCTCAACATGGACCAAATCGTCCTTGGACAATATCCCTTCTCCTTAATACCCTTTTGCCGGATGGAGGAAACACAATTATCCCCTTCTCCCTTAGGAGAAGTAAAGGGTTAAATTACGGTATCGGTAACGGAACCGGCAGGCTAATAGCGGCCGCGGGGCTTGGGAGTCCGTCCTCTTCCGCCGCCGCCCCCCGGGCGCCCTGGTCCTCCTTTGTAGCCGCCGCCATCCTCACGCGGTGTTTGCGGACGGGCTTCGGACACCGTCAGAGCGCGTCCGTCAAATTCTTTCCCGTTCATCTTTTCAATGGCCTCCGCGGCCTCGGCCTCCGAGTTCATCTCCACAAAACCAAAACCCTTGCTGAGCCCGCTGTAGCGATCCGTTATGATTTTGGCGGATTGCACAGTACCGAATGGGGTGAAAAGATCCTTCAGTGATTCGTCCGTGACAGTGAAACGAAGGTTCCCCACATATAATTTATTACCCATACACCCTCCTTAAAGCATTAGGTTCCAGTTAAAGAGGTCGTGGGCAAAAGGACCAGGAACTCTTTAAAGGCAGTAGTATTTTGATTCTTTTATAACAAATCTTTCTTTCCTAATCCAGTATTATCTTTATTTCAAAAAAATAAACCGGTTGGCTGTTCGAAAATCCGGCACACCCGGTCCTTCCGGCCTTCTCTTTTCCCTGAATTTTCAGTCGCACCAGCCCCCGCCGCTCCCCACCCGCAATAACCCGAAATTTTGAAAAATTTCCAACAACTATCTCTCTTTTTCCTTGACAAGGCCTCTTTTTCTTATATATTGAAAATAAGTGGGGATTTGTGGGGAATTGTGTTGTTATTTTCCAACATAGTGGAGGTTGAGGGTTGTTTCGAGGCCGTTCGCTTCATTTGATCGATCAAAAAGGCCGTTTGAATATCCCGACCCGCTTTCGCGAAATTTTGAAAGCCAAAGGGGATGGCCGTTTAATCGTCACCAACTGGGAGGATTGTCTGGCCGCCTATCCTTACGAAGAATGGCAGCGAATCGAAGAAAAGATGAGCCAATTGTCTTTGGTGGATCGGGATATACGAGCCTTCAAACGTTTCTTCATTTCCGGGGCCTGTGAATGCAGCCTGGACAGCCAAAGTCGGATCCTGATCCCACCGGCCTTGCGGGAATTTGCCGGCCTGGAAAAGGAAGTCATTTTGGCCGGCCAGCTAAAGTATTTTGAAATTTGGGACAAAATCAAAATCGAGGAAGAGCTAAAAAGGGTCCAAACCAACTTGCCGGCCTTGGAAAACAAAATTGCCACGCTGGGGCTGTAAGAAAACCTATCGAAGCGCAAGTCCATCAACCGGTCTTAGTCAACGAGGTTCTCGGCTATCTTCCCCGGGGGGAGGGGAAGATTATCGTGGATGGCACCGTAGGCACTGGGGGGCACACCTTGGCCATCTTGCAGCATTTTCCTGAAACTACCCGCGTTCTGGGGTTCGACCGCGACCTTGAAAGTTTAGACTTCGCCCGGGAGCGCCTGAAGCCCTTCGCCGAGCGAGTGACCCTGGTCCAGGGGACCTTTGGAGAACTGGGAAGACTCTGTTCCCAGGTAGGGTTTCGTCAGGTGGATGGGATTTTATTGGACCTGGGTTTTTCCTCCTATCAGTTGGCTGCCACTGGCCGGGGATTCAGTTTCCAGCGGTCGGATCCTTTGGATATGCGCCTGGATCAAAGCCAGGGCCACACCGCCCTGGATTGGTTGAATCACCTGGATGAGCGCACCTTGGCCGACCGTTTGTTTGAATATGGAGAGGAGCGCCGTTCCCGCCGGATCGCCCGGGAAATCATTTCCGCCCGCCGGCTGCGCTCCCTGGAAAATACCCAGGATTTGGTGGACGCTGTCCTGCGGGCCATCCCGCCCCGTTGGCGGGAAAAGCGCCTGCATCCGGCGACCCGCACTTTTCAAGCCCTCCGCATCTTAGTTAACGATGAGCTTAACCAATTGCGTCAGTTCCTGGAAGGCGTTGTCCGCCTCCTGGCGGCCGGGGGCCGGGTCTGTTTGATTGCGTACCATTCCCTGGAAGACCGTCTGATCAAGCAGGCTTTTCAATCTCTGGAAAGGGGGGTCAACCCTTGGGAAGAATCCGCCGGCGAGGCCGTCCAGTCGTTGCTTCCCTTTCGAAGGCTGACTAGAAAACCGGTTACCCCCAGCCGGGAGGAAATAATAAATAACCCTCGGGCCCGGGGGGCCAAACTCAGGGTAGGGGAACGATACGATTTAGTCCGATGAAATCCATTCTCAAGCCACAGCCCCATACCCGAAAGAAGCGCGCCCAGGAACCCGGCCGGACCATTCCTCCCGCTCTAAAATATGCCGTCCCGCTGGCTTTCATTTTAATGACCGGCATAATATTTTATGTCTGGCTTCACGTTCAAATGGTGGGGCTGAGTTACGAGATTTCCAGTGCTCAAAAACAAAAAAAGGAACTGGTGGAGATCAATAAGAAACTGCGCATCCAATGGGCCAGCCTGAGGTCACCGGACCGCATTGAACAGATTGCCTTAAATCAATTGGGTCTGCGGCCTCCGGAACGGGGACAAATCGAGATTCTCCCATGAGCGCTCCGGAATTCAAATGGATCCGCTTCCGCCTTTACCTGATTTTGGGGTTGGGGTGTTTTTTATTTGGGATCGTTGTCCTCCGGGCCGGTCAACTGCAGCTTTTAGAGGGCCCCCGTTTGGCGAAATATGCCGACCGGGAATTTCGCAAGCAAATTCCACGAACCCATAAAAGGGGGATTATCTTCGACCGCCACCGTAATGAATTGGCGATGACGGTGGAGATGGAATCCATTTTTGTTCATCCGAAAGAGGTGGCCGACTTGGATTTGGTTTCTCGGCAGATTTCGCCCGCCCTGGGTCTGGACCGGCGGCGGATCCTGTCTCAAATGGCTCAGGGGAAGCCCTTCTTATTTTTAAAAAGACGGGCTACCCCGGATCAGTGTGAAGCGGTGCGGGCGCAGGGTTTGTCCGGGGTGGCCTTTACCAAGGAGGCCCAGCGCTTCTACCCCTATTTGGATCTGGCCTGCCACGTTATCGGCATGGTGGGCTCCGATCCCGACGGACTGGAAGGCATTGAGCGGCAATACAATGTCTACCTTAAAAGCCCTTATCTCTATGAACCCAGCGTCCGGGATGCCCTGGGGCGCACCCTCTATCTCAAAGACGTGGAGGCCGTCCAGGAGAACGAGGGGCATAGCCTCATCTTAACCCTGGATAAAAATATCCAATACCTGGCGGAAAAAGAGCTGAAAAAAGGGGTGGCCAAAGCCCAGGCTAAAGGCGGGATGGCCGTCGTCCTCAACCCCAAGACCGGGGAGATCCTGGCCCTGGCCAACCAGCCCGCCTACAATTTAAATGCCGCCAAGAGTTTCCCCCTACACTACCGTCGAAACCAGGTTGTCACTGATACCTTTGAGCCGGGCTCCACTTTTAAGACCTTTTTGTTAGCGGCCGCCTTAGAGGAAAAAAGATTCAATCCCAACGAAATGATCTTCTGTGAAAACGGGTCCTATCGCGTCGGGGCCCATGTCATTCACGATGCGCACAAACACGGCTGGCTTTCCTTTGCCGATGTCCTCAAGGTCTCCAGCAATATCGGGGCCACCAAAATCGGCCGAAAAGTGGGGCCGAAGACCTTTTATTCGTACATCAAAAAATTCGGATTCGGCGCCCCCACTAAAATCGACCTGCCGGGCGAAGTTCCCGGCTTAGTCTGGCCCTATCAACGGTGGGGCGAAATCGAAGCCTCCAACGTTTGTTTCGGTCAGGGAATTTCGATATCGGCCCTGCAATTGACCGCCGCCTTAGGCGCTATTGCCAACGACGGCCGTTTAATGAAACCCTACCTGGTTTCCCAGGTCTTGGATCAGAAAGGACAGCCGGCCAAGACCTTTGCCCCTCAGCCGGTTCGACAGGTCTTGTCGCCGGAAACTGCCCGATTGATGCGCCAATTACTGGTCCGGGTCACTGAACCGGGGGGAACGGCTCCCCAGGCGGCTATGGAAGGGGTTGCCGTGGGGGGCAAGACCGGGACAGCTCAAAAAGTGGCTCCGGAAACCAGGCGGTATGCCTCGGGGAAGTATGTCTCCACCTTCATGGGTTTTTTGCCGGCGGAAGACCCGGCCCTGGTCATCCTGGTGATTGTCGATGAACCGAAAGGGAGTCATTACGGCGGGGTCGTGGCGGCTCCGGTTTTCAAAGGAATTGCCGAACAGTCTTTGCCGTTGATCGGCATCAAACGTCTTACCCCGGTCGGTCCCGCCGCACCGGCGATCGAAAAGCCCGATCCCACGCCCTGGGTAATGGCCCAGCGGGCGTTGGAGCAAGGGTCCGTCCAGGCGGAATCCCAGGTCAAGAATCAACTGATGCCCGATTTGCGGGGCTTGAGCATGCGCAAGGCAGCAGAGGTTTTGAAAAACTATCCACTCGAACCAATCCTGGAAGGGAGTGGAAAAGCGGTCTCTCAAAGGCCGTTACCGGGGACGGCCATAACCCAGGGAACCCGGTGCCAGGTGCAATTTCGGCCTAATATTTAGTTTGAAAATAACCTTGACCTTCCGTGTAAGGGGCGCTGAAAAGGTGAACATCGAACGTCCAACATCCAACATCCAACATCGAATGATTAATGGCAATAGAGGTTTGTTCTTCATTCGAGGTTGGGCGTTCGATGTTCGATGTTCGACGTTCATTTGCCAAAGGGGGGTTGGGGGAGATTTGCAGGCTTCGTGGGCGTCCGCCCCGGGCCTGAGGGTATAAATGAAATTATTGAAACTCATTAACGGACTGGCCCAACGAACGGTGCAGGGTTCCCTCGACCTGGAAATCACCGGGATAGCCTATGACTCGCGGAAGGTCGTTCCCGGTGGGCTTTTTGTGGCCGTTTCGGGGCATCGGCAGGACGGTCATCGGTTTGTCGGTCAGGCCCTGGCTCAGGGGGCCGTGGCCGTGGTAACCGAGCGGGAACTTCCCCAGGTGCCGGCAGCGGTTGCTCGAATCACCGTGCCTGACAGCCGGGAGGCCCTGGCCTATTTAGCCGCCGCCTTTTATGATTACCCGGCCAATAAACTGCATCTGATCGGGATCACCGGGACCAACGGCAAGACCACCACCGCCTATCTGCTGGAATCGATCCTGAAGGCCTCAGGGATCCGGGTCGGCGTACTGGGGACCATCGAATACCGGATCGGGTCCCGGGTCTGGCCGGCTCCGGTCACTACCCCGGAATCTCTGGACCTGCAGTATTACTTATCCGAGATGGTACGGGAAGGGGTCACCCACGCGGTCATGGAGGTCTCCTCTCATGCCCTGGAACAGGGTCGCTGCCGGGGTCTGAACTTTGAAGTGGGGGTGTTTACCAACCTGACCCGGGATCATCTGGATTACCATCAAAATATGGAGGCTTATTATCAGGCCAAAGCCAAGCTTTTCTTTCATTACCTGAGCGAAACGACCTTTAATCCGGGGACCAGGGCCATTATCAACCGGGATGACCCTTTCGGAGAAAGGCTCTGGGCGGAAGCCGCGGTCCCCAAAAGGGATTACGGGACGGAAAAGGACACGGCCTATCGTCCCGTAACCAGACACTCCGGTTTTCAGGGGACTCAGGCCCAAATCCAAACCCCCCGAGGCGTCTTTGAAGTGACTTCGCCGTTGATCGGCCGGCATAATGTCTATAATTTTTTAGCCGCCTGGGCGGCGGGGGAAGCCCTTCATTTGCCGACTGAGCGGCTTCAGGAAGGGATCCGATCCCTGGACAAGGTCCCCGGTCGCATGGAATCGGTGCCCAACCCGAAAGACCTGTTCATCCTGGTGGACTATGCCCACACCCCCGAGGCGTTGCGTTTTGCCCTCACATCCCTTAAAGAATTGACCCCGAAAAAAATAATTACCGTCTTTGGCTGCGGCGGCGACCGCGATGTCACCAAGCGGCCGCACATGGGACAGATTGCCGGTGAATTCAGTCAATTGGCGATTATCACCTCGGACAATCCCCGGTCGGAGGACCCGCTGAAAATCATCGCCGATATTGAGGCCGGAGCCAGGGAACAAAAAATTCACCGCTATGATTCCGCAGCCCTGAATCGGATTCCGGATCAACCCGGATATGCCGTCATTCCTGACCGCCGGCAGGCCATTCAGCGGGCGGTTCATTGGGCCGGCCCGGGGGAAGTGATCTTAATCGCCGGCAAGGGCCATGAAAATGTTCAACTGGTAGGCGACCAAACCCTCCCTTTTGACGATCGTCAGGAGGCCCTGAAGGCCACGGAGGCTTCTCGTGTTTAATACCGGCGTTTTGCCCTGGCCCCAGATCCTGCTAAACCTCTCCGGGCGATTGGTCCAGGGGGATTTGGCCTACCCGGCCTTGGGGGTATCCACGGACAGCCGGACGATTCAACCGGGTAACCTCTTCGTAGCCCTTTCAGGACCTCATTTCGACGGCCGGACCTTCCTCTCCCAGGCCTTTGAAAAAGGTGCGGCCGGAGCCGTGGTTTCCGGTCCTTATTCCCGGGATTTGACACCAGCCCATAAGATCATTATCGAAGTTCAAGATACCCTTAAGGCCTTAGGGGATCTGGCCCAACTCTGGCGGCAGCGATTTTCCGTCCCGGTGATCGGTCTAACCGGCAGCAACGGCAAAACCACCACCAAGGAAATGCTGGCCGGCATCCTGGAGCCGACCGGCGTCACCTTAAAAAATCCGGGAAACTTAAACAACCTGATCGGCTTGCCCCTGACCCTGCTGGGTCTCGGGCCCGAGCACCGGTTTGCGGTTCTGGAGATGGGCATGAACCGGTCCGGAGAGATCCTTCGCTTGAGCGCAATCGCCGTCCCCACAGTGGGCCTGGTAACGAACATCGGGCCGGCTCATTTGGAAGGGTTAGGATCCCTGGAGGCCATCGCCCGGGCCAAAGGCGAACTTTTTGAAGCTTTGACCCGGGAAGACTGGGCGGTTATCAATCAGGACGAACCCCGGATCCTGGAATTGTCTGCCGCTTGTCAAAGCCAAAAAATTACCTACGGGCTAGACCCCCGGGCCGAAGTCCGGGCCGACGGAATCCAGCCGACCGCCTCCGGGCTTGGATTTTTTCTCTGCTTTCAGGGACAGCGCCGGGAGATCCGGCTCCCGCTCCCCGGCCGGCACAATGTCAGCAATGCCTTGGCCGCCGCTGCCGCCGCCCTGGTCCTGGGCCTCTCTATTGACCGGATCCAACGGGGACTGGAAGGCTTCAGCCCTCCGGCCCATCGTCTGCAAATACGGCCCGGGCGACGGGGCGCTCATTTGCTTGACGACAGTTACAACGCCAACCCGGCTTCCGTCCAAGCCGCCTTGACGACCTTTCAATCCTTGCGGCAGGATCGACGGGGGGGCCTGGTGCTGGGGGACATGCTGGAATTAGGGGATTCTTCCCAAACGGCCCATCAGGAGATCGGGACTCGGATCGGCGGACTGGGGGTCGATTACCTGGTGACCATCGGTCAATACACTCCGGCCCTTATGGCCGAGGCCCTTAAGGGAAACCGGCCGCCGGCCAAGGCGGTTCACTGCAGCTCGCCGACGGAATTGATCGAACAGGTCGACCCGCTTATCCAGGCCGGCGACTGGGTTCTGATCAAAGGGTCTCACGGGATGGCCCTGGAGACCATCGCGGCAGCCCTCCAATCCGAGGAGCGAGGATAAGCCATGCTCTACCAGCTCCTCTATTCACTCCACACCCAATTTTCCTTCTTCAACGTCTTTCGGTACATCACTTTAAGAACCATCTACGCCACCCTGACGGCCCTGGTAATTACCTTCTTTTTAGGGCCGGTCGTGATTCGCCTGTTGACCCGGCATCAGATCGGCCAGTACATCCGGGAAGAGGGCCCCCAGTCGCATTTGAATAAAAAGGGGACCCCCACTATGGGCGGCATCCTGATCCTTTTTGCCGTCACGTTGGCCACCCTGTTCTGGGCGGACCTGACCAACCTGTACATCTGGCTGGTCCTTTTGGTCACGCTGGGTTTCGGTCTGATCGGTTTCCTGGACGATTACCGGATGCTGATCAAGAAAAGAAACAAAGGGTTAAGCGGCCGGACCAAGATGTTCTGGCAGATCGTCCTGGCCCTGATCCCGGCCGTATTCCTTTATCTCCATTTCCAATACAATACCCGTTTGAGCATTCCCTTTTTTAAAACCCTGACCCCGGACCTGGGCTGGGGCTATATCCTGCTGGCCGTTTTCATTATCGTCGGGACCTCCAACGCGGTGAACCTGACCGACGGCCTGGACGGACTGGCTATCGGCCCGGCTACTATTGCCTTCGGGACCTACCTGCTTTTCAGTTATTGTACCGGGCACTTGAAAATCGCCAATTACCTCCAGATCCTCTATGTCCCCGGATCCGGGGAATTGGCCGTTTTTTGCGGGGCCCTGGTCGGGGCCGGCATCGGTTTCCTCTGGTTTAACGCCTACCCGGCCCAGGTCTTTATGGGGGATGTAGGTTCCTTATCCCTGGGCGCGGCCCTGGGCACCGTGGCCGTGGTCACCAAGAACGAGATTGTCCTCATCCTGGTGGGGGGTCTGTTTGTGGTGGAGGCCCTGTCGGTGATTTTCCAGGTGGGGTATTTCAAGATGACCCGCGGCAAGCGGATTTTTCGGATGGCCCCTTTGCACCACCATTTTGAATTGAAGGGGTGGACTGAACCAAAAATTATTGTTCGGTTCTGGATTATTGCCGTGATCCTTAGCCTGATTTCCCTCAGTACGTTAAAACTGCGTTAAGGACGGTAGCTTGGAACTCACCGAAAAAAAAATTTTGGTCGTCGGTTTGGGCAAGACGGGCCTGGCCCTGACCGAATTTCTAAAACGGCAGGGGGCCCGGATCATGGTT
>Ga0315292_10002030_pt1 | contig 11177 bp, 9 predicted proteins | sample YL17G13_0_MG_FD_204029 | JGI IMG/M metagenome (GOLD analysis project Ga0315292, IMG submission 204029) | Sediment microbial communities from Yellowstone Lake, YNP, Wyoming, USA - YL17G13_0 | ecosystem: Environmental > Aquatic > Freshwater > Lake > Sediment | place: USA: Wyoming | collected... | reverse complement strand
GGAACTGGCCGCGGAGCAGATGCGGCGCGATGCGCGCGCCCTGCAGGATGCCGGGGCCGACGTCGTGCTGCTCGAATGCATTCCGTCGCAGCTCGGCAAGGAAATCACCGCGGAGCTGCACGTGCCGGTCATCGGCATCGGCGCGGGCCCCGACACCGATGGGCAGATCCTCGTGCTGTACGACGTGCTCGACATAACCCCGGGGCGCAAGCCGCGCTTCGTGCAGAACTTCATGACGGGACACGATCGCCCGGTGGCCGCGCTCGAGAGCTACGTGCAGGCGGTCAAATCGCGCGCATACCCGGCGCCCGAGCACTGTTTCTGACGCCGCTTCAGGACTCGAGGCCCCGGACCTGATGCAGACGCTCACGCGCATCGCGGAACTTCGCGAGCAGGTCACGGAATGGCGCCTTGCACGCCAGAGCATCGCGTTCGTGCCGACCATGGGCAACCTGCACCTCGGGCACGCCAGCCTCATCGGCGCGGCCCACCTGCACGGGAGGCGCGTCGTCTCGAGCATCTTCGTCAATCCGCTGCAGTTCGGGCCCACCGAGGATTTTTCCGCGTACCCGCGCACGCCGGAAGATGACGCGGCGTTGCTCGCCGAACACGGGGTCGACGCGCTCTTCGCCCCGACGGTGGCGGAGATGTACCCGGGCGGCAATTCCGTCGCCACGGTCATCGACGTGCCGGATCTCACGGACATCCTGTGCGGCGTGTATCGCCCCGGCCACTTCCAGGGCGTGGCCACGGTGGTCGTGAAACTGCTGTGCCTGGTGCAGCCCGACGTGGCGATCTTTGGCGAGAAGGACTACCAGCAGCTCACGGTGATCCGTCGAGTGGTCGAGGATCTCAACGTGCCGGTGAAGATCGTCGGTGCGCCGACGGTGCGCGCCGAGGACGGTCTCGCGCTCAGCTCGCGCAATCGCTACCTGAGCCCCGAGGAACGCGCGATCGCGCCGAAGGTCTATCGCGCGCTCGACCGTGCGCGCCGCCGTCTCGAAGCGGGCGATTCGGACGTGGCCGGCATCGAGGCCGAAGGCCTCAAGGCGCTCGCGGATGCAGGCATCCGGCCTGAGTATTTCGAAGTGCGCACCGCGGATCGGCTGGCGCGTCCCGTCGGGCAGGACTTGAGCCTCGTCGTCCTCGCGGCGGGCCGGCTCGGCCGCGCTCGACTCATCGACAACCTGCAGTGCCGGAGCCCAGCATTGCTGGGCGAGGCCAAAGGAGAAGGCTATAGGCTATAGGCTATAGGCTATAGGCTATTGGCAAGAGGCGCGGAGCACGATCTCCTACCTATCGCCTATCGCCTATCGCCTATCGCCTATCGCCTATCGCCTATCGCCTATCGCCTATCGCCTTCCTCAACGCCCACCCCACGTGCTCGCGCACCACCGCACTGCCGTGATCGCGCCGTGATTCCAGCGCGGTCATGACTTCCTCCGAGGGCGGCGCATTGCCAAGCGCCACGGCAATATTGCGCAACCACCGCTCGTAGCCGATGCGCCGGATGGCGCTGCCTTCCGTGCGCTCGAGAAACTGGGCCTCCGTCCACCGGAACAGGTCGACCAGCGCCGCGGCATCGAGCCCGTGCCGGGCGCGAAAGTCGGGTTCGGCCGACTGTTTCGCATAGCGATTCCACGGGCACACCAGCTGGCAGTCGTCGCAGCCGTAGATGCGATTGCCGAGCGCCGCGCGGAACTCCTCGGGGATCGGCCCGTCGAGTTCGATCGTGAGATACGAGATGCAGCGCCGCGCATCGAGTTCGTAAGGCGCGACGATGGCGCGCGTCGGGCAGACGTCGATGCAGGCCGTGCAGCTGCCGCAGTGAGGTGTCACCGGTGCATCGACGGGCAGCGGCAGGTCGGTCAATATCTCGCCGAGGAAGAACCACGAGCCGTCGTGACGGTCGAGCAGGTTGGTGTGCTTGCCGATCCAGCCGAGGCCGGCGTCGCGCGCCAGCGCCTTCTCGAGGATGGGCGCGCTGTCCGTGAACGCGCGATAGCCCGCGGCGCCCACTTCCGCCGCGAGGCGAGCCGCGAGTTGCGCGAGCCGCGAGCGCAGCACCTTGTGATAGTCGCGCCCGAGCGCGTACCGCGACACGTAGCCGAGCGTGCCGTCCGCGAGGACGGCATCCGGCGAGGCGCTCTCGGGCCAGTAGTCCATTCGCGCGGTGATGACCCGCAACGTGCCCGGAACGAGTTCGGCGGGCCGCGACCGCCGTGCGCCGTGGCGCTGCATGTACCCCATCTCGCCGTGGCGTCCGGCCGCCAGCCAGTCAAGAAGCCGCTGCTCGTCGGCGGGCAGGTCGATTCCGGCAATACCGGTCTTCTGGAACCCGAGCTCCCGTCCCCAGCGCTTGATCGTTGCCGCGAGCTCGGTGAAGTCCATGCAATCCGTTCCGCTGCGGGAGCGCAGCTCCGGGACCAGTATAATGCCCGTCATGAAGCCACTGCCCGCGGCCCTCTACACAGCCCAGCAAGTGCGCGACCTCGATCGTCGCGCGATCGACGAGCTCGGGATTCCCGGTTACGAACTCATGACGCGTGCCGGGCACGCGGCGTTGAACGCGCTCAAGGCACTGTGGCCGGCTGCGCGCTCGATCAGTGTGCTGTGCGGTCCCGGCAACAACGGGGGCGACGGCTATGTCATCGCCCGCGTCGCGCAGGCGCAGGGCTTGCGCACATCGGTCGTCGCGCTCGCCGATCCCAAGGCACTGCAGGGCGACGCAAGGCTGGCGTTCGAGGAGTTCGCTGCTGCAGGCGGGCGCTGCGAGCCCTGGTCGCCTCATGCACTCGACGCGGACGTGATCGTCGATGCGATCTTCGGCACGGGCCTCACGCGCGAAGTCGCCGGTATTGCGGCGGACGTGATCGGCGCGATCAATGTGTCGCGCCGGCCGGTGCTGGCGGTCGACATTCCTTCGGGGCTGCATGCGGATTCCGGCGCGGTACTCGGGGTCGCCGTGCGAGCGAACGTCACCGTGACTTTCATTGGCCGCAAGCTCGGCTTTTACCTCGGGCACGGCCAGGACCTCACCGGACACCTCGTGTTCGACGATCTCGGCGTACCGCAGGAGACCTATCACGGCATGCCTTCGGCCGCCGAATTGATCGAGGAATCGATCGTCGCCACCGCGCTGCCGCGCCGATCGCGCGCAGCGCACAAGGGGCTGCACGGACACGTGCTCGTGATCGGCGGAGGGCCGGGCATGCCGGGCGCGGCGCGACTCGCCGGTGAAGCGGCGTTGCGCGCGGGGGCGGGGCTGGTCACCGTAGCGACGCACCCGTCGAACCTCGGCGCGCTCGCGGGCCGTCCCGAATTGATGTGCGTGAGTGCTGCGGGCCCTGCCGATCTTGCGGCTGCGCTCGAGCGCGCGACCGTGCTGGCGCTCGGGCCCGGGCTCGGTCAATCGCCGTGGGCCCGCGAGATGCATGCGCACGCGCTTGCGGCGGGCAAGCCGACGATCGTTGATGCGGACGCGCTCAACCTGCTCGCCGGCTCGAACCTTCGGCGCGACGACTGGGTGCTCACGCCGCATCCCGGCGAGGCCGCGCGTCTGCTCGACGTGACGACTGCGAAAATTCAGCAGGATCGGCTCACGGCAGCGACGTCGCTGCAGCGGCGCTACGGCGGCACGGCCGTGCTGAAGGGCCCTGGAACGATCGTGCAGGCAAAGGACTGCGCGCCGGCCCTGTGCGACCGAGGGAATCCCGGCATGGCCGTCGCGGGCATGGGCGACGTGCTCACGGGCGTGATCGCGGGCATTGCCGCGCAGTGCGGCGATCTCGGCCTCGCCGCACGTGCCGGCGTGTTCGTCCACGCGCAGGCGGGCGATCTCGCGGCGCGCAACGGCGAACGCGGCATGCTGGCCGGGGACGTCCTCGAGCGGGTGCGCGCCTGCGTAAATCCCGCGTGCTCGTGATCCAGGCCGCGACGCCCGACGAGACGCGCGCCATCGGCGGGCGCCTCGCGGGCGCGTTGCGCGATGCACCGCGCGACCAAGCCTTCCTCATCACGCTCTCCGGCGATCTCGGCGCCGGCAAGACGACGCTGGTCGGCGGGTTCCTCGCGGCGCTCGGCCATGCCGGTCCCGCGCGCAGTCCGACGTACACGCTCATCGAACCGTATCGACTCGCGGGCCGCGATATCCATCATTGCGACCTGTACCGGCTGCGCCACCCGGACGAACTCGAGGATCTAGGGTTGCGTGACCTGGCCACGCCCGGCGCCGTGCTGCTCGTCGAATGGCCGGAGCGGGCCGAGGGTCGGCTCGGCACGCCCGACCTCGAGCTGACGCTGGCCTACGCTGGCGACGGCCGGTCGTGTGCGTGGACAGCTCGGTCCCTCGCCGGGCAGGGAGTTGTGGACTGGCTCTCAGGGTAAACCTGATAAAGCTCGCGTATCCCCATCATTTTATTGAATTATTGGCCGCAGCAAGGGTACATTAGCGGCCATGACGGTCCTCGCCACCCGGTTCGTGCGCCTGCTTGTGGCCGCGCTGGCCCTGTTCCTGGGCGCGCAGGCGATCGCGGCAGCGCCGGTGCGCGTCACGGACGTTCGGCTCTGGTCGGGTCCGGAAGGCACCCGGCTCGTGCTCGACCTGTCAGGTCCCGTGAAGCACGAAGTCTTCGCGCTCGATCATCCTGATCGCATCGTCGTCGATCTCGAGAACGCCGACCTCGTGCTGCGCAAGGACCTGCCGGCCGGCCAGGGTCCGGTCAAGTCGCTGCGCTCCGGTCCGCAACCGGGCCATGGGTTGCGGTTGGTGCTCGATCTCGCCTCGCCCCAGACACCCAGGAGCTTTGCCGTGAGCCCCGACGGCGCGGCCGGTCATCGGCTCGTCGTCGAGCTGCCTGCCCAGAGTCCGGCACCGGCCGCGGTGCCCTCGGGCAACCAGGTGCTCGCCGCAGGCGCCGCTGCCACCGGCAAGGCCGCTGCCGCGACGGCACCGCCGGTCAAGGCTGTGGCATCGAATGCAAAGGGTCGCGACCTGGTGATCGCCGTCGATGCCGGCCACGGCGGACAGGACCCGGGCGCGATCGGCCGCGGCGGCACGCGCGAAAAAGACGTCACGCTCGCGATCGCGAGCAAGCTCGCGGCTGCGATCGATGCGGAGGACGGCATGCGCGCGGTGCTCATCCGCGACGGCGATTATTTCATCACGCTCGGTGGTCGCACGCGCAAGGCGCGGCAGCTCGGCGCGGACATGTTCATCTCCGTCCACGCGGATTCCGTCGGCAACCGCGACGTGACCGGCTCCTCGGTCTACGTGCTGTCGTTGCGCGGTGCGAGCGACGAAGCCGCCAAGTGGCTGGCCGACAGCGAGAACGCCGCCGACCTCAAGGGCGGCGTGTCGCTCGACGACAAGAACGACGTGCTCGCGTCGGTGCTGCTCGACGTGACGCAGAAGGAATCGGTCAGCGACAGCGTCGAGGCGGCGGACAGCGTGCTGAAGGCGCTGCGCGGCGTCGTCTCCGTGCACCGGCCGCGCGTGCAGCATGCCGGCTTCGTCGTGCTCAAGTCCCCTGATATCCCCTCCATGCTGGTCGAGACGTCGTTCATCTCGAACCCGACCGACGAGCGCCGCCTGCGCGATCCGGATCACCAGCAGCGCCTTGCGGACGCGATCCGTTCCGGCGTGCGCAACTACTGGTACGAGAACCCTCCGCCGGGCACCAAGCTCGCCGCGCTGGCCGCCAATCGCAACGGCGGCGCAGCCCAGCCGCAGACGCTCGCCGAGCGCTAGGCGCGCTGCCGGGGTCTGCTATCCTCGCGGCCCCACGCGAGGTCTCCGCTCCATGTCGATCCGGGTCCTGCCCGAGCAACTCGTGCACCAGATCGCCGCCGGCGAGGTGGTCGAGCGCCCGGCCTCCGTGATCAAGGAACTGGTGGAGAACAGCCTCGACGCCGGGGCGGGCGCCATCGAGATCGAGGTCGAGGAGGGCGGTGCGGGCCTGTGCCGCGTGCGCGACGACGGTTCCGGCATTCTCGCCGATGAACTCGTGCTCGCGCTGGCCCGCCACGCGACCAGCAAGATCGGCGACATCGACGACCTCGAAGCGGTGCGCACGCTCGGTTTCCGAGGCGAAGCGCTGCCGAGCATCGCGTCGGTGTCGCGCATGCGGATGATTTCCCGGCCCGCCGCGGCCGACATGGCGCAGATGGTCTCAGCCGTGGACGGCGAGGTGACGGGCCCGGCACCGCATCCCCATCCGCCTGGCACCACCGTCGAAGTGCGCGACCTGTTTTTCAACGTGCCGGCGCGACGCAAGTTCCTGCGCTCCGAGCGCACCGAGCTGACGCAGATCGAGCGGCTCGTCGAGCGTCTCGCCCTCAGCCGCTTCGACGTCGGCTTCCGCCTGCAATCGGCACGGCGCACGCTCGCGGACTTTCCGCCGGCTCGCGACGAGCGGGCCCGCGATGCCCGTGTCGCATCCGTGCTCGGCGAGGAGTTCATCCGGCACGCGCTGAAACTCGACCACGAAGGCGCCGGCATGCGCCTCACCGGCTGGTTCTGCATGCCGACGTACGCCCGCAGCCAGCCGGACCAGCAGCACTTCTTCCTCAACGGCCGGCCGCTGCGCGACCGGCTCGTGACGAGCGCCGTGCGCCTCGCATATCGAGATGTGCTGTTCCACGGCCGTCATCCCGCGTACGTGCTGTACCTCGAGATGGATCCGCGGCGCGTGGACGTGAACGCGCATCCGCAGAAACTCGAAGTGCGCTTCCGCGAGCCCGGGCTCATTCACGACTTCCTGTTTCGCACGCTGGAGCGCGCACTGGCCGAGACGCGGCCGGCGCAGACGGCAGCCAATGCGATTCCGGCGGCGCGCTTTGCGATGCATGGCCCGGGCGAGGCCGGCGGGCCACGCACTTCGGCGCTCGACCTCTACCAGGCCCTCGATGCGGCGGTGCGTGACGCGGCGCCGGCGAACGACGCCCCGGCCTGGCACGCGGATGCGGGCCGCAGGCCGTGGACGGACCACGGCGCAACGCTTTCATCCGACGAATCCGCCGCGCCGCTGCCGGCCGCCGAGCACCCGCTCGGCTACGCCATTGCCCAGTTGCACGGTGTCTATATCCTCGCGCAGGCGCAGGGCGGGCTGGTGCTGGTGGACATGCATGCAGCGCACGAGCGCACGACCTACGAACGCCTGAAGGCGGCGATGAGCAGCGCCCGCATCGCGGCGCAGCCGATGCTGGTGCCGGTTGCGGTCAACGTCTCGACGGCCGACGCCGAAGAGGCCGAATCGCATCACGCGCTGTTCGAAGAGCTGGGCATCGAAGTCACGCGCACGGCGCCGACGCAGATCGTCGTCCGGTCGCTGCCCGCGATCCTGCGCTCGGTGGATGCTGGCACGCTCGTGAAGGACATGCTGGCCGACCTGCGCGAGCAGGGGGCGGGCGGCGCCGCGCAGGCGATCGAGCGCGCTCTCGGCACGATGGCGTGCCACCAGGCGGTGCGCGCGAATCGCCGGCTCACGGTCCCGGAGATGAACGCGCTGCTGCGCGAGATGGAAACGACGATGCGCGCCGACCAGTGCGTGCACGGCCGGCCCACATGGTCGTTCGTCAGCATGGACGATCTCGATCGCCTGTTCCTGCGCGGCCGGTGACGGACACGGCGGTGGGCGCGCTCGACGCGGTGTTGCTGATGGGGCCGACCTGCACCGGCAAATCGGCGCTGTCGCTCGAGCTCGCGCGACGCTTCCCGGTGGAGATCGTCTCCGTCGATTCCGCGCTCGTGTATCGGGGCATGGACATCGGCACGTCGAAGCCGTCGATGAAGATGCGCGAGGGCGTGCCGCACCACCTGATCGACATCTGCGACCCGTCGGAGGTCTATTCCGCGGGGCGCTTTCGCCGCGACGCCCTCACCCTGATCGAGGCGATCCGCGGCCGGGGCCGTGTGCCCCTGCTCGTGGGCGGCACGATGCTGTATTTTCGTGCGCTCAGCGAGGGCATCGCGCCGCTGCCGGAGGCGGATGCGGAGTTGCGTGCCGCGATCGATGCCGAGGCGCGCGTTGCAGGCTGGTCGGCACTGCACGCGGAACTGGCGCGGCTCGACCCGGAGGCGGCCGCTCGCATCCGCCCCGCCGACGCGCAGCGCATCCAGCGTGCGCTCGAGGTCATCCGGCTCACGGGCCGGCCGCTCTCCGAGCTGCAGAAGCTCGCCGAGCCTTCGACGCTGCGGCTGGAGCGCTACTCGCTGCTGCCCTGCGGGCGGCAGGAACTCTATGCGCGCATTCATGCGCGATTCGACGAGATGCTCGGCGAAGGGCTCGTGGACGAAGTGCGCCGCCTGCACGGACGAGGCGACCTTCGCGCCGACCTGCCGAGCATGCGGGCCGTGGGATATCGCCAGCTGTGGCAGCACCTGGAGGGCAACTGCACGCTCGAGGAGGCCGTCGCGACGGCAAAACAGGCCACCCGCAACCTCGCCAAGCGCCAATTGACCTGGCTGCGGGGCGACGATTCCGTTCACTGGTTGCGATCCCTTGAAGATCAGGGACTTGGCCCCATTGTGCACGCCGTGAGCCGCGCAGTACCGGGCTAGGGCCCGGCAGGGCTGTGCTAGACTCGATCCGTTCCTGCCCCGTCCAGGTGGTGACGGGCTTGACGGCCATCTCATGGAAGAGAGCGCGGCAGGAACGAATCGGCACCGAAAAATAAGGAGTCCATCCATGGCAAAGGGCCAGTCCCTGCAGGACCCATTCCTCAACGCGCTCCGCAAGGAACGCATTCCCGTCTCCATCTACCTGGTCAACGGCATCAAGCTGCAGGGCCAGATCGATTCGTTCGACCAGTTCGTGGTCCTGCTGCGTAACAGCGTCAGCCAGATGGTCTACAAGCACGCCATCTCCACGGTGGTGCCGGCTCGCAACGTTCGGCTGGCCGGGGACGATGAAGACGCCCCCCCCGCTGACGACGCGCCCGCCGCCTGACGAGGGTGTGCGGCGAAGGAATGGCTTAATTGTTCGACCGGCCGGGTAGCGGAGAACGCGCGCTCCTGGTCTGCGTCGGGATCGGGCACGCGCCCGATGCCGATCGCGTCGAGGAGTTCGTGCAGCTGGCGCGCTCGGCCGGCGCCACCGTGCTCGAGGTCGTCACGGTCACTCGTCGATCTGCCGCCCCGCGTTTTCTCGTCGGCAGCGGCAAGGTCCAGGAGTTGCGCGAGCGCATCGTCGCGCTCGGCGCCGACCTGGTCGTGATCGATCACGCGCTGAGCCCGAGCCAGGAGCGCAATCTCGAGAAGGAACTGCAATGCCGCGTGCTCGATCGCAGCGGCCTGATCCTCGACATCTTCGCGCAGCGGGCGCGCACCTTCGAAGGCAAGCTACAGGTGGAACTGGCGCAGTTGCAGCACATGTCCACGCGCCTGGTACGAGGGTGGACCCACCTCGAGCGGCAGAAAGGCGGCATCGGCCTGCGCGGCCCGGGCGAGACCCAGCTCGAGACTGATCGCCGCCTGATCGCCAAGCGGATCAAGGCCCTGAACGATCGCCTGGACAAGGTCCTCGTGCAGCGGGCGACGACGCGGCAGGAGCGCAAGCGGGCCGATGTGCCCACCGTCGCGCTCGTCGGTTACACGAACGCCGGCAAGTCCACGCTGTTCAATCGCCTGACGTCGGCCGGCGCCTATGTGGCCGACCAGCTGTTTGCCACGCTCGATCCCACGGTGCGGCGCCTGCACCTCGCTCCGGGCCTCGAGACCGCGCTGGCCGATACCGTCGGCTTCGTGCGCGACCTGCCGCACGAGCTCGTCGCGGCGTTCCGCTCGACGCTGCAGGAGGCGCGCGAGGCGAAACTGCTGCTGCACGTGATCGACGCGTCGGATCCTGAAAGGACCGATCGCATCGCGCAGGTGAACGAAGTGCTCGAGTCGATCGAGGCGAACGAGCTGCCCCAGATCGAGGTCTACAACAAGATTGACCGGACGGGCGACGAGGCTCGAGTCGAGCGCGATGCGGAGGGGCGCCCGGTGCGCGTCTGGCTCTCCGCCCAGACCGGCGCCGGCGTGGACCAGCTGCACGCCGCGCTGCACGAGGCACTGGGCTCGGACCTGCGCCATTGCCGCCTCAAGCTGCCGCCCAGCAAGGGGCGGGCGAGGGCCCGGCTGTTCGAAGTGGGGGCTGTTCTTGGCCAGCGCACGCTCGACGATGGCTGGCTCGAACTCGAGATCAGCCTGCGCCGGCACGAGCTTGCGCGAATCTGCCGCGAGGAAGGCATCGAATTGCCAGCGGAAACCGCGCCTTGTGCGGCAGCGGGGCCGTTCCTACAATCTCACCGGCTCACGGCAGTGAGCTGATCCTTCATCCGGAGCGAAGCAACTCATGGCCTGGAACGAACCGGGCAGGAACCGCAATCCCTGGGGCAATCGCCCCAACCAGGGTCCGAACGACCTGGACGAGGCCCTGCGGAACCTGCAACGCAAGCTGTCGGCAATGTTCGGCGGTGGCAGCAGCGGCGGCGGCGGCGCCGAGGGTGGCGACGGCGGCTCGGCCATGCGGGGCTTCGGCTTCGCGACGGTCGTGATCGTGCTGCTCGCAATCTGGGCCCTCACCGGCATCTACAAGGTCGATGCGGCCGAGCGGGCGGTGGTGACCCGCTTCGGGCAGTTCGTGCGCACGGCCGGCCCGGGCATCAACATTCACCTGCCGTGGCCGATCGAGGCGCGGCAGATCGTCAACATCGACTCCGTCGAGAGCTTCTCCGACCAGACGCGGATGCTGACGTCCGACGAGAACCTCGTCGACATCAACATCGCCGTGCAGTACCGGCGCGCCGACCCGGTGTCGTTCGTGTTCAACGTGCGCGAACCGGAAGCGACGCTTGGCGAGGTCAGCGAAAGCGCGATCCGCGAGGTCGTGGGCCGCAGCAAGCTCGAATCCGTGCTCGAAGCGGGGCGCCAGGAAATCACGGGCAGGACCAAGGACCTGATCCAGCGCACGCTCGATTCGTACAAGACGGGCATCGAAGTGACGTCGGTCAACCTGCAGGGCGTCAACGTGCCGGACCAGGTGCAGAGCTCGCAGCGTGATGCGATCAAGGCCCGCGAGGACAAGGAGCGCCTGGCGCTCGAAGCACAGGCGTACGCGAACGACATCCTGCCGAAGGCCAGGGGCTCCGCGGCCCGCCAGCTCGAGGACTCGAACGCGTACAAGGCGCGGCTC
>Ga0315292_10002029_pt1 | contig 11178 bp, 5 predicted proteins | sample YL17G13_0_MG_FD_204029 | JGI IMG/M metagenome (GOLD analysis project Ga0315292, IMG submission 204029) | Sediment microbial communities from Yellowstone Lake, YNP, Wyoming, USA - YL17G13_0 | ecosystem: Environmental > Aquatic > Freshwater > Lake > Sediment | place: USA: Wyoming | collected... | reverse complement strand
ATCTCCCGCCAGACGGAATTCAATGCCAGTACCGTTAGGATTATTACCTTGGTATCGCAACGATGTGAAGAGCTGAACAAGCGTCAACAGGAACTGGAAACGGCAGTTTCCTCTTTAAAACAGGAAATCAAAGAAAACGTCGATTTACATGCCAGAGAACTCTTTACCTTAGAATCCCAACGATCCGCTGATCTGAACCAGCACCAACAGGAGCTGAAAACGGCAGTTTCCTCTTTAAAACAGGAAGTCAAAGAAAACATCGATGCTCGAGTCAGAGAACTCTTTACCCAGATGGATGAGGATATCCATGCCCGGGCTTGGCTTACTCATGTGCTTGAAGACCGTATTCAAAATGAACTGTTGCAAAAAAGTGTTCCTTCGGCATCCACTTCCAAAGAGAATACGAATTATTTTCTTTTCGAAGAGCGATTCCGGGGTTCACGGGAAGATATCAAAAAACGACAACTGGCATTCCTTCCGTACTTTGAAAAATGTTCCCGCGTACTTGATATCGGCTGCGGTAGGGGTGAATTCCTTGAGATTCTTAAGAACCATGATATTGGCGGTATTGGAGTAGATAGTGATCCAGATATGAGGGCATACTGTCGTTCCCGCCAGTTAGAGGTAGAGCATTCAGATGCAATCGCTTATCTTGAGACACTTGAAGAAAAAAGTCTTGACGGGATCTTTATTGACCAGGTTGTGGAGCATCTGGAGCCCGATTATCTTATCCGGTTGCTTGCATTGTGCTACCAGAAGATGAAATTTGGATATTATATTGTCATTGAAACTGTGAATCCATTATCATTTGTATCGTTTGTCAACTCCTACATCGATATGACCCATAAGAGACCAGTACATCCGGAGACGTTGCAGTACCTTCTCAGTGCTGCGGGATTCCGGGAATGCGAGAAGAAATTTTTCTCACCGGTTTCCGATGAGGACAGATTGAAACAGATTGGGGGTACTTCTGATATGAATGAAACTGAAAGGAAAAACATTGATGTGTATAATCATAATGTTGTGATGCTGAATACAGTACTGTTTGGCGCTCAGGATTATGCGGTGGTTGGGAAGAAGTGAAATAATTCTAGAGAGATATCGGTGAAAAATGCATATTTTAATTTGCAATGAACGATTTCTTTTTCGATTTGGATTAGATCGAGCATTAATTTTTTTAGGGAAAGGTCTGAAAGAAACAGGTCATACCATATCCATCATGGCGAATAAATATGATCGAAATGTTCTGGAAACGTTTGCTTCCAATATAATTGATGTTCCAGAAACAAAAAATGATTACTTAAACTCAAATGAATTCACTGAAAAGTGGATTAACAATAGTTGGAATACTTTTTTCAATGATTCAAATAAACCGGATATTGTAGTAATTGGTGGATGGCCTTTTTTTTCATCGATCCCAGTTTTTAAAAAATTGGGAATTCCAGTAGTATTTTTAGATTGTGGTGCTGTACCACTAGAAGGTTATACAAATGGGATTCTGATCACTCAAAAAAAATTACGCGAATTGAGAAAAAAATATTTAAAAGATGCTACTTCTATCATCGCAATTAGTGATTTTATCGCCACAACACAAAGTAAAGTAGATACAGATAACAAAATTCCAGTTTACAAAATTTTGTTGGGTGCGGATCATTTTGACATGAAGAACTGGCAAATGAACAATTTGCATAATAAAAGTTCAATCATCAATTCTTTTGATGAAACAAAAAATGAGGGAAAACGTTGTATTCTCAATTTAGGTCGATGGGAACCTAATTGTTACAAAAATTCCGAATCAATTTTTGATATAATGCGAAAAATTAAATCAAAATTGCCTAATTCAGTTTTATTTGTTCTTAATGATCCCTTCACCATTCAAATACCTCAGGATTTACAAAATTTCATATATCCAATTGGATTCCCTGATGATGCAGAATTGGCCTATTTGATGATAAATGTGGATTTGGGAATTTCAACTTCATTATGGGAAGGCTTTAATTTGCCATTAGCAGAAATGCAATGGCTGAATGTTCCGGTTTTGGTATTTAACAAAGGTGCACATCCAGAAGTTGTCATTCATTCATGGTATCTCTGCAATAATAACGAAGAGATGGTTACTAAAGCATGTGAAATTTTAAATGAAAACGATTTAAGTATCGATATAAAGAAAAACGCATTAGAAAAATTTCATGGGTTTTTTACCTGGAGACGTGCGATATCTGAATATAATAAAATCTTTGAAGATCTAAGTAAAATTCATGACTATTACAAAAAACAAAATTTTCTATTAATTATTGACGTTACAAATGCTGTCAGAGATCCAGCTAATTCAGGAGTTATTCGCGTCACGCGAAGAATATCCCGTGAGCTTCAGAAATGTGTGCCGGTTCTTTTTGGGGTCTGGGATCAGGGAAAAAAACAATATTTTTTTCCGACAAAAATCGAATTCGATCAATTGAGCCAATTTAATGGACCTATTCTGACTAGTGAATGTAAATTGTCATCCGAAGATAGTAAAATATCTTTGTTGGATTATTTGAAAACAAATAAAAATTCCGAGACTTGGTTAATTTTTGCAGAAACAATTGATGAAGATCGTGCAAGAATAATAAGGAGGTTTGCAAGAAATAATAATATTTTTTTAGCTGCCATTTTTTATGATGCCATTCCCGTATTATTTCCGAAATTTTGTCAGGATAAAGCGGTAAAAAATAACCACAGCCATTATATGACCGGCCTCGCCGAATGTGATTTAATTATACCTATATCCGAATATTCTTCAGACTGTCTCCAAAATTTTTGGAGGGATCATAATATCAAAGGATGCACAGTGAGGTGTAATTTGCTTCCTGGAGAATTTGGCGGATATAAACGTAATACAATAATTAAGAATACAAATTGTGATGAAATCAACATTTTATGCGTTTCAACATTAGAACCAAGGAAGAATCATAAAACCCTCATCAATGCCTGTTTATTAATGCAGAAAGAGCATCCTGAATTAAACTGGAAATTAACTCTTATAGGAAATCGATACGCTGGGGCGTTTGAAATTGCGGATGATATCCAGAAAATTTCCCGGGATAATTCACGTATTCAATGGCGAGGGGTCGTTTCAGATTACACACTAAGCCTTCTCTATATGGAGGCGTCATTTACGGTGTACCCCTCAATAATTGAAGGCTTTGGAATGCCCATATTAGAAAGTATCTGGCAGGGAACACCGGTAATTTGTTCGAACCAAGGAGTCATGTCAGAACTCGCGGCAGAAGGAGGATGTCTGACGACAAATATTTTAGATGAACAGTTACTAGCAAACACGATGTATCAGTTAAGCACGGATAAAAAGTTATTTTACAAATTGTCACAAGAAGCAGTTAACAGAAAATTAAAAACGTGGGATGAGTATACGCAACAATTCCTCTCACTTCTCGAATGTGAAAATATCCACAAAGATTTTTCAAACCGAAATGATAAGGTGATACATTCCACGGATACTCGAACTTGGGAAGAAATTCTTTATCCCAAATGCCTATGTGAACATTGGCAGATGAATAATTCTGAAAGGCTGGCATTAACCACACTCCTTTCCCGTCACATTCCTCAATGCAGTATAGAAATTGGCACGTATAAGGGGGGGAGTTTATCATTAATATCCCAATTTTCAAAAATGGTATTTTCAATCGATATCGATCCTACAGTATCTGAAAAATTTTCATTTTTCAAAAATGTGACTTTTTTAACAGGTTTTTCAAAAGTAAGCCTACCGCTATTATTGAAATCATTGGATTATGAACAGGTCCCGGTTGATTTTATTCTGGTTGATGGAGATCATTCTGCGGAAGGGGTGAAAAATGATCTTAATATGGTTCTTTCTTATATTCCTAAAAAACCGCTCTTTGTAATGATGCATGATAGTTTTAATCCCGAGTGTCGAAGAGGCATGCTGGAAGCAGATTGGAATAAATGTCCCTATATTCAATGGGTGGATCTCGATTTTGTTCCAGGACGTGTAATTGAAAACGGCAGTACCACTGATGGAGAGATGTGGGGGGGATTGGCACTGGCATATCTGACTCCAACAATTCGGGTCGGTCCATTGATAATTGAACATAGTGCAAATACTATGTATGAATTGATTAAAACCAATTCAAAAAAATATGACGAAAAATCATAAATTATATTGTGAGAGAAACAATGGGAAAAAAAATTCTGATTTGTTGCAATGCATATCCTCCAAATTTTATTGGAGGGGCAGAATTAATAGCACATCATCAAGCAAAACAATTACAGAGCCTAGGGCACAATGTTCTCATTTTTACGGGAGACATCCGTGAACAGGGCAAGCGACATTCCCTACGAAGGGAGGATTATGAGGGATTATCGGTTTATCGTGTCCGTCTTACATATGAAGATTATGATCCGAAATTTGTGAATTTTACTAACAAGGATTTGGAAGAGTATTTTAAGACAATTTTAAAAAAGTTCTCGCCGGATATTGTTCATTTCCATAATCTTATTGGACTTTCCGTAGGGCTCATTCATATCACAAAACAGCAAGGAATCAAAACAGTATTAACACTTCACGATTATTGGGGCGTTTGTTTCAAAAATACTATAATAAATAATAAGAATGAAATATGCCGCAACTTTACTCAATGCACCGAATGTATGGAGGTAATACCTCATGAAAACAACCGGAATATTCCCATAAGAATGCGCCAGGATTTTATAGCGATGCAACTTGAAGATATTGATGCATTCATTTCACCAAGTCAATATCTTGCAGACACTTATATTCGTTCAGGTATTCCTCAAGAGAAAATGCATGTAATCTGGAATGGGATCGATGTTGGAAAATTTTCTCACATTAAAAAGGTCCCGGATCCCGATCATATTCGGTTTACATTCATCGGTTACTTCGGTAAACATAAAGGGATTCGGGTTTTACTGGATGCATTGCAGTATCTCAACAATAAACAAAAAATTACCATCAATCTTATCGGAGACGGGGAACTTTTCACCCAATATAAGAATGAAGTAAAGGATACAAAATTAAAAGACATAGTAAAATTCTGGGGGAAGATCAAAAATATTGAAGATGCATACGAACAAACAGATGTTCTTATTTTACCTTCGATATGGCCGGAGAACCAGCCCGTTTCAATAACCGAGGCAATGTCTGCCGGGATTCCAGTTATTGCTTCTGATGGGGGGGGTATTCCGGAATTAATCGACCACGGAAAAACAGGGTTTCTTTTTGAAATGGGGAATGCACGGGATCTTGCAAAGAAGATGTCTGAACTTATTGAAGAACCTGGACAAATCATAGTTTTCGGGAATAATGCATTTGAAAAAATAAAAACGAATACTCTGGAAAATCAAGTGAAAAAAATTATCGAAGTGTATGATATAATATCTAAAATTAACCTGAAAAAACCAGATAATCAGAAAATAATTGTTTGTTACGGTAATCAAGTTGATCCCGAGTGTTCTAAAGCATTGAAATTATTTTTAACAACTACCGATAATCGGAATTGTCGTTTTTTAATGTTTAACTGGCTTCATGAGGATCAAATTAAATCCGGTGTGTTATTATGGATTATAGACAAATCTGTTGATAAAAGGCTCATTTTTGGAGTGTTAAAAAATGCACTCCCACTACTCGTTCCGGAAAAAAATCTTGAATATAGTGATCTATGTAAAAGATATAATTGCGGACTCTATTACCAGAATGCTTACGAGGCGGAGGAATCAATTCATTATTTATTAAAAAATGAAAGGGAAAGAACGATTATTGCAGAAAACAGGTATAAGATATATTGTTCATTGAACAAAGATTGGTTTATGAATTGGCATGGAAAGAATTGAATTAATTGATAGCTTAAAAGGTTATGCGGTGATTCTTGTACTCTTAGGTCATGTTATCGTATTTTCAAACCCAACCCAATTTTCTCAGAGTTGGCTATTTGTATTTATTTATTCTTTCCATATGCCATTGTTTCTTTTTTTAAGCGGTTATCTCGTATTTCAAAAATCAATTGATTCAAAAATCAATTTTGTGTATAAAAAATTTAAAGGCTTAATTTTACCTTATCTTGTTTGGATCTTCATTTCAATATCAATTGCAAACAACTTCGTTTTTGATAACAGAATATCCGATTTCCTAATAGAACATGTTGTGGTCTATGACAATATCTGGTTTTTACCCGTTTTGTTTATTTCATTTATGATATTGTTAATTTATATCACCTCTGAAAATTTTTTAAAGAATTACCAATTGGGTTTTTTTACCATCTTACTATTCTTGAGTTTTTACATCATCTCCTGGATGTTTAATCCACCAGTCCAAGGATTATTAATAGTGAGATGGTTTTCACCATTCGTTTTGCTAGGCTATATTACAGCGGAATATAAAGAGAGTATTTTCGAAAAATCATATATTTTCCCATTATCAGCGGTTTTATTTGCAATATTATTGCCTTCATGGAGTAAATATGTCATAACCTTTGCAAGAGTAAATGACATAAATTTAATTATTGATTTCATTTTAGCAATTACAGGGATTGTACTATCATATTGTCTGATAAAATCTCTGCGCTTAACATTTATTGATAAATTCTTGAAATTTTGCGGAGTGATTTCGCTTGAAATCTATCTGGTTTCAAACTTTTTTGCTCTTATATTAATACAAATCGCTCATGTTCAATTTTGGATCGGTAATGGATTATTAGCGTACCTAACAGGGACAATAGTGTTTCTATCAATTTCTATAGCGTTTTCGATTTTATTATCATATAACCGATATATTAGTGTTTTGTTGTTCGGGAGATGGTCTTCCAAAAACATCAATTTCAATCTCATTTTTCAATCTCTAATTAAGAGGAGGGATTGGTGACATCCCATTTTATTCAGTAAGACATTATTTAATGTCAGTCTTTTGATAAAAGTAACGATTGGGGATTAATATTACCAAAGTTATCAATCGTGAGAATTTCCCAATCTTTTTCAGACGATAAAATCTTTATTTGATCGCTCTTGATAGTTATATTTCTTAAATTTTGTAAATCTATAGAATCCGATACTTGCGTAATAATGGAAATATTTTCGAGTTTTTTATTATCATTACTGATATTATTTGTCTCTATAAAGATAGAGAGATTATCAGATCTAACACTATAAATTTTACCAGAGGATGCATTTAAATAATTTATTTTTGCTAAGGTTACATGACCTACTTTATCATCAACAGATTCATAGGATAAATAATATACATTGCTGGATTGTGGAAAGTTATACGAGTATATATTTGAAGTATTTGAGATTAAAAATTCTGATATATCTTGATGGATATCATATCCATTAATATGCCAATGCATTGCACCAGTTCCGAAATATTTTATTTTAGCTCCCAAATGCATTCGGTAAAATGCGGAAATATCCCAACCATTGCCATTTTGTACAATTAACGTGGAATTGTCCGGCATATTATCAAATAAACCTTTATCCATAGAACTTTCAATTAATTCACGAGGATATTTCCAATAATGATTTGATTGTGATATGACCAGATAGTTTGCATTTAATGATATAAATCCAATAATGAGAATACAGAAAATACAAAATATTTTTGTGTACGTCCAATTAATTTTTTTCTGAATAGGAGGGGTAGAGAAGTAAAATAAAGTTATACTTATTAAAAGAGCCACACCAAATGAAGAAATATAAATTGGGGAGTATCCAATACCCCAAAGAAGTTCTGATTGATATTTTGGTGAAAAAGAGATAATAACTGTTGGAAGTATTATTAATGAAAAAGCAAAAATTAGAATTTTTTTAATTGAAATTACATTAATTCCTTTTATTTCAATGGATACTTTTTTTGATAAATTTAACAAAATAACTCCATAAAAGATCATAATAATTATTAAAATAATTATATAATCAGAAAGGAAATCGGTTATCCCGTGTGTAAAAATTTTGTTGGGATCAATTATATAATAAGATAATGGAAAAGCAGCGACAATGTTCTTTGATATTGTTATTATGATTGGGAAAATATCGAAATTCGGTAAATAAGCAGTAGAGGAATTTGAACCAATAATCGATAACCCATTAAAAAACTTAATTGATAATGCTGCAATCAGTCCAATTACAGGTAAAAGGATGTAAGGAAATAAAATTTTCAATTCTTTCACAGGATTATTGATTTCAGAGAAAAAGTGAATTAATATTAAAGGGAATAAAAAGAAAACATATGAAATTTCATAAGTAAATATTGCCAATGAAAAAAAGAAAATGCTTACTACATAATAACTAAACTTATTCGTTTTTAAATAATGGTTTAAAAAAATTAATGATATTAGAGTGTATATGAAAACAAGTTGAACTAAGCCATTATAACCGAGATAAGAATTGTGAAACAAAGTGATTGAAAATGTAATTAGACATAAAAAAGCAGTTTGGATCGAGAAATAAAAAGATTCTGTTAGAGAATATAGTAAATAAGTAAATACGAGTATACTAATTATTATTGTCATTATCAGGAATAATTTATAGAGTATTACATTATCTATAATAAAATGAAGATAGGGGTAATAAAATGCTAAAGGGAATATCCGACCCATATTGAGCCAGCCCATATAAGAATTCAAAACGAATTGGTTTATGGTGGTATTTCCTTCGAACAGAAATCCGCGTATACTCGAACTAATAGAGTCATCCCAAATATAACCACTAAATAGTAACGGTGTTAAAACAATAAATGAAAATGATATTAAAATAATACCATAGATCAGTCTTTCCCAATTAAATTGATAATCAATATCTTTTTTTTTCATTTTTTCTCGTAAAAACTTTCATTTGAATGAAAACTATCGAAGACCGAATTGCAATATTTAAGCATTGTTTTTGTAAGACCCGGGTATACACCTAACCAAAAACAATTGTGCATTACAATGTCCGTATTTTCAAGAGTTTCAGGTACTCTTTGCGGTATATCTTTATATGCAGGTTGTTTTAGAAGATTCCCTCCAAAAAGCATCCGTGTTGCTATCTTGTTTGCCTCAAGATAGCGAACGATATCATCACGGGAAAATGGTGCATTCTCTTTGACAAGGATTGGAAAACCAAACCAGCTCGGTTCGGAATGTGGGCAGGGTTCCGGAAGAACAAAATAATTCTCATATTTTTTCAATCCTTGATATAATATATCAAAGTTTTCTTTTCTTTTATCTATAAATCCGGGTAATTTTTTCAGCTGCTCAACCCCAATTGCCGCCTGCATATCGGTGATTTTGAGATTGTACCCGATGTGGGAATAGATATACTTGTGATCGTATCCCCCGGGAAGATCTCCCAACTGCCAGTCAAAGCGTTTCCCGCAGGTATTATCACAACCAGGATCACACCAGCAGTCCCGTCCCCAGTCACGGAAGGATGCAATAATCTTTTTCAGCAGCTGATCATTGGTGAGTACTGCTCCTCCCTCTCCCATGGTGATATGATGTGCCGGATAGAAACTGCAGGTGGAGATATGCCCGAATGTCCCGGTATATTTCCCTCGGTATCGGGACCCAAGTGCATCACAGTTATCCTCAATAAACCATAGATCATAATTTTTGACAATTTTAACAATGGTTTCAAGATCGGCAGGATTTCCAAGAGTATGGGGTATCATAATCGCTTTTGTTTTATCAGAAATTGCTGCTTCAATACGGTCTGCCTTGATATTGTATGTCCTGAGATCAACGTCCAGAAAGACCGGGACGAGATTATTCTGAAGGATAGGGTTGAGCGTAGTGGGGAAGCCACATGCAGTTGTAATGACTTCATCTCCGGGTTTCAGCCTCTTTTCACCCAGATTCGGAGAAGTAAGTGCTGAAACTGCGAGAAGGTTTGCTGAGGAGCCGGAATTTGTCAGAAGACAATATTTCATTCCAAGAAATTCTGCAAGCTCTTTTTCAAACTTATCTGCATAGCGCCCGCTGGTGAGCCAGAAATCGAGAGATGCATCAACGAGGCTGATAAGTTCCTTTTCATCAAACACCCTCCCGGCATAGTTGATTCGGGAGGTCCCCGGAATAAACCTATCCTGATATCTCAGATCATACAACTGCCTGATTTTTTCGAATATCTCCAAACGGATTTCTTTTTCGGATTTCATGGCTGTTCGGACTCCGGTAACAGATCAATAATCATATTCGCTTTCAGTTCTTCCCTGGGCAGCTGTGGGTCCTGATCTTCTACCGGTCGGTTCACGGACAGCTTTGGACTGACCCGGGATTTTTCATCGATGACAACTTCCAGAAAACCTGGACACCTATCAGAGAAAAGGCTCCGCAGCGCCGGGAGAATTTCATCATTGTTTGCGATCTTTTTCGTAGAAATTTTGTACGCTCTGACAACGTCCTGGAAATCAGGATTGCTGTACCCGATACCGGATGACTGGAATCTGCTGTTGAAATATTGCTCCTGAAATTGCTTGATCATCCCGTATCCGCAGTTGTTCAGGAGAATTATTTTGAGCGGGAGGGTGTGGTGATAAACTGTCTGGAGCTCCTGAATATTCAGCTGGAAGCCACCGTCTCCGACAATAACAACGACGGGAACATCCGGTTTTGCAAATGATGCACCAATCGCCATCGGTAAAGCAGAACCAATCGAGGCCATTCCCCCTTCTGTCAAAAATCTTTGCGATCGTTTCAATTGAATGCTCTGGGCCGCCCACATCTGAACCTGCCCGACATCTACGCAGATTATTGTCTCGTTGGGGAGGATACTTGAAAGAAGGTGGAGAAAAAAATTCGGATCAATCTCTGACTTTTTCGGGGATATGTAATCAGGGTATCGGTGTTTATAGTGATTGATCATTGTTATCCATTCGCGGGACTTCGGTGACGTGGTTGATACTATTCCACGGTCGATCATCGAAAGCAGAAATTGTTGGATATCCGCGTTCACGGGAACTGATACCGGTAATTTGCAATTCAGTTCATGAGGATCGATATCCACATGGACGAACACCGCTCCTCTCCCGAACGTTTCAGGGCGGGTTCCGGTCTGCCGGGTATCGAGTCTCGTCCCGAGTGCGATGACCAAATCGGCATTGGCAATCGTAAGATTGGCATAGCGGTTCCCATAGGTACCTATCATACCCACAAAAAGAGGATCGTCATG
>Ga0315292_10002028_pt1 | contig 11178 bp, 6 predicted proteins | sample YL17G13_0_MG_FD_204029 | JGI IMG/M metagenome (GOLD analysis project Ga0315292, IMG submission 204029) | Sediment microbial communities from Yellowstone Lake, YNP, Wyoming, USA - YL17G13_0 | ecosystem: Environmental > Aquatic > Freshwater > Lake > Sediment | place: USA: Wyoming | collected... | reverse complement strand
GCACCGGATGGAGCACCATCCCGCCCAGCGTCGATGCCGACCCGTTCTCGTAGTGATAGATGTGCGACTCGTCGCCGACGATCACTTCCTGCCCGCGGCCGCAATGCGCGAGCAGCGACGCCAGATTTCCCATCGTGCCGCTCGGCACGAAGAGGCCGGCCTCCTTACCGGTCATCTCCGCCGCCAGCGACTCCAGTTTCGCCACCGTCGGATCGTCCCCGAACACGTCGTCGCCGACGTCGGCGGATTTCATCGCCTCGCGCATGGCGGGCGTCGGGAGCGTGACGGTATCGCTTCTGAGATCGATCGACATGAGTCCTCCGACGAAACGAACGGGGGCCGGCCCGAGCCGGCCCCCGCCCGGTCTTGCCCGGTGTTGCCCGCCTATTTGCGCCCGGCGTTCAGATCGTTCCAGTTCAGCATCGCGTTGAACGCGAGGAAGAAGCTGCCCTGGGTCTGGAAGCGCCAGAAGGGTCGCACGCCGAAGAGCACCACGTGACCCTTGCCGAGCGTGGCATCGATGACCGCCGGACGACCGGCGATGCTCTCGCCGCCGACGAGTTCGCCCGACAGCAGCAGGTCGTTGGGATCGGTGGGGAACGACAATACGACACGCGGCCCGGCCGTGGTCGCCCCGCCGCCCGCGCCGCCGCGCCCGCCACCGCCGCCGAACCCGCCGGCACCGCGGCCACCACCCGCCGCAGGCGCGGGAGCCGGCCCGTCAAGGGTCGCGAGCCTCGGAGGCACAGCCATCGGCTGGAGGTTACCGCCGCCCAGGCCCGGCGGCAGCTCACCGCCGCGGCCGCCGCCGCGGCCGGCACCGCCGCCGCCCACAGACAGCACGGGGCCGTTCTTGTACATGACGCCCATGGCGTTCTGGTCGTAGCCGTACCCGATCGGGCTCGTCTTGTCGCCAAAGACCGCCTTGAGGACGGAGCCCGGCGCGAACAACCCCGCCGGCGTCTCCACCGACACGCCCGGCGCCATCTTGTAGTCGACCAGCGTCGAGGCCGGCGCTCCCTCGGCGATGAGGACGCCGCCCTCCGACACGAACGCCTCGAGCGCGTTCAGACCGTCGCGGCCCAGACTCCCGCGCTTGTCATCGGTCTGGTCGGGCGCGGTGCCGAGGCTTGGCGTCAGGTCGGTCTTCCTGTAGGGCTGCGGCGCGCCCGTCGTGGGGATCTCGCCGCCGTCCACCGTGATCGGCCCGCTGGGATAGATGATCACGTCGTACTTGGCACGCAGGTTACCCTGGCGCAGCAGGTTGTCGCCGAAGTACGTATACGGGATCTTCAGCGTGTCGAGCGCCAGCCTCACCCACCCTTCGTCCTGGGTGTTGGACCATGAGTGGACGTAGCCGATGCGCGGCACGTCGAGATCGTGGGTCGGCACGGCCGGCATCGTGTCGGTCGCCCACGCCCGCAGGCCGTGCTTCTGAATCTGCGGCTCGAGGGCCGCGCGGTTCGCGTTCGCGATGATGAACGCGCCGGCCGCGAACTTCTGCCCCGCCATCTCGAACGGCGCCTCGGCGGCGGCCATCTTCACCGCCGCGTTCGCGAACCGGAACGTCGCCAGCGTGTTGTCGGCGGTATGCTCGATGACGATGGTCGACCCGGTCCCGGTGATGGAGCCGGCCGGCGTGAAGTCGGCCGCCGCCAGCGTCATCGGCTTGTCGAAGATCGTCTTGTCGTCGATGGTGAAGGACTGCACGTTGCGCAGCAGCGGAAGCGACCAGCCCGTGTCGTCGTACGGCCGCGGGTTTTCCGCCGGGTACCACTGCGTGCCCAGGAACGTCTTCGCCAGGCCGCCGTACGGCTGATCGAGACGCACGATGTAGTCGCCGGCGGCGACCTGGACCTTGCCGATGGTGAACGGGGCGCCCGCCGTGTGCACTTCAACGCCGTCGCGGCGCAGGTGGTTCATCAACTCGGCGGCCTCGACGCGGCGTCGCTGCGCGGCGGGGATGATGTACGCGTGCGGCGCGCGCGTCCTCCCCTGCTCGATCATCATCCTGTTCTTCGCGTAGTAATTCTCGAGGAACATCTCGCGGTTCTTCGCGACCGCGTTCATCGCAATCAGGATGGCCGACTGCTGCATGTTGATGTTCGACCGGCCGCTCCACACGATGCCCTCGGGCGGCACGGGATACGGACGGTACCACTCGCGGCTCTGGCCCGCGCCGACGCGCGGTCCGGCGGGAGGCGCCGCTGGCGGCTGCGCGGCCGCCGACTGACCGGGCGCCGCGCCGGGCGCGGCTGCCGCGGCCGGGGTTCCCGGGACCACGGCCCCGCGACCGCCGCCGCCACCGCCGCCGTAGCTCTGCGTCTCGTAGAAGCGGCCGATCGAGTTGTGCGTGACGCCGATCCAGAACATGTAATTCGGGACCCACCCGTCGTAGAAGTTGAAGGTGTAGACGCCAGGCACGCCGCGCTTGGTCATCTCCATGATCTCGGTCTGCGCCAGCCACCACCACTCGGTCACCTGGATGGGCGCGACCTCCGGGAAGTACGGGCCGGTGCCGCTCGACGCGTGCAGAAGCGTCGCCGATTCGTGCAGGTCGTGGAAGACTTGCGGGTGCAGGTCGAGGAACGACTTCAGCATGTACTGCGTGAGCTTCAGGCCCTTGCCGATCCCGTCGCGGTTGTTGTCGTGCGCGACGTACCGGCCCCAGTACATCATCCCGGGCGCCGGCTGGCCGGCGTCGGTCGCGCGGCGGTTGTCCACCTGCCGCTCGTGGCCGTCCACCTCCGACACCGGGGTGATGACGACGATGACGTTGTTGCGGATCTGGCGGATGAACGGCGATTCTTCGACCGCGAGGCGGAACGCCAGTTCGGTGAGCATCTCGGGGCTGCCGGTCTCGCCGGAGTGGATGCTGCCAGTCGCGTAGTAGATCGGCTTGCCGGTCTGGATGAGCTGCTTCGCCTGCGCGTCGGTGAGCTTGCGCGGGTCGGTCAGCTGCGCCGTGATCTGCTTGTACTTGCCGAGCGACTTGATCGTCGCCTCGTCGGCAATCGCCAGGGCCACGGCCGGCCGCCCCTCCTCGGTCTTGCCGATTTCCCACATCGTCACGCGATCCGACGCCTTGTCGAGCGCCTGGTAGTAGGCGACGATGTCCTTGTGGTAGGTGAGCCGGCTGTTCTCGCCGGGCACGTAGCCCAGGAACTTCAGCGGCGACGGCACGGTGTCGGACACGGGCATGTGATCGATGAGCTCGGTCAGGATCCGCTTGTCCGGCGTGTTGTCGATGATGCGCTTCGTGTATTCGGCGTCGTTCTTCTGCACCGCCGGCGTGGCCGACCCGCCCTGCTGGCCGGCCAGCGGGGTGCTCGTCCCGAGCGCGACGAAACCGGTCACGGCCATCACCGCCGCGGCACGCATCGTCCACCGCAATCCATGTCTTGTCACTGTGTCCTCCGCGAGGAAAGGGGGTAAGGGGCCTCCGGCAGCCGTCCGCCGCCGTGTCCAACCGCGCATAGTATCAGCAGCGGGCCGCGGAGCCTATCTGGAGGCCGCTGGTCACCCGCGCGGACCTGCGGCTACGAGACCCGCATGCGCTGGACCATGGTTCAGGCTGGCCTGCGCGACGGTTACACCGCCACGGCGAGATGCTGGAGGCGATCGAGCATGTCCGGATACTTGCGCACCAGCAGGATGAGCGCCGCCGCCTGGTCGTTTGGCTTGCTTCGTCCCTGCTCCCAGCGTTCGAGCGTGCGCGGGTTGACGCCGATGCGGTACGCAAACGCCGAACGTGACATCCGGAGGCGTTCGCGCGTGCTCCGAATGATCTGCTGATCGATACGGGGCAGCAAGAGGCGTTCGACGTGGTGCGTATGCAGCGTGATCCGCCCCTCACGGTGGGTCCGCATGGCGGAGACGCCCTCCATCAGCTCCCCAAAGAGATCGCGTTTCTTCAGCTTCTTCACTGGTGCCATGTCGCTATCTCCGTCGGCGTTCACTGCGGTTCCCGGAACGCGCGTTCCGTTCCGCCTCGATGACGGCGCGCAACTGTGCCTTCTGCACCGGCGTCAGGTCGGCCGCTTCACCCTTCCCGTACAACGTAAACAACCAGACTTGATGCTCTTCGGGAAGAAGATAGTAGATGATCCGCAGGCCGCCGCGCTTTCCCTTCCCACGTGACTCGTCACCCCAGCGCAACTTCCGGAATCCCCCGGTGCCAGGCATGACTCTCCCCGACTCTGGGTGGTCGATCAGGAAGAGCTGGAGCGCCAGCAGTCCCGCGTCGTCGAGATACGCACCGAGATGGCGTGTGAAGGCCGGCGCTTCGAAGAACTCCACTGGCTAAACATACGCTTACTGCGTATGGTTTGCAATCGTCCGTTCCGGCCTGTTCTAGGTTGAGCGGCGCCCCCGCGTAGACGAAGACGCGCCGGTTCATCAGGTTCGAGAGTCTGCGGGGCGAGATGACGACTTCCGCCGAGTCGACGCGGACGACGAACGAGCGCAGGCCGCGGAGCCTATCTGGAGGCCGCTGGTCACCCGCGCGGACCGCGCTATCGCACCACGAGAGGCGCGCGCCCGGCCGCTGCGAGGGCACGGTTGAGCGCGGCGACGTCCGTGGTCAGCACCTGCTCGAGCCTGGAGAGGTGGCTCTGCAGCTCGGTTGAGAGCTCCGTGAACACGTCGTAGGCCTGTTGGGTCGGCCGGGCGTCCGCCGCTTCGATCACGTCCTGCAGCGCGGCGATACGATTGTTGAGCCGGATCGGGAAGTTGAGCGGGTCTTTCGGGCTCCGGTTCCTGACCTGGTAGATCGCCTCTTCGATGTCTGACAGTTTCCGGAGCAGTGTGTCGGCCGTCGTCTTGAGCGCGGCTGACGGATTCACACCGAGGCGGTCCGCAATCTGCGCCTTGAGGTCCCGGATGCGAATCACAGCATGATGGGCATCGCCGGTCCTGTCGCTGACCTGGCGTGCGAGTTCGTACTGAGCCTGCAGGTCCGCGTCAGTCACGTCGCGAAGCCGGGGGTCCTTGAGCACGGCCAACGCCTGTTCCCGGGACTGACCGTCGACGGTCAGCCGCACGCGATAGGTGCCTGGCGGCACCAGCGGGCCGCGCGCGGGGTTCGCGCTGCGCAGGATCAGCCCCGGAAAAGTCGTGGCTCCCGTGGACCGCACATCCCAGCGAACCCGATTCACACCGGCCTTCCGGAGCGTCTCTGCCGCGAAGCGCCGGACACTCCTGCCCGTCCCGTCAAAGATCTCCACCGCGACCGATGCCGCCGCCGCCGTCAGAAAGAAGTCGATGTTCGCGGGGCGAGCGCTGCGAAACGCCGGGCCCGGGGCGAACAGGTGCACGGAGGCGTTCGCGACCTCCGGCGTGATCTGTCGCAGGGACTCGATGCCGTCCAGCACATAGAACGACCGGCCATGCGTGGCGATGACCAGGTCCTGATCTTCGACCACCAGATCCGGCACTTGTGTGTCGGGCAGGTTCAGCGACAGCGGCTGCCACTGGCCGCCATTGTCGAAGGACACGTAGATGCCGTGCTCCGTACCTGCGTAGAGCAGGCCCTTGCGCTTCGTGTCCTCCCGGATCGCGTGCACGTAGTCGACAGGCGAGATGCCGCGGACGATGCGCACCCACGTCCTGCCGTAGTCCGGTGTCCGCCACGCGTACGGGGCGCGATCGTCCAGACGGTACCGCTTGCCCGCCACGTACGCCCCCCCGGGCAGGTGCGGCGACGCGTCGATCAGGCTCACCGTCGTAAACTCGGGCATGTCGGGAGGCGTGATGTCGGCCCAGGTCTTTCCGCCATCCCGGGTGACATGCACACGGCCGTCGTCTGATCCGACAAAGATGGTGCCCTTCTCGATGCGTGACGGCGCGATGGTGGAAATCGTCGCGAAAAACTCCGGGCCGTTCTGGTCCTTGGTGATCGGCCCGCCCGAATCGCCGAGCGTCTTCGGGTCCGCGCGCGTCAGGTCGGGGCTGATGCGCTCCCATCTCTGCCCTTCATTGACGGTCCGCCAGAGATGCTGAGACCCCGCGTAGAGCACACCGGGCTCGACACGTGAGACCGCGATCGGGAACGTCCAGTTCCAGCGCTCAGGAACGCTGCCGGCCGACTCGCCGGAGTAGAGGCGTGGAAACGGCTGGATGTCGCGCGCCTGGCCGTTTCGCCGATCGTACCGCGTGAGGTAAGCCTCCTGGCCACCAGCGTAGAAGATGTTCGGGTCCGTGGGGTGCGGCACGACGTAGCCGCTTTCGTTGCCGCCTGCGGCGTACAGCCACCGTCCGGCCGCGTCGCGCGGATCCCGCAGATGCAGTCCCGCGTCACTCGGCACGCAGGCCGTTGAGTTGTCCTGCTGCGCGCCGCACACGTGGAACGGGAAGTCCGCGGTGGTCCCGACGTGGTACATCTGCGCCGTGGGATAGTCCTGCGCCGACCACGTGCGGCCGCCGTTCACGCTGATCGTGCCGCCGCCGTCGTTGCTGTTGATCAACCGCTGCGGGTTCGTCGGGTCGATCCAGAGGTCGTGGTGATCGGCGTGCGATTCGGGCAGCGTCACGAACGTGCGCCCGCCGTCGGTGGACCGGCTGAGGCGGAAGTTCAGGGCGTACACCGTGTCCGCGTTCTTCGGGTCGGCAACGATGCGCGAAAAGTAGAAGGCCCGCTGGCGCAGATCCCGTTCGTCATTCACCCTGCCCCACGTGGCGCCCGCGTTGTCCGACCTGAACAACCCGCCGTCGTCGGCCTCGACCATCGCGTAGACCCGCCGGCTGTCGGCGCGGGACACGGTGATCGTGATCTTCCCGACGAGGCCCTTCGGAAGCCCGGGCGCGCGCGTGATCTCCGTCCACGAGTCGCCGCCGTCGGTCGACTTGAAGAGGCCGGAGCCAGGCCCGCCGCTCGATAGCGTCCACGGCGTGCGATAGACCTCCCACAGCGTCGCGTAGAGGACACGCGGATCGTTCGCGTCCAGGTCGATGTCCACAGCCCCGGTCCGGTCGTTCCGGAAGAGCACGCGTGTCCAGTGCCGCCCGCCGTCGCTCGACCGATAGACACCTCGATCGGGGCTCGGCCCGTACGGATGGCCCAGCGCTGCCACATAGACCAGGTCCGGGTTCGCGGGATGCACGCGGATCTTCCCGATGGCCTGCGTGTCCGAAAGGCCGAGATGCGTCCACGTCCGGCCGGCGTCCGAAGATCGGTAGAGGCCGTCGCCCTGCATCACGTTGCCGCGCAGCTGGGTCTCGCCCATGCCGAGATAGACGACGTCAGGGTTGGACTCGGCGACGGCGACGGCGCCAACGGAGCTGCTCTTGATCTGGCCGTCGGTGACGGGCGCCCACGTGGTGCCTCCGTCGGTGGTCTTCCAGAGCCCGCCGCCGGTCGCGCCGAAGTAGTACTCATTGGGCCGGCCGGGACTCCCGGCGCATGCGATGGACCGCCCTCCCCTGTGCGGGCCGATGCTCCGCCACGAGAGCCCGGAGAGCAGGCGCTGGCCGACGCTGGCGGATGCCTCCGAGGGCGGCGCCTGCGACCGACCCGGGCGCTCGGCTGCCACCACGACCGCAAGCACGAGCAGGGCGAGTTGCAGCCGCCGCCTGGAGAGGACGCTCGCGCTGTCGTGCGCCATGAGTGGCAGCCTCCGTTACCGGGATTGCGTGGTCGCGCCCACGGGCACCTGGATCCGCGCCGGCGCGAACTTCGCGGTGGCCTCGAGGAAGCGCTCGATCTCGGCCGGCGAATTGTAGTGACTGCCCGACAGCCTGATGAAGCTCGAGATGCCGAGCTGCTTCAGCATGAGCCCGAAGAAGGGATCGTGGCCGGTGGCATGAAGCCGCAATTGCTCGCCGCGATACCGATCACACAAGTCGGACGGCGAAATGCCGTCGATGTTGAATCCCACCAGCAGCGACTGTCTCGAGAGGTCGTCTCCGATGCCATACGCGGTCACGTGCTTCATGCTTCTCAGGCCCGGGACGCTGCCCGTCCCGTCGAGCAGAAGAGCCAGCAGTCCCTCGAGGTGGAGCTTCACGTGGGTCATGGCCGCCACCACCAGCGCCCGCCTGTCGGTCGCATCCGTGAAGTGACACCCGAGCCAGCACAGGTAGTCCACCACGGCTGACCACGCCGCGTACGACTGATGCTCCACGCCCCCGAGGTCCCAGCTCGTATCCGGCTTGAACAGGTACTTCCAGTGCGGCAGCCGTGCCAGCCTGTCTGTCGCATGCGCGTAGCCGCAACCCTTGATGCCGTAGTTCTTGTACGGGGCGATGACGTAGGCGTCGGCGCCAAACGCCTCGACGTCGATGAGCCCTGACGGCGAGTACTGGACGCCGTCGATCATGATGAACAGGTCGGGCTTGATCTTCCGCGCTTCCCTGACGATGGCCTGGACGTCGTAGACCTCGCCCGTCACGTTCGACGTGTGGGTGACGGCGAGAAAGCACGTGTCGCGGTCGATGAGCTCGAGGATGCGGTCCAGTTCGACCGACGCGGTCTCGCGGTTCGGCGCGGCAATACGCTCGGTCTTCCCGTACGTCGCGGCGAATTGCGCAAGCGCGCTCCGGACCGAGGCGTGATCGAGGCCCGTGGTGACGACGTTCGTGCCTGGGACCGACGAGAGCACGGCGTCGGTGATGCGATAGATGACGTGGCTGCTGCTCCAGCCCGGGATGATGTGCCCGGACGTCGCGCCGAAGAACAGCATCAGGTCGTCGATGCCTTTCGCGGTCACCTCGACGGCGTGGCGGGAGCCGGGATTGGCGCGTCCCTGCTGATCCGGCAGGCACGTCTCCCGGGCCACCGCGTCAATGACCCGGTACGGGCGGCATGATCCTGAGGCGGCGTCGAAGAAGATGCGCTGGCCCGAGTAGGGATCCCAGTCGACGTAAGCGAATTGGTTTCTGACGTCCTCCATCAGCGTGGACGAAAAGATACCTGCCTGGCGATTCTTATCCATCGGTCAGTCTCCTGCAGCTCCGGCGAACGCGCCCGTGGAAACCTACTTGGCCTTCGGGACGACCCACTCCATGGCGGGCAGGTCCACCTGCGCCGGCACGCCCGACATATCGCCGGTCTCGGCGAACGTCATCATCGCCCGGCGGAAGCTCTCGGACGCCTTCATCGCGTCCTCGAGCGAACCGTGCGATCCGCCGACAACCTTGACCAGCGCGCTCTTCTTGAAGAACGGCGCCAGTTCCAGAGCGTTCTCCTGTGGCGTGGACACGTCCCACGTGCCATAGGTGATCACAGTGGGAATCGTCGTCTCGAAGTTCTTCCGGAACGCGTCGCCCAGATCACTCCCCCACACAGGGCAGGCAGCCTGGTAGTCCAGGTTCACCTCGCCGAGCACGGCGACAGCCGGGTCGGCGGCAAGCTGCTGCTGGCGTGCCGGGCTGATGCCGGATCCGCAGTCGAGCATGAAGTAGCTGGCCGTCCGGAAGCCTTCCGCCGGACGGACAAGCGACAGCGCCGCCTGCGTGAAGTCCCCTCGATAGAGGGCCAGCACGTCGGCCGGCCAGGTCTGCATGCCGCGTCGAGAGGCCAACCGGCCGGAGTAGCCCAGCGCCAGCTCCCGCACACGCCACGCGTCGAACAGCACGACCTGGGCCTTGCCGGTCGCCGGGTTGGTGACGGTCACCGTAACGGGTGCCTTCTCGACGCGATTGATGACGGTCTTGAACGCCTGGAGCAGGCCGCCTTCGGGGATCGACCCTTTCAGAGCCGGGGCCTGGTCCGCTGCGGCCGCCATCCGCGACACCGCTCCCAGCACGCCGCTCGGCATGTCGTAGGTGTGGTCCGGACCTTCCATGCCTCGGAGGATCGCCCGCGCGACGATCTGCGGGTAGAACCGCATGATCGCCATGCCCCAGTGGGAGCCGAAACTCCCGCCCCACAGGGTGATCGTGTCGTAGCCCATTGCCTGGCGGACGTCATTGACGTCTGCTGCGGCCTCGACCACGGTGAAGCCACGCAGATCGAGTCCCTGGCTGTCCCAAAACGCTTTGCACGCGACCGACATCTGCCGGAAGCCGGCGGCGGCGACCTCTTTGGTGACCGGCGCGTCCAGGGGCAACTCCGGCGCGCGGTCGCACAGCGTCGTCGGTTTGGATGGGCCGATGCCGCGTTGGCTGACGACCACGAGATCCGCGATCTGCGTGTACGGCAGGATGTCGGCTTCGTAGAAGCCACGCGTCGCGAGGTTCTCGGCCAGCCCGAGGAAGTTCGGGCCGCCATACAGTCTGAAGATGGGTGGCGTGCCCTTGGTCGCCTGGGCACTGGCCTTGAAGCGGTAGATTTCGAGCGCGAGGACGCCGCCCGCCGGGTTGGCCCGGTTCACGGGCGCATAGAAGGTGCCGCGCTCGACGGTCGCGAAGCCGCCAGACGTGAGCGGAATCCGCTCCGGGTGGAGGAAGAGCGTGCCCGGCGCCGGCCGGGCGCCCACGACGGAGCGGCCCCCGAGCGGTGCGGCCCCCGGCGCGGGCTGCGCGTAGCCGAACCCGGACGTGGCCGCCACGAGGAACGAGACGGCGAGCGCCAGAAGCCATCTGCAGGACATCGCGTGTTCTCCACGAAGCGGCGGAAGCACGGGCTGCGAGCCGGAACCGGACCTCATCGGTTCACGAGGATCGACTCCGCGTAGAGCAGGTCGCCGGAGAAACCGTCGAAGAACTGGAAGATCACCTGGGGATGCGGGTACGAGACCCAGCGAGGTGTCTTGGCCTCGAGGCGGTTGTCGAACACGTTATTGACCTGCACCACGGTGTAGATCGGCTGCCGCACCAGTTCCGCCGGAACGTCGGGCAGGAAGTAGCTCGACCAGCGGATCTCGCAAGTCCGGCCGGACGAGTTGAACGTGCCATTCGGCGGCGGGTTGCCTTCGGCGTCCGCGCGGTGGTTGCGCGAGTTGTGCGGCCCCGAGGCGAGTTCCCAGATGCGATCGGTGACCTTCACCGAGAAGCTGTTGTGCACGTCTCCGGTCAGCACGAAAACGTGCTTGCCGAGCGATTCCCAGAACCTGATCAGCTCTTCGCGCTCGGTCACAAACCCCGTCCAGGCTTCGTCGTGTGTCGGAGCCGCGCCTGCATTGGCCTCACCGGTGCCTGCCGTCGGTGTTCCGCCGACATGCGGAATCATGAACGTGACCTGCGAGATGACGAAGAAGAAGTCCGCGTCGCTCTTCTTCATCCGGTCCATCAGCCACGCCT
>Ga0315292_10002026_pt1 | contig 11181 bp, 6 predicted proteins | sample YL17G13_0_MG_FD_204029 | JGI IMG/M metagenome (GOLD analysis project Ga0315292, IMG submission 204029) | Sediment microbial communities from Yellowstone Lake, YNP, Wyoming, USA - YL17G13_0 | ecosystem: Environmental > Aquatic > Freshwater > Lake > Sediment | place: USA: Wyoming | collected... | reverse complement strand
GGCGATCGGCGCCCGGAACTGGCGGCGCGTGGCCTTGAGCAGGTCGTCGGTGAACATCTCCTTCATGCCCGGCGAGGCGAACACTTCCTTGTCGCCGGCCGGCGAGAAGTGGGCGAACAGGTCGAATGCCTGCGAGGCCAGGGGTCGTAGCCCCCAGACCAGGGCCCAGAGCCCTCGGCTCAATGGCTCGTGCAGCAGGTCGAGCACGGACGAGAAGCGGGCAGTGAGCTGCACCACACCGCCTTCGGGGGCGTCGGCGCCCCGGGTCGGCGCCACCCCGCCGATGACACCGGCGGCAACGGTGCGGTCGGCAAGCCGGTAGGCGCAGGCCAGCACGTAAGGACCGCCGCCCGACAACCCCACGATGCCGAAACGGTCGAGGCCGAGTTGGTCGACGCACTCCTCGACGTCGCCGGCCCAGTCGAGGATCGAGTCGTAGGAGTGCGGGGTCGACGCCCCTATGCCGGGTCGTTCGAGGGCGACGATGCGGATGTTGCGCGCATCGGCCGAAGCGCGCGCCGCCGGTGGAATCTGGCGTCGGGCCCCCGGGGTGCCGTGGAACCACAGGACCGGTCGACCCTGGGGTGGGCCGTACTCGGCGAACCCGATCCGGCGTCCGTCTCGCAACGTGACCACGCCTTCGACCCGGGGGGCGGGGGTTCGGGGGGCTCGGTCGGGTCGGACGCTGCTCGATGTCTCGGTCATCGTCTCGAACCCTAAGGCGTCGGGCGGGCCGAGCCGCGCAAGGCCGGGGGAAGCGGCGTGGGGTCGCGCCCCGATCCGATGAGTAGATTCGCCGAGGCCGGCTGCGTGGGGAACGCGGCGCCGAAGGAGGCCGACCGTGACCGTGACCGTGGGCGCTGCCGGGTCGAGCACCCATCTGCGCACCTGCCCGCTGTGCGAGGCGATGTGCGGGCTCGAGATCGACGTGACCGACGGCCGGGTCACCCGCATCCGCGGCGACCGCGACGACGTGTGGAGCAAGGGCTACCTGTGCCCCAAGGGCACGGCGCTGGGGCAGGTGCACGACGACCCCGATCGGCTGCGCACGCCGATGATCCGTCACGGCGACGAATGGCGCGAGGCGACCTGGGCCGAGGCGTTCGCCGAGGTCGAGCGCCGGCTGCGCCCGATCCTCGACCGCCACGGCAGCGAGGCGGTGGCCGTCTACTTCGGCAACCCGGTCGCCCACAACTACTCGCTGTCGCGTTACGTCGCCCCGTTCATGGCCATGGCCGGCAACCCGCAGGTCTACTCGGCGGGCACGGTCGACCAGTGGCCCAAGAACCTCGTGTGTGCGCTGCTGTACGGCGCCATGTGGACCATCCCCATTCCCGATCTCGACCGCACCGACTTCCTGCTGGTGCTCGGCGCCAACCCGTCGGCGTCTCAGGGCAGCCTGCTGGCGGCGGCCGACGTGCCGTCGCGACTGAAGGCGATCTCGGCCCGCGGCGGCCGCGTGGTCGTGGTCGATCCCCGCCGCACGCGCACGGCCGACGAAGCCGACGAGTGGCTGCCGATCCGCCCCGGCACCGACGCGTTGCTGCTGGCGGCCATGGCCCAGGTGCTTTTCGCCGAGGGCCTGGTCGCCGTCGACGCCCTGGCCGGCCGGGTCGACGGCATCGACGAGGTCCGCGACCTGGTCGCCGGGTTCACGCCCGAGGCGGTCGCCGCGACGTGCGGGGTGCCGGCCGAGGCGATCCGTAGCCTGGCCCGGCAGTTGGCGGCGGCCCGGGCCGGTTCGGTCTATGGCCGTATCGGCACCTGCACCCAGGAGTTCGGCACGCTGGCGTCGTGGCTCGTCGAGGTGGTCAATGTGCTCACCGGCAACCTCGACCGGGTGGGCGGCTCGATGTTCGCCAAGCCGATCGCCTGGTCGCTGCTGGCCGTCCCTGACCCGGCGATGCCCGAGGGGTTCGCCTTCGGTCGTTGGCACAGTCGGGTGCGGGGCGCCCCCGAGGTGCTGGGTCAGTTCCCGGTGTCGTGTCTGGCCGAGGAGATCGCCGCCCCGGGCGACGGGCAGTTGAAGGCGCTCATCACCATCGCCGGCAACCCGGCGGTGAGTGCGCCCGACGCCGACCGGCTCGAGGCCGCCTTGCCGCAGCTCGAGGCCATGATCAGTGTCGACAACTGGCTGAACGAGACGACCCGCCATGCCCATGTGATCCTGCCCGGCCAGTCACCGCTCGAGACCGCGCACTACGACGAGATGATCTGGTCGTGGGCGGTGCGCTCGGCCGGCAAATGGTCGGCCCCGGTGTTCGAGCCCGACCCCGGTCGCCCGGCCGAGTGGCAGATCATGTTGATGCTTGCCTCGATCATGATGGGCCAGGCGGCGGCCGACACCGATGTGGACGTGCTCGACGACCTGTTCTTCGGCGGGTTCGTCGAGATGCTGACCGCGATGCCCGGCTCGGCCGTCTACGGGCATGACCCGGCGGCCATCGTGGCCGACACGGCCGGACGCGGGCCTGATCGCATGGTCGACTTCGCGATCCGTAGTGGTCCGTTCGGTGACGGCTACGGCACCGACCCCGAAGGTTTGACGCTCGACCGGCTGCGGGCCGAGGAGCATGGGGTCGACCTGGGCCCGATGGTGCCGCGGCTCGACGAGGTGCTGCGCACGCCTTCGGGTCGGGTCGACTTGGCCCCGCCCTACATCACGGCCGATCTCGATCGGCTACGCGACCGGCTCGACCGGCCCGAGCCCGACCTGCTGCTCGTGAGTCGTCGCGATCTGCGCTCGAACAACTCGTGGATGCACAACGCCCCGGTGCTGATGAAGGGTCGGGCCCGGTGCACGCTGCTGATCAGCCCCGACGACGCCGCCGGCCGCGGGCTCGTCCACGGATCGATGGCTCGGGTCACGTCCGAGGCCGGTTCGCTCGACGTCGCCTGCGAGGTGAGTGACGAGATGATGTCGGGAGTGGTGTGCCTTCCCCACGGGTGGGGTCACGACCGGCCGGGGGCGCGGCTCTCGGTCGCGTCTCAGCATGCCGGCGTGAACAGCAACCGACTCAACCCAGGGTTCCTCGTCGATGTGCCGTCGGGCAATCAGGTGGTCAACGGGGTACCCGTCGAGGTCGAGCCGGCTTAGCTGCGGCTCAGCCGCCGATCGGGGTTGCCACTGTCTCCGTGGTGATGGCGTGCGGTCCGGAGCCGTTGGTCGAGGCCTCGGTCGCGTTTGCCGGGAGCTTCGAGATGGTGGGGCCGTTGTGTCGCTGGACCCAGTCCGTGAGCGGCGCCGGCATCTCGGCCGGCCGGTCGCCCCAGTCGTAGAGCACCTTGTCGCCCGCGGCGAAGTCGTGCAGCGCCCGGCGCTTCTTACCGGTCACGATCGGGATCAGGCCGAGGCCGAGGATGAAGCTGAACGGGTAGACGATCGTGCGGATGGCCGATCGCCCGGGGCTGATCGGGCTTCCGTCGACGGCGACGACCCGCAGGCCGATGATGCCCTTGCCGATCGAGCGGCCGGTGATCGCCAGGCCGATCCAGTAGTAGAGGAAGCCGAAGACGGTGATGCCGCCCAGCCAGAGCCCGGCCCGATGTGACGGGTCGAAGGTCTGGCCGGAGAACAACCCGATCATGTACCCGAGGAGCGCAACCGTGAAGCCGTAGGTCACGCCGATGAAGCCGACATCGATGAAGAAGGCGGCGAGGCGGCTCATGCCGCCGGCGACCCGTCCGGTGACCGTGCCGCTCGTGATCGATGCCTGTTCGCGTGGGCGGCGGAACACGCGGCTGACGGCAGCCGTGAGCACGACGTCGAGTCCGACGAGCTGGCGTCGCACTGCGTCGATGAGGCGGGCGAAGACGCCGCGACTGGCGTTGCTCACGATCTCGTCGATGTGGGCGCGTTTCATGAGGGCATCGATGTCGACCTGTGCCATCAAGGCGTCGAGGTCGAGGCGGCCGACGAGCGTGTTCAGGTCGATCTTCGAGAGCAGTACTTCGAGGTCGACGCCGTCGAGCAGCGCGTTCAGATCGACGTTGGCCAGCAACGTGTTGAGGTCGATCTTGGTCAGCAGCACTTCGAGGTCGACGCCGTCGAGCAGCGCGTTCAGGTCGATCGTGGTGAGCAGGGCGTCGAGATCGATCCGGCCGAGGATGGCCTCGATGTCGACCCGTTCGAGGATGGCGCCGATGTCGACGCGGTTCACGATGGCGTCGACATCGACCCGGGCCACGATGGCGTCGACGTCGACCTCGGAGATCAGGTGATCGACGTTGACCTGGTCGATCACGTCGTCGATGTCGATGGCGTCGACGGCGCGGGGCACGATCGCCCCGAGCACTCGATCGATGGGTCCTGGCGGTGTCATGCGCCCATTCTCGCCCGTCATGCGCCCGTCCGTCACTATCCGCCTTCGAGAGTCGTGGAGCAAACGGACACGCCTGTCGGGCGGTCGGTGCAATTCCCCTGCTGGTCGTCGGTCATTGACCGCCGATCTGCTTGACGACCGCGGCTCGAGGTCGGTCACGTCGTCAGCACCGACCCGCAGCCGCGGCCCACGCCGGGCTGACCGCCTCACTACCGTGTGCTGTGGCCGACGTCGGTACCTCCATCGCTGACTGGTACGTCCCGAGGTGAGATGGTGCCGATGCCGTGGAGCTGATGGGAATCGAACCCACGACCCCCTGCTTGCAAAGCAGGTGCTCTGCCAACTGAGCTACAGCCCCGAGATGGCGGGGAGCCCGCGGTGGACCGGCCCCCCCTACCAAGTGGGATGGCACAGGGTAGTTGCGTCCAACGGCCCGTCCCAACGGAAGGTGCATAGCTGGGTGCGGGGGCGTGTCAGGATGGGCGCCCCCAGACCGCGCGTCGCCCGGAGGCAGTGCCATCATGACCACCGAACACCCGGCCCGCCTCGCCTCGCAGCGGTCGATGGCCGCGGTCGAGGCCGGCGATCGGAACGGCTGGCTGGCGCTGTTCGCCGACGACGCCATCGTCGAGGACCCGATCGGCGCGTCGCCCCTCGATCCCACCGGCGAGGGCCGCCACGGCAAGGCCGCCATCGCCGCGTTCTACGATTCGGTCGTGGCCGCCAACCCGGTGCACTTCGAGATCACCGCCTCGTACGCCGGTGGCAACGAGGTCGCCAATGTCGGCACCATCACCACCACGTTTCCCGACGGGGCCGAGGCCATCGTCGACGGCGTCTACACCTACCGGGTGAACGCCGCCGGTTTGATCACCGCCCTGCGCGCCTACTGGGAATTCGACGCCATGCGCTTCGAGCCCGGACCGGCCCCGATGAACCCCTGAACCTGCGGGGCACTGACCCTGCGGGGACGGTGAGCCGGTCGGAGTTGTCGGCCGCCCGGCCGCGGTCGTCAGACCGTGGCTTCGGCGGTGACCAGGCCCGCGCTGGTGAGCGACTGGTCGATGAAGCTCGTGACCTGCCTCGACCACAGGTAGCCGACGTGGTTGCCGCCGTACCAGTAGATCTCGGGCTCCTGCCAGTGGTGCCACAGGGCGTGGGCCTGCGTCGGCGGGGCCATGCGGTCGCCCAGGCCGGCGAAGATGAACCTGCGGTCGTGGGGCACCCGCGGCTCAATCGCCAGCGGCGAGATCACCCGGTGCACGATCTCGGCGTTGCCGTCGAGGATCTCGTGCTCAACGGCCCGCAGCCGGATGTGCAGCGGGCTCTGATGGCGGAACATGGCCGGGAAGTCGACCACGGGTATGCCGGCCACGGCGCAGTCGATGCCGTCCTCCAACCCCGAGAGCAGTGACGTCACGTAGCCCCCGAGCGACACGCCGTACAGGGCGATGGCCGGGTCACCCTGGGCGCGCACCCAGCTCAGGAGCTGACGGATGTCCCAGACGGCCTGGGCCAGGCCGTGCACGGTGTTGACCAGGTCGAACGACAGGAACTCCTCGCCGCTGAACCGGTTGATCTTGCGGGGGCCGTGCAGCGGGAGCACCGGGAGCGCGACATTGAGCCCGAGGTCACGGTGCAGGTGCAGCGCGTGGAGCCCGACGAAGTCCATGAAGGCGTACCCGCAGGCGAACCCGTGGGTCGCCACCACCCACGGGCGGGGCTCGCCCGGGTGGCGCAGCACGTTCACCACGGCCGTGTGGTTGGCCTCGTAGCTCTCCCAACGATCACGCCCCGGCTCGTCGGGGTGCGGCTGCCACCGGCTGGCGAACGACAGCCGTTCGTACCGTTGGCCAAGCGCCCAGCCCTTCGCGATGGCCGGCGCGTCGAGATCGGGCGGGCGCGGGTGGTACGACGCCGGGTCGTCGAGCCAGCCCTGCGCCTCGTACAGCGCCCGCGCGTCGGCCAGTTCGGTGGCCACCCGCTCGTAGTCGGAGCGCCGGGGAAAGCGGTTCGGTCCCATGGCCACGGCCAGGATGGTCTCGTCGATCGCCACCTGACCGGCCAGCGCCGGCGAGAGCGACGGCACCGGTAGGCCCGGCACGTCGTCGCGGCCGCTGCGCACCCGGGTCGCCCCCATGAACTTGGCGGTACGGGGCACCGCCACCAGCGCTCGGGTGGCGGTGTGGCCGGCCAGCGACTTCTCGACGTCACGGATGGCGCGCTGGGCCCGCCCGAAGAGCGCCGCCGGCGCGCCGAGGACGGCGTTGATCGGGCCGCAGCCCGACTCGTCGTTCGTGTCGTTCGCTGGGTCCATGTCCGGACCTCCACTCGCTGGGTTGCACACGGAATCTGACGACTCGTCAGATGGTAACGGATTCGGGGTTTCGAGGTTGCTCATGGCCGTGTCCCGGCGCGGGCCGCCTCGAGCAGAACGGCGACGCCGGCGACGAAGCCGTCGGCGATGGCACCCACATCGTCGACCAGATCGGGACAGGCGATGACCCCCACATCGAGGTCACCCGTCTCGCTCAGCACGGTCAGGTTCAGGGCCGTGTTCCCGATGAGCGGGCCCATGGGGTAGGTGGCGAGCACCCGCGCGCCGGCCAGGTAGAGGGGGATGGGGGGGCCGGCCACGTTCGACACGATGGCGTTGAACAACGGGGGATGGAACCGGCCCAGGCCGAAGGTCGAGTAGGCGTTGGCCCCGGCCGTGAGCAGCGCCGCCGGAGCCAGGCCCATCCAGTCCTCGATGACATCGGGCCCCATCGCCTGCTGCACCACCTTGGCTCCGAGGGCGTCCTCGTGGATCGACCCCAACGCCTCGACCGGGTCGTCGAGGTGCACCGGCAGCGACACCATCATGTTCGACGTGTGGTTGCCGAAGCCCGGGTCGTCGGGTCGGCGGGCCAGCGCCACCGGCACCGAGGCCACGAGCGGTTGATCAGGTCGGATGTCGCGGGCCAGCAGGTACTGGCGGAGCGATGCCGTCGTCGCCGCCAGCACGACGTCGTTGATGGTGGTTGCGAAGGCCCGGCGAACCTCCTTGAGGTCCGCGAGCGGGCAGTGCGCGAACGCCACCGAACGGGTCGCGGTGAGAGGGCCGTTGAACGGCGAGGCCGGCGCGAACTGCACCGGCGACGTGGGCTGGCCGGCCATGGCGCGCATCGAGCGGGCCACGCCCGACGCCGTCCGCGCCATCACTCCTGGCAAGCCGGCGAGGCGCCACATCGCCCCCGGGCCGGCCTCGGCGACGAGTCGGCCGGGCCGGGGGAGATCCTCGCCCTGCCAGCTCGGCGGTTCCTGGTCGTCGGCCGGTTCGACCTGCGGCTCGAGATCGAACAGCGACGCCATCATGTCGCCACCGGCGGCGCCGTCCATGATGGCGTGATGCACCTTGGTGACGAGGGCCACGGTGCCATCGGCGAACCCATCGACCAGCCAGGTGTCCCACAGGGGGCGGTTCCGTTCGAGCGGGGCGCTCGCCAGCTCACCGACGAACGCCTCGAGATCGGCGGCGTCGGCCCCGGGACCGAGCGACTGGTGGTGCAGGTGGCGCGACAGGTCGAAGTCGGGGTCCTCGATCCACCGGGGATGGTCGAGCCCGCCGGGCACGGCCAGGGCCCGGCGGCGGAACGGGGCGATCAGGTGCAGACGCTCGGCGAACAGCGCGGTGAGGCGGTCGAGGGTGAGCCCGCCGGGGGTCTCCGACGGGTCGAGCATCAACACGCCGACGACGTGCAGATGCATGGTCGGCGATTCGAGCTCGAGGAAGGCGGCATCGGTGCCGGTCATCCGCTTCATGGCGTGACCTCTTCCTCTGAGGCGGCAGCTTGGGTCCGGGCCCAGCCGTAGTCGGCCTTGCCACTGGGCAGGCGCTCCATCTGACCGACCAGCACGAGTTGCTTCGGCAGCTTGTAGCCGGCCAGCACACCCCGGGCGTGGTCACGCAGATCGATCAGTGACGGTTGACAGTCGGGACGGGGCTCGACGACCGCGGCCACCCGCTGGCCCCACCGCTCGTCGTCGACGCCGACCACGACGGCGTCGACCACGTCGGGGTGGCCCTTCAACGCCGCCTCGACCTCCTCGGCATAGATCTTCTCGCCCCCGCTGTTGATGCACTGCGACGATCGCCCCAGCACGACGATCGTGCCGTCGATCTCGACCCGGGCCTGGTCGCCCGGCAGCGCCCACCGCCGACCGTCGACCTCGACGAAGGTCGCCGCCGACCGGGCCGGGTCGCCCCGGTAGCCGATCGGCACCCGTCCGCCGCGGGCCAACTGCCCGATGGCCCACGACCCCGGCTCGACGGCGCGCAGGTCGTCGTCGAACACCGCCGTGCGCTCGTCGACCTTGAGTCGGGGCGGCCCGAACGGGTCGCCGGCCGGCGGCGCCCCACCCAGTTGCCCCGTCTCCGACGAGCCGAAGGCGTCGGCGACGATGACGCCCGGCAACAGGCGGGCGAGGCGGGCCTTGGTCGACGGCGAGAGGATCGCGCCGCCCGAGCCCACGGCCATCAGCGAGCTCGTGTCGATCCCGCCCGATTGCTCGCTCGACGGCCTGCCCGACTGCTCGAGGGCGTCGAGGAGCGGCCGGACCATGGCGTCGCCCACCACGACCAGCACATTCACGCGTTCGTCGACGACGAGCTGCCACGTGGTGAACGGGTCGAAGTGCCCACCCGGCAGCAGCACCAGCGTTCCGCCCCCGAAGAACGTCGAGAAGGCCAGCCAGTGGGCGCTGGCGTGCATGAACGGCGGCACGGGTAGGGCGACCATGCCCGGTCGCAGCAGGCGGTCGGGTAGCTGCTCGGGTCGTTCGATGACGTCGCCGAGCTGCAGCGGGTCGCCGCCGCCCATCGCGGCGAAGAAGATGTCCTCGTGGCGCCACAGCACGCCCTTGGGCAGGCCGGTCGTGCCGCCGGTGTAGACGCAGTACACGTCGTCGGCCGACCGGGGGCCGAAGTCGCGCTCGTCGCCGACACCGACGGCGACCAACGCGTGCTCGTAGTCGTCGGCCCCGGGCGAGAGCGGGGCGTCGCTGGCGTCGGCGACCTCGAGCACGACCCGTTGCGCGACCATGGCCTTGAGCGCCGAGCCGACCGCATCGGCGAAGGCCCGATGGTGGACGAGCCCCACCAGGCCGGCATCGGCGTACAGGTGACGCAGCTCGGTGCCGGTGTAGCGGAAGTTCACGTTCACCGGCACGGCCCGCAGCTTGAAGCAGGCGAGCATGGTTTCGAGGTACTCCGATCCGTTCACCAGTTGGATGCCCACCATGTCGCCCGTTCCGATCCCCCCGGCGGCCAGACGATGGGCGAGTCGGTTGGCTCGCCGGTCGAGCTCGGCGTAGGTCAGCCGTCGGGGGCCGGCCACCACGGCGAGCGTGTCGGGCACGGTGTCGACGACCGACTCGAACAGGTCGGCGAGGTTGAATTCCACGCGGGGCTCCTTTGGATGGCGACGGCCGAGCAGGAGGTGGCCGGAACGGGGGATACTCCCGGTGGTCACCAGGTCGGTGACCACCGGTGGGAAGGGAGGTGGAAGCCATGGAGGAACTGACCGGACTCGACGCCCGGTTCTTGTACTCCGAGACCGAAACCGCCCACATGCACACGCTCAAGATCGCCGTTGCCGACGTCTCCGGCCGGACGACCCCGCTCACCCCGAAGCTGTTCATCGAAATCCTCGCCGTCCGGCTCGACCGGCTGCCGGCCCTGCGTCGGCGGGTGGTGACGGTGCCGCACCGGCTGGGGCACCCGGTCTGGGTCGAGGACCCTGATCTGGATCTCAGCCGACACGTCCACTGGCGCGTCGCCGCCCCGCCCGGCGGTGATCGCGAACTGGCGGCCATCGTCTCGGAGGTGGCCGCCACCCAACTGCCCCGCACCCGGCCGCTGTGGGACCTCACCGTCGTCGACGGGCTCGCCGGTGACCGTATGGCCTTCGTGGTGAAGTTGCATCACTCGGTCGCCGACGGTGGTGCCGCCGTGGCCATGCTCGAGAACGCCTTCCTGGCCGATGACGAAGGGGCCTTCGTGCAGGCTGCCCGACCCGAGCCCCTGCCGTCGCGTCGGGACCTCTATCGCCAGGCGGCGCGCAGTCGCACCCGCCGCGTGGTCGGGCTGCCCGGCTTCACCGTGCAGACGGCCCAGGGCCTCGTCGCCGCCCGCCGGGCCCGCCGCCAGAGCGACGCCGCCCGTTCGGTGCCGTTCTCGTCGCCCCGCACGTCGCTGAACGTGTCGCTCGACGCCGAGCGCACCTACGCCATGACCGGGCTCGCCATCGACGACCTGATGCAGGTGAAGCGCGCCGCCGGGGTATCGCTGAACGACGTGTTCCTGGCGGTGTGCGGTGGCGCTCTGCGTCGTTACCTGGCCCGACGCGGTGAGTTGCCGTCGAGGAGCCTGGTGGCCGCCGTCCCGCTGGCCACCCGCCTCGGCGAGCGGCGCTTCAGCGGCAACCATGTCGACAACCTGCTGCTGCCCATCGGCACCCAGATCGACGACCCTGCGACTCGGGCCCAGTCCATCCACGAGGCGGTCCAGGCCGCCCGTCGGATCCGCCATGCCCTGGGCACCAGTCTGTTCGAGGCCCGGGCCGGGCTCACCCCGCCCCACCTCTACCCGCTCGGCATCCGGCTGTGGGCCCGCACCCGCCTGGCCGACCGTGTGCGGCCACCGATCAACCTGGTCGCCTCGAACGTCGCCGGCCCGCGGGCGCCTCTCGCATTCGACGGTGCCGTCGTCACCGGCCTGTACTCGGTCGGGCCGATCCTCGAGGGCATCGGGCTGAACATCACGGCGTGGAGTTACGTCGACCGCCTGTACGTGTCGGTGCTCGGCTGCCAGGCCAGC
>Ga0315292_10002023_pt1 | contig 11193 bp, 8 predicted proteins | sample YL17G13_0_MG_FD_204029 | JGI IMG/M metagenome (GOLD analysis project Ga0315292, IMG submission 204029) | Sediment microbial communities from Yellowstone Lake, YNP, Wyoming, USA - YL17G13_0 | ecosystem: Environmental > Aquatic > Freshwater > Lake > Sediment | place: USA: Wyoming | collected... | reverse complement strand
CCTGGACCGGCCGCATCTCTTCAGCCACTTCCCCTTTTGGCACAAGAGCAACTAATTGCTGCACCGAAGCTTAAGAAGCCAGGGATTGCTAAAAGCGTAGCGGTGATGGCCGAAGGCCCACCGATGACCGAAGGCCCACCGATGGCCGAAGGCCCGTCTATGGCTGAAGAACCAATTGCTGCACCAAAGAAGCTCAAGAAGCCAGGAGTAGCACCCTCTATGAAAGCAGCCCCACTGGTATCACAGGAGCCACCGAAGAAACTCAAGAAACCAGGTGTGGCGCCCTCCTCATCAATGATGGTACAAGATGAACTACAGAGGCTGATGAGACCGGTAAGTGCAAGCGCAGCACTAAGCGCAGCACTAAGCGCAAAAAGCGCAGCACCAAGCGTAAAAAGCGTAGCACCAAGTGTAGAAAGCGCCGCACCAAGCGTAAAAAGCATAGCACCAAGCATGGCAGCACCAGCATTAGTAAGCGCTAAAAGCGTAGTACCCAGCATGGCATCCGCTCTTCTACCTCGTCCCCTATCTGTCATTCCTGAATCGATTGAACCTGTGTCGGCTCCACGAGTCGTGCGTGCTGCATCTAAGATTGGATCTCTTCCATTAGCATCGGCAAGCGTACCAGCAAGCGTAGCAGCAAGTGTTAAAAGCGTAGCACCAGTATCAGTGTCTGCGCCTAAACTACCAAAGCCAGGTGTTGCATCAAGCTCTAAAAGCGCAAGCGCAAGCGCAAGCGCAGCACCAGCACCAGCACCAGCATCAGCACCAGCAAGCATTAAAAGCGTAACAAGTTCTGCTCCTAAACTAAAAAAGCCTGGTGTGGCATCAAGCGCTAAAAGCGCAAGTGCAAGCACAGCACCATCAACCAATTAGAATTTAAACCCAAACGAAGCCAGCGGTTTGCCACGATCCTCTTCCGCCTGATCGGGAATCGGCAGAATCACCGACTGTTTGCATCCCGCCTCTACTGCCCGTCGTCTGCACTCAATCATATCTTCGACTTCATCCGTCATGATATTGAGACGCATGCGACGATAAGAGGGCTGATCCGGATGAAGAATGACAAGATACAAGTCCGCCACTTCCAGGCCATAGTACTTCTCCAACATCCATTTGTATACATTCAACTGCATGGTATAATGCCAATAATTTGTATCAGGTAAGTGCTCCAACGGAGGCAGACCCGATCCAAACGGATTATCCGACTTAATCTCTTTGGACCGTTTCCAATCATAAATCACAAACTTTCCATCCGATTTGCGGCGATATACCATATCAATCGAACCACATAGCTTGATCTTTCGCTCCGAAGCAACTGGTTCCAGTGAATCCGTGAAGACCTCCCACTCACTGCGATAGGGTTCCAAATCATCCCCACACTCCGCCCAGAACTTTGTAAAGTATTTCCACTCCAGTGTGTCCTTCACTTCAGGCTTGATCTCATCCATCGCACCATGCATGAATTGTTCGATCGCAAAATGCATAGCCGTTCCAGCAGAGGATGCCTCCTTTCCATTATCCGACCACTCTTTCATAATCTCTTCGTCTGTTTTTCCATAGTATTTGCTGGTGGCCCACTTCGGACCTTTCTTCATTTTAGTAATGATAGCCTTGGCATCAAAGTGTCCAAAGAACTCGTGGATAAACCCCGTACAAGAGATGTTTCCCTGACAGGAACCATTGACATAGTACTTGTGGGTGGGTTCATCAAAGGCAATATGTGCATCACGCGGATGACGATGGATGCGGGTAAGTGTTTGCCAAGCGTGATGCGGCATGATGAGTATACAATGATGTAGTTTAAGTTATGATAAACCGCCGCCATCAATTTTTAATCAGGTGCACCAGCCACTAACATGGTGGTGGGAATCAAATAGGAAGGAAGTTGAAGAAGAGAATGAAGCCCCTGCACTTGAAATCCATCAATGATCGAACAAGAGAACCCTTCTTGTTCGCATGCAACCGCGGCATAACCAACCGCCATATAGGTCTGATGTTTCGCCCATGCCATTTTATCGGGTTGATATGGATTCCAAAATTGATTGAGAAATTGGCGAATCGATTGTCGTTCAAGGGATTCCTCCACTAAATTTTCAATAGAAAGGACAAAATCAGTACGAGTACAAAATATAAAAATGGTCTGACAGAGGGTCAATTGAGGCTGGTCATAGGAAAGGTCACGAATCTCCTCTTTTTGTTTCGGTTCACGAACAACATAGATGGTATAAGGGGATGAACCAACAGAAAAATAAGGAATATCAGAATCCTCTTGTTGCCGCATGTATTGCTTTATATTGCGTTGCCATGATGCACGATCAACAAATGTATCGGTAACATGAAAAATATCATGAATCATATCAGGATCTTCTTCATGGCTTGATGATAGTCCCATTATGGGGTGTATCATCACAGATGTTTAGGCTTTTCACATGGAAGTGGCAATTGTCATCAGCATGTTGCCGACCTTATTTTCGCCTTTAATGGTGTGCTTTTTGGGGCCCGCCAGAAGTCTTTCACCGCCCAATTCCTCTGCGGTTGCTACATTTTTACCAGTATTCTTTGTGCTATAGAGCAAATCTCGGCCATCACGAATAATAGTTAGTACCGCATTTTGAAAGCGCGCGTCGTGATTCATACGGTATTCCAATGCGTAAGAGAGTGCTTCATCTTTTAGAGCGCTCCACATTGCATCGTCAATCGCAATATTATAACGCTTCAAGGAGAGATCGGTTGCAGCCTTTCGCACCTGTGTTGCCTCCAATAGCAGGGAATCATAGTCGCGTTCGGAATCCTCGATAATAGGAGGGCGCGCCTTGCTACGCTCCTCCAGCATTGCTTTATGGATCTGACCGTCCATGCCAAACAGGTTCTTTGCAAGATCGCTGGTATATTCAGCTTTGGAGGAGGCGCCCTTTAGTTTTTTACCCGCCTTTTTCACTTTCATGGCCGCCAGATAGTGTTCGATACTGGGATACAGAACAGTTTCATCCTGTTCATCGGGAATAGGAAAGGGGCCGATCAGACTCATGTATTGCGCCACATGTTCGTCTGGTTTTCCTTGGAATGGAATGTCGACGCCCTGATTGGTTTTCACATCTGGACCGAAGCGGAATAGTTGTGCGGCAGTAAGATACTTCTTTGGACCAACTTCCTCTGCTTGGGGAGCGTCTGATTGTACTGCGTCCAATGGCGGAGCCTCAGATTGTACTGCCTCAGATGCAGAAGGCTCAGCTACAAGTGATTTCGCCACACCTGGTCTTTTCATCAACTTTACAGGAGACTTCAAGGATGCATCTGTACTAGGCGCTGCAACAGACGCTGCACTAGGCGCTGCATTAGCCGCTGCACTAGCCGCTGCACTAGCCGCTGCACTAGACGCTTTTGCCGCCTCTTCCACAACCTCTCCCTCTCGTTTAAAGATAAACCAGCGATTCAGAAAGGAGAATTGCTTCACAGAATCACCCATCGGGTACTTCTTGCGCGTATTAGGAAGCATCTGATGATAAGTATCTTCAAACAATTCCGTGCTATTCTGCAGCTTCATCTGTCCCAGCTCTCTCTTATTTAGCAATCGAAACCCACTATCTTTCATCTTGGACTCCAGAAGTTCAAAGGGAACAAGGTATTCCTTGTGAGAGGATCCGATACTAATAAACTCCACATCAATTCCCATGCCAATGGAGCTATCATCCGCCTCCAAGATATCATCCTGGTAATCCTTGGTAATGCTCCAGACGGGAACATCATCTTCCGTTCCTACACGGCGCTGACCCTTCGAAAGGGGCGCCAGAAGATCAAAGATTTTCTTACCATCAAAGCAGCATCCAATAAAGAGTCCGCCCACTTTTATTGTGGTTTTCAGATTATAGAGGAATCCATCCAATATATCCCTATTGGCAAAGAAGTAGTGAAGGGCGAACATGCATGCCGCAACATCAGCGCCGCGGCTAAACTTATTTGCCATGTGATGGAGAATGAAAGGGGGCACATTACCTTCCAACGGATCTTGGCCGAAGATGACACGAAGCATGTCCTGTTCCTGGCGATTGGCACCCGCCTCACCATTTGCAATGGGCTTGGAGCTGTCACCGATGACAAAGGCGATCTTTGGAACCTGATCTCGCCCATACTCTTCAATCAATTCCATATAGCGCTTGTACGCACCATCCGATGGATTGGTAATGTTCTCACCTGCAGTATCAACGCCGACCACATATTTGGCACGATGATTCCACTTGCGAAGATCACCACCTTTACCGCATGCATAATCAAGAAGGCTCTGATTTCCACCCGAGAGTGCATGCTGAATTAGGATTTCATTCTTGATGATTTTGTTATGGAAGCTCTGCAGTCCTTTTACCAATGCAATGCTCTCGCGTGGTGCTTTTTTCTCATAATACTTTTTACTAATTTCCGTCTCGCGTACACGCAATAATGCGGCCAATTCTTCATCGGATGGCTCCTCATTTCCTGTACGAATCATACTATCTGTAATCGGATCATGAATGGATTTCCACACAGAATTCGCCACTTTTTCGTCATTCATCATGCTCTTGTATTTAATGTTTTTGCCAGTTTCCCTTGCCAGAATGGTTGCACGAACCAAGCGTTCCGTCTTATCATGACGAATACGATACGGAATCCATCGCCAGCCTGGTTCACGCGTTGAATCATAACGCATTTCAACGATACTTCGATTGGGAATAGGCTCCTTGGTGCTTTCTGTCATGGCGTATTCCTCAGTAGAGTCTGCAGCAGGTTCCACCGCAACATAGCAGGTATTTGCCATGGTATCTGGGAAGTCAGAGGGAGTGAATAAGACAGGCATATAGGATCGACCGCCTCGCTCTCGAGCAATGGGTTCATCACGAAGGATCAGTTCACGCGGATTGAGATAGATGGCACCCTTTTCAGCACCCACGAAGAGGCGCATGGTTTTGTAGTGAATGCTAGTGTCTCCATTGCTGGGGAGAATGGTACTCGTAACTTTATCCGTATTAGGAATGTCTTCATCCTTTTCATATTCGATCAAGAAGTCTACCGTGTTATCCTTTGCCGGCTTCCATTTGAATTGTTGGCCGAACCGTGAGCTGGCATCCGCAGGAAGAGGCTCTGAATTGCTCGTAAGAATCAGACCATCCGTGTGATAGACATGCGGTGCATTCAGAATCTCAGCACATGCTTGAAAGATGCTGGGATTATTGGCAGATCCAAACTTAAAGATCTTGAGGGCAACCAGCAGTGATCGTTCCTTTCCAATTCCTTTGGCGATAAGCGTGGTATTCTCTCTCCATTTTAGTTGCCAGTCCTTCATTTTGCTATACCGACTGTTTCCTCCCTGATCGACCATGCCCTCGGCAAAAGTGACAAATGGAAGTGTGCTAACATTTTCGCCTTCATAATGATAGATATCGAACACCATATAATGATTGACTGTCTCTCCCATACTGGTAAGTGTCACCCATTCTCCATCCAATAGGGTATTGGCACATGCTTCATTGTGAAGACCCGTTCGATAGACATTCATGCTTTGATCGAAGAGGAAGAGGTCCCCTTTTTGATTGATGAAGCCCATGGCACGAAGCCCGTCCGCCTTGTCTGTAACATTATAGCCAGAACGAATATTGGGAATAGAAGCATCTATTAGAGGAACTATATTTTTCATCTCAAGAGTGACAGGATTTACACCACGAAATTCATTGACTCCCATCATGGTACGATACTCGCGCTGCACTTGGGCTGTCATTGATTTGGTAATTAAGAGCGTGTTCTTTTGAATGGCACGAAGGACCTCGCCTACACCGCGAATCAGTGCTTTGAGTGCAGTATCTTCTGATGTAGTGGATGCATTACGCAGCAATTCTACCTCTACTTCGTAGCGCGGGATTTGGCTGAGAATGTTGTGCTGGAGAAAGGTGGTCGACCAATCATACTCACCCTGTCGTTCGGGTACAGTAGGCGATTGGCGCACCATGGATAAATCCATCCGAACACCGCTCGCTTCAAAGCTCCAGCGACGAATCAATCGGAAGGCCTTGCGCTCTGTTTTCCAATTCTGCAGCAACTGTTTGACCGCCGCATTCTCCCCTTCAATCGGTTGCTCTCGCCGGATTTTCATACGAATATTGTACTCTTCCAGATTGAGATTGCTACGCTCTGCACGATCCAATCGATCTTTCAGCATCACTGTGTATTGTTTTGTATCAATCGCATCATCTTGGCAGTAGGTTTGAACTAAACCCAATCCCTGAATCGTAAATCGATGATTGCTCGGGGTGATAATATTGAGATAATCCTCCTGTGGAGTGGGTTTGAATCCCTTCATGCGAAGACGCTGTGCGATTTGAAGAAAGGTGTTTGAATCAACGACTCCGTTTACACCAAACCCCGTCTCCAACTCGTAGGTATTGTGCAACGACCATTCATGGACAAGCCGCTGAAGATTGGCAAATTGGTCTTTTGTCAACTCCATGATTCACTATTAAGTATAGTGATAAAAGGACCTTAAGTTTTCTATCTTACATTCTAGTTGTCAATTTTATAGAAAGAAGGACGCTAACGGCGAATGATTTGAGAACGCACATGTTCTGTGTGAAATTTCTGTTTAATTCGTTCAATGGCGTGTACCGGATCAAATTGGGGATTGCAACAAAAAAGATCCAGATAGCATGAACGGTATTCGGGATAGGTATGAATGGTAAAATGACTTTCGGAAAGAACATAGGCGTAGGTGTAACCAATCGGAGAAAACTGATGGCCGGTTTGAGAGACCACATGCAAATCCAGTTCTTGAATCAATTCCTCCATGATGGGACGACCTCGTGTAAGATACGTCAATAGATCGGGATGTGGAACATCGTAGACATTAATAAGAAGATGCACGCCGACTGGTGAACCCGATGACATGGTGTTCATTAGGTATATAGTGCAACCAATCATTTAAGTTCATTAGATGCTTTTATTACCCATGTGGCAAACACCTGAAGGCTAAGGGCACGGCCCAGACGAACCGACAGAACATCCTTGGTTAGTTTTCGATCTGTCTCTTTCCAGGTAGGAAGTCCGCTGAGTTGCTCTACCAATTCAATCTTGGTTGCCTCTATTTCAGGCCACTGAACCGTCCATCCATGTTGCTCCATCGTACAGAGCCAGTCAGCGGCAATGGTAGAGAGAGGCTGCGCGTGAATCTCGGAAGGAATAGCAACCCACCGTCCGCGATAATCAGCTACCCACAGGGTATGATCGTGCTTCCATGTCGTAGGATCCGAAGAGAAGACGATCTCTCCCTTGTGTGAACTCTCGCATTTTGCTTCATGGTCCATGCCCCGTCTTTCAGACAGAGGGTCCTCGATATGATCCTGAACGGCTTCTTTGAGTAGGATAAAGTGTTGTTTTGTCATAAGAGAAAGCCCGTGATAGAGATCCAAGTAGTCTTTCTCTTGAAAGGTACCACCATTGTAGGAAACCGCGATCAGATCGTGAATCTTTTTACGCTTACGAGCAAGAGAGGTATTCTTGAGATCGTCGGTTTGCTGTTGCAACTTGGTGCTATATTCGATCAATTGCTGCATACGAGCATTGGCGGGAGCAAGTGAATAAAACTGTGGGTCGGAAATACAGGAAAGAATATTGATAATTCCTGCTGGATTCACATTAAAGGAAGTATATCCTGGTAGGTAAAAGGAATCGAGGGAAGGATCGGTAGCAGTTACATGAATCTCAATGGACTCCAACATTCGGTGTCGATTGGGATTTTGTTTGGAGAAGGCGAGCAATTCGCCAAAGCTAACATTCTGATATTGTTTACGAGGGGTTGTCATACTATCTATTATACCTACTCTGTGCTTTAGGTTAATCAAATTTTATGGAGTGGTAGGCTGGTAGGTTTCATTCTGCATGCGAATCATTTCAAGGTCTTTCAAACGATCTTCATGCTCTTGACGAGTTTTCAGGCAAAAATGGAGATATCCCTGTATTTGCTGAAAGGTCTCTTCGGAAAAGGTGGAAAGATCAAAAAAAATACCGTTTGAATTTTCTGTATATTGTTCTTTGGTCTTCCGTATGATTCTGAATAGTTCCTCTTGCTCTGGTTTTGCTAGGAGTCTGATATTGTCAAACACCTTTTTACGATCATCGTAGGTTGACATTTCTAATTCCGTAAAGATGTTCCTGGATATGCAACAAGCGCAGATCTTATTCCTTTTCTGGCTCTTCCTCTTCACTTTGTTCTTCTACTCCAGAGTCTTCCTCTTCACCTGCTGGTTCTTCTACTCCAGAGTCTTCCTCTTCACCTGCTGGTTCTTCTGCTGCTGGCTCTTCACCTGCTGGTTCTTCTGCTGCTGGCTCTTCTGCTGCTGGCTCTGCAACAGGTTCAGACTGCACCGCAGGAGCCTCTTGCGGTTTCTCTGATTCCACCGCTGCATGAAAGATCCCACTTGCAAGAATGTAGGAGTCATTAATGGCAAATTTAGAGCGTTTTAGCTCCACCTCAACAATGTCTCCGATTTTTACATTTTCGTATTCAATCATCCCAATATGAAGATCGCGTGGAACCTGAATGCGAATCGCCTGCTTGTAATCCACATAGAGACCCATCTTGTTTTTGCGGATAACCTCTCCCTTTACACGAACACCATCTACAGGGTAAATCACAGTGCCCTGTAGTTTCACATAATAGATCGCATCGCCCGTAAAACGGGCTGCTTCGAAATAGCCCATGGATCGAGAAAGCATCTCAATGGTACCGGGAAGGACGAACCCCTGCTCGGAGCACTTTTTCTCCATGCTATCTTTGGCTTTTTGAAGTAAAATCACATCAACGGACAGTGATTTCACTTTATTGAAATCGCTTGGAGTTAAGCTCAGTTTCTTTTCAAAGAATGCGGTAGACTCCATTCTTCTGTTTGCTATGAATCTTTTGGAGGTTCTTCTCTCTCAATTTTATTTATTTTTTAGAGGCTCGAAACATGCCAATGTGTCCTGAATAAAATGCTTGAACGGCACGAATAAACCATCGCTTATCCTGTATTTCCTCTGCATCTAGAAATCGAAGAAAGAGATTCATTAATGTACAGAGGCGTGTCGGATTTTTAATAGTGAGGGAAGTCACTAATGATACCTCATTTAGATGAAAATCGAATTGAAATGGACTTGCCTGTAAGATTTGGCCTATTTTTATTAGGTTTTCATAGTGATTACCCTTACCGCTTACAATCGCGCATTCACTTCCCTTTCTTCCCTGAAATTTCCCTCCTGCTTCAGGGGGTTCACTTGTCTTAAACACAATCTTTCCGTATTTTGGCACAAGAAATCCATATAGATTTCCCGTGGATCGTTGTGTAACATGAAAGAATTGGACGGGGTCCTTTGAGCGATCTCCATGAATGGCGTCAATCACGGCAGGCGAACAAGGCTCACCATTGGAGAGACGATATTCCACCTCACCCGTTTTTGGATTAAATAAGCGATGTACTACATCATTTTTATCAAATTCAAATTGGCTATCTTTTATACAATCCTCGAAGGCATCACCCTGTTGCTGAATCAATTGGTTCTGCTCGGTGACCGACATCCACTCATCCCAGAAATAGAATAACAATGCATTACGAAATGCGTTTGTATTTACATATCTGGATTCCTGAAATGCGGCATGGAAGGTAGGAATGACACTCAACATCTTTTGACGATTCTGAATGACCGAGTTATTGTGATTTGCGATCTTAATAATGTATTCATTGATTTCAAATGGCTCTTTAATGTAATCCTCGCTAACGGATAATTCATCAATCCAATTGACAATGGCATTCCAGGTATCAAGAATGGTATCGGATGTATTGACTACATCGGCCTGTTCTTCCTGTTCAGCAGGCGCCTCATATTCCATGGGAATATACATATCGCGCTTAATAGGAAACTTCGCCACACGAATCGCCAATGGAATGCTGATATCCATGTATACATTGGGCTGAAATAGATAATACAAGTTACAATATCGAATGTATCCAGTTAGACCATTGTGCGTAATTTGAAATGCCTTATTATTCACCACTTCACGCAATAAATCGACTTTTGCCAATCGAGGGATGTCTGTAAGTAGATTCCATAAATCTTCGGATTTATAAAAGGGCTGCTTTTCAAATAAGACACGAAGCCGCTGTTTCATTTGATTCACGCGCCATCGTGCAGAGTATTCGTCATAGGTGGAATCATCCAGAGTAAGCTTCGCAACATCAATTTGAGGAGTGCATTGATATTCACAGGTCTCGATCCAATCACACACCGCCGTAAATGGCATATCATTGATGCTTACCTCTCTTCGTAACACACCTTGTGAATCCAATTGCTCGATAGGCGCTTGACCTTGAATGATGATCGCATTATGATTGAGATTACAGTCAATGGCGGACTGCTTCATGGCACGCGTCACGCGGCCGATCAACACCGCCTTTTTGAATCCATTTCGATAACTATACAGATCCGCCGTTTCATAGTATGGTTCGCTGGGGGGTAATACGGTTGCATAGAGATACACGGTATTATTGCGCTGCAATTCGGGCAACATGCAATGAGAACGAAAACGAATGGCGCGACCGAGAATCTGTTCCGTTTTATTTAAATGATACCATGAATCAATCACATGGGTCTCGCGCATAAAACGAAAATCGACACCCTCTGATGCAATTTGAGAGCCAATGACAACTTTCATGTGAACTCCATTTACATTATTATCGGCGCGTTGGGCGGCAATGGTTTCTTGGTTATGGGGTGAAATGCTAACATTACCAGTAAGGAGACCATAATAAGCAGGAGAAAAGGCGTGCCCTGCATTCCCGTGCTGTTTCTCTCGTCTAGGGCAAAGAGCACATTGTCTCCCGCCATTTGCATCCACAACCTCTCTCTTTTTTCCGAGAAGTCCCTGAGTGCGACCATAGAGCGTATATCCATTTGCCTCCAGGGCAAGACCGATGGAAATGGCACCGCTATTGACAAAACGAGTATACACAAAGATGCATCCCTCTGTCCGTTGAATGCGGCGAATCAAGAAATCAAACTTAGGACTATAGTTCGCCAAGGGCCCCACGGTCAACCACTCGACTCCCACTGAATCAAGTGGTTTATATTGTACTTGCTTTTCCACAGTCTCTTTCGTAAATACCGTTAAAAGCGCATTGCTATCCGATCGTGCTTTAT
>Ga0315292_10002018_pt1 | contig 11198 bp, 9 predicted proteins | sample YL17G13_0_MG_FD_204029 | JGI IMG/M metagenome (GOLD analysis project Ga0315292, IMG submission 204029) | Sediment microbial communities from Yellowstone Lake, YNP, Wyoming, USA - YL17G13_0 | ecosystem: Environmental > Aquatic > Freshwater > Lake > Sediment | place: USA: Wyoming | collected... | reverse complement strand
ACGATCACCACATCCCGGCTGATGACAATCACGGTCAGCCAGCCCGGGATCTGATTCAAAACGGCCAGCGTGATAAAGGCCGTGGACAACAGGAGCTTATCGGCGATCGGGTCCAGGAAAGAACCCAGCCGGGTCTTCTGGGAAAACACCCGGGCCACAAACCCATCCAGGGCATCAGACACGGCCGCCGCCAAGAAAACCCAGAGGGCCTGGTTAAGGGCCCCGTTGATCAGCAGTATGGTAAACCAGGGGATCAGGATGATCCGGATCAGGGTGATCCAATTGGCGAGCGAATTCAAAACCTCAACCTTCCAAAAATATTTTTATCCTTTCGCGGATGGTATCAAACTCTTCCGGGAAAAACCAGTTCAAATCAGGCTCCCTGGACAGCCAGGTGATTTGCCGCTTGGCATAGCGGCGGGTGTCTCGTTTAAGGAGTTCCAGGGCCTGACCCAGTCCCCATTCCCCTTTCACGACCTTGATCAAATGGCGGTACCCCAGGGCGTTCAGGGGATGCAGTTCCGGTCCGTATCCCCGAGTCAGCAAACCCTCCACTTCCTCCAGGAATCCCTGCCGAATCATTTTATCGGCCCGCCGGTTGATGCGCTCGTAGAGTTTGGCCCGGTCATCCCGCAGTCCGATCCAAAGAAAAGCTTCGGGACCCTCCGGTCTCCGGTCCCACTGCTGCCATTCCGAAAGGGGACGGCCGGTCAGTTCCAACACCTCCAGGGCGCGGATCAACCGGACCCGGTCCCGGAAATGGATTCTCCCGGCTGCCGTCGGATCCCTTTCTTTCAAACACTCCCAGAGGAAGTCCTCCCCCTGCCCGGCTGCCTGATCGGCCCATTTCCGCCGGATCTCCGCCTTCGGTTCCGGGCAGGGGAACAGACCCCGCTGCAAGACCCGCAAGTAAAGACCTGTTCCGCCGATCACTAGAATAGGCTTTCCCCTGGCAGCCAGCCCGGAGATGGCCTCCAGAGCCAGGTTTCTGAAATCGGCGGCCTGGAAGGACTGGTCGGGATCACGGATATCGATCAGGGAATAGGGAACTTCCGTCCGCTCCTCCGGACTGGGCTTGGCCGTCCCGATATCCAGGTACCGGTAGACCTGCATGGAATCGGCATTGATGATCTCCCCGCCCAGGGTTTTGGCCAGGCGGTGCCCCAGTCTCGATTTACCGACAGCGGTCGGACCGGTGATGATTATCACTTTAGGTGCTTCATTACCCATTAGGTTCTAAATTCGAAACAAGCACGCATGTCCAAAATTCAATAGTTATTTCCTTCTAAACCGCCTCTCGATTTCATCCAGCGACAGCAGGAACCACAGGGGCCGCCCGTGAGGGCAGTGGGAGGGTTGTTCGGCTCGATCCAATTCGCGCAGCAAGCTTCGCATCTCCGCCTCCGTCAAGGATTGGCCGGCTTTTATGGCCCCGTGGCAGGCCAGGGTCTTCAGAAGCCTTTCGGCCTGATCAGAGTGATCGGCTGTTTCCCGGCCGGAGGTTACGGTCTCAAAAATCTCCTGCACGGCTTCCGCCGCCTGGGCCGGCGATAATTCCTGGGGGATGGCCGTAATCCGGTACGAGGGTCCCTTTCCCGGTACCCAATCAAAACCCAAGGCCCGGAGGCCGGTTTCCAGGTCCTGGACCGTTTCCGGGTCCGTCGGTGAAAGTTCGAGCACGAGGGGCGTCAACAAAAACTGGGAGGCCACCCCGCCCTGGCGCCGTCGCTCAAGAAATTTTTCATAAAGGACCCGCTCATGAGCGGCGTGCTGATCCACCACCAGTAGACCCGATTCGCCCACGGCCAAAAGGTAGGATCGGTATACTTGACCCAGCAGGAACAGTCCCGAAAAGGGACCGGCTTCCCCATAAACCGGCGGCCTGGAAAAGTTCGGCGCCGCTTCGGAAGCCCCATCCGCTTCTTCCCCAGATCCCTGCAAGGGCCGGGAAGAGGGGAAAGCCGCCGGTGAGGCCAAGGCCGCCTGCGGTTCACGAAGAAACGGGAACTCTTCCGAAGCGGCTTCTCGAAAAGGCGGAAGAAAGGCCGTCCGGGATTTGGCCTCCAGCGGGAGCAGGTTTTTTAAGGCTCGGCCCAAGGCCTTTCGTACCACCTCCAGCACCCATTCTTCGTGGCTGAAACGAACCTCCTGCTTGGCGGGATGAATATTCACATCCACCAGTTCGGGGGGGATCTCCATCCACAAGGCGGCCAGGGGAAATCGGCCCTGGGGGAGCAATCCCTGATAGGAACGCAAAATCAGGGGATAAAGTGAAGGGCTCCGAACCCAGCGGCGGTTGACGATCAAGGATAGATAGCGGCCGGTATTGAGGTGAACCTGGGGAGAGGAAATGCATCCTTGAACCCGGATTCTAAATTCCTCCCCTTCCGCCCCGATCAATCCCGAAGTCCGCTCTTTTCCCCAAAGCTCTTCCAGTCGAAAGGCGCGCTGTTTCGTCGGCAGCAAATGGATGACCTTTTTCCCGTTATGGTACAGGGTCATCTGGATCTCCGGGAACCCCAGGGCCACCCGCTCAAAGGCCGATTGAATCCGGCTCCATTCGGCGCGAAGGCTTTTCAGAAAGGCCAGGCGCGCCGGGGTATGGTAAAATAAATCGTTTACCTCCACGGTGGTCCCGGCGATCCCGGCGATCTCCACCACCCTTTTTTTTTCACCACCCCATATTTCCAGGCGGTGGCCGCTGACGGCGCCCCGGGGGATGGATCGGATGGACAGCCGGCTGACGGCGGCGATGCTGGGCAGGGCCTCGCCCCGGAAGCCCATGGTCCGCAGGCCATAGAGGTCGTTGAGCCCCTTAATTTTACTGGTGGCATGCCGTTCGATGGACAAAGAAAGGTCCTCCAGCGTCATCCCCTGGCCGTTATCCGTTACCAGGATCTGGGAAGTCCCGGCTTGTTGAATCTCCAGTCGGATTTCGCTGGCTCCGGCGTCCACCGCATTTTCCAACAGTTCTTTCACCACCGAAGCCGGCCGCTCCACCACTTCACCGGCGGCGATCTGGTTAATCAGCATTTCGGAAAGTATTTTTATTCTGTTTTCCATAGGGAAGAGTGATGGCTTTTTTTATAACATAACCCGGTGCCCTCAGCCAGGTTAAAAAAACTTCGTTGACTTGGGTCTTGCTTTTTATGACTTTTATGAAGTATTCTCAGGTCAAGGAGGGCTGCCAAGGTTCTTCTTAAAAAAAAGGCCTCTGCTTCCTGAAAATGCCTTCTTCCTGAAGCAGGGGCCTTTAGATTCTTACATCCATGGTTTTTATTACAGCCAAAAATATTTCAAAATATTTTTGGCTAGCTTATGCACTTCTGCGGAGGTTTTAGACCATGAAACCGGAAGAAGAATTGATCCTGAAAGTGACCAAGGAAATCGTCATAAAATACATCGAAATCGGCCGACTGGCCATCAGCAATTTCGACGAGGCCTTTCGGGGCATTTATCGGACTGTGGAAGAAACAGTCCAAACGAAGAAATCGTAATTAATAGATCACCTTTCGCAAAAACAGCCCCTGGGCCGGGGCCATGGCCCCGGCCTGGGCCCGGTCCCCCGAAACCAAAATATCCTGCCATTGCCCCAGGCTGATCTTTTTCATCCCCAGACGAACTAAAGACCCGACCAGATTGCGGACCATGTGCCGGAGAAACCCGTCGGCCTGAAATCGTAAACGAACCCCTCCCCGGCGTAACCGGGTCAAGTCGGCCTGGGACAAGGTCCTGACCGTTTGGCTCACGTCACTTCCGGCCGTCTGGTAGGCTGAAAAATCATGTCTCCCTTTGAGCCCCAGAAGCCCCTGGCCCATCAGGTTAAGATCCAGCGGTTGACCAATCCACCAACTGTAACGCCGACAAAAAGGCGCCGGCCAGCCTCCATTCAAAAGATAATAATCGTAGGTTTTCAGGCGGCTGTCATAGCGGGCATGAAAGTCGGGAAGCGCTTTCTGAACCGATCGAACGCGGATGTCGGCAGGCAGAAGGGCGTTAAGGGCGCTTTGCCATTTTTCTGGGGTCAGGGCCGATAGGGTCTTAAAATGGGCCACCTGGCCCCAGGCGTGAACTCCGGCATCGGTTCGGCCGGACCCCGTCAAGGCGATCGGCTCCCGGGTGATTTTTTGCAATACGGCTTCTACGGTCCCCTGAATCGTGGGAGACTGGGGCTGGCGCTGCCAGCCCTGGAAATCGGTACCGTCATAAGCGATGAGGAGGCGAATGTTCCGGGAAGTCATCTTTGGTTAGGGATAAAGCGGCAGTTGGGTCAGGCCCAGGGTCTGGTCCCAGCCCAGGAGGATGTTCATGTTTTGAATAGCCTGACCAGAGGCCCCCTTGACCAAATTATCGATGGCCGAAAGGATGATCACCCGTCCCGTCCGGGGATCCAGACGCCATCCGATTTCGCAGTAGTTGGAGCCCCGGACCCTGAGGGTGTTAGGGAGTTCCCCCTTCTCCAGCAAGCGAACGAAGGGGGCTTCCCGGTAAAAGGCAGTATAAAGATCCCTGATGTTCTCCCAGGTCGTTTCCTTTAGGGGATAGGCGTAGAGTGTGGACAGGATCCCCCGGGACATGGGCACCAGGTGGGGTGTAAAGGTGATGGTCAGCGACTGATCGGCCAACCGGCTCAATTCCTGTTCAATTTCCGGGGTATGACGGTGCTCGCCGCCCACTTTATAGGCCTGGAAGCCTTCATTCACCTCGCAGTACAGGCTCCCCAAATTAGGAGACCGGCCGGCGCCGCTGACCCCGGATTTAGAATCCGCCACCAGCCCCAGCGGTTCAATCACCTTTTCCTTCAGCAGGGGAGCCAGTCCTAAAATGATGCTGGTGGGATAGCAGCCGGGATTCCCGATCAACCGGGCCTGCCGAATGGCCGAGAGGTGGATCTCGGGCAGGCCATAAACCGCTTGTTTCAACAGGTCGGGAGCCTGATGGGGACCGTACCAGGCCTGGTAGGTTTCCGGGTCCTGAAAACGAAAATCCGCGCTCAGATCGATAATTTTAAGCCTTTGATCCGGAAAGATTCGGGCGATGATCTCCATGGCCTCTTTATGGGGTACGGCGGTAAAGACGACTTGCGCCTCCCGGGCGATCTCACCGGCCGCCGGGTCGCTAAAAAGCAGGTCCGTATAGCCTAAGGAAGGAAAAACCTGTTGGACCTTCCGGCCCTGGTAGGTTCGGGAGGTTACGCCGACCACCTGCACCCGGGGATGCCGGAGCAATAGACGTAAGAGCTCCAGACCGGTATATCCCGATCCCCCTATAATAACTGCATTTATTTTTGATTCGGACATGGTCCCCTCCAAAAAAAAGGGAAGCGCCCTCTCGGGCCTTCCCTTTTGAATTTTCATTTTTTTGATAGGTCCTGTTAGCGCTTGGAATATTGAAAACGGGCCCTGGCCCCTTTCTGACCGTATTTCTTCCGTTCTTTGATCCTGGAATCGCGGGTTAAGAACCCGGCCCTTTTTAAAATCGCACGTAAATTCGGATCAAAAACCAACAGGGCCTTGCTGATCCCATGTTTGACAGCCCCGGCCTGGCCGGTCAATCCCCCGCCCTGCACGTTGACTAGAATATCAAACTTTCCTACCGTATCGGTCAATTCCAAGGGTTGGAGGACCACCATCTTGGCGGTTTCCCGGCTGAAGTAGTCTTCCACCGTCCGGTCGTTAATCACGATTTGACCGGTCCCCGGCCGTAACCAAGTCCGGGCGATAGCGCATTTCCTTTTTCCTGTGGCGTAGTATTCCTTTTCGGCCATAATCTGTTAACCTCTACAGCGTTAAGGTGATGGGTTGCTGGGCCTGATGAGGGTGTTCCGGACCCACATAAACCTTTAATTTCTTATTAATTTTCCGGCCCAGGCTGTTTTTTGGCAACATGCCTCGAACCGCGTGACGAATCAAATCTTCGGGTCGTTTTTCCATCAATTTTTTAGCGGTTATGGATTTTAGTCCGCCGATAAATCCCGAATGATGGTAGTACATTTTTTGGTCCATTTTTCTGCCCGTGAGTTTGATCTGGTCGGCGTTGACTACGATTACAAAATCCCCCATGTCGGCATAAGGGACAAATCGGGGGTTCAATTTCCCCCTCAGACGACTGGCTATTTCCGAGGCCAACCGACCCAGAACCAGGTCTTTGGCATCGACCAGATACCATTTCCGCTCAAATTCACCTGCTTTAGGTCGAAATGTTTTCATCGTATCCTACCCCTATGAAGTTAAAAAAGAGTATATTATCACAACTAAATTTATATTGTCAATATTTTTTAGGGTAGGGGGCTAAAATTCTGCCAGGCCTTTTAAGGTTAGGGAAAGGATGAGTTGTTTGTTGTCGTAGATATCCGAATAAGTGGCTTTGATCCCCCAGCATTGGTGGGTATAAGCTAGCGACAGGGAGGTTTCATAACTCTTGTTTTGTTCGATGGAGTATCTATTCACAAAATTGGCTGTCCAGATGGGATTTATTTTCCAAAGAAAAGAAGAGTTGAGCTGCCTGAACCGGTCCCCGTTGAGGGTTTGATATTCCAGAGAGACCCAATTTCCCCCCGAGGTGTTCAGGCTGAGTGTATGAGTCTGGGTATCGAACTGGTTGTCGTAGGGCGACCAGCCGGCATAAGAGCGAAACCGGAAAAATGGACTGGGATTAATTTCCAGTTCGCCCGTCAAATTGGAAAAGGGTCTCCGGGCACTCGCGGTTCCGGTGGTTGGAGTGATTCCGGTGGTTGGAGTGATTCCGGTGGTTGGAGTGATTCCGGTGGTTGGAGTGATTCCGGTGGTTGTGGTGGTTGTGGTCCCAAAGATTCTTGGGGTTTTTTCGTCCCGAGAGGCCTCATTGAAGTCATAGGTCTGGTAAATTTTAAAATAGATAAAATCCAGATAGGAATGAAGATCCTCTCCTTCTTTCCCCGGCCCGATAAAATTTTTGGCGGTCAAGGTGTTATTCAGAGTATAGGTGATGGTATTGGTTTTAATCAGGGGGGAGATAAAAGTCGGCAAAGAACCCGTGTCCGGGTAGCCCTTCTGCTGAACAATTGGGGTATTATAATTCGTTACTTCAGGAGCAAAATCATAAACCACCTGCGGGCGGATGCTGTGTTTGATTTTACGGAGCGATTGGTCGGCAACATCAAAAACGCGTTGGATATCCGTAGACCAATCCATCTTTAAATTCGGCACGGTTCGGGCGCCCCATTCTTCCACCGTATTACTGGTTCTATTCACCAACTGGAAAAAGGCCTGGTTGATCCCGACAGAGGTTTCCGTGTTGAGAACGTTTTGAAACTTATACGGATAAGCCAGAGTCGGAAATATTTCCAGGAACTGGCCCGAGTCCAGTTTCTTGCGCCAATAATTATTATAATTGGAATTCCATTGGAGAAAGAAATTTTTCCCGAGTTCGTATTTTATGCTGTCAAAACGGAAATAGGGGAGCTGGTTCAAGGCATCATCGGTTCTGTCCACCTCCTGGAAATATTGAAATCCGCCGGTAAAATTATAATTTCCCAGGCTGCGGGTGACGACAACCGTATTCCTTCGATCCCACACCGTCTCGTCATCGAGATCCCGACCGAATTCATTTAAAAAATAGGACCGATTGCGGTCCAGGCCGTTGGCCGACCCGCGGAATTGCTTGAGGTAATCCCGGTCGCTGACCCAATCCAGGTCCACTTTAAGCATATATCCCTTCGGCAGATCCTGGTTGGCCTTGCCCCTGAACCAGTATCGCTGGTTATAGAGGCCATTGGTCTGTCCCGACTTATATTCTTCCTCGCTCAACAAATCTTTAAAGAGGTAGTCCCCCATGACAGCCCCTTTGGAGTTTGGTCCGGAGGCATAGCGGCCTTCCGCCCCCTGCATATAGCCCCGCTTACTCATGAGGTACTGGTAAAAAGTGGCGTCCAGGCTATCGGTTATGGCCCAGAAGAAGGGCACATTGAGGGTCAGGCCGTTCGGGTTGGAGTAGCCGGGCTCAGGCATCAACAGGCCGCTTTGCCGCTTGGTCTTAGCTGGGAAGATCAGGTAGGGGGAGTACAGGACGGGGATGTTGCGGGCCCGAAGGGTAGCCTGGTGTACCTCCCCATACCCTTCCACGGTTACGTCAAAATCTTTAGCCCTGATAATCCACGGGGGGTCATCCCCATCGCAGGAGGTGATGGTGCCGTCCAGGACCCGATAGCTGGATTCGCCGGTTTTCCAGATGCGGGTCCCGGTGAGGTGATAATTGTTTTTCTTCAGGAACAGTCGGCCTTTTTCCACCTCGCCGGTCTGTTTTTTTAAATCGATCGTTAATTGATCGCCCCGCAGTTCATCCCCCCCGGACGTGTATTCCACGTTTCCTCGGGCCTCGGCGATCATGGTGTTTCGGTCTAAACGGGCATAATCACTCTTTAAAACCCGGTCCCCTTTTTTAATGACCACTTCCCCGATAGCTGTGTAAGTATTCGTATCTTGGTCATAATTCAATTCCCGGGCCTCAATATCCCAGGGGGCTTTTTCGGATTTGGAATCACCGGAAAAAAGGGCCTCCTGGGCGGCAACCCAGGGGACCCCTAATAGAAAAAACCATAATAGACAGGCAAACAACTGCCGGCAGGACTTTACCGAAAAAAACCCCATGGGCTGGATCAATCCCTTTCCTGTTTTTATCGCTTGGTCTATCATAAATTGAATATAACTACAACCTATTATTAATTTTTTTTCCTAAATAGGCCCGGGCTTCGCCGACCACGAACAGCGACCCGGCGATTAAAATCAGATCTTCCTCTGCCGCCTCGATGACGGCCTGGTCTATGGCCTGAGACAGCGCTGGAAACACCCGGCATTTACCGCGGTCCCGGTCCAAAAAGGAAAGGAGCCTTTCCGGTTCCGCCGAACGAAGGTATTCCGCCCGGGTCAGAAAGACCCGATCCGCCAAAGGGACGATAGGCGCCAGGATGGCCGGGATGTCTTTGTCCTGCATGATCCCGACTACCAGCAACAGCCGTTGATAGGGCAGGGTCTCGGGCAGGGAATCGGCCAGCACCTTCATGGCCGCCGGGTTGTGGGCGCCGTCCAGAACAATCCGGGGTTTCTCAGCCCAGACTTCCATCCGGCCCGGCCAATTTACCTGGAGTAACCCCTCCCGGATAGATTCCTCGGAAAGGTTTTTACCCTCCTCCGGCCAGAGGTTGACCAGGCTTAAGGCCAACCCGGCGTTTTTAATCTGGTGGGGGCCAAGCAGTTTATTTCGCAGGCCCTTATAAACCTTTCCAAAACCGGTGTAATTGAATCGCGCGCCCGTGATTCTTCGGGTCTGAAAATCCCTGCCGGCCAAAAACAAGGGGGACCCCCGCTCCCGGCATAATCGGCTGATGACTTCCCGAGCTGCCGGCTGGGTGACCCCGGATACCAGGGGAATACCGGGTTTAATGATCCCCCCCTTTTCCCAGGCAATCCGCCTCAAGGTGTTCCCTAAATATTCCTGATGCTCCAGGCCCAGCGTGGTGATAATCGTCGCCCGGGGCCGGATGATGTTGGTGGCGTCCAAACGCCCCCCCAATCCAACCTCGATGATCGCCAGGTCCACCTTTTCCCGAGCGAAATAAATGAGGGCCATGGCCGTCACCAACTCGAAAAAAGTGGGCGGTTCTTCAGGATTCGTCCGTTCCTGTACCTCCCGGATCAAGTCCAGGGTCACCCCGGGGGGGATCAGGCGTCCATTGATCTGAAAGCGTTCGCGAAAGTCCACCAGATGGGGAGAGGTATAAAGCCCCACCCGATAACCGGCCCGGGAAAAAATGGAGGCCGCCATGGCCGCCACCGAACCCTTGCCGTTCGTCCCGGCGATATGGATCAGTTTCAACTGGTCCTGGGGACGGCCAAAGGCCTGCAGGAGGTTCTCGGTTTTGGAAAGACCGAACTTCATGCCGAACTTCTGCAGGCCGTACAGATAGGACAAGGCCTGATCGTAGGCCGGGTCCGGGGATAAAGGTTCAAACTGCTTGTCCATAGATTATGCCTTTTCCAGGCGGGCAAAATCCAGGTGCAGCACCTTGCTGCCGTAGCTCCGGAATTTAACCCGAATCTTCCGGTCCTGGGGAGATTCCTCCACAATTCCGGACCCGAAAAGGGAATGATACACCTTGAGCCCCACCGGGTAGCCGCCGTCTTCCCGGACCATACGGCGAGGCGGTTCGGCCTGAAAAACCCGCGGGGCGTTTTCCCGCATCGGAGTGTGACGGCGCAGGATCTCCTCGGGCAGCAGGGCGATAAACCGGGAGGCTTCATTGTGCTGCCATCCTCCCCCTCTTTCAGATCCTTGCAAGGGATAGGTCAGGAAAAGCTTTTCCTTGGCCCGGGTGATGGCCACATAGAGCAACCGACGCTCCTCTTCCAGTTCCTCCTGGCTTTCCCGGGCATGGGTGGAAGGGAATCGTCCTTCCGTCAGCCAGATGACGAAAACAGCCCGCCATTCCAGCCCCTTGGCTGAATGGACCGTGGAGAGCACCAGCCGTTCCTGGCCTGAATCGGCATCCCGATCAGGAGTTTCCAGCAGCAGATCTCCCAAAAACTCGTCCACGTCGGTATAGACATTGCTGACCCGCAGCAGTTCCTCAATATCTTTTTTTCGGTATTCCGGGTCTTCAAAAAGCCGGGGAAGCAGCGGCTGGTAATACTCCCAGATAATCTCCAGCGCGGCAGACGGAGAAAGGGGTTCCCCGCCCAACAGATTCAGCATCTCCCCCAGTCGGCCGAGCTGGGGTTGGGGCCGCGGGTACTCCTGGAGAAACCGGATTCGGGAGCCCCATTCCGGTAGTTCCATTAATCCACTCACGATCTGTCCCGCCCTTTTGGGTCCCAGCCCCTCCAGGTGCCGTAGAATCCGCTCCCAGGACAAGGCCTCCTGGGGATTCTGGGCCACCTTGAGGTAGGCCAGCAGGTCCTTGACATGGGCGCCCTCGGTCAGCTTGCGGCCGCCGTACTTGACGAAAGGAATTCCGCTTTTCTGGAGATGGATTTCCAGGTTAAAGGAATGGTAGCCGGCCCGAAAAAGGACCGCCGTTTCCGACCAGGGAAGGCCTTGCTTTTGCAGGGCCTTCAGTTGGCTGACGATGAACTGGGACTGCCCTTCCTCATGGGGCAGCTCGATGCAGCGAGGGATTTCCCCGGCCGGGTTATGGGCCCGCAGACATTTACTGTGCCGCTGGG
>Ga0315292_10002017_pt1 | contig 11201 bp, 9 predicted proteins | sample YL17G13_0_MG_FD_204029 | JGI IMG/M metagenome (GOLD analysis project Ga0315292, IMG submission 204029) | Sediment microbial communities from Yellowstone Lake, YNP, Wyoming, USA - YL17G13_0 | ecosystem: Environmental > Aquatic > Freshwater > Lake > Sediment | place: USA: Wyoming | collected... | reverse complement strand
GACGAAGGGCGGCGACGTCCTAGGCTGCCCGACAGAGCTGGCAGTCGAATACATTGACAGGGTCCAGAAAGCCTTCCCGAGCATGGAGATCTGCAGGTTCAGCAACTCCGGAACTGAGGCGACGATGAACCTGCTCAGGATCGCCCGCGCCTACACGAAGAAGGACTGCATCGCGAAGGCGGAAGGAGCATATCACGGCGGGCACGACTACGCACTTCACGCCCTCCATCTGACCGAGAAGGAGCTGAACAGCGATCCGAAGAGGCCGCCGTGCCTTCCGTACGGATCCGGAATTCCAAAATACATAACGGAGAACCTCATCAAGGTCTTCCCGTACAACGACGCCGAAGCCACAGCCGAGATCCTGGAAGAGAACCAGGATACGCTGGCATGCGTGATCATCGAACCAGTCATGGGAGGCGGCGGACTGATCATCCCGAGGGACGACTACCTGAAGAAGGTGAGGAAGATCACCGAAAAGCTCGGCATTGTCCTGATCTTCGACGAGGTCCTGACCGGGTTCAGGATCGCCTATGGCGGAGGCCAGGAGCGATTCGATGTTAAGGCGGACCTTACCGCTCTCTCGAAGATCGCAGGAGGAGGCTTCCAGATGGCATGCATCGGAGGCAAGAGGGAGATCATGGACGTCATCGTTCCAAAAGCCCAGGGGACCGCAGCCGAGGTCAGCGCAGGGATGACGAACGCCGTCCAGGTCGGCACTTACAACGGGCACCCAACGAGCCTTGTCGCCGGCATGAAGACCATCGAGATACTCGGCCGCTCTGGGACGTACGGTTACCTAGAGAAGATATCGGAAATGCTCTGGGGAGGGTTGAAGGACCTGATGGACGACCACAAGATATGCGGGAGCGTCAACTACGTCGGTCCGCTCGGCCAGATTTACTTCGACTGCGAGACCGCGAATACCTGGAGAGAGACCTTCTGCCTCAACGAGCACAAGTGGAACCAGCTCTTCTACGGCGGTCTAACAAGGGGCGTTTACTTCGGTATCCCGCACCCAGACGAGAGGTTCTTCCTGACGAAGGCGCACACCGAGGAAGATATCCAGAAGATTCTCGACGTCGCGGACGACATCTTCGATACGATCAAGACGAGCACCTGCTGATAGAGCAGCTGGACAAACCCCTTCCTTTCTCTCATTATTCAATTCATCGAGCAGAGCATGCGCTCACGACATCAAGCGCAATCAAAAATGATGATATTGGAGAGCTCTTCGCTCTCCAGTCGGTTTTTCGGCTCAGAAGTACTTCTTCACGTTGTCGAAGTGCTCCGTGACCTTTATGCCCCTCTTGCCGAGCTCTCTGAAGAACAGCTCGGGGTCGACGGTCTGTTCCGCGGCGAACACGCCAGGCTCCTTGATCTTCTTCGTAGCCTGCATCCAGGAGACGATCGCCGGCGGCACCGAGGTGTCCCTGCCGGAGCTCGCGTTCCTCTTCGGGTCGTTCCAGGTCTCGATGTAGTAGGTCGCTGTCGCGGGCATCCCCGCCTTCATCCCGAAGCAGTCGATTCTGAACATGTCGTACTCGTACGGCTCGTTCGGCGGGGTCTCCCTTCCTGCTGAAATGCCGTTCTGGTACATCGACGTCAGGTAGTCGAGCGGCGACACCGAGCAATCCCCTGACTTCAGGGGCTTCGTGTTCGCGAATCCGAGCTGCACAAGAGTCTTGAATGTGTTCAGGTCCGTGGCCGGGAAGCCGATTCTGAAAGTCACGTTCTTCGCCTTCAGGTTCTTCCCCATGGTCGCGGGCTCGGAGTGCTTGATGTAGTATGATCTGACCTTTCCGATCGGGTCTGGCATGATGACGTCCTTCTCCCCGGACAGGATCGGCTGCGGCGAGTACTTCCCGTTCAGCCATGCGACTGGCTGCTGTGTGAACTCGTCGATGACGGTCCTGATCGAGTATCCGGGCCATCCGGCTTCCTTGACCGGCAGCGTGTTGCCCCAAGAGCAGTAGATGTCGATCGTATCGACGGAGTCGAGCTTCTTCGCTCCGGCGGCGCCCGCGACATTCGTCATGCCGGGCGTGCTGCCCAGGCCGATGGTCGCGTTGACTCCTGCGTTGACCCATTCCTTGTTGTGCTCCAGCTGCTTCAGGCATGTGTCGAAGAACCCGCCAAGGTCAGTGTAATGAACGCCATTCTTGACGGCGACATCCATCACGCCCAGGTTCGTCTGGTACCAAGCGCAGTTCGTGACGCAGTCGGGCTTCTCCTTCTTCATGACCGCGTCGAGCTGCTTGAGATCGTTCGCATCGAGCTCGATGCAGGTCACCTTGTTCGGGTTGACCTTCAGGTCCTTGACGGCCTTCTTGGTCCTGTCAAGGCTGCGGCTTGACGCGATGACATCCATCTTGCACATCTCTACAAGATCTTGCACGCACATCGCACCGATCTGTCCCGATGCGCCTAGCACGAGTGCTTTCATTTTGAAACCTCTCCTTTGTTTCCAGAGGCTGCCAGATGGTCAATCTGCCTCCGGTATTCTAGCCGATGTCCTCTATTATATAACTAATTTGTCGTGGGCTTATTAGCAATATATTCTACGACCATGCCAGCCTCCCTTTCCGAGAGGCGAAATCCATAGTCGAAATACGCTCGGATTTGCGACCAACTTCGATAAAAATTCTGAATATCGATAGGAAAACGGAGAGGATGTTCTAAAAGAGTCTAAATGAGTCAAAGGTCAGGCGAGAATTCGCCCGTCTTGATCCTCTTGAGATACTTCTGCCATCTCTTCTCATCGTCGATCCGGTTGAATATCGCGGACTTCCGTTCGATCAGCTCTTCGGAGAGTTCCACGTCGTGCAGGTCGTTTATCGCCTTCACGAGCCCTGACATCTCATCGAGGAGCTTCTTCGCAGTCGCGAGCGTCATCTTTTCGTTCTTGAGCTTGCTCTCAAGTTCGCTTTTGCGCCCTTTGATCTTCTGGATCAGAAGGCGGGCTAGCTCCCTGTCGTCGTCAGTGATGCCCTTCTTCGTCCTGAGCTTGAAGATGACGTTGCGGAGCTCGATCTCCGTGTTGCCGAACTTCTCCTTGTCCGGGATGAGGTTGCCGACCCAGGAGAACACGGAGTGCGCCCTGTCGAGAATTCTCTGCCTCTCCTCGTCCGTCAATAGGCACTGGTCGGGTTTGACGCATTCATCGGCCACGCTGAAACCCCCTCCTCTAGTATGGCAGACAATCGCCAGCTTGGCTTAAAGTTTCATGTGATGGGGAACGAACAATATTCCTGTGTCCCAGAAGAATCTGTCAACTTGAACACCGTCCCGATCTTGTAGTAATAGGTGTCGAGTATGAATTCATCACCGGAATCGAGTTGACCTATCGTGGACAGGTCGTTGTAAGTTGCCCCGTTCATATATAACCCCGATATCCCTGAGACTATCTGGACGCTGATGTTCGTGTTGCCAGTGGAGTTGACCATCGTCAGGTATACGTCATAGGTGTATAGCGGGTTGGACAGGTTGACGAAATTCACTGTCAAAGTCCAATTGTTACTCGAGGAGGTCTGGCTCACCGATATCTGCGGACCTCCGCTCTGCTGCTCCGGCATGACGTACCAGCTGTCATTCACTTGGAAGCAGGGCATGAAACCGGTCATCGTGGATGTGTCGGTGCCGTTCTTCGTGTAGGTTATATTGTAGCTGATGAAGCAGGAATTATTGATGGGCATATTTATCCCGAATTTGGAGGAGAGCCCACTCTGGATGCCGGAGAGGTTGTTCTGCTGGTCGAAGGTCATCGACATCCAGTTGATTTCGTACCTGGAGTTGACGGTGACCTGGAACGTTACGGTATTCTGCCACATCTTGGAAATTTCCCCCTCGACCTTCATGCGCACCGTGTTATTACCGAACTTGAATATCGTGTAACCTACCGCACCGGTTCCATCCTTCTGCCTGACCCTATCGATGAAGCCGTCGAATGCGTCGGTCGAGGACTGGGGCTGGTTTCCGCCGCCATCAGGTCCTCCACCCCCGAAGTCCGGTAAGAGGTACCATCCTTCGTTGATCTGGAAGCAGGGCATCCTGCCGTCCTGGTAGGAGTTGTTATTGTCGATCGTGACTGTCATGTTGTAAACGATTACGCAGGAGGCAGTGATTGTGCTGGAGATGTGATTCTGAATGTCATTTTTGATGCTTGTAAGGTTGTTGTTCTCAGAGGCGTTCAGGTCCGTCGTATTTTTGATATGAGCGCTGTTCTTGGTGATATGGAACGAGGCCCCGGCCATGTTCAACATTTCGTTGATGCCCTGCCTGAATTGGCTCTTTTCTGTTGCGTTGCCAAATGAATAGATGGTTTGCGAAAGCACCCAGTTCGCGTTCTTGGAGTTCATTGCGGTTATCAAGGCGTCAAGAGTGTCTTCAGGTGTCAAACCCCCGGCCGGGTTGCCTCCTCCCCCCATCTTCGTCATGAGGAAGACCGTTGTGATCGCAGCCAGCACGACAATCGCTGCGACGATTCCCGCAGCGACCATGATCTTCTTGTTCCTCCCTTTCTTGAGATCTTCAGGCGACGGCGGGACCGCCTCAGGGACTTTTTCCGAGGCGAGACCCATTATGGCAAGTTTCTTGTCCAGGGCATCGATCTTCTCGTTCAGTGTCACCAGGGAGTTCTTCGGCTCCGGGCGCAGGCTCAATACGATATTCCTGACCGCGCCAATTATGCACCATATCACGAGGAACCAGAGGAGCCCCACGAGGAGTTGGAAGGTGGCCTTATCCGCGGCTTCCGACGGGAACACGCCGAATAATATCTTGTTCCCGAAGACGATGAGTATGATCGCAATGACGATCCCGAAGGCTGCCTTGACCCACTTAATTGCCATATACTTTGTGACTGCCATCTGGAAGACCCCGCTTGGCGGCTATCCTAAATGAAACGAGGTAATAATGAACCCTTTTGATTGAAATAGGTTTGGTTATGGACATCATTGCTCAGACTGTAATTGTGAAAAATAGTGGGCCCAACCGGATTCGAACCGGTGATCTGCGCCTTGTAAGGGCGCCGTCATAACCACTAGACCATGGGCCCAGTTCTCCCCTATCACGGCGTACTGTTATAAAACTTTGACCAGACTCTCTTCGAGTGCTACTGCTTCGAATTGCTCGGCCCTGGCACATATCCTTCTATGATCTTCTTCGCTATGTCGTATCCGATGTCGAATGCACCGAGATTCTCCTTGATCTTCCGCGGGACGACCTTCCTTATCGCTTTCTTGAAATCTTCTGGAGTCGCATCGATCTTCATCGTCGCCGCCGCGGCTCCCACCATCACAGAGTTCGCTGCGAGCGGGAACTTCACCTTCTCGGCTTCATAGGTGGCATCGAATGCGACCACAGTGTCGCAATGCCGCCCGATGACGGCGAGCAGGTCTTCGATGTCGGGATACTTCGTCTTCTGCGCCGACACGGAATAGGGGATTATCCTCGAAGTGTTCACAATCGCCATGCCATCTGGAGACAGGATCCGAGCGTATCTCGCGCTCTCCAGCGGTTCGAATCCGATCAGCAGGTCCGCCTTCCCGATCCCTATTATTGGGCTGTAGACATCTCCGTATCGGACCGTCGCGGTGACCGACCCGCCCCTCTGGGCCATGCCGTGGGTCTCCCCGATGAGCACATTCATATTCCTGATCAGAGCGAGCTCTCCTAGCACCCTCGCGAACGACAGGATGCCCTGCCCTCCGACTCCGGCGAGGAAGATGTTCGTCCTCATTTCCTCACCCCTATCGCCTTGTGCGGGCAGACCTGGTCGCATACAGTGCATCCCACGCAGAGGTGTTCGTCGATCTTGTAGGTATTATCCTGTCTCGAAATCGCCGGGCAGCCGAGCCCGTCGACGCAGGTCCCGCACCTCTTGCAGACCGATTGGTCGATCGACCTCCTCGCCCCGAGTATCTTGCCGCGCTCCGCCATCTCGAGAAGTGCGCAAGCCTTGCGCGAGATGATCACCGATACTGTCTTCCTCTGCAGCTCCTCTTTGATGACTTCGACAGAGTGCTTCAGGTCGTATGGGTCTATCACCCGTACCTCCTCCACGCCGAACCCATCTACGGCCTTCTCAAGGTTCACTGCCGGAGCGGGTTCCCCTTGAGAGTTGACATTGGAGCCAGGATGCGGCTGGTGCCCGGTCATTGCGGTCGTCTTGTTGTCCAGTATCATCAGGATGAACCTGTGCCTGTTGTGAATCGCGTTGATGAGCCCTGTCATCCCGCTGTGGTAGAACGTCGAGTCGCCGATGAACGCGATGATCGGATCGGGCAGGGTCTTGGAGAGACCCTCCGCCATCCCCGTCGATGCTCCCATGCAGAGCATCACATCCCCCATGTTGTACGGCTGCACCGCGCCTAACGAGTAGCAACCTATGTCGTTCGGGAAGATCGGCTTCATCCCTCTAGTCGCGAGCTTGACCGCGTAGTAGGTCGCGGAATGGGGGCAGCCGGGGCACATCACGGGGGGCCTCTGAGGCAGGTCGTCGGAGGGCTTTTCTGCGTCCCTCACCCCGGGCTTTCCATCGAGAAAAGCGCAGCTCAGCGCACTGGCTAGGATATCGGGAGTATATTCGTAAAGTTGCGAGAAGTGACCGGTGTCCTTGCCGAGGATCTCCACATCGAGATCGTTCTCCTCGGAGAGAGCCCTGATCTCCTTCTCCATGAGAGGCTCGAGCTCCTCGACGATCAGGACCTTCTTCTTGGTCTTGAGGAACGAGACGATCTTCTCGTTCGGGAGCGGGTAGCTGAACCCGATCTTCAATATTTCGATGTTCAGCCCGAGGTCCTGGCAAGCTTCCATTGCATAGTTGAAACCAGCTGAGGAGGCGATCAATCCGAGAGAAGACGCTCCACCTATCTTCACGATCCTGTTCAGCGTCGACGAACCGGACAGCTCCCTTGCGCGGTCGAGCTTCTGCAGGAGCTCGGAATGCTTCCTCCGGGCTATCGGCGGCAGCAGTATGGTCTCACGGGTTCTATCGAAGGCGGGGATGCGTGCATTCTTCCTGACCTCCCCAACTTTGACTAAACCAGTGGAATGCGAAACACGCGTCGTTGTCCTGATCATGACTGGCAATGATAGCTGTTCTGACAGTTCGAAAGCAATTTTTACCATATCTAGGCATTCCTGAGGGCTAGAAGGCTCTAGCATTGGCACCCCTGCGAACCTAGAATAGTATCGGTTATCCTGCTCGTTTTGGCTCGAGAGGCAGGCAGGGTCATCCGCGGAAACGAGGACCAACCCTCCGTTAATCCCCAGGTAGGAGAGCGATAGAAGGGCGTCCGCCGCGACATTCACACCCACGTGTTTCATGCTCGTGATCGCGCGAAGACCTGACAGGGAAGCTCCGATCGCGACTTCGAGGGCGACCTTCTCATTAACCGAATACTCGAAATAGAACCCGACATCGGATGCGATCCGGGCGAGCGAATCCCCTATCTCGGAGGCCGGGGTTCCGGGATATGTCGTGGCCAGGGCTATCCCTGATTCTATTGCCCCCCGAGCGATCGCGTCGTTGCCGAGGAGCAATAAGTCGTTACCGGGTTTACCCTGAAGAATCGAACGCATGCGGCTCAATAAGATAGTCAATCCTGGAGATAAGAATCTACTGTGCCCCCTGATATCACTCACAACGTGAAATAAGCGCACGGCTCCAGCACAATCTAAAATACGCTCATCCTCATTTGGCAACAGCTGCCATGCCGGGAATGACTGCATGCGAGAAGATCCTCGCTCGGGCTTCTGGCCAAACAAACATTGCGCCAGGGGACATCATCGATGCGAAGCCTGACGTGGCGATGTCCCACGACAACACCTTCCTCGTCCATCGCGCTTTCCAGGACATCGGCGCGAGCAGGATAGCCGATCCCTCCTCCATCGTCGTGGTCCTAGATCACCGCTCCCCGGCGAACACTGTCAACTCCGCCAATACCCATAGTGCCATCAGGAAGATCGTCGACGAGTTCGATATCGGGTGGTTCTTCGACGTCGGGGCTGGCATATGTCACCAGATCATGATCGAGAAAGGGATCGCCAAGCCAGGTGGGCTCATCGTCGGCACGGATTCCCATTCAACGACCTATGGTGCCGTCGGCGCAATGGGCATCGGGATAGGCGCAACGGATATGGCTTCTGTCTGGGTGAAAGGATCCCTCTGGCTCAAGGTGCCGGAGACGATCAAGATCGGCTTGAGCGGGAAACTTGCGAAAGGCGTCTTCGCAAAGGATCTCTCTCTCGCGATAGTCGGCGAGCTCGGCGCGATGGGCGCGGATTATTGTTGCCTGGAGTTCAACGGGGATTGGGTGACGGAGGCCTCGTTGTCCGAACGAATGACCCTGTGCAACATGGCGGCTGAGGCCGGCGCGAAAAGCGCGCTCGTACCCGATGTCGCCATCTCCGATCCTGATGCTAGATACTCTCGAGCTATCGCAATCAAGACCGATTCTTTGGAACCGATGTTGTCGGTCCCTAATTCGGTCGACAAGGTGATGCCAGTGAGCTCGATGGAGGGCAAGGCAATCGACCAGGCGTTCCTCGGTTCATGCACTAACGGGAGGCTGGACGATCTCGCCATCGCAGCTTCGATCCTCAAAGGGAGGAAGGTTCACGAGGGGACAAGGCTAATCGTCACGCCCGCTTCGTCCCAAGTGTATCTACAGGCGGTGGAAGAGGGGATCATCGGGATTCTTTTGAAAGCCGGAGCGGTCGTCACAGCCTCCGGGTGCGGTCCGTGCCTCGGCGCTCACCAGGGCGTGTTGGCCGACGGCGAATCATGCATCTCATCGAGCAACAGGAACTTCAAGGGGCGGATGGGTTCGAGGAACGCGTCCATCTATCTGGCTAGCCCTGCTACGGTCGCTGCAAGCGCCATCGAGGGGAAGATCGCGGACTCGAGGAGGTATCTCAAATGAATTGCGGACGCGCTTGGGTCTTCTGCGACGCGGTCGACACCGACGTCATCATCCCGGGGCAGTACCTGGACAATTACTCCCCCGAGTTCCTCGCAAAGCATGTCATGGAAGGCATCGATCCAACTTTCTCCTCAAAAGTTGCGAAAGGAGACATCATCGTCGCCGGCAAGTACTTCGGAATCGGCTCCAGCAGGGAACAGGCGGCGATCGCACTCAAAGCCGCAGGAGTCGGGATAATCCTGGCCGAGTCATTCGCGAGGATCTTCTTCAGGAACGCGATCAACCTCGGGATGCTTCCCATCGTCTGCCCTGGCTGCACCCGTATGTTCCACTCAGGAGATGAGCTGTGCATCGACGTCGAGCAGGGGAAGGTGTTCGATTCCAAGGATCCAAAACGATCCCTCGATTTCAAACCGCTCTCTCCGATGATATCGAGGATTTACGAGGCTGGCGGATTGGTCAACCTCCTTCGAGCGGAGATTGCGCCAAGGAACGCTGATAAAAAGGATAATGAAGCCTGACCGTCGTTAGAGTTCCAATGACCGATCCAAGGATATTGTTGATCTCTCTGGCGAAGAAGATTGGAGAAAGGCGGCTCACGATATCCACTGGAGGGAATGTATCAACGAAGCTGCCTGACGGCAGGATGGTCATCACACCGTCAAAGCAGCACAAGTCCATTTCGGATCTCGAGGTCGGCGATCTCTCTATCATAGGTTCCAAAGGCGAGCTCATCGAAGGCCCCACCCCGTCCGTCGAACTGCCGATGCATATCGCGATACATGCTGCAGCGCCGTCCATGAATTGGGTAGTTCACGCTCATCCCCCTCTCGCAGTCGCCTACGCCTGCGAAAGGATGTTGCCAGAAGAATCCTACGTCGAGGCGTCCAGGCTGAGAATATCACTCGCCGGGAAGGAGGCTCCTGGATCCGATGCTCTTGCCCGTGCCGTCGCCGACGAGATCAAGAAAGGGAGTAACGCGATCCTCCTGGAAGGCCACGGGGTCGTCGTCGTTTCAGATGACCCCGAAGATGCTTTCCTGCTCCTCGAAGAGCTCGAGAACGCGTGCAAGACCGACCTGGCTCGAAGGGCACTGAGATCGACCGTCGACAAGTAGGGCGGATCGTCAATTCCTCTTGATTATTATCGTCTCGTAGAAGATCCACCACATCAAGGTCGCCATAAGGGCGCCTGCGGCCAGCACCCAAAAATATGTCACGAAGGCAAAGAATCCCAGCATGGCCAGCAAGAAAGCCCTGTAGAACCTCTCGTCCCTGTCGACCAGCCAGTCGAAGAACTTCTCACGCCGCCACATCATGTATCTGGCCAGTCCCATGATGGCTGAGAGCCTGATTGTTGGATAAAAAGATGCCCTCTCGACCGTCTTGGTCAAAATTCTTATTATTGGTCATTGTATCAAGTTCGGGGCTCGTGGGGTAGCTTGGATATCCTTTTGGCCTTCGAAGCCGAAAACGTGGGTTCGAATCCCACCGAGCCCGCTCGATCTCCTTGTTTTCCATGCCAGTGTCTTCTTGCCCTCTGAACCTTCGAATATCGTATGGAAATTCTGAAATATGCGGACACTTCTGCGTTATCTGAGGGGGATAGCCATGGAGCTAAAGGAGATCTCGAAGAAGATCATCCTAATGGGGGACGGCAAGGTCGGGAAGACTGCGATCGTGAAGAGGTTCGTTAAGGACCGCTTCACCGATGATTACACTCCCGGCACCGGCATGACGGTCTACAACAAGAACATGCAGCTCGTCTATCCGAACCTCGTCATCAACCTCAAGATGTCCATCTATGACATGTGCGGGCAGAAGGAGTACTCCAGGATCAGGGACGCTAGCGTCACTGGCGCCAACGGACTGATTGTTGTCAGCGACCTAACACGACCCGAGACGATCAGCTCAATCGACGAGTTCTGGCTGAAGGAGTCGAAGAAGACGATGGGCGACCTCCCTACAGCATATCTCGGCAACAAGATGGACCTTGTATCGCGCAACAGCCCGACATCGAAGCTTCTGGAGGAATCAGGAGCCAGGATCGGGGCTCCAGTGCTATTCAGCAGCGCAAAGACAGGAAAGAATGTCAAAGAGATATTCCACAGGCTCGGCGAGATGCTAGTATCAGACGTGATCGAATCCGCAAGGAGCTCCAAGAAGGATAAGCCTGAGACATTGATGGACGTGCTCGACTTCATCATCGACGACTTCTGCGCCCAGCACGGCGACATGGAGAAGGCGATGAGCATCGCGCAGAACCAGATGGCCC
>Ga0315292_10002011_pt1 | contig 11215 bp, 6 predicted proteins | sample YL17G13_0_MG_FD_204029 | JGI IMG/M metagenome (GOLD analysis project Ga0315292, IMG submission 204029) | Sediment microbial communities from Yellowstone Lake, YNP, Wyoming, USA - YL17G13_0 | ecosystem: Environmental > Aquatic > Freshwater > Lake > Sediment | place: USA: Wyoming | collected... | reverse complement strand
GTTTCAGCTTCCTGGCCATCAATGACGGCTCGTGCCATGCCACGATCCAGGTCGTCGCCGATGGCAGCCTTGCCAATTACGAGAGCGAAGTTCTCCGTCTGACGGCCGGGTGCTCGGTGGCGGTGATGGGCGAGTTGGTCGAGAGCCCCGCCAAGGGCCAGCGCGTGGAGGTCCGGGCGGCGGGGGTTCGCGTTTTCGGCCTGGCCGACGCCGACAAGTACCCCATCCAGCCCAAGCGTCACACGTTCGAGTTCCTGCGCTGCCAGGCGCACCTGCGAGCCCGGACGAACACGTTCGGCTCGATCGCCCGCGTCCGCAACCGGATATGCTCGGCCATCCACGAGTTTTTCCAGCAGCGCGGCTTTCTGTACGTTCACACGCCGCTGATAACCGCCAACGACTGCGAAGGCGCCGGCCAGATGTTCCGCGTGACGACCCTCGACGTCGACGCCCCGCCGCGGACGCCGGAAGGTAAGATCGACTGGACGAAGGACTTTTTCGCCCGACCGACGTACCTGACGGTTTCCGGCCAGCTCGAGGGCGAGACGTACGCCTGCGCCCTTGGCGACATTTACACCTTCGGCCCGACGTTCAGGGCGGAGAACTCCAACACCCCCCGGCACCTGGCGGAGTTCTGGATGGTCGAGCCTGAGATGGCGCTGGCGGACCTTTCCGACGACGCCGGCCTGGCCGAGGACTTCCTCAAGCACATATTCCGGGCGGTGCTCCAGGATTGCGACGAGGACATGCGGCAGCTCAACCAGTGGATCGACAAGACGCTGCTGGAGACGCTGACGCACATCGTCGAGAGCAACTTCGAGCGGGTGACGTACACCGAGGCGATCAAGCTCCTGACGGCCGGCGACCGCAAGTGGGACTTCCCCCCGTCCTGGGGCTGCGATTTGCAGACCGAACACGAGCGGTTCCTTACCGAGGAGACTTTCCGCAGGCCGGTGATCATCACGGACTATCCCTCGACGATCAAGCCGTTCTACATGCGCCTGAGCGACGACGGGCGGACCGTCGCGGCCATGGACGTGCTGGTGCCCAAGATCGGCGAGATAATCGGCGGCTCGCAGCGCGAGGAGCGGCTGGACGTGCTGCTGAGCCGCATGAACGCCCAGAAGATGAACATTGACGATTACTGGTGGTACCTGGACCTGCGGCGCTACGGCACGGTGCCGCACGCGGGCTTCGGCCTGGGGCTTGAGAGAACGGTCCTGTTCGCCACAGGCATGGCCAACATCCGCGACGTGATCCCATACCCGCGAACGCCGCGAAACGCGGACTTCTAAATGAAAGTAGAACTTCACTGCCACACGAGCCTGTACAGCGCGTGCGCTTCCGGTTCGCCGCGCGAGATTTTTCAGGCGTATATCGCCCACGACTACGACGTGGTGTACCTGACCGAGCACCACCGCATGTGGCGCCCGCACGAGCTGGCCGAGGCACAGGCGACGTTTTCGCAGTTGCGGATCTTCCCCGGCGTCGAACTCAACCTGGTGATGGAGCCGCTGACACATCTTCTTGTACTGGGAGCGACGGACGCCGAGTACCTGACGATCGACGACCCCGCCAGGGTGCTCGAAAAGGCCCGCACGGAAGGCCATCTGACGGTCCTGGCCCACCCGTGCCGCTGGGAAGGCGGGGCGTACATACTCGACCAGGGCCTGCGCCCGGACGCCATCGAGTACAAGTCGTGCAACCAGGAGTTCACCCACGCCGTCGCCGCGCGCGAGCTGGCCGAGAAGCTCAAGCTGCCGTTCGTCTGCGCCGGCGATACACACACGGTCGACATGGTCGGCAGGTACTGGATCGAGACGTCCGAGCCGGTCGAGCAGCCCGACGACATCCGCCGGATCGTCCTGGCAGGGAAGTACCAGTGCCACAGCAAGGAAGAGAAACGCATGTTTCGCCCCGGCTTCAAGTCCGACCCGGGCCGGCTGGGAATATAGTCGATTGCGGATTGAGTCCGCCCCGGCGGAGCGGATTGCGGATTTCCAATATCGCCAGCGGTTGACGCGGTTGCAACGCCGAGGAACAGATTACTGGGTCTCTGAAGGCCTTTCGGAAGCTGTCCTTTGAACAAGTTCAATGCCTTGGGCTCGCGTCGGCGGTTCTGATGAGAGAATCCGCAATCCGCAATCCGCAATTTGACACTTCTCAAGGCCGTGGTTCTGTTATCAGTGTCTAGATTCTCTTCATGAACGAGCCAGTGGAACATGTATTGATCGTCGGCGGCGGACCCGCGGGCATCTCGGCCGGGATCGCCGCGGCCTCCAGCGGCGCGGCCAGCGTGATCATTCTCGAACGCCTGCCGCGCCCTGGCGCCAAGCTGCTTGCCAGCGGCGGCGGGCGGGCCAATATCACCAACACGCTTGCAGTGGCGGATTTCGTCGCTCGCTTAGGCAGGCAAGGCCGGTTCGCAATGCCCGCCCTGAAGGCATTCGGTTCCGCGGCGCTTCGAGGGTGGCTTGAAGAACTTGGCGTGCCGACGATCTGCCCCGACGGCCAAAGCGTGTACCCCGCCAGCCAGCGCGCCGGCGACGTGCTGGCCGCTCTGGTGCGGCGCGCCGGAGCACTCGGCGTCGAGGTGCGCACCGCCGTCCGCGTGACAGCCCTGCGCCTGGGGGCCGGCGGGCGCGTCGAGGGCGTCGAGGCCGGCGATGGCGCCTTTATCCCCGCCTCGGCTGTCGTGCTGGCGTGCGGGGGACGCGGGTACCCAAGCCTGGGCGGCTCGGCCGACGGGTGCGAACTTGCCCGACAGGCAGGCCACGAGATCGTCACGCCGACGCCGGCACTGGTTCCGCTGGAAACGGTCGAGACGTGGCCTGGCCAATGTGCCGGCCTGGCCGTAAGCGGCGCGAGAGTCTCCATCGACATGCCCCGCTGCCGGCACAGCCAGACCGGCGACGTGATCTTCACTCATCACGGCCTGTCCGGCCCGGCTGTGCTGGACCTGTCCGGCGACGTGGCCGAGCTGCTGTCCAAATACCCCGCCGTGCCATTGGCGGTCCAGTGGCAGGCTGACGCCCCGGCCGGGGCGTGGCGAGAGCGGCTCGACCAGGCCCAGGCAGCCGCCGGCCGAAAGCTCGTTGCAAACGTCGTGGCCAATTGGCTGCCGCACAGACTCTCTGAGGCGCTGTGCGAGCAGGCGGGCTGCGGGCGGACGGCCGCCGCCCAGCTCAGGGCCGCCCAGCGAGACGCTCTGACGGCCCTGCTTGGCGGCGCCCGGCTGACAGTCAACGCCACGGGTGGATTCGAGCGGGCAATGGTCACCCGCGGCGGGGTGGCACTCAAGGGCGTGGAGCCGGCAACCCTGGCCAGCCGCCGTAGCGGCGGGCTCTTCCTGGCCGGCGAACTGCTGGACCTCGACGGCCCATGCGGCGGTTTCAACCTCCAGTGGGCCTTTTCCAGCGGCCGCCTCGCCGGCCTGTCCGCCGCACGAGACCGGCGGTGACCTGTGCCCAAGTAATGCCTTGCATGTTGAACTCCCGCAAGTGATAATGTTTGCGATTGTCGGCGGCACGATCGCCGGCTGGGAACCGCTCTGGACAATTAAGGAGCCCGTGGGATGAAAAGCACACTGGCGAGTTTGCTGTTCGTGGCTGCATTGACGTACACATTGACCGGCTGCTCGGTATCGCCGCAGCCGCCGAGGACCGCAAACTATAAGCTGCCGACGACGCTGGCCGTGACGCCCGGCGACACCGCCGAAGTCGCCGCCGCAACCGAGGCCGAGGCGGCAAGGATCAACTACCGCTATCGCCTGACCGTCCTGCACAGCTACTACACGCAGACAGGCAACATGGACAAGGCCGGGTGGGCTCAGCGGGAAATGGAAAACCTCGACCACGCCCAGACGTTCCAGTGGTCCGGCATACCGGAGATCACCCCGCCTGTCGGCGAGTCGCTGGCCAATGCCGACGAGCACCTGCTCGTCGAGTACGTCCTGGGCGCCAGGACGGCGTATCTAAGCGCCATGAGGAACCTGTTGGCGTTCTACCGCAACAAGAGCGGGGACACGTACAAGGCCCAGCGCATCTCCAACGTGCTTGACCGGTTCGATCCCATCTACACCTACAAGTATTTCCTCGAAGCCGAGATGCCCCCCGCGACAAACCGCCCGGTGCAGGTCATCCCCGCGGCCGACAAGATGTACGACCAGGCCGTCAAGCTTCACAAGCAAGGCAAGGGCCTCGTGCCGCTGCTTGGCACCAGCTACCCCAAGGAGCGAGAGGCCCTGCTGCTTCTGCTGGATATGGTCAACAAGTACCCGCAGAGCACCAAGGCCGCCCTGGCAGCTTTCTACATCGGCGAAATCTACAAGGAATACTTCAACGAGAACATTCGCGCCGTGGCGTGGTACAAGCGGGCTGTGCAGTGGGACCCGAACCTGACCATGCCGGCACGGTTCCAGGCCGCGGTGGTCGCGGACTACCGGCTCTACAACAAGGCTGAGGCCATCGAGCTCTACCGCCAGGTCATCCAGCACGAGCAGTTCAACGCCAGCAACGTCCAGTGGGCCCACAACCGAATCCGCGATCTGACGGGAAGCTAAGGCTGTCCGATGAGTTCCGCTGATTACTGGAGCCTGCCGGCAGGCAGGCTCCAATCCAGCCCCGTAGGGGCTGACGGCGCATAGCCGGGCGGTGAGCGCCAGCGAACCCCCGGAACCGGTCTCTATTGAAACGGAGCCCCGGAGGGGCGATGGGCTGTTATCGCAATCTCCATCGCCCCTCCGGGGCTCCTGTCTATTGGGTTAGCTTTCCGGGGGTTCGCGAGTACACTCACCCCCCCGTAAGGGGCCCCAAGGGCCGGCCATGCGCCCCCGGCCCTTCAGGGCCGGAAAACAACGAATTATCGGACAGCCTCGGTCACAGAATACGGGTAGCGGGTATAATATCGGTGCGGCCTCACTCCTTATTGCCGATGTAAATCAGTGTGCCGCCGCAGGCCCGGCAATGGCTGGGCATCGCAGGAGACCGGCGTGGGCCGGCCCGGTGGCCATGAACATTTGTCCGGAGGACTGAGTTATGCCCCAATCAAGATCGGCTGTAATCGGCGGACTCATCGCGGCCGTCATTTCCGGCGGCATCTCCGCATCGTGCCTAGCGGCGGACTGGCAGAACCCCAAGGTCCAGCCGCCCAGGGCCAAGCCGCAGCGCCGCAGCGCCGCCGAGGGCGTTCCCCCCCTGCCGCTGCCGGCCACGCCGCTTCGCCGGTCCGAACGCAAACGCCAGCCGGCGCCGCCGGCGCTGGTGGGCATGATCAACTTCTCAGACACGGGCTTTCGCGTAGTAGACGGCAAGCGCGAACAGGCCGGGGCGTTCCCCACCACGCAGATCGACATAGAGCGGCTGATGAGTTTCGCCAACGCACGGCTGGATATCCGCTACCGCTACGTGCCGACCTCCCTGGGCCAGTTCTCCTGGGACCCAGCCGAGCTGCCGCTGCTGTACGTCACCGGCTGGACGCCGATGCCCGAGCTGTCCGAGGAGATGCTCACCAGGCTCCGCCGCTACCTCTACGACGGCGGCACGCTGGTCCTTCACGCCCAGTGCGGCCGGCCTGAATTCGTCCAGACCGCCAGGCGGGAAATCCAGCGTCTCTTCCCCGACCGCGAACTGGCGCCTATCGACACCGACTCGCCGCTGTTCCACGCGTACTTCAACATCAGCAGCATGCGAGTCCGCAAAGACTCCGAGCCGTTCAAGTCCATGCCGCCGTACATCGAGGCGGTGTACCTCGGCTGCCGCCCGGCAATCATCTTCTCGCCAATCGACCTCAACTGCGGATGGGACGTCGCCGAAAACCCCATCGAGGGTGGAATCCTCTACCACCAGGACGATGCCGTCCAGCTCGGCGTGAACGTCATCACCACCGTCCTGGCCAACTTGCAGTACGCTCGAGCGTGGGGAACCACCAAGATATTCCACGAGCAGGCCGAGAAGACCCGCGACCAACTCGTCATCGCCCAGATCATCCACGGCGGCGACTGGGACCCCACGCCCCACGCGCTGCCGAACCTGATGAAGTACATCCAGCAGAACACCACCCTCAACGTGCAGTTCAAACGCGAGGCCGTCGATGCGTCCGCGGCGGACGTCTTCAAGCACCCCGTGCTCTACCTGACAGGCCTGCGGGACTTCAAGTTCACCGACGCGCAGGTCCAGCGGCTCTCGGCCTATCTCAAGGCGGGCGGCGTGCTCGTCGCCGACGCGGCCGCCGGGCGAAAAGCCTTCGACGTGGCGCTGCGCCGAGAGATCAAGCGAGTGCTGCCGCAGGCCGATCTCAAGCCAATCGACCCGCGGACCTCGCCGCTGCTGCAAATGCCGTTCAAGATTCAGACCGTCGAGTATGAGAATCTCGTTAAGGCTCAGAACCCCGACCTCAACGTTCCAGCCCTCGAAGGCATAACCATCGAAGGCCAGCTTGGAGTGATCTACTCGCCGCTGAGCCTGGCCAACGGATGGGAGCAGCTCAAGTTCGCCTACAACCGCGGCTACGCCTCGGACGACGCCCTGCGAATCGGCGTGAACATCTTCGCCTACGCGCTGACGCACTGAGAAGAAGAAGAAGAAGAAGAAGAAGAAGTTTAACCACAGAGGCACAGAGGCTCAGAGATTAGAAGAAGAAATCGGCAGGCGGCTTTTCCCTGTCTTCGTTTCTTCTGACCTCTGCGCCTCTGTGTCTCTGTGGTCAATTCGCATTGCGGGGCGCCGAGCGCGCAAAAAAGCGGCCGACAGGGAAAAGGAGGACAGAAAACCCTGTCGGCCGGAGGGACCCTTTGGGGGGGGGAGGCCCCTCTCACTCGCTCTACTATATCATACTATGAGATCGCCCAAAAAAGTTTCCTGTTTTTCTTGTTTTTCTCGTGTTACTTCCATCTACGTTAGACAGGTATGCCGCAAGCTTTTTCGCATCAGGTATTTACCGTAGAGCACAAGAACCTAACTTTTTGGCAATTTTTCGGAGAACGGTAAGACAGGGCGTGTTCTGCACGGGTCATCCGGGGCACAAGAGGGCAAACTATCACTCTTTTGGCGTATTCTATGGGCAAACGCGGTACTTGGGGTAATGCCGCGCCAGGGTCACTTGACGCCCGTGCAGGTGGCGGTGCATTCGTGGATCTTGACGCGTTGGAGCTTCTCGCGGAACATCGACTGCAAGTCGGCCCACATAGTGCGCATAGGGCAGCCCGTTTCGTTGCAGCGCGGCGGGGTGTGCTGGCAGAGGTTCAGAGCAAGCGGGCCTTCGACGGCCTCGACGACTTCAAGAAGCGAGATTTTATCCGGCTCGCGGCTCAGGACGTAGCCGCCCCGTTTGCCCCTCACGGCCGTAATGATGTCCGCCTTGGCAAGCAGCGAGAACAGCTTGACCAGATACTGCTTGGGCAGGTCTCGCCCGTCGCAGATCGCCTTGAGCGTAACGGGTCCTTCGCCGTAGCTCTCGGCCAAAACCACCACCCCTCGAATCGCCAGTTCCGCAGCCGGTGAAAGTCTCATTTGGACACCCTGGTCAGGAATCGTCCGTGCAATAACGCACAAACACTGTAAGCCATCCCCCAACCGCGGTCAAGAAATAAAGAATGCCAAACCGGCCAAGATTTAGCTGTAGCCGGCTACTGGCTACCGAGGCTGTCCGACAATTCCTCTTGCAGGGATGCAGGGGATGCAAGGGAAGAAGAAGAAACAGGTTAGCCACAGATTAACGCAGATTAACTCAGATAGAAGCGGTTGTCGAGGCTTGCTGGATTCCAATACCCCTGGCCGCAGGCGGTAAGAGTGCATCGCTTTTGAGGAAACAGGGGAGTCCCCTGTTTCCTCAAAAGCGATGCTTTCAGCCCTTTATCACCCGCAAGAGCTACCGACAGGCCCAACCAAAGCTGCCGAACCGCTTCTATCCGCGTTTATCTGCGTTCATCATTGCTATATCTTCTTCATCCCCTGTATCCCCTGAATCCCTGCTGAAAGAATTATCGGACACCCTCGCCTACCGGCTACCGGCTACCGCCTCAGACCTCCCCGGCCGTGCGGGCCAGGCTCGGCAGGAAGTAATCCTTCACGACGTGCTCCCAGCTCATCTTCCTGGCTAGTTCGTAGCCGGTGGTGATTCGCTTCTCGATCACGTCGGCATCGTTCACCAGCAGCGGGCCGACCAGACCCGCCAGCCGGGCCGCCTCGACCGTCTCGATGGCGTCGCGGTCGGCGATTGACAGGTTCATCAGGCGGTCCACGTCGATGTCCCGCGGGACGTGCAGGAAGTTGGCCTCGATGATGTTGTCGGGGTTGACGTTCCCGCTGGAGACCCGCGTCGCGAAGCCCATGCACCCGCAGACATTCGAGACCAGGCAGATCGCCCCGAAGCACAGCGGCTCGAGCTGGCTTATCCCGAACGGCTCGTAGATGCTCAGCCCGAACTCCAGGTCCGTTCCGTGCCGTATGTCGGCGAAGGTCATCTCCTCGGGCATCCGGTCGCCGCAGACCTGGCGGTTCCAGTCCCACTGGTTGACGAAGACCGCCCGGCACGCCTCGTGCCCGCGATTGAAGCCCGCGAAGATTTCGCCCAGAACCTCCTCGCCCTGGCAGAGGTCCGGGTAGCCCTTCTCGTGGCCCACCGGCCAGCCGTAAACTCGCTCCATCTGCCGGACGTCCGCCCGCCGCCGCTGCCCGGCCAGCGTGCCCAGCATGAAATACACCATCCGCTGGCCGCGCTGATGCATTATCGGCTCGAGGTGGTGCAGCACCGCCAGGTCGCGCCAAAGGCCCTTGCTGAGCACCGGCCGGGCGACGTGCGTGAATATCCAGTCCGGCCGATGGTCAAGAAGGTTCTTCGCGTACTGCTGCAAACGGGCCTTGCTGGCGAGCTTCTCCTTGATGGTGATCTTCTCGGCCGGAACGCCGTTGTAGACCAGGTCGATGTCCATCGTCTGGAAATGCGGGTCGAGGAATCGCAGCTCATCCACCACGTAGTCGCCCACGGCGAAGACGTTATCGCAGTATCGCGCCGCCTTCACCAGCGGGTGCTTGTAGTTCGCGCGAACCCACGGGAATACCTCGTCGCAGCTTTTCCCGGCCTTGCTGGCGCGGTCCATGACGTTGTAGAACATCGTGTCGTGGCCGGGAGAGTCCTCGACGATCGGGCGGACCGTCGCCACCTCGTGAGCATAGAACACCGTCCGCGTGCGCGGCGAGCCGTCGAGGATGGCTCGAAGCGCCGTCGGCATGCCCATGTACTCGTGCGAGAGTATCAGCATCTGGTTGCCGTTGTTGCAGCCGATGGCCTTGAGGGCCTCGAAGCCCGGCTCGGCAAGGCGGACGTACTCCTCGTACTCCCATATCTTCTCGAAGTCGTGGCTGGGGATGAAAAACTTCTTGAACAGCTCGGCCTTGAACAGGTTCAACCGGTCGCGGTTGGCGTGGAAGACGTCGATGACCAGCACCTCGGCCTCGACGCTCTTGCCGGTGCAGGCGTCTTCGACCTTCCGATGGCCGTAGATGATCCCCACGTCGTAGGTCTTCTCGATGGGCATGAACTTCTCACGCCACTGAGGCGGGCATACGCCGTCCAGCGAGCTGTAAGTAACATGCCCGCCCTCGCCCAGCCTGCGGTTGACGGGCTTGTCCGTCGAAAGGAGCGGCCCAAGCAGCACCGTCCGCTCGACCGCCTGGTTGTAGGCGTCCGTCGTCATCAGCCCGCCGATTACCGTGCCGATTCCCCCGATCTTCTCCACAGCCTCATGCGTAACGTGAACAACTATCATCAATGATTCCCTTACTAACTTGGCAAAAACCTATGCGGCTAATCTATAATCGGCTCATAGGCCGACAAAACTGAACTCGCGAACAGAGACTTCAGGCTTCAGGCTTCAGGCTTCAGGCTTCAGGCTTCAGGCTTGAGGCTTCAGGCTTCAGGAGATTGGCTCCCCGAGCTTTTCGTTCCTGAAGCCTGTAGCCTGTAGCCTGTAGCCTTCTGCGCCGCGACAACAGGAGAGCCGTATGAGCATTATTGGCACCGGACGGCCTGACCAGGCCCTTTCCGACAAGCAGGTCGCCGAAATCATCGCCGACGCCGCCGCCCGCATAGCCCCGGCCGGCAAAAAGGTCCTCATCGTCATTCCGGACCACACCCGCACCTGCCCGCTGCCGCTGGTGACGGGCATGCTGCACAAGGCCATCGCCCCGACTGCGAGCAAGCTCGACTTCCTCATCGCACTGGGCACCCACCCGCCTATGTCCGAGGCGAGGATCGACAAGCTCCTGGGCATCGAGCCAGGCCGCCGGGCCGAAGTGCTGCCCGGCAGCGAGGTCTTCAACCACGAGTGGCGCAACGCCGACGCCCTGGCCTGCATAGGCTCTCTTGCCGGCGACGAGATCGCCGCGCAGGTGCCGCCCGAGTGCCGCCGCTTCGCCCGCGACATCTACGTGACGATCAACAAGCGGATATTCCACTACGACCACGTGCTGATCTGCGGGCCTGTCTTCCCCCACGAGGTCGTCGGGTTTTCGGGCGGGGCCAAGTACTTCTTCCCCGGAATATGCGGGCAGGAATTGCTGAACTTCTTCCACTGGCTCGGCGCGCTGATCACCTGCCCGAGGATCATCGGCGCCAAGCTGACGCCCGTCCGCAAGGTGCTCCACATGGCCCTGGACATGGTCAAGGTCGAGAACTCCGCCCTCTGCATGGTAGTCAAGGACCACGGCCTGGCCGGGCTTTATCACGGCCCGACCGCCGAGGCAGGGTCCGCCGCGGCGGACCTGTCCGACAAGGTCCACATAACCTACGTTGACAAGCCGTTCGAGTCCGTTTTGGCCCGCGCGCCGGAGATGTACGACGAGCTATGGGTCGGCGCCAAGTGCATGTACAAGATGGAGCCCGTCGTCGCCGACGGCGGAGAACTTATCATCTACGCGCCGCACATCCGGGAGATATCCGCGGTCCATGGCCAGATCATCCGCGAGATCGGCTACCACAGCCTGCCGTACTTCCTGAGCCAGTGGGACCGCTTCAAGCATTATCCGTGGGGCGTGCTGGCGCACTGCACGCACGTGCGCGGCATCGGCACGTACGACGACGGCGTCGAGCGCCCGCGAATCACGGTGACGCTGGCGACGGGCATCCCCGAGGCTCAGTGCCACGCGGTGAACCTCGGCTACCGCGACCCAGCCGCGATCGACGTCGCCCACTGGCAAGGCCACGAGGCCCAAGGGCG
>Ga0315292_10002010_pt1 | contig 11217 bp, 9 predicted proteins | sample YL17G13_0_MG_FD_204029 | JGI IMG/M metagenome (GOLD analysis project Ga0315292, IMG submission 204029) | Sediment microbial communities from Yellowstone Lake, YNP, Wyoming, USA - YL17G13_0 | ecosystem: Environmental > Aquatic > Freshwater > Lake > Sediment | place: USA: Wyoming | collected... | reverse complement strand
GTAATGCATCGAGAGCCTGGGTTGTTGGTGTCGGTGACCCGGTCGGCTGGGCGGCCGCCCGACGCCCGGGTCACGGACGTCGTGATTCAGGATGGCTGCTCGTTTTCGCGCAAGCCCCGCCGCTACTCTCAGGCCTCCGCCCGGCGACGGGTCGGGTCGCCAGGGGCCCGACCCGTCCCGCGAGGCCACAGCTGTCCCACGAGCCGCCGCGCGCCGTCGCCATCGCTTCGCGCGAACGCCCACGTTCCCACCCGCGCGCGGTCGCCGGCATGCTCCGGCAGGCCCGGGCCTGCGGCCTCCGCGAGCGCGGCTTCGAGGGCCTCCTGCGTCTGGCAGATTGGGCCCGGCACCAGGTGCGCGTACGAAAAATAGAGCGCGCGGTCATTCGCCTGATACGCCTCCAGGTCCCAGGCGAAGAACACGACCGGCCGGCCCGTCCTCAGGAAGTCGAAGAACACCGACGAGTAGTCGGTGACGAGGACGTCGCACTGCGCCAGCAGCGGATAGATATCTGCGCGCGCGTCGTGCACGATGATCCGCGAGTACCCGTCACGTCGCATTCGCGCGGCGGCCAGCGGGTGGACCTTGAACACGAACTGACAACCGTGCGCCATCGCGAACCGCTCGAGGCGCGCCAGGTCCAGCGCGCCATCCGCCACCGCCTCGCGCCCGTCGTCGCGGTACGTGGGCATGTAGACGACCGTCTTCAGCGACCGGCGCCTGCCATCGGCCACCCAGGCCGACACCCGATGGTCCGTGCCAATCGCGAACCGGGGATCCTCGCTCGTGAACACCGCGTTCCTGGGATAGTCGTCCTCGACAATGGCCGATGGCGCGAACGCGCGGCGAAACGACACGTCGGTGAACGTGGGCGAGGGCGACAGGACCACGTCGTAGCGCGGGTAGCGCCCGATGAGGCGCTGGCTCAGCCTGGCCAGGCCGCGAGCGCCTGCGCCCGCGGCCCGCCTGTCATCAAGCTCGATGCGCTTGAGCGGGCACCCGTGGAACAGCTGCACCTTCCGCGCGCGCCAGAGCAACTGGTACCGCATCGGCCGCACCCAGCTCGGATGATCGACGACCACGGTCTCGGTGCGCAGCAGGTACCACAGCCCGCGAAGCGACGGAAGCGGCAGCACCGGGAGCCCGGCGGACAGCAGCTCGGCGGTCAGGGCCTTGTCGTCCGAGACGTAGCGGACGTCGACGCCGGGCGGCCGGCCGGCGGTCAGCTGGAGGAAGAAGTACTTCGAGTTGTCGGCGAACTGGCCCGACAGGCCGAAGACGGCGACGCGGCCGCGGCGATGCGGCACCAGCAAGGGCATCCACCCAAGCGCGAGCCAGCCCAGCAGCGGCTGGATCAGCCCGCGCCACAGGAAGCGGCATGGGTGGCGAATGCCTACCATGCGCGTTCCCCGCGGCCGACCTGCGACGCCCCCATCAACCCGCCCCAGTTGCCGCATGCGCCGCGTCGCGCAGGCGGTCCAGTTGCTCCCGCAGCGCCATCTTGAGCCGACCCGTGAACACCCCGCCGGCCAGCGCCTTCCGGCACACCGCCGCCGCACGGCCGCCCTGCCCCAGGGCGTCGAGCGATCGGGCCCAGCCCAGGTACGCCTCGCAGAGGCGATCGGCCGGTACGGGCGGCGTCACGCCGGCGGCGCAGAGGATGGCGGACTCGAACGTGCGGGCGGCGTCGGCGTGATGTCCGAGGCCGGCGAGGCTGACACCCTGGCCGAGCCAGCCGGAACTCTCGCGCCGCCGCCCGAGGCCGGGGAAGCGCAGCGAAGCGGCGAAGTGATCGAGGGCCGACGCGAACGCGCCGCGCCGCAGGTCGCTGTGTCCGATGGCGACGTGCAGTTCGTGTCGTGACGGCCCGGACAGATCGGCGTAGCGCAGCGCCTCTTCGCACATCTTGACGGCCTCGTCGGCACGCCCCTGGCCGTCGACGACCCTCACCAGGCGCGTCAGCGCGTCCACGCGGTGGTAGCCGCATGCCCGGAGCTGTTCCTCCAGCGCGGCCGCCGCGCGCAGCAACTCGCCGAAACCCGCGTGGTCCTTGCGTGCCGCGCGGCAGTTCGCGGCGCCGAGCCACCCCTGGATGGTGACGACCGGCGACACGCCCGCGCGCGACGCGGCCACCATGAAGAGGTCCTCGGCGCGATCCCAGTCGGCGCGCCTGGCCGCCGTGCGCGCCAGGCCCAGTTCGGGGCACGCCTCGGTGGTAACGCGCAGGTGACGGGCGAGGGCGCCCAGAGCGACGTCGTCGGTGTCCGTCGTGCCGGAGGGTTCCTGGAGCAACGCCAGCAGATCGATGAACTCATCGCCGTGCGGGTCGGCGTCGGGCTCGGTGAAGGCGAAGCTGAACTGGTTCGCATCGCGGCACAGGACCAGCGTCGTGCCGAGGCAGCCCGCCCGCCGCCATTCGGGATCGGCGGCCGCGCGGGTGTCGGCGAACAGCGTCACGTCGGGCCACGCCGGCTCGCCGTAGTCGTCGAGCAGCAGGAAGCCGCGATCGGCCACCAGCGGGCTGAAGCGATTCCAGTCCGCGCCGACGCCCGACATGGTGCGGTCGCCGTCGATCAACACCACGCCGAAGTGGCCCGGCTCGAGCTCGTCGAAGGCCGCGGGGTCCGAGCTGACGCACGCGCGCAGATCGATCCGCTCGCGGCCGAAGCCGCACGACTCGAGGTTGCGGTACAGCGTGTCGGCGCTGACGGGCACGCCGCTGGCCGGGTCGGACGTCTCGCCGTCGTCGCCGGTGAGCGGATCGATGCACGTGACGGTGCCGGTGACGCGAAGATCCCGCATCGCCGTCAGCGCCATCAGGCAACTGCCGCCGAAGCGCGTGCCGATCTCGAGGGTATCCACGGATACCGCGCCGGTCTGGCGCACGAACTGCGCGACGGCGAGGTACTGGCTCAGCCGATCCGCGAGATCCCCGCAGGGGCGGCCGATTATTCGCTGCTCGATGAGCAGGGCCGCGCGGACGGCAGCCGCGAAGTCGTCCGGCGTGATCGCCGGGAAGACCTGCCGCTGGCCGCGCCAGCATGCCTGGAGCTGCAGGTCGACGTCGTGGTGGGGCGCGCACGCGGCCAGGCGCCCGGCTGGCGCGAGACTCGCAACCTCCAGCGACCGGAGCGCCGTCGGGGTCGCGCCCGTCCGGCCGGCGGTAGTCCGGGCGTCGCTGCACAGCAGGCCCAGGCTGCGCACGTCGGCCGCAAACACGTCGATGGTGTCGGGACGGCCTGCCACCAGCACGCGTGCGTCGCGCGCGCCCACGACAAGGAACGCCACGGCGTCGGCCGGGTCGGCGGGCTCGTTGCCGCGCGTGCGCAGCGCCGACGTGCTGTCGGCCAGCAACCGCGCGAGAATCAGCGAGCCGCGGCCGAGGGGCCAGACGGCGGACGTGTCCTGGTCCGCGGCCAGGTCGTTGAGGCCTGGCACGACGACCAGGCCGCGCGGTGACAGCGCCGACAGAATCGTATCGAACTCGGTGAGGCAGACGCTCGCGTCGCGGCTGCCGTCGAGGCAGGCGAAGTCGATGCGGCCTTCCGTGTCGATCACGTCGGCCAGCGCCGCCGCTCCCCCGGCGCAGATCGGGGTCACTTCGGAGACGAGGTCGCCGGCGAAACCGGCGAGCATACAGGCCGACTCATCCAGCCGGTCCTGGTCCCAGTCAATCGAGTAGAACCGGCGATCACCCTGGATGCGCCGCAGCGCAGAGGCAATCGCCGCCGTCGTGAGGCTGGCGTGGGGGTGGACCGAGCAGCCGACCTCCACGGCGGCCACCGGGCCGGGCCCGGCGTCGCGCGCAAGCACATCGACACCGGCCAGGATGATTCGTGACACCAGCGTCTCGTCGGCGCGAGAGTCGGAGTTGTTGGAGCCCGGGTAGTCTCGCGGTTGATGCATGCGATGGCGCTGCCTGACGCTGTGGCCGTTCGCGGCCTTCCGGGAAGCTGGGGTGCAATGGGCATGCCGAGACCTGTTCGGCCCGGGGGAATCATGCAATTCTGCCGTTCGCCAGGCGCTGCCATCGACCGCCGCGTGGCCGAGGATCTCGTGGCGGCCCACAGCCCCTGCGCGCCTCAGGATGCTGACCTGACCGGTGTCGAATGCCCACGCAGGCGCCTCGGGCGATGCGGGAGGTGACGTGACGCGGCAACCCCCGACGAAGCGGCGGGAATCGGCCCAGCGTTGCGCGGATGTCGGACGCGCGACATCCAGGGTCCGAGGGGTCGGACGCGGAAGCGGCCCGCCGCCAGTGGGGTCACGGCTTGCGGTCCAAACGGCGTCCGGACGGGCTGACCGGTCTGGATCGGCTGTTGCACCACCCACGGCGAGGGGCTCCGCCTGCGGCGGCCGTCCCGCGCCTCAATTCGGGGAATCCGCATGCGCATCGTCCATCTGATCCCGCAGCTTCGATTCGGCGCCGGCCGCTACGTGGTCGACCTGGCCGCGCGCCAGGCATGCGTGTCGGGCGGGGACCAGGTTGTGGTGCTGGTGAGCGCCGATGCGGAGCCGCCCTACCAGTCGGACTCTCGCCAGATTGAAGCACTGCGCGGCCACGGCGTACGGGTGGCGGCGGCGGGCGACTTCTTCCATCGCACCGTGCGCGGGCTGACAGACGCCGCGCGGCAGGTCGCACGCGCCGCCGGGGTTGGACGGCCGTGGCTGGCCCACGCGCACACGGCGATGGCGGCCGCCGTGGCGCGCATCGCGGGTGCACATGCCGTGGTCGGAACCTGCCACGGCGTGGCGCAAGACCGGCCGGAGGCCATGGATCTGCAGGATGCCCTCGCGTGGCAGGTGTGTGACGCGGTCACCTCGCCGTCGCGGCACTGGGCGGCGCGCCTGACGGACGGCTTTGCCGTGGATCGTCCACTCGTCATGCCCTATGGTCTGAACCTCGCGACCTATCCGCGGCGCGAGCGCCAGGCGCGCGGGGACTCGCAGCCGATCCGCCTCGTCACCGTGGCGGAGCAGACCCACCGCAAGGGACTCGACGTCCTCCTCGATGCGATGCCGGCCGTCTGGGCGGTCGCGCCGACGGTCGAGTGCCATCTCCTCGGCGAGGGCGACGCCGCCGCCAGCCTTCGGGCGCATGCGGCGCGGGTCGATGACACCGGCCGACGCGTGGTCTTCCACGGCCACCAGCCGGGACCGTACGAGCGCCTCGGCGCGTTCGACATCTTCGTGCTGCCGTCCCGCTCGGACAACCAGCCGATTGCCGCCATCGAAGCGATGCTCGCGGCGCTTCCCGTGATCGCGTCCGACGTCGGGGGATTGGGGGAACTGGTCCGGGACGGGGCGTGCGGGTGGACCGTTGCGCCAGGCGACCCGAGCGCGCTGTCGACTGCGATTACCGCGGCCGTTCGCGCGGCGGATTCCAGTCGGCTCGAACTCGGGACGCGCGGAGAGGCCTTTGCCCGCCGGCAGTTCGACGTCACGTCCGCCGTATCGGCCATGGCCGACCTCTACGAACGCGTCTGGACGGCCCGGCAACGATAGGCCCAAGGGGCCCCCCAAGGCCGGGTCATCCATCCGAGTGCCTGGCAATCATCTTGCAGTCCACCCCTCAGACCGCGTGAGTTCATGTCGTCGGCGGCGGCCGGCAGACGTGACGAGGTTCTCGCATCGGGCGATTTGCCGCAACCGGGCGCCCGAGCCGCCGGGTCGGCGGGCCGTCATGGCACGTCGGTTCCCCGGATGCCTCGTGCCGGCTGCTCCCGGCTCCGAACGGAGACCGACCTCATCCCGCGCCGCCGCCCGGCGGCGCACAGGCGGAGCGAGAAGGACATGGACGAACCCACCGTCATGATTCGGGAGTATCTGCACGACGCCACCCGGGCCATCCGGGCGCTTCCAATCGAGGACATCACGCGGGTCGCCACCATCCTCAAAGCGGCGTACGCGCAGGAGCGGACGATCTTCGTGATGGGCAATGGCGGCAGCGCATCGACGGCCAGCCATCTCGCCTGTGACCTCAACAAGGGCGCGTCGATGGGCGCTTCGAAGCGGTTCCGGGTCATGGCGCTCACCGACAACCTGCCCACGATCCTCGCGCTGGCCAACGACATCGGCTACGAAGCCATCTTCGTCGAACAGCTCAAGTGCTTCGCGCGACCAGGTGACGTCGTGATCGGCATTTCCGGCAGCGGCAACTCCCCGAACGTGCTGAAGGCCGTCGCCTACGGCCGGGAGATCGGATGCACCACGATCGGCGTCTGCGGCTTCAACGGCGGCCGGCTGAAGTCGACGGCGGACTACAGTATCCACGTGGCGCTCGACGACATGCAGGTCGTCGAGGACCTCCACATGATGCTCGTGCACATCCTCATGCGCGTGCTGTCGGTTCACGCCGGCGTCGGGGATCGTGGCATACCGACGGAGACGTGGGCCGGAACGGCGACGGGCACCGACGGGCCGCGCCACCGCCGGGCACTGACGGTGCCGTTCAGACCTGCGGTGAGGCCGTAGCGATGAAGGCCATGATCCTCGCGGCGGGTGCCGGCACGCGTCTGCGGCCGCACACGGACCTGATGCCGAAGCCGATGCTCCCGGTGGGGGGACGGCCCACGCTCGAGTGGATCGTCAGGTGGCTTGGCCGTCACGGCGTCTGCGACATCGTCATCAACCTCCACCACCGCCCCGAGCCCGTGCTGGCGCACTTCGGCGGCGGCGAGCGCTTCGGGGTGAGGCTGACCTACTCGGTCGAGGAGACGCTGCTCGGCACCGCCGGAGGCCTCAAGCGCGTCGGGCACCTGTTCGACGAACCCTTCGTGGTGGTCTACGGTGACGTGCTGACGGACCTCGATCTGACGGCGCTCGCGGCCTTCCACCGCGCGCAGGAAGGCGGGCCGCACGTCACCCTCAGCCTGTACGAGGCGCGCAACCCCTGGGAGTGCGGCGTCATCGCGCTCGACGCCCGCCAGCGCGTCGTGAGGTTCGTCGAGAAGCCCCGGCGCAGCCAGGTGTTCTCGACGCTTGTCAGCGCCGGCGTCCTGGTGATGGATCCTGGCGTCCTGCGCCACGTGCCCGAGGCGCCCTCGGACCTCGGGCGCGATGTGCTGCCGGCGCTGCTGCAATCGGCCGTCGCCGTCTACGGCCAGCCGATCGCACGCGACGCGTACCTGGTCGACATGGGTACGCCGGAGAACTACGCGAGGGCGCAACGGGAGTGGCCCACGCCTTCAGCTGCGGCCTGAACATGAGAATCCTCGTCACCGGCGGAGCCGGTTACATCGGCAGCGTCGTTACCGAGCAGTTGATCGAGCAGGGGCACGACATCTGCGTCCTCGACACCCTCAAGTACGGGTTCCGGGACGCGGTCCACCCGTCCGCGCGGTTCGTGCGCGGGGACCTGCTCGACCGGGCGTCGCTCGTGGGGCTGCTCCGGGACCACCGAACGGAGGCCGTCGCCCATCTGGCGGCCGAGGCCTTCATCGACGATTCGGTCCGCGATCCGGCGCTCTTCTACCGGGTCAATACGTGCGGCGGGCTCGGGCTGCTCGAGGCCATGGCCGAGGCAGGAGTCTCGCGCCTGGTCTTCTCGTCGACGGCGAGCGTCTACGGGCACCCCGAAACGGCGCCGATCCCGGAAGACGCGCCGCTGGTGCCGTGCAGCCCGTACGGCGACTCCAAGCTTGCCTTCGAGCGCATGCTGCCGTGGTTCCACGGCGCCCACGGGATCCGGCACGTGAGCCTGCGGTACTTCAACGCATGCGGCGCGTCGACCGGCTGCGGAGAGTCGCGCAAGCGCGAGACGCACCTCATTCCCATCGCCCTGGGCGCCGCGCTCGGTCAGCGCGACGGCCTGGAGCTGTTCGGCACGGACTACGACACCGAGGACGGGACGTGCGTCCGGGACTACATCCACGTCACGGACATCGCCCGCGCGCACGTGCTCGCGCTGGAGGCGATGGATCGGATCGGGGCGCGCGCCTACAACCTCGGCACCGGCCGCGGGCACTCGAATCGAGAGGTCATCCAAACGGTCAAGGACGTCACCGGGCTCGACTTCGCCGTCCGGGTGGGAGCCCGGAGGTCCGGGGATCCGGCCACGCTCGTGGCGGATGCCAGCCGGATCGGCCGGGAACTCGGCTGGACCCCGCGGGTGAGCCGCCTGCGGGAGATGGTCGAGACGGCGTGGGCGTGGCGAGTCGCGCATCCCCGGGGGTACGCCGCATGATCATCTCGCGCACCCCGCTTCGCATCAGCTTCATGGGAGGCGGCAGCGACCTCTCCGCGTACTACCAGCACGAGCCGGGGTTCGTGCTGACGACCGCCATCGACAAGTACATCTACATCACGGTCAACGGAAGGTTCGATCACGGCATCCGCGCGAGCTACTCCTCGACGGAGATCGTCGAGCGCCTGGGCGAGCTGAAGCACGAACTGATCCGGGAGAGCATGCGCCTGACGGGGGTGACCGACAAGATTGAGCTCACCTCGATCTCGGACGTCCCGTCGGCGGGGACGGGGATGGGGTCATCGAGTTCCTACACGGTCGGCCTGCTCAACGCGCTCCACGCCTTCAGCGGTTTCCAGGCCAGCGCCGCCACGCTGGCGCAGGAGGCCTGCGCGATCGAGATCGACATCTGCCGGAAGCCGATCGGCAAGCAGGATCAGTACGTCGCCGCCTACGGAGGCATCCAGTGCGTGCGCTTCAACCCGGACGGCACGGTCTTCGTCGATCCGGTGATCTGCCGGCCCGAGACGAAGCTGGAGCTGGAGCGCCGCCTGCTGCTGCTCTACACGGGGCTCACGCGGTCGGCCAATCCCATTCTCGCCCAGCAGCGCGACAACACGGCGCACAGTGCCGGGACGCGCGCGACGCTGCGGGCCATGACGACGCTGGCGGAAACCATGCGTGCGTCGCTCTGTGCCAACGACATCGACGGGTTCGGAGAGATGCTGCACGAGGGGTGGCACCTCAAGAAGACCCTCGCCCCGGGCATCACGAGCCCGTCCATCGACGAGTGGTACGAGCGCGCCCGCACAAGGGGCGCCGTCGGCGGGAAGCTGCTCGGCGCTGGCGGGGGCGGGTTCCTCCTCGTGTACGCGAAACCGGAGCACCACGCCGCCATCATCGCCGGTCTGCCGGAACTGCTCGCGGTGCCGTTCCGGTTCGAACCACAGGGCAGCAAGATCATCTACGTGGGGAATTGACCTCGGCGCCGACGCGCGGCGAGGGCCCGGCCTCCGGGGCCGGCGGGCGCTGCGACGGAGATCACATGACCACCGATGACGCGCAGACAGACCCGCGACGGCTCGAGATCGGCTGCGGACAGCGTCCCACGCCGGGGTACCTGCACAACGACGTGAACGCGTTCCTGGGGGTCGACATCGTCGGCGATCCGTGGGACATCGACCTTCCCGACGGATCGCTCGACGAAGTGATCGCGCTGGCCGTCATCGAGCACCTCACCTACGCGCAGGTGGACCGCTGCTTCGCCAATGTGTACCGGATGCTCCGGCCGGGAGGCGTCTTTTACCTCGATGTTCCCGACATCCCGGTGTGGTGCCAATACGTCTGCGACCATTTCGCCGGGCGACCCACGCCCTTTGGTCTCGAGCACCTGCTCAGCACGCTCTACGGTTGGCAGCGGTGGCCCGGGGACGAACACAAGTCCGGATGGTTCCTCGAAAACCTGACCGCCGCGCTGGTGCGCGCGGGATTCCGGGAGCATCGCTTCGGGGTCGAGCACTTCACCGCGCACGGCCTCGTGCGCAACCGGATGAGCAAGCCGGCCGACGCCCACATCTACGTCGTCGCGGCCAAGGGGAACGAGGCCTGACGCGAGGACGCGGTCGAACAGGCAGAGAGGATCGGCACACTCATGCACGCGAAGGTCGGCATCGTCACCCGCACGAAGAACCGCACGCTGTTCCTCGATCGCGCCGTCCGAAGCGTCCTGGCGCAGACCTTCCAGGACTGGCACATGGTCGTCGTCAACGATGGAGGCGAGCAGGAGCAGGTCGACGCCCTGCTGGCGCGGTACGCGACCGCGTTCGCCGGGCGGGTCTCGGTGCTCCACAACCCGGCCCCGCCGGGTCCGGAGGCGGCGTCCAATCACGGCGTCCGGCACTGCCAGACGGACTACGTCCTGCTCCACGACGACGACGACAGCCTGCATCCGGCGTTCCTCGCCACGACCGTCGCCTTCCTCGAGAGCCGCGAGGGACGGCGCTACAAGGGCGTCGCGACCCACATCGCGAAGGTCGTCGAGCGTGTCGTGGACAACGCGATCGTCGTCGATCGGATTCAGTCGTACCGCCCGGACATCCGCGCTATCGAGCTGGCCGGCATGGCGAACATGAACCTCGTCGGCGCGCCGATCTGCTTCCTGTACCACCGATCCGTGCACGAGGAGGTGGGGTACTACGACGAGTCGCTCGCCCTGCTCGGGGACTGGGACTTCAACCTCCGGTTCCTGGAGAAGTACGACGTCCACCTGCTACCCGAGGAACTCGCCAACTACCACTTCCGAGACGCGACGGCGTCGTTCGATCACTCGAACAACGTCGTGGTGGGCGCGGACCGCATTGCGCTGTGGCGGGCGCTCATCAAGAACCGCCTGGTCAGGAAGGACCTCGAGTCGGGCCGCTTCGGCCTCGGGTCGCTGCTGAGCCTGCGGGCGAGCAACGAGAGCCCGGCCGTGGTCAGCCAGTCCATCGACTTCATCACCAAGCAGCTGAAGATCAACGCCTGCCAGGACGTCGTCCTGTACGGGACCGGGAACTACGCGAGCCAGCTCTACGGCCGCCTCCGGGAGAATCGCGTCCCGGTCGCCTGCGTCGTCGACAGGGATCGCCAGAAGTGGGAGTCGGGCTACATGTTCCGGGACCAGCCCATCCGGTCGCTGGAGTACGCGCTCGACAGGGGATGCCGGGTGTTCGCGGTGGGCTCGCTGGTGGCGGTCGACGAGATCGCCGCCAGGATCAGGGAGGCGTGCGACGCACGAGGCGTGACGCCGACTATCGTGGCGCCGTAAGGCGCTGTCAGTGAATTAGGTCAGCAGGGCGAGGCGGTGGGCCCGCCATAAGGGCCCGTAAGAATACAAACCTTGCTACTTTTGTCTTCTAACGGGCCCTAACGGCCGCCGCGGATCCGGCCAGGCGCCAGGGCACCAGCACCTCGCGACAGAGGCGTTCGGCGGCGTTGCCGCGATCCCACTCGGCGTAGCGGCCCATGAAACGCCGATGGGCCTCGAGGTCGAG
>Ga0315292_10002008_pt1 | contig 11223 bp, 10 predicted proteins | sample YL17G13_0_MG_FD_204029 | JGI IMG/M metagenome (GOLD analysis project Ga0315292, IMG submission 204029) | Sediment microbial communities from Yellowstone Lake, YNP, Wyoming, USA - YL17G13_0 | ecosystem: Environmental > Aquatic > Freshwater > Lake > Sediment | place: USA: Wyoming | collected... | reverse complement strand
ATGCCGCCGGACACGGTATACAGGCCCCACAGCAGGATCAGGAACGGGACGTAGTCGACGAGCAAAACCTCGAGCGTGCGGAAGACCGCGATCGTGCCGTACTGCACGACAAACGGGGCGAAGAAGATCAGCGCCCACGCGACGGCGACCTTCTTGTAGTGATGGTGCCAGAACCCCGGCGCGAGCAGCGGGAAGAGCGCGATCGAGAGCAGGATGCCCGCGAACGGCAGCCCGGACCAGAGGGGCAGCCTCGGGCCGAGTTGCTCGGCCCGCCGGGCGATGTCCTGCGCCGGCGTGGGCATCAACACCGCGGCGAGGCTCACCGCCACCGCGCACACCAGGACGATGGCCGGCCGACGGCCCAGACGGGGAACCCGGGAGTAAGATGGCATAGAGGACGACCTGGCCACATGCTGACGCTTGCCGTCGATTCGGCGTGTCCCGACGACGCGATCATCAGTCGCGCGGCGGAGCTGCTCCGCGGCGGAATGGTCGTCGCCTACCCGACGGACACGCTCTACGGACTGGCGGCCGATCCGGCCAGCGTGCGCGCGATCGAGCAACTTTATCGCATGAAAGGTCGGCAGGTCGATCAGGCAATTCCGCTGATTGCCGCCGATCTCTCCCAGGTCGAGCGCTGCGCCGGCCCGCTTCCCGGCACGCTCCGCCTGCTCGGCGAGCGATTCTGGCCCGGCCCGCTCACGCTGATCGTCTCCGCCTGGCCCGGGCTGGCGCCCCTCCTTCATGGCGGCACCGGCACGGTCGCGATCCGCGTGCCGGCGCACGAGGTCGCCCGCGCGCTGGCGCAGGCGTTCGGCGCTCCGATCACCTCGACGAGTGCGAATCGGTCGGGCGAGCCGCCTTCCAACTCGCCCGATGCCGTGCGAGATGCGCTCGGCGCGGATCTGGACGTGATGCTCGACGGCGGTCTGTCGCCCGGCGGCCCCCCGTCGACGATTGTCGACGCGCGCGGCGAGCGTCCGCGCCTGGTGCGCGCAGGCGCAGTGCCGTTCGATCGCGTGTTAGAATGCCTGCAGTAGCGGCCCTTCACGCGGTGTGACACCCTGAACTCCCTCGAACGCGCAGCCCTCGTCGGTCTCTCCACCAGCAAGGCTCGCCGCCTGCTGGCGGAGCAGTCGCTGGAGGAACTCGCCGGCCTCGTGGCGGCGGCCGGCGGCGAGGTGGGCCTGCGGACCATCCAGGAACGCTCGAGGCCGGACCCCGCCACCTATGTCGGCCGGGGTAAGCTCGAGGAACTGGCGCTGGCCTGCGACGAGCAGGGCATCGAGTTCGCCGTCTTCGATCACGAGCTGAGCCCAAGCCAGCAGCGGCAGATTGAGAAGCTGCTGCGGATCCGCGTGATCGATCGCACCCAGCTCATCCTGGACATCTTCGCGCGGCGCGCGCGCACGCGCGAAGGGAAGTGGCAGGTCGAGCTTGCCCAGTTGCAGTACCTGCTGCCGCGACTGGTGGGGGCCGGCCTGGAACTCTCGCGCCTGGGCGGCGGCATCGGGACCCGCGGACCCGGCGAGACGAAGCTCGAGACGGACCGCCGACGGATCCGGCAGCGGATCGCCACGATTGCCGCCAGCATCGAAGAGGTGCGCCAGCGCCGCAGCCGCCTGCGGGAGCGGCGCCAGAAGAGCGACGTGCCGACCGTCGCGCTTGTCGGCTATACCAACGCCGGCAAGACGACGCTCTTCAACCTCCTTTCCCGCGAGGCGGCCGTCGTCTCCGATGCGTTGTTCGTGACGCTGGATCCGCTGGTGCGCAAGGTCCGCTTGCCAGACCGGCGGGAACTGCTGGTGTCGGACACGGTCGGGTTCATCGATCGGCTGCCGCATACACTGGTCGCCGCGTTTCGCGCGACGCTCGAAGAGGCGCGCGAGGCCGACCTGCTGCTGCACGTCATCGATGCCTCGGCGGAGGATCGCCCTCGCCGGATGGCGGCCGTGCACACGGTGCTCGAAGAAGTCGGCGCGGCGTCGGTGCCCAGGATCGAGGTCTACAACAAGGCGGACATGGTCGACCCCGAGGAGCGCCGCCGGCTCGAGCAGGCAGGGCCGGACGTGGTGGTCATCTCCGCGTTGCACGCGCAGGGACAGGCGGAGTTGATCGCCCTCGTCACGGCGCGCCTCGGGCTCGACGTCGAGCGCGTGACGCTGCGGGTCAATCCGGAGAGCGACGCCGGGCGCAAGGGGATCGCGTGGATCTATCGGCATGGCCGCGTCGTCCGGCACGCTAACGCCCGTGCGCGCACGGTGATCGACGCCGACCTGTCGCGCCGCGATGCGGCGGCGTTTCGGGCACTGTGGGCCGGCCATCCGGACGTGCGCCTCGGGCGGAGGCACCCGTGAGGGCGGGCCGCCTGCTGCTCGTGGCGGCGCTGGCGGCGCTGACCTGGACCTGCGCGAGCCGCCCGCCGGTGCCCCCGCCGACGACCGGGCCGCGTTACCCCGACTTCACCTACCCCATGCCTCCGGTTCGCGTCGGTGACGACCGTGTGCGCGGCCGGCACGAACGCGCCTGGCAGATGCTTCAGGCCGGCGACGTGCATGGCGCCAGCCGGGAGTTCCAGGCGCTCGTCCAGCGCACGCCAGCGTTCTACCCCTCGGCGGTCGGGCTGGGTTTCGCGCTGGTCGCCGACGGGAAGCCGAAGGAGGGATTGGCGAGGTTCGAGCAGGCGCTCCGGATGGCGCCGTCCTACGCCCCCGCCCTCGCCGGACGAGGCGAGGCCCTGCTGGCGGCAGGGCAGCGTGACGCGGCGCTGGTGAGCTTCGAAGCCGCGCTCGCCGCGGACGGGTCGCTGGTCGAGATGCGCCGACGGATCGACGTGCTGCGATTCGGACGGGTGCGCGACCTGGTGGCGGCCGCGTCCAAAGACGCGGAGGCGGGGCGCCTGGACGAGGCGCGCCGCGGCTACGAGGCCGCGATCGCCGCCTCGCCGGACAGCGCGTTCCTGTACCGGGACCTCGGCGTGATCGAGACGCGGATGAACCTGCTCGGGCCTGCGGTGCAGCACCTCGAGAAGGCGGCAGCGATGGATCCCGCGGATGCCCGCGCGTTGCTCGCCCTGGCCGACGCGCTCGAGAAGCGCGGGGACGTCCCCGGGGCCGTGGCCGCCCTCGAACGCGCCTACGCCCTGGACGCCTCCGACGCCGTGAAGCAGCGGCTCGACCGCGCGCGCGACCGCGTGGACGCGGCGCTCCTGCCCAACCAGTTCAAGGCCATCCCCGGTCTCGCCCAGGTGACGCGTGGCGACGTCGCGGCGCTGGTCGGCGTCCGCTTCCAGAGCATCGTCTCGGCCAGCCGATCCCGCGCGAGCGAGGTGGCCACCGACGTGCGCGGCCACTGGGCGGCAACCTGGATCATGAACGTCACCAGAGCGGGCCTGATGGAGGTGTACCCGAATCACACCTTCCAGCCCGGTGCGGCCGTTCGACGCATCGACCTCGCCCAGGTCGTCAGCCGCGTGCTGGGGGCGTCGGGCGCGGGGACTCCGCGCGAGGCCGGGGGGCGTCCGCCGATGGCCGACGTCTCCCCGGATCATCTGCGGTACGGGGATGTCGCGGCAGCCGTGGCGTCCGGCGTGATGTCGCTCGAGGGAACCTATTTCCGGCCGTCGCGCGTGGTGAGCGGGGCCGAGGCGGTGGACGTGATGCAGAAGCTGGAACGGCTGACTTCGAAGGGACGCCGCGGGGGACGCCGGCCATGAGCGCGCTGACGATGGCGAATCAACTCACCCTGCTGCGCCTCGCGCTGGTGCCGGCGTTCGTGATCCTGGTGCTCTACGGCAGGCTGGGATGGGCGCTGGGCGTGTTCATCGCGGCAGGCATCACCGACGGTCTCGATGGCCTGATCGCCCGCATCAAGAACCAGCGGACGAGCCTCGGCGCGTTCCTGGATCCGATGGCGGACAAACTCCTGCTCGTGAGCGCGTTCGTCGTCCTCACGCTCCCAAGCATCGGGCTCGTGAACCGGATTCCGCTCTGGCTGACGGTGCTGGTCATCAGCCGCGACGTGGTGATTGTCGCGACGGTGGCGATTGTGAGCATCGCACTTGGACCGCGTTCGTTCCGTCCGTCGGTCTACGGCAAGGTGGCGACGGCGACCTACATCGTCTATACGATCGTGGTGATGTTCTTCAACTACCTGGGCCAGCCGTCGGTCTGGGTCGTCGTGGGCCAGTGGGCCAGCCTGATCGTGACGCTGATGTCAGGCCTGCACTACGTCGTGCACGTCCGGCGCCTGATCAACGAGCCGCCAGCTTCGACCTGAAGTACGCGATCGTCTGGCCGAGGCCGTCGGCCAGCGGCACCTTCGGCTCCCAGCCCAGCACGGCCCTGGCCAGCGTGATGTCGGGCCGCCGCACCTTCGGATCGTCTTCGGGCAGCGCCTTGTGCACGACGCGGCTGGACGACCCGGTCATGCGGATAATCGTGCGGGCAATCTCCTCGATGGTCAGTTCGGTCGGGTTGCCGATGTTGATCGGGCCGTGCGCGTCCGAGAGCATCAGGCGCATCACGCCCTCGACCAGGTCGGTGATGTAGCAGAGGCTCCGCGTCTGGTGGCCGTCCCCATAGACGGTGACGTCCTCGCCGCCGAGCGCCTGGGAAATGAAATTCGGCACCGCCCGCCCGTCCTTCACGCGCATCCTCGGACCGTACGTGTTGAAGATGCGGACGATCTTTGTGTCGACCCCGTGATACCGGTGATAGGCGACGGTCATCGCCTCGGCGAACCGCTTGGCCTCGTCGTAGACCCCCCTGGGGCCGATGGGGTTCACGTTGCCCCAGTAGCTCTCGGTCTGGGGGTGCACCAGCGGGTCGCCGTACACCTCCGACGTGGACGCGATCACGAACCGCGCGCCCTTGGCCTTGGCCAGGCCGAGTGCCTTGTGCGTGCCCAGCGCCCCGACCTTCAGCGTCTGGATCGGCAGTTCGAGATAGTCGATCGGGCTGGCCGGGCTCGCCCAGTGCAGCACGATGTCGACGGGGCCGTCCACGTAGATGAAGTTGGTGACGTCGTGCTTGATGAACAGGAAGTCCCGCCCCGCCAGATGCGCGATGTTGGCAAGGTCCCCGGTCAGCAGGTTGTCGACGCCGACCACGCTGTAGCCGCGGTCGAGCAGTGTCTCGGCGAGGTGCGAGCCGATGAAGCCGGCGGCGCCGGTGATGACAACGCGTGGCATGGTTCAGGCGTCCTAGGCCGCGGGCGTGTCCTGCTTGTAGAGGCCGAGCCCCCGCACGAGCGTCAGCCACAGGATCTTGAAGTCGAGGTTGAGCGACCAGTTCTCGATGTAGTAGAGGTCGAACTCGATGCGTTTTTCGAGCGAGGTGTTGCCCCGCCAGCCGTTGACCTGCGCCCACCCGGTAATGCCGGACTTCACCTTGTGGCGCAGCATGTACTGCGGATACCGGTGCCGGAACTGCTCGACGAAGTACGGCCGCTCGGGTCGCGGGCCGACCAGCGACATCTCGCCCATCAGGACGTTCCAGAGCTGCGGCAGTTCGTCGACGTCGAAGCGGCGCAGGTAGCGCCCGACCGGCGTGCACCGCGGATCTTCGTCCCGCGCCCAGATCGGGCCCGTCGACGCCTCGGCCTCGTGGTACATCGACCGGAACTTGTAGACGTTGAACGACGAGCCGTCCAGGCTCATCCGCTCCTGCCGGTAGAGCACGGGCCCGTTCGAGCCCAGCCTGATGAGCAGGGCGACGATCCCGCACGGGATCGACAGCAAGACGATGCCCGTGAACGAGACGGCCAGGTCGACGGCCCGCTTGGCGACCGCGCTCAGGCCCTGCAGCGGGATGTCGTTGATGTTGACGATCGGGATCCCGTCCATGTCTTCGATGCGGGCGCGCAGGGCGATGAACTGGAGCAGGTCGGGCACGATCTTGACGTCGATCAGGTTCTTCGAGGCGGCCTCGATGACCGCCAGCATGCGCTGGTGCTGCTCGAGCGGCAGCGCCACGTAGATCTGATCGACCCGCTCCCGCTGGCAGAGGTCCCCGGTGTCGTCCGTCGTGCCCAGCAGCGGGAGGCCCCGGTAGCCAAGGTGGTCCTGCCCGGCGCGATCGTCGAGGAACCCGATCAGCTGGTACCCCATTTCCCGGTGCTCGAGGATCTTGTCCGCCACCAGGCGCCCGAGCTCCCCGGCGCCCACGATGAGGATGCGCTTCAGCCCGATGCCGGCCCGCCAGCGGCGCTCGAGGGCGCGCCGGACCGCTTCCCGCGACAGAAACGTCAGGGCGACATTCAGCAGCAGGAACAGGCCCCACACCACGCGCGAGACCTCGAACGCGCCGCGGTCCTTCATCGCGGCGGGCACGTAGTAGGCCTGGATGTAGAGCGTCGTCAGCACGCCGAGGACAACCGCGACGACACTCCCGACGAAGACGGCGAAGAAATCGTCGACGCGGGATCGGTTGCGGCGCAGGCTGTAGAGGCCCTGAAAGTAGTACGCGACTGGCACGAGGATGCCGACGAACGGCAGGATGCTCAGCGCCTGTTCGAGGGGCGGCAGCCCTTTGGTGACCGGAATCAGATCGATGCGGAAGCGGACGAGATAGGCGCCGACAAACGCCACCATCGCGAGGAGGGCGTCCGAAATGACGTAGTAAGTGACCAGCGTCCGCTGGTGGCGGGTAACCATAAGTTCAGGACACCGCGGCGGACGCGCGAGGCGCGGCGAACGACGCCTCCTGATTATAGTCGGCGGCGCTGGTCGCGGCTAGAATGAAGCGCACTTGAGCTGAGCATCACCACGTGGGGTCCGGCTTCAGCCGGACCCTGATCGGCGCTGGCTGAAGCCAGCGCCCACGACGTGCTCGTGACTCAACAGAAGTGATCTCCGCGCTAGACAGACGGCCGCGAGGCGGGATCGCCGGCTCTTCGGCCACCCGCGGCCGCCCCCTCACCACCGGGTGCCCGCGGGGCTCGCGAGCGTGTCCTGGACGATCTCGCTGAAGCGGGCCGCGAAGCGCGACCGGGAGAACGCCGCGGCGTGATCGCGGATGCGGGCCGGGTCGAGTCGCAGCCCGCCAGCCCGGTCGAGCGCCGTCGCCAGCGACTCCGCCGACGCCGTGTCGAACAGGACGCCCGTCTCGCCGTCGATCACGGTCTCGAGCGCGCCTCCGCGCCCGAACGCGATGACCGGGCGCCCGCAGGCCTGCGCTTCGACGGGGACGATCCCGAAGTCCTCTTCGCCCGCCAGGATGATGGCCCGCGCGCGCCGGTACTCGTCGCGGATGGCCTCGTCGGAGAGCTGGCCGAGGAAGGTGACCGATGGGCCGGCCCCGCGTTCGAGGCGATCGCGGTCTGGCCCGGTGCCGACGATGCGCAGCGACGCGCCAGTGCGCCGGCACGCGTCAATCGCGAGGTCGACGCGCTTGTAGGGCACCAGCGCGGAGACCACGAGGAAGTGGTCTCCGGCTTCGGAGCCGTCCGGGTGAAAGAACTCGGTGTCGACCGGGGGATGCACGACATCGGCGTGCCGGCCGTAGTAGCGGCGGATGCGATCCGCGACGAACCGCGAGTTGGCGACGAACCGGTGCACCCGCGGGGCCGTCGCCTTGTCCCATCGCGCCAGCCACGCGAGCACGGGCCGCAGCGCCGCTTCGCCGAGGCGGCCGGTCCGCTCCCGCCCGAAGTACGCGCTGAACTGATCCCAGGCATACCGCATCGGCGAGTGGCAGTAGCACAGGTGCCGCGCGCGGCCGGGCACGACCACGGCCTTCGCGGCGCAGTGGCTCGAGCTGATCACGAGATCGTACGCGTCCAGATTGAACTGCTCGATCGCCATCGGGAACAGGGGGAGGTAGTGGCGGTAGAACCGTCGGGCCGCGGGACACTGCTGGACGAACGACGCGGTCACCCGATGGCGCTCGATGGCCGGGGAGGTCGACCCCGGCACGTGCAGCAGGGTGAAGAGCGCGGCGTCCGGATACAGGGCCCCGATGGACTCGAGGACCTTCTCGCCGCCCCGCATCCCGGTCAGCCAGTCATGGACGATGGCGGTGGTCATCGGTTACGAGCCGGTGCCCTGGACCGCCTCGATGTAGACGTCCCGGATGCGCCGCACGGAGGCCTCCCAGGAGAACTCCCGGGCGCGCGCCAGTCCCCTCGCCGACATCGACTGCCGCAGCGCCTCGTCTCCAAGCACCTGCTGCATGCCCTCGGCAATGGACTCCGCGGAGTACGGGTCGACCAGCACGGCGGCGTCGCCCACCACCTCGGGCAGCGACGATGCATTGGAGGTCACCACCGGCGTGCCGCTGGCCATCGCTTCGAGCGGCGGCAGGCCGAAGCCCTCGTAGAGCGACGGGAACACGAAGACGGTCGCGAGCCGGTAGAGCGCCGCCAGCGTGTCGCCCTGCACGAACCCGAGGAACCGGACGTGCTTGTGGAGCTTGTACTTGTCGACGGCCCGCCGCAACCGCGGATACTTCGAGATCTGGTCGCCGATGATGAGCAATTTCAGCCGCTCGTACCCGCTGCGGCGGACAAGATGGAACGCATCGATGAGACGCTCGAGGTTCTTGTGCGGTTTGATGTTGCCCACATACAGCGCGAAGGGCCCGTCGAGCTGGTACCGCTCGCGCACGCGCCGCACGGCGTCCGCGGTGGGCGGCGTCGCGAACCGATCGTCGATGGCGTTGGAGACGACGACGATCCGATCGGCCGGCACGTCGCAGTACCGGAGGATGTCGGCCTTCGACGTCTCGGAGACCGTGAGAATCCGCTCCGCGCGCCGGGCCGCCGTCCACAGGCTGGCGCGGGCGTAGCCGTACGCGAACCGGTTCGGCAGGTACTGCGGGAACATCAGGTGGATGCAGTCGTGAATGGTCACGACGGCGCGGCAGGGCACCAGCGGCGGCAGCACGTAATGCGGTGCGTGGAACAGGTCGACACGCTGCGCCAGCAGGTGCGCCGGCACCATGAACTGCTCCCGGATCGAGTACGGCTTCGAGCGTTCCACGACCGGGCGGAAGTTCGGCCCCAGGCGCAGGATCGCCTCGCGGTCCTGCGGGCGGCACAGCAGCACGTACTCCGTATCCTGGTCCAGACGCGCGAGGTACTTCAGCAGGTTCCTGATGTAGGTCCCGATGCCGAAGTCGTGCAGTTTGCGGGCGTCAATCGCGATGCGCACCGTCGGTGTCCCGTGTCACGCGTTCACGATACCACAGCCTCCGCGCTCTCCCGGCGCCCGCGCGAGTCAGGCATCGCGCTCGGGCGGCAGCGTGCCGCGCACGCGCAAGTAGAGGCGGAGCATCCCGGCGAAGGACGGGTGATGCTTCTCATAGAACGCGAGCTGGCTCCGACGGTACGCGCGCTCCGCGCCTTCGGGCAGGCGCCGACGCGACGCGCCGCGCAGGTGGATCACCTCGGCGTCGGGGGTGAAGCCGATGGCCTTGCCGAGGGCTCGGAGGGCCGCGCAGAAGTCCACGTCCTCCGCATACAGGAAATACCGCTCGTCGAGCAGGCCGGCCGCCACCGCGTCGGCGCGCCGCACCAGCAGGCAGGCCCCGCTGACCCAGTCGGGTTCCTGTCTGCGTCGTGCCCGGCGGTCGACCAGGCGCGAGACCGCGCCGACGCGCCGCGCATGGAGCGTGACGAGCAGCTTCTGCCGCAGTTCGTTGAAGGGGCCCAGCATCGGGCCGAAGGACACTTCCGTGCGGCCCTCGGCGTCGACCAGGCGCGGGCCGATGGCGGCCAGCCCGGGGCGGGCCCGTAGCCTCGCGACCAGCGTGTCAATCGCGCCGGCCGGCACCAGCGTGTCGCTGTTCAGCAGCAGGACGAACTCGCCGGCCGTGGCGCGGATGCCGATGTTGTTCGCGGCGGCGAAGCCGACGTTCTGCGGACTGCTGATCAGCCGAACCTGCGGCCACGACGCGCGGAGCATCCCGACGGTGGCGTCGGATGACGCGTTGTCAACCACGACGATGTCGTGCGAGACGGAAGGCGGATGGTCGCACAGGCTCTCCAGGCAGCGGGACAATTCCGCGGCCGTGTTGAACGACACGATGATGATGCTGAGGTCGGCCATGGTTCAGCGTCTGGCGCCCTCAATCGCCTCGAGCGTGGCGCGCGCCGCCGCCGGCCAGGCATACTGCGCCAGCACCCGCCGCGCGGCCTGGAGCTGCGCGGCACGCCGGCCGGCATCCGTCAGCAGAGTCTCGATCGCCGCCGTGGTGCCGGGGATGTCGCCAGCCGCGACAAACACGGCCGCATCCTGACAGACCTCGCGGGCGACGCGCGTATCGAGCACGACCGCGGGGATGCCGTACGCCAGTGCCTCGAGCGGCGTCAGGCCGAACCCCTCGTACTCCGACAGGAACGCGAACACGGACGCGCGCCGATAGGCCTCGGCCAGTTCCTGGTCTGAGACGTACGGGCGGATTGACACGCGGTCCGTCACGTCCCAGGCCGCCGCGACGCGATCGAGATCCTGCCGGGGAAACGTGCGGTTCTCCCCGATGATCAGCAGGCGGGCGAGGGGATGCCGGCGTGTGAAGCCGGCGAAGGCCTCGATGAGGTCCGGGAGCCGGCGGCGGTTGAAAATCGACCCGACAAACAGCACCAGCGGCTCCCGCGCGCCCACCGACGCGATGTCGGCAGCGGCCACGGGTGGCGCGACACCCAGGGGGATGACGCGAATCCGCGACGGGGGCACGCCCAGGTGCGCCTGGATTTCTTCAGCAGAGAATCGGGAATCCGTCAGCACGGCCGACGCGCGGCGGGCCGCCGCACGCGTCAGGAGACGCCGCCGCAGCCCCTCGCGCCACGAGAACCACGCCGGCCGGGCGTAGAACGAGAGGTCGTGCACCGTCACGACCAGCGGGCACCGGGTGCCCAGCGGTGCCGTGTAGGCCGGCGCGAAGAAGACGTCGGGCCGATCCGCGCGTACGGCCCGCCTCAACGCGACCTGCTCCCAGGCGGTGCCGCCCGCGCCGGGCACGATCCGTTGGGCGATCGAGAGGGTTCCGCACGCGGCGCGGGCCGACGCGGTCAGGGCGGCCGGGCCGTAGAGCAGGAACGCGTGTCGGCCCCCGACGCCGGCGTCCGGGTCCGACCATGCGCGCAGAAGTTCCCCAAGGTAGCGCCCGACACCGGTCGGCCGGCCCATCAACGCCCGCGCGTCGATCCCGATTCTCATCGTGCGCGCTCCAACGCCGGGCAGCGCGGCGCGAGGGCCCCGAGGAGACGGCGAGCGGACGCCTG
>Ga0315292_10002007_pt1 | contig 11224 bp, 11 predicted proteins | sample YL17G13_0_MG_FD_204029 | JGI IMG/M metagenome (GOLD analysis project Ga0315292, IMG submission 204029) | Sediment microbial communities from Yellowstone Lake, YNP, Wyoming, USA - YL17G13_0 | ecosystem: Environmental > Aquatic > Freshwater > Lake > Sediment | place: USA: Wyoming | collected... | reverse complement strand
CATGTTCGCGGCCGTGCAGCGCGCCAGCGTGGCCGCGCTCAGCGGCCCCCAGGACTGCGTGCGCCAGATGTGCCGCGTCTACCAGCGCCGCCGCGACCTGCTCGTGGAGGCCCTGCGGACCATCGGTATGCACGTGGAGCCGCCCAAGGGCACCATCTACCTCTGGGCACCGGTGCCCGACGGCTACACGTCCGCCAGCTTCACCAAACAGGTACTCGACCAGGCGGACGTCGTGGTCACGCCGGGCGCCGCCTATGGCGCCCACGGCGAGGGCTACGTCCGGCTCTCGCTGACGGTGCCCGACGAGCGGCTGCGCGAGGCCGTCCGGCGCATCGAGGAGCGGGTACGGATCTAGGAGCCGTCAGATGAGCGCCGGCGCAGCCTCCGCCGTCGACAGCGGCGCGACCGCGTCGCGGCCGCGCGCCGTGGTCTTCGCGGTCATGTCCGGCGGGCGCGGTGAGCCCGGGGAAGAGGAGCCGCTCAACGAGATCAAGGAGCTGCTGAGCTCCGCCGACATGGACTGGGTCGCCGACGTGCTCCAGCGCAAGGAGCGCCCGCACCCGCACTCGTACCTCGGCAAAGGCAAGCTCGTCGAGCTCACGGAGGCCGTCAGGGAGAGCGGCGCCACGGTGGCGGTCTGCGAGGACGACCTGAGCCCGGGTCAGGTGGCGGCCGTGCTCGACGCCGTGGACGTGGACGTCCTCGACCGCACCGAGCTCATCCTCACCGTGTTCAGCAAGCACGCGCACTCGCTGGAGGGTACGCTGCAGGTGCACCTCGCACAGCTCGAGTACGAGCTTACGCGGATGCGCGGCAAAGGCCTGATCCTCTCGCGTCTCGGCGCCGGCGTGGACATGCGCGGCCCCGGCGAGACCAAACTCGAGGTCGACCGCCGCGTGGTGCGCAAGCGCATCCAGACGCTGCGCCGGCGCATAGACCACATGGCCAGGACACGGCGCACGCAGCGCGCCCGCCGCCTGCGCGCCGCGGTGCCGCTGATCGCCCTGGCCGGCTATACCAACGCCGGCAAGTCGACGCTGCTCAACGTGCTCACCGACGCCGACGTCTCGGTCCGCGACAGGCTCTTCGAGACCCTGGATCCCACGTCGCGCTCGTACCGCTTCCGCGGCCGCGACTACGTGATCACCGACACCGTCGGCTTCATCCGCAAGCTGCCGCACGCGCTGGTCGACGCGTTCGCCTCCACGCTCGAAGAGACGACGCTGGCCGACGTGATCATCGTCGTCGCCGACGCCCATCTCGAGCCCTCTGAGATCGAGGCACGCGAGCAGACGGTGGCCGAGGTGCTCGACATGCTGGGCGCGCAGGCGCCGCGGATCCTCGTGTTCAACAAGACCGACCTCGCCGACCCCGGCAAGCTGGCGCGCCTGCGGGCGCTCTACCCGGAGGCCGAGTTCATCGCCGCGGCACGCGGCGAGGGCCTGGGCCGGCTCCAGGAGCGCCTGGCCGTCTTCTTCGACCGCGCCCTGCGGCCGGTGCGGTTGCTCTTCCCGTACGCCGCCGCCGCGGACATGCACCGCCTGCGCGGCGTCGCCAGCGACGTTCACGAAGAGCACACGGCGGACGGCGTGGTCTTCTCGGCCCGGCTGCCCGCAGCGGAAGCGGGGCGCTACGCGCGCTACAGCCTCGACACGACGGTGGTCGACGGTGAGACCTGAGTCCGCCGATACCGCCCTCGACGGGCCGGACGGCGTCACCGTGCTCGTCAAGCTCCTCGGCGCGTCGGCGCGCCTGCCCGAACGCGCCTACGAGCACGACGCCGCTTACGACCTCATGGCCGCCGAGGAGCTCGTCATCGAGCCGCTCGGCCGCGCCGTAGTGGGCACCGGCGTCGCCCTGGGCCTTCCGCCGGGTCTGGCGGCCCTCACGCTGCCGCGTTCGGGCCTCGCCGCCCGGCACGGCGTCTCCATCGTGAACGCCCCCGGACTCATCGATCCGGGGTATCGTGGCGAGGTTCGCGTGATCCTCCTCAACACCGATCGCGACGAAGCGTTTCGCGTGGCGGTGGGCGATCGTATCGCCCAGCTGCTGTTCCTGCCGCTGAACAAGGTGGACCTGGTGGCCACCGACGAGCTCGACGAGACGGAACGGGGCCCGCAGGGCTTCGGCTCAAGTGGAAGAGGGGAGAGGGCATGACCCAGCACGTCACCCGCGACCCGGCCCCGGACGTCGCCGGTTCGCCGGACAAGCCTACGATTCGAGTAGCAGGACTGCTCGTGCACGAGGGTCGTATCTTGATGGTAGAGCAGGGGCATGGGGAGGAGCGGTACTGGCTTCTTCCGGGTGGCGGCGTCCGTTTTGGCGAGACGCTGGCCGATGCCGTGCGCCGCGAGTTCCACGAAGAGCTCAGCGTGCGCGTGGGCGTCTCCAAGCTCCTGGCGATCGTCGAGTCGATCTCGCCCGATCCCGAGTACGTCAAACACGTCGTGCACCTCGTGTTCGAGGTGTCGGCACCGCACGAGGTCATCCCCGAACCGTCGGACGTCAAAGTCCTCAGGGCAGCATTCCTCGACGAGATGCAGCTGCAGAGCGCCGACGTACGCCCGCCCATCACCGAGTTCCTCAGCGCCTGCGTGCGCGAGGTGCCATCCTCGCCTCAATACCTGGGGCGGCGCTGGTAGAGAGGGAACCTGCGCGCTGGCGACTTCCGGTCCGCGCTCAAAGAGAACGCACGATAATCTCCGTTATGTAAAGTTAGAGCCGTTGCGATCGCGTCAGATCGCAGACACCGCCCGGATACACGGCGACCCTCCTCCCCCCGCCATCCCTCAGGGGCGAGGGCAGTTTGGCAGCACGTGCAAGGAGACTCGTCGAGTACCTCCGCCGGTCGCCGTCAGCATGCCCATCTGCCGGCCGCCAGCCCGTCCACGGTACGCGCGTTCAGGCGCTCCCCCACTCGCCACGGTCACCCGTGCGGAGGCGAACACATGTTGGCAGCGAACACATGTTCGTGCGCTTGCGTGTGAGTGCATCAGGCCGCCTGTGACGGTCCCACGGAGGAGTCCCGCGGTACCTCCTCAAAACGCGTACGGGACTATCGTTGTGTACAAGACATACGCGATTTGACCAGTCGCCGCGGCGGGCCAAACGCCGGACCAACCGGGGCAACGGCGGCGTCAGTCGGCGTCAGTACTTGATCAGGCTGTAGACGTCGTAGCCCTGGAGCTTGCCGCGTCCGCCGAGGGCCTCGAGCTCGATGATGAAGGCGACGCCGACGACCTTGCCGCCGAGTTGCTCGACCAGGTCGATCTTGGCCCGCGCGGTGCCCCCGGTGGCCAGAAGGTCGTCGTGCACGAGCACGTTCTGCCCCGGCTTGATGGCGTCTGCGTGGACCTCGAGCTTGTCGGTGCCGTATTCGAGGTCGTACTCGGCCGAGATGGTGGTGTGGGGCAGCTTGCCGGGCTTGCGCGCGCAGACGAAGCCGGCGCCGAGGCCGTAGGCCACGGCGGCGCCGAGGATGAACCCGCGCGCCTCGGCTCCCATCACCACGTCGATGTGCTTGCCGATGCCGTACTCGACCAGGCGGTCGACGGCCTCGCGCAGAGCCACGGGATCCTGCAGCAGCGGCATGATATCGCGGAAGAGGATGCCTTCTTTGGGAAAATCCGGGATGTCGCGCACGTGCGCGCTAAGGTCGATGCGGCCGTCGGTCATGAGGTTCTCCTTGAGAATACGGTCAGCGCGCGCCGGGGCCGCCGGTGAGGCGTCGCACGCCGCGAGCGAGGAGCAGCTGGCGGAGCTGCGTGGTCGCCTGCACGATGTCGTCGAGCTGCTCAAGGCCTTCGCGACGACGCTCCTGCCGGTTGGACTTGAGCGCCGGCAGCAGCACCTGCTCGATGAGGCCGATCTCGCGGTCGACGGCGCTCTTCACCACGCGCAGGTTCTTGGGCCGCAGGCCCAGCTGCGCAAGCTGCGCCGCGGCCCCCACGATACCGGCGTCGGTCTCGGTGTAGCGGCGCACCCCGCTGACTTGTCGGGCGTGCACGAGCTCGTACTCCTCGAGCTCGGAGACCAGCGTGGCATCGGCGCCGGTCATCTGCTGGATCTCCTCGGCGGTGAATTCGCGCTCCTCCCCTACCGCCAGCAGATCGGTCTTGCGTAGCCCCTGGCGCGCCGATGGCAGCGGGCTCGCCGGGTTGCGTTCGAGTTCCCGGCGGATCACCTTGAGGGGCAGATACTCGTCGCGCTGCAGGCCGAGGACGCGCACCAGGCGGGCGAAGTCGTCCTGCGAGAACAGGCGGTAGCCGGACTTGGTGCGGCGCGGCGTGACCAGGCTCTGCTCCTCGAGGTACCGCAGCTTGCTCACGCTGATGTCGGGGAACTCGCCACGCAGGCGCTCGACGACGGCGCCGATCGTGAGCAGCTTCTCGTCGCCGACGTCGAACAGGAGTTCGGCGGCGTCGTTCACGACGGGACGATGAACGTGAGCTTGTACTTACCGATCTGGATCTCGTCCCCGTCGGCGAGCGCGACCCGGTCGCCGCGGCGGCGATTGACGTAGGTGCCGTTGAGGCTGCCTTCATCGACGATGACCCAGCCTTCGCCCTTACGCTCCACGAGCGCGTGGTTGCGCGACACGGTGACGTCGTCGAGGAAGATGGCGGCGTCGGGATGGCGGCCGATGGCGACGCTCTCGCCGCGCAGCGAGTACGTCTCGCCGGCGCGGCCGCCGCCGCTGCGGATCACGAGGCAGGCCTCGTCGCCGGCGACGGCGGCGAGCGCGTTGGGCTCGCCCTCTTCGTCGCCGGGTACGTAGCTCAGCGTGGTGGCTGACTCGGGCTGGTCGGCGATGAGGCTGGCGCCGCAGCGCACGCAGAAGCTGGCTGCCTCCGAGTTCCGGATGCCGCACTCGGGGCAGAACACCTCAGCGCTCCCCGGGATCCTCGGCGGCCGGCTCGTCGTCTCCCGGCCCCAGGCCGGCGAGGATGCGGGACAGCCGCTGCACGTCGTCGGCGGAGATGACGGCCTCTCCCTCGTTGTGCTTGTGCTGGAGGCGCATCACGAGTTCTGCGCGCAGGATGTCGAGCTTGCCGTGCATGATACGCCGGCGGCGCGAGATATCGCGCTCCTCGGCCTCGAGCTCGGCGACGAGAGCGCGCAGGTCTTCATCTGATCGCGAGACGAGTTCGACGATATCGTCCATGGCGCATCTCCTCCGCGTGCGTGAGGTCTGGGTAGCAGATAGTACCCGACGCGCCTCCAACGTTCAAGCTCAGGTTGAGGTGCCTCGTTCGCGACTATGTGGTCCGTTGGCGACGCCACGCGGCGTCTTGACGCGCACGACGCCGCGGGCGGCGAGCCTCTGCAGGGCTTTGAGAACGTCGTGTTCGTCGGCGTCGCCGCCCACCAGCAGGCCTTCGACGATGTCGGCGACGGGCCGCGCCTTTCGGCCGCGGTAGTCGAGGACGCGCGCCTCGAGCTCATCTTCCGCCTCCCCGCCGATCAGTTTCACGCGCGCCGACGCCGGCAGCTCTAGGCGCATCCGGCGCAGCTCGTCGAGGCGGCGCATACCCTCCATAAGCAGCGACGCGGTGGGCAGGTCGCAGCTCTCGTCGTCGAGCTCGGCGGCGGGGTCGAAGTCGAAGGCGCCGTCCTTGAGGGCGAGCAGGGCATAGAACGCCTTCTCGGCGACGAGCTCGCCGCACACGGCGCCGACGAGGCGACCGTCGCGGAAGGCGAGCTCGCCGGCCACCGTGCCATCTTCGGCGAACAGCCTAAGACGGCCGGTCTTGCCGCCCAGCGAGGTCATCTCGATGAGATCGGCCAGCGGCAGCTCGGCGAGAGTGCCCTTCAGGCCCATGTGCGCGTCGGTGCGTCGGTCATCGGGTGTGCGTCACCATCCTGCAGCTAGCTTCGCAGCCATGAGCCTGGTTCCTGCAGCAGGGCTCATGGTTTGCCGCCCGGGCGACGATACAGGGGGCGCGGGCGCAGTCTGGTACGGCCAGCGCCTGGTATATATACTGCGCTGACCGCGGGCGTGCAGGGCCGCCGGCGGACTCGATCTGGAGGAGCGCGCGTGGCGCGACGCAAGGGACTCGTCATCAACGACCGGCAGCTCGATCGCTGCGACGACCTCCTGCTGAAGCTCAAGGAGGTCTCGGGCTCGAGCTTCCTGGCCCTCATCAGCACGTCCGGCCAGCCCATCACCACGGCCTCCGACTCGTACCACCCCGAGACGCTGTCCCTGGCCTCGCTGGCGGCGAGTTCTTTCGCGGCTACCCAGCAGCTCGCCAGCATCCTCGACGAGAACGAGTTCACCCTGCTGTTCCATGAGGGCAAGGCTCTGAACCTGCACGTCTCGCAGGTCACCGACCAGGTCCTGCTCATCGTCACCTTCGGGCGTGAGACCCAGGTGGGTAAGGTCCGTCTGTACACGCAGCGCGCCATCGAGGTCCTGCGCCAGATCTTCGAAGGCCCCGAGGACGAGAGTATGCCGGCTATGGACGCCGATTTTGAGAGCGCCGCCGGCGACGCCATGGACGACCTCTTCAAGGACGTGTGACGCCCCCCATGCCGCTGATCAACTTCGCCGCTCGCGAGATCAACTACAAGATCGTCTACTACGGCTGCGGCCTGTGCGGCAAGACGACGAACCTGCAGTACATCCACCGCAAGATCAACCCCGACGCGCGCGGCAAGCTGGTGAGCATCGCGACGGAAGAGGAGCGCACGCTCTACTTCGACTTCCTGCCGCTCACGCTAGGCACGGTCAAGGGCATGCAGACACGTTTTCACCTCTACACGGTGCCGGGCCAGAGCTACTACAACGCCAGTCGCAAGCTGGTGCTGCAGGGCGTCGACGGCGTGATCTTCGTCGCCGATTCGCAGATCACGCGCCTCGACGAGAACGTCGAGAGCTACCTCAACCTCTGGGACAACCTGCTCGGCCAGGACGACGACCTCAGCCAGCTGGGGTTCGTCATCCAGATGAACAAGCGCGACCTCAGCGACATCTTCTCGGTCGAGGACATGAACGAACTCCTCAACCACACCGCGTCGCCGGTCACTGAGTCCAGCGCGATCACCGGCGAGGGCGTCTTTGAGACGCTCAAGGTGGTCTGCAAGCAGGTCATCGCGAAGACCGGCTGAGGCGCCGGGCCCGAGCGGCCGCAGGCGCAGCCGGCCTCGTCTCCAACCGGAGCTCCGCCTCTCCCCCGCCTCAGGTCCCGACGCGCTTCACCCAGTCGAGCGGCTCGTAGCGCGACACGAACGCGTCGCGGAAGAGCACCGCTCCCTTCGCGTCGCGCACCGTGCGCTCGACCTTCACGCTGTGCCCGTCGATGCCGCGTTCCCAGCGCACCACGCCGGGGCCGAGGTCGGCGTCGTAGATCACGCGTGGGTCCGACTTGGCGTGGGCCGGTCTACGACTATCGTAAAAGGAGCCGGTCTTGAAGGTCACTTCACGCCCCGTCTTCCCCACGACGGCGACCGTGAGGTGATCCTCCTGGACCCAGCTGCGGATCATCAGCGCCTTGCCGGTGTCGTTCTTGAACTTGAAGTCGACGGCGCCCCAAGACACGGTCGCGTCGCGGCCGATCGGGTAGTGCGAGATGTAGAGCGAGTGAGCCTCACGCTCGACGATCGGCAGGCCCGCCAGGAGCACGGCGTTGAACAACGTCGTCGCGTACTGGCAGATGCCGCCGCCGACCCCCTGGCGAAGCACGCCGTCGGCGGCGATCACGGGCGCGTAGTCGAAGCCGCGGTTGCTGGTGCGCGGGCCCATGGCGGCGTTCAGCGAGAACGTCTGCCCAGGCTCGACGACGCTGCCGTCGACCAGTTTCGCCGCCAGGGCGATGTTGCCGGCGCGCGCGGTATTGCGCGGGTCGAAGTACGTGACGAACTGCGCGCCGAGCGAAGCGAGGCCCATGGTCTCGACGTCGTCGCTGGTCAGATCGGGCATGGCCGGTTTGAGAGCCACGAAGACGGTGCGCAAGCCGCCGCCGAGGGCGGCGTCGTCGAGGTCCTCGAGCAGGACCTTCATGTCGAGGATCTCACCCGCCTTGCTCGGCGTGACCGTGATGCCGCCCTCGGGATACACCTCGATGCGCGCGTCCACGGGCGGGGTCTCCGCCCAGGAGAAGAGCTTGTGGAGACGGGCGGCGGCGCGCGCGTTGCGGAAGGTCAGCGGGTAGATATCGGCGTCGGCGCCGGTGTTGACGCTGAGCATGCCGGCCATCTGCCTGGGGCTGAGCACGACGGCCCGATCGCGGTAGCGGAGCGTGACCGGGCGCGACAGATACAGGGCGGCCGCGCCCGCGCGCGCCTCGGCGTCGGCGGTGCTCACTCTTGGCGGCACGGCCTTCATCGGCACCGGCCCCGCGTAGGCCTTGCCGCGCACGACGCTGGCTGCGATGGCGCGCTCGAGGGCGACGGTGTCTGCCGTCGTGCCGTCCCTGGACGGCACGACCATGACGCCGTCGCCGTCCGCGGAGATGTCCAGGCGGGCGTCGCGCGCCGGCCGGTCGACGGTCGCGCGCACGGCCTCGAGGCCCTTCTGGTAAGCGGCGGAGTTCACGCGCACCGTGGGCGCGACGTCTCCCCCACCGCCGGGCAGCCACACTTCGAGGCCCAGAGGCAGCCGCTGCCGGCCGCGCGCCAGGGCAGCCTGGGCGGTCGCCGTCACGTCCACGCTCATGCCGAGTTGCGCGAGGGTGAGCGTGAGCGGCTCGCCGGCGCCCGTCTGGAGCTGCAGCGCCGACACGCGCGGGACGAAGTCGCGCGCCAGCGTCTCGCGGGCGGAAGCTACGGAGAGGCCCTGCAGCTCGAGGCCCGCGACCGTGACCCCGTCGCCGATACGGTCGCGGACCACGAACTGCAGCGTCACGAATGCCGCCGCCAACACGAGAAGGATCAGGGCGGCCGTCGCCGTCCAGGCGTGGCGCCGGTACCACGCGCCGCAGCGGCGCGACAGGCCGGTCCGCCGCTCGAGCGGAGCAGCGGGGTCCGCCAGAAGAGCGTCAGGCGCCCGTGTCATGCGTTCGTCCATGCCCACCCATTGTACGGCACGGGTTCGCGACAGGCGTCCGGCATCCTGCAGCCGTCGCGCCCGCCCCGCTCGGCCCCTACGCGCTGTTGTCGCGAATGACGCCGCGCACGACGTCGAGGAAGCTCTCGGCGAGGCGCTCGGAGTCGGCGTGGTCGGCGCCCTCCGCGTACACGTGGAAGACCGGCTCGTCGGCGTCGGGCAGCAGCTGCACCCACCCCCCGTCGCGATGCAGCTGGATGCCGTCCACGAGGCTTATCTCGCCGTCGTCGCCGAGGTCGCGCTGCAGGTTCTCGGTCGCCGTGCGCATGACGGTGCCCTTGAGCGACCAGGGGCAGGCGACCGTCTTGTGCACGAGGGTGCTGGCGGGGATCTGCGCGATCTGCTCGCTGAGCGGGCCCGCCTGAGGGGCCAGCAGCTCGAGCAGCTTGCCCAGGCTCATGACGGCGTCGAACGCCGGCAGGAACTCGGGAAAGATGTACCCACCCCCGAGCGAGCCGGCGAACACGACGCCGTCCTCGGTCGCCGCCTGCGCGAGGGCCGGCAGCGAGACCTTGGCGCGGCGGACCTCGACGCCGAACTCGCCGGCGAGCTGCTCGGCGAGGCGCGTGACGGTGAGCGGCAGCACGATCTTCTCGCCCTTGCCCGCGTGCTGGGCCACGAGCTTGACGTACAGCAGCAGCGCCTTCTCGAGCGGCACCTCTCGGCCACGCTCGTCGACGATGTACATGCGCTCCGCCCCGGGACCGATGATGATGCCCATGTCGGCCTCCATGGTGCGCACCAGGCGCTGCACTTCCTGGATATTGGCGCCGAGCTCCTCGGCGGCGAGGCTGGCGTGGCGCTGATCGTTGAAGGCGCGCATCGAGAGTACCTCGGCGCCGAGGTCGCCGAGGATGCTGGGCAGCGTGAGGGACGCCGGCGAGTACGAGTAGTCGATCACGAGCCGATACGCCCTGCTGCGGATGCGCTCCGCGTCCCAGGCGTTCAGGAGGCCGCGGACGTAGGTCTCCATGGCCCTGTCGGGGAACTCGAGCTCGCCGAACTCGCTGTAGAAGGCGCGGCGGAAATCCTGACGGCCGTAGTACTTCTCGATGTCCTTCTGGCGCTTCTCGCTGAGATTGACGCCGGGCGGTTCGAAAACCTGGATCTGGATCATCTCCGGGTCCCAGCTGGAGATGCGCACGTGCAGGCCGCCCTGGGAGCTGCCGTTCTTGACCTCGAAGCGGTTGATGGCGCTGCTCGCCACGCGCAGGTCGCGGACCACGACGCCGGTCGAGCTGAGGCCGCAGATGAGGGCGCGCTTGATGACCCGCGACGCTGGGTGGGCGTCGCGGCTCGTGGTGACGCGCGCCCCCTTCTTGAGCACCGTGCCGTAGGCCATGGCGACGCGCAGCGCCAGCTCGGCCGTGATGTCCACGTTGATGAGGCCGACGATGCCGTCCTTGCCGAAGAGCTGGGAGGTGCCACGTGACTCCCAGATGATGCTGGACTGGATCTGCGCGCCCGACTCGACCGACTTGAACGGGTAGATCTTGACGTCGGGGGCGATGTACGCCTGCTCGCCGATGACGCACTCGTCGCCGACCGCCACGCCCTCGCTGAACGTGGCGCCCGCCTTGACGTCGCAGTTCTTGCCGAGGATCGCCCCCAGCACCTTGGCCGACGCGCCTATGTACGTGTTCTGGCCGATGACGCTGTGGCGCGTCTCGGCGTGGTCCTTGACGACCACATTGCTGCCCAGCACGGTGTACTTGCCGATGTTGGCGGTGGGGGCGATCTTGGCGTAGTTGCCGATGAAGGCCGGCCCGCTGATGTTCTCGATGGAGTCGAGGTTGATGCTCTCGCCGACGAAGATGCGGTGCTGCAGCTCGATGCCGGGGATGCCGGCCGCGACCTTGCCGTCCAGGAGGTCGCAGTTGGCCGTGAGGTACTGGGGCAGGCTACCGATGTCCTGCCAGTAGCCCTCGGCGACGTAGCCGTAGAGCGGCGCGCCCATCTCGAAGAGCTTGGGGAACAAGTCTTGGCTGAAGTCGAAGGGCTCGTTCGCGGGGATGTGATCGAACACTTCCGGCTCGAGCACGTAGATGCCTGTGTTGACGGTGTCGCTGAACACCTGGCCCCAGGTGGGCTTCTCGAGGAAGCGTTCGATGCGGCCTTCCTCGTCGACCACCACGACGCCGAACTCGAGCGGGTTCTCGACGCGCTTGAGGGCGATGG
>Ga0315292_10002002_pt1 | contig 11238 bp, 11 predicted proteins | sample YL17G13_0_MG_FD_204029 | JGI IMG/M metagenome (GOLD analysis project Ga0315292, IMG submission 204029) | Sediment microbial communities from Yellowstone Lake, YNP, Wyoming, USA - YL17G13_0 | ecosystem: Environmental > Aquatic > Freshwater > Lake > Sediment | place: USA: Wyoming | collected... | reverse complement strand
TGACATCCTGAATGTTGTATTCAAAAGATTGGAAAAAAGAACCTGATCCGGTTTTCATTAGCTCCAACCTCGTTGACGAACTCCCGCTTCTTTTAGTAAGCTAAGTGTAAAGGACGCAAGAGGAATAAACGATGCGGTTACCTATTGAGCAGGAAGAAAAGATAATAGGCATATTAAGAGAGCTTCCATATGAGAAGGTTGATGCAGTAATAGACTTTGCCGAATACCTGAAGAAAAGAAAGAAACCTATACCAAGACAGAAAAAGGCAAAACACACCGTTCATGTACCGGTATTTCATCTTGGCAAGGTAGAAAAGAATGCCTTTGACAGAGAAGTTCTTTACGGAGAATATCTTGACCGCAAGTTTGATTGATACAAACATCCTTGTTTATGCCAATAATGAGAACTCCCCATTTCACAGCAAATGCAAGGAGCTTGTTGAAAAGGCGGTAAACGGCGCAATACCTGCTGCCGTATCTATTCAGAATCTAATTGAACTTTATGCTGTAATAACTGACAAAAAAAGAGTTGAACACCCATTGCCTCCAATAAAGGCAAAAGAATTGCTTGAGTTTTACAAGAACAATGAAAATATTCATGTTATTGTTTCCACATCTGAAACCCTTACGACTATTACAGAACTTATTGCCAAACATAAACCAAAAGCCCAATCTATTTTTGATTATTTGCTTGTTGCCACTATGATGGACAACAATATTCATGATATTTATACTGTTAATACTGATCATTTCATCCCTTTCAGTTCCATAAAAGCAATTAACCCTATTTCAGATTTATAAAGGAAATCACTCTTATCCTCGAAATCCTGAATGTTGTATTCAAAAGATTGGAAAAAAGAACCTGATCCGGTTTTCATTAGCTCCAACCTCGTTGACGAACTCCCGCTTCTTTTAGTAAGCTAATCTAAGGAGGTACGCACATGACGGTAACTGCTGAAGTTAAGGAATCTCTTGAAAGGGAATATAATATTAGTTTTTAATGTCACAAGTTTTTACAGAAGGCAGATAAAGAAGCTCGAAAAGAAACACCTGATGGATACGAGCACTTTTCTTGAAAGATTCGAAACAGGTAAAATAGGCGACGACAAGGATTTTTTCGACTGGTATTCCTTTCATAAACTCCTTACAAGCTGGACAAAAACCCAAAACGCCCTTCGTTCTTTTTTAATCAGTCGATAAAATAGTTATACTCTAATCACCCGCTGGTCCGTCACGATCATATCCACTTTTACATCATGTTTTTCTGCAGGAATCGCGTCAACAAGCTGCTCTTCATAAGCAAGGGCAATGACAGGCGTATTCTTTTTTTTGCCGGACAGCAGTTTGTCATAATATCCTCCGCCGTAGCCTATCCTGTTGCCCGCATAATCATATCCTGCTCCGGGGATGACGACAAGGTCGATATCTTCGAGAATCATTATTCCTTCTTTTGACGGACGGGGTTCCGGGATCCCCATATACCCTTTTATCAATTCACTGATGCTTTTTATTTCATATAATTGTAACCGGTGATTTTCTTTATCGACTTTTGGGAGGATAGCCCTTTTGCCCATGCTCAACGATTCTCTTATGATGCCCGATGTTTCGACTTCCGATCTGAATGAAGCATAAAATAAAACCGATTGTGCGGACAGGAACTCTGGCAATGCAAGAAGTCTCTGTTTTATGGAAGAGTCTTTTATACCTTTTAATTCAAGCGGAATACGGTCCCTTCTTCCGAGCACTTCCTTACGAATGGCATTTTTCATTATATTTTTCCTGATATCAATACCACTGCATAGATGAGATAAAGCACACCTCCGAAAAGCATTGAAAAGGGTGAGATTTTTTTTCTAATAACAATTTCCATCAGGATAACAATCGCAGACGCCAATGCGATCACTGCCGAGAAAAGAGCCATGCCTGTGAGTTTCCATTCCGTAAACAACAGCCCTACTGAAACCGGAAAGGTAGACTGGAATACCATAGCGCCGGTAATATTCCCTACGGCAAGTGTGTCCCTGCCTTTCCAGGTCCAGGAAACACTGTTGAATTTTTCAGGCAATTCAGTTGCGACCGGGGCCAGTAAAAGAGCAAAAAGAAGGGGGTTCATGCCGAACCGGACTGATACATGCTCAAGACTCGCAACAAAGGTATGGGCGCCTGCTATCATGATGATGAGAGAACCGATAACCTGCACTGCAATCAAAAAAAGCGGAGGGTTTTCAGATGCGATCAACCCCGCTTTTCTGCATATCTTCAGCAGATACATCTCTCCGGAATGCTCCAGATCCGCGCTTTCCCCCTTAAATGTCCTGTACGCGTAGAATATATAACCAAAGACAAGCAGTATTGCCAGCAATGTTGCAAATGATCTGCCGGCAAAAGCCGGCATCAACACTGCTGCACCATACATAGGTATAAAAAAAACAAGGTCTCTCGTAGTGGAATGGGTCTCCACATTTATCTCAAATTTGCGCTTTTTTTTCAAAAACGATATAACTACCGTGAGGCCTACAAGAAAAAATGCCAGGGTTGAAAGCATGAATGGCGCGCCGAGTATGGCGCCGACGCCTATATCCTTTGCGGATTCTCCGCTGTAGAAAAAAATTGCAACAACCGGGAGGATTGTCTCGGGCATTGCAGTTCCTACTGCCGCAAGGAGACTTCCGACAACCGCCTGGGAGAGCGAAAATCTCCTGCCCAATGTCTCAATGCCGTTTGTGAAGCTTTCGGCTGCAAAAAGTATGAGGATCAGACCGGCGAGGAGGAATAAGATTTCAACAAACATTAGTGTATTATAAAAACAGGACAGGGGGAGGATTTCAAAACGGCGTCAGTCACGCTTCCGATAAACATACCCCTGATTAATCCCAACCCTCGCGCTCCAATGACTATCAGGTCGATATCTCTTTCCTTTGAGAGAGAGACTATTGTTTTGTCCGGATCTCCTTTTTCGACCAAACAGGTAGCATTAATATTATTATCATTATTTAATTTCAATAGGTTATTCATATTATGTTCATGCAAAGCTTTAATAATACTATCATAACTATCTTTGTTTTCTATATTTTTATTGATAATAATATCAGGAATAACATGCAAGATATCCAATTCCGATGAAAAAATATCCTGCAATTCTTTGGCTGCTTTTAAAGCCTTTGCGGATGCCTCTGAAAAATCAAAGGGACAGAGTATCCTCCTGATTTTGATAGAGCCTGTTGCTCCTGACTCTGCTTTCCCGCCTCTTACAACAAGCATTGGCATCTGCAATCCCTTGATAAGTTTTTCGGAACTGCTTCTTCTTAAAGTATGGGAGACAAACCCGAGAACAAGCAGGTCTGCGTGTATTTTTTTTGCGGCAGCCTCAAAAGATTCCTGAAGTCTCCCCGTCATCACTTCCGTTTCGGTCTGAATGTCATCTTTTTTGAGCCGCTCTATTAATCCGGTAAACCTTTGAACGGCCGTATTTTTCTCTTCCTCGATATAGGGAGCTATATACGCAGGCGGCGTAATCAGATAATCTATCACGTAAAGAAGGTTGAGTGAAGCCTTAAACTCTTTTGCAAAAAAAGCCGCATAGGAGAGCGCCTTCTCCGTATCTTTTCCAAAATCAATGCCGGCTAAAATCTTTTTTATGTTCAATCGGCCCTCATTCTTTTCTCGATCTTCTCTTTTAATTCCCTAACCTCTTTGACAGTATCCGGTGAATAGTGATATGGCGAAGCGCCTTTTATATCCGCCTCCATTACGGCATGGCTGAAGGCCAAAGAGCCTACGACCTCCAAATCTCCGATATTGTCTTCAATGAATTTGAGGTCCCCTGCATTCCGCACCTTATTTGCAACGACAAAAACCTTGTGAATACCGAGTGCTTTTGCCATTTCGGATATTGTTCCGGCTGTCTGCATGCTTCTCTGCCCCGGCTCTACAACAACAATAAATGCGTCGACAGACTCGGAAGTGCCCCTTGTTAGATGTTCAATGCCTGCCTCCATATCGACTATAACGACTTCGCTGCGCTCAACAAGAAGATGTTTAAGCAAACTTTTCAGGAGAACATTCTCAGGACAGTAGCAACCCGAAGCCGCAGCTTTTATTTTACCCATGGTGAGAAGTGTGATACCGTTAAGTCTGTAGCCTATACCTTCAGGAAGGTCATCCACCCTGGGGTTCAATTTATACATACCGCCCATGCCCCCGGGCCTGACCCCTGTGCGCTCCTCAATGAGGTCTGCCATATCGGAAACCGGCCTTATCTTCCCGGCTTCTTCCAGAGGGACCCCCAGAGCTGATGCAAGGTTTGCGTCCGGGTCAGCATCAACGGCTATGACCCTTTTCCCTTCCTCTGCAAACAGATGGGCCAGTATTGCAGACAGTGTTGTTTTGCCGACCCCGCCTTTACCCGTGATTGCAATCTTCAAAAATACCTCTTTTTTAATAAATAAATTTATCGAAGCTTTGCTTCGGAGTTTCCAGTTATTTCCTCCCCCTTGAGGGGGGAGGGTTAGGGAGAGGGTGATTTATGGAAGATGAATTCAACACCCTCCCCTTAATCCCCTCCCCTCAAGGGAGGGGAAATTTAAGATACCTCGTCCCGAAAGATTTCGGGATTATCATGTCTCCCTTTCATTTTTGCAACTGATGATTTTACAATACCTTCTTTGTGGAAGGCACTCCCTTTACCCTCGGATCAATAGTCACCGCCTGCCTTAAGGCCCTTCCAAGCGCCTTGAATATCGCTTCAATAATGTGATGCGTGTTCCGTCCGTAATGTGATTGAACATGCAGGGTTATGCTGCTATTGCTTACAAACGCCTGAAGGAAATCTTCGATCAGGTCCGGATCGAAATCCTTTATTTTGCTCCTCTTCGGAAATTCGACTTTATATATAAGATAAGGCCTTCCGCTGATATCAAGACACACTTCGGCAAGGGCCTCATCCATAGGAACGCTCGCCTGTCCGTATCTTGTTATACCTTTCATATCACCAAGCGCCTGCCTGACAGCCTTTCCAAGCGTTATGCCTACATCTTCGACCGTGTGGTGGTCGTCGATATCTATATCACCTTTTGCTTTTACCTTTAAATCAAAAAGCCCGTGCTTGCTCATTAGGGAAAGCATGTGGTCCAGGAAAGGGATTGCCGTATTTATACTATACTTCCCCTCCCCGTCAAGATTAAGCTCTATATTTATATCCGTTTCCTTAGTCTTCCTGTCAACCCTGGCAGTTCTCATAACTAACCCTCTATGCTTGTATTTTTTAATGCCCTGATAAAGATCCTGTTTTCCTCCTGAGTTCCGACTGTGACCCGCAGACATCCGTCTACCGCACCTTTCATGTTCCGCACAAGCACGCCCTTTTTCAGAAGCGACTGGTAAACTCCATCAGCGTCTTGCACCTTAAAGAGAATAAAATTGGCTTCAGAAGGGTATACGACAATATCTTTAATGTTTGACAGCTCTTTGAAAAGCTTCTTCCGCTCTGAGATGATAGACTTCACATACTGTCTCATCAGACCCTTATCCTCCAATGCCTTTAATGCAACAGTTTGCGAAAGCGCATTTAGATTGAACGGAAGCCGCACCTTATTAACTTCGTTTATTATTTCTTCACTCCCTATAAGGAACCCCACCCTCAAAGCGGCAAGCCCGATCTTACTGAGAGTCCTCATGATGACAAGGTTCTCATAATCCCCGAGCATCGGAATAAAACCTCTTGCGCTTGCAAAAGGCTGATATGCCTCATCAACGACAACAATGGATTTCGATGCTGATTCCATGATCTTCAGAATCCTGTCCGTGGAAAAACAGTTGGCGGTGGGATTATTCGGCGAACTCAAAAAAATAAGCCCTGGTTTTTCCTTACGTATGGCGGAAAGTATCGGTTTAACGGCAAGATCAAATTCGCCGTCGAGGGAGACCTCGACCCTCTTTTCATTTAGGGCCTGTGAGATTATCCCGTACATGGAAAAAGTCGGCGTCGGGTACAGAACAGGCCCGCCAAAGGTTGTGATGAGATAATAAATCAGTTCATCCGACCCGTTACCCTGGAGTATGTTTTCAGGTCTTACGCCAGACTCTTTCGCTATGAGTTTTTTGAGTGCCATTGCCTCAGGGTCGGGGTATCTGTTCGTTTTAACACCCTTTAGAATTTTGAACGCCTCCGGGAACCCGTAAGGGCTTTCGTTGGCGTCAAGCTTGACCCTGCAGGGTATCTCCTTTGCCTGATATGCCTTTAAGGAAGCGATGTTTTTACCGACCATCTTCTTAATATCCATAGCAAAAGAATTATACCATAACTATCCGTTCTTTGACCCTTAACCCGCCAAATTTGACATTTTACTTGACAAAGAAAACCGTATTTCTTCAAAATTGATAATAAGTTATCCGTGACTAATCTGTGACTTTCAAATAATTAAAATATAATAAATGAAAATCTTCCTGCCGTCTCATCAGGACGGTCAGGAAGAGGATTAGATCGGATAAGAAGGGGGAACCTAAGGACGCTGCAATCAGGCGGCCTTACGATATTGCGATGAGTCACGGCGGGGAACTGTTTGGCATTACCTACCAAAAAGGCGAGTTAATTTTTCATCAGGGCGACTTCGGCGATACCATGTTCATCATTCAATCCGGCGCTGTTGAAATCAGCCGGTCACAGAACTCGCACAAGAATGTCCTTGCCCTGCTGGAAAAAGGTGATTTCTTCGGCGAGATGGCACTCATCGACAAGCATCCCCGGACGGCCACGGCTATTTCCATAAGCAACAGCCGTCTTCTTCCTATGACCCGCCTCACACTGATGGAGCGTATTCGCCATGACCCCGGCGTAGTCATCCATCTCCTCAAAACCCTTTGCGAGAGGATAAACAACACGAACCGCATGTTACATGAAATTGTTGAGGCCGATGAATCTCTCCGTCTGGTTCTTGAGAACGGCCGCACAGGTCCAGGCGAAGCAGTTGAACAGGGTCCCATATTTTCTACCGGAAGACCTGATGAAGAAACCGACAGGGAATCACACGATACCGTCGGTAAAGAAGCCGCGTCGTCATTCAATCCTTCCATGGATTTTGCAATTCAGGAGCACGAATGCATCTCATTCAATGACGACGAGTTTATTTTTCATCAGGGTGATCCGGGCAACTCCCTGTTTATCATTCTTGAAGGAGGAGTGGAAATAAGTTGCGGGTCAAACAACGAAAGGCATGTGCTTGCAAATCTGCTCCCGGGAGAATTTTTCGGCGAGATGGCGATTATAACCGACCATCCCCGCACGGCGGATGCAATTGCAGTTAATCAGACCGTTCTCCTGCCTGTTCAAAAAAATGAATTCCTCGACAGAATCAGGACCGAACCTGAAATGGCCTTATATATATTACAGGGACTGATCATACGCCTTCGGACGATGTTGTCGGCGCTGACTAATCCCGGCAAATCCCTTTCTTCAATACTCCGTAATTTCCTGCCGCCTCTGAAAAAGAAAACCCGTATTAAAACCGCCATAGTTTCGCTTTCCACCTGCGGAGGCTGCTCTGCCGTCCTGCTTGAAAATCAGGAAGAGCTTGCAAAACTTCTTGAGGGTATAGACATATCATACTGTCCGATGTTGATTGATGCTGAGGAAATCGGCGATGTTGATATTGCGCTTGTTGATGGATTGGTGAGGGTAAAGGAAGATGAAGAAAAGCTTGCAGAAGCCCGGCATAAAAGCCGCTATCTTATTTCCTGGGGGACCTGCGCCTCCTTTGGCGGCATACCGGCACAGGCAAATCAATTCGAGTTAGAGGACCTGCTTGAAGAATCCTATGGCCGCACACAGGATACTTTTGCCTATTATCTTTCCGGCTCCGACGGTGTAGGCCGGAAAACATATCAGGAGCAGGAACACGAATTAAAGCTTCTGAGAAGGGCCGGAAAGCTGGATGATTTTGTAAAGGTAGATTACTATTTGCCGGGGTGCCCCCCGAGTGTGGGCCTTCTCAATCAACTTATCGGCGAACTTAAAGGAGAAGGCCGGACTGTAAAACCGAAACCCATTGTATGCGCAGAGTGCACCCGCAAGCAACAGAAAATTCCCGTCGATTATTTTTGGGTATCACCCAGACATGACTGGGAACTGGACCAATGCTTTACTTCCAGAGGTTCAGTCTGCCTCGGTTTTATGACTAAAGGCGGCTGCGGCGCCGTCTGCCCGCGAGGCGGGCTTCCATGCTGGGGCTGCCGGGGGCCTTCGGAGTCCGCCTTCAAAAAAATGGATGAAGGAAACAGCTTTGATGACTTTATGCAGAGTTCATTAATAAGCCGCCACAAAGGGCTTGAAGACCAGATCAAATGCGTCATGAGGATTTTTCGTAAACATGCCAACAGTTCACTGAAATTCAACCGTTACATTACAAATACCCTTTTGAGGATCAGATGAGCAAAAAGATACTTTTTCAAAAGGCCACCCGTATTGAAGGAAACGCAAATATACAGATTGAAATAGAAGAAGGCCATATTAAGACTGCGCGTTTCCTTGTCCATGAGTTCAGGGGGTTTGAGGGCTTTATACGCGGCCGCCGCGTTGAATATGTGCCGCAGACGGTATCTCGTATATGCGGGCTCTGTTCCTCGGCGCATCAGGTTGCTTCCGTCAATGCGATTGAAGAAGCTCTCGGCGTTCAAACGCCCCGGTCCGTCAGGGCATTGCGTGAAATCATGACACTGGGCGAATGGATCGACAGTCATGCCTTAAGCTATTTTTTCCTTACTATGCCTGATTTTATCGGGGCCTCTTCAGGAATCTTCGAGCTGATGCAAAAACAGCCGGAAATAGCAAAAGAAGCCTTTGCCCTGCGTAATGCCGGACTGCAGATCGTCCGTCTGATAGGCAGGCGCACATCCCATCCGGTGACTGTCGGCATAGGACGTTTCAATGTTACTCCTACTGCTTCGGATATCGAAGAGATTCGAAGTATAGCGGGGGATGTAAAAGAAAGGACCCTAAGACTCATTCAAAATATCGGGAACATTCATTGCAACTCAAAGAGCATTTCCTTTCCCGTTGACCAGCCTTTAAACTTTGTGGCCTATAACAGCGACGACAATTTCATGGTCTATAATCAGAACGGCGCTTTGCAATACCAATTCAGCCGGGAAGAATTTATGGATAATATCTCTGAATTAAGGACGGACTGGACTCTGGCAAAATTCCCTTATCTGACAAGACTCGGGTTCCCGTCCGGCATAATGCTCGTAGGCCCTCTGTCCCGCAGCTTTCAGGAGGACAGCCCGCTGAATGATCCGGACCTGGCAGATCTCAATCTGACCGGCTACCTCGGCGACCGTTCATCACTTACGCTGGAAAGCTACGACGCCTGCCGTCTGCTGGAGATATTCGGGGCAGCCAAAAAGATACTCCGCCTCCTTGAAGATGTAGATCTGAAAAATATGAGCGTTGAAGCCGACCTCAAGGCAAGCGGTCAGGGCACCGGAGTTCTGGAAGCCCCGAGGGGAATTCTCATGCACCATTACCTTGTCAATCAGGGCAGGATCGAACGTATGCGTCTCCTCGTTGCCACGCAATTCAACAACGCCTATATCAATCTGTTCCTCAGGGACCTGGCCGAAAGACATCTTGACGGAGACGACATTTCAAAGGAAGGCGAAAGACTGATCGGCAGATGCGTAAGGATATTCGACCCCTGCCTGAGCTGCGCCACCCACTAAACCCTGATAATATCGCCCTCTTTTAACACCTGAAGATTTTTCATTTTGAGACTGTCGAGTTCTTTTTTGATAGTCTTGAAATATTGGGGTTTGGGATGGGTGATGCAGATGTGTTCGGGGGTCTGCGGTATCCCGGGGATTTCTTCCTTCAGCAGCTCCGGCGTAAGATGGCCAGTATTGACGGCCATGTCCCTCATGATGTTGGGAAAAGAAACGTCGATGATCAGGCATTGAAGTTTTTTGTCTCCGATCTTTTTCCAGGTTGAGGGCGTCGGCCCCGTGTCGCCGGTATAGAAGAACCTTTTGTTTTTTGCATCCTCAACAAGATAACCTACTGCCGGAACGGGGTGGTTAACCGTGTAGGGAGTGACTGTATAGCCGTTTATTACAATAGGCTCTGCAACCTTCAGTTTAATAAGATTCAGGATGGCGTCATCAGGATTTGGGATAAGCGTAAAGTCGGGCCACATGGAGCTGTTGAAAAGATGTTTCTTGATGGTTGTAATCACCGGAGAGATGCTGTAAATCTTCACCCTCTGCTTCTTATTTCCAAGGACAATATTATCGGCGAGAAAAGGTATGCTTCTTATATGGTCAAGGTGGGCATGAGTAATAAAAATGTGTCTTATCCTTAGCTGTTCTTTCGCGGTCAGAACGCTGGTAATACTCCCGGCGTCGAAAATGATTTCATTATCGAGAAGAAATCCGGGGGCATTATGCCCCGGCAATTCAGCTCCCGAACAGCCTATAACTCTTATATTCATACCCTGCCTATTATACTTTGTTCTTTTATTAACATCAATAAAACCTACTTACCTATAACAACGACCTTTTCACTCTCCCGCGCGAAATCTTTCCATACATCTTTCAGCTTTATATTGAACTGTTTTTGCAGACACTCTTCCGGATCGAGTATTCTCAGGACAAGAAACATGTCTTTGTACACTTTATATTCAAAGGGGAAACATTCGGAAAAAATAATGATACCGGTTTTCCCGAGAGGGTATTCAACCCCCGGTTTGAGCGCCTCCTTATTAAAAGACTTTTCAAGTTCTATGGGCTTGATTTGTTCTGCAGCCTGAGAGTCTATCTTCAGAAAACCCTCTCCGTCTTTCATACCGATTTTTATGGGGACTCTGGATATTGCCTTGTTGGTCAACGGGAAATCGGATCCCGGCGCCCTTCCCATGGTTATGGTATCTTTAAAAAACCAGAGGGCCTCTTCACCGTTGAATTTTGTGTCCGTCTTGCCGGCGTTCTCAAGCTCGCCCGTTAGACGACGGAGCATATCCTCTATGGCCTTTATTTTAAATTGCCGGGAATATAAATATAATTCGATCAGTTCATTGGACTTTTCAAAATCCAGGGCCTTTTGAAGGACCGCATTTTCTTCTTCACCCAACTGTTTTTCCGCGCCTGACGGTTTTAGCGCAATCGTATGCTCCACCGCACCGGGGCCTCCGATTGGAGAAGCTAATAAGGCTTTATCTCTTTCTATCTCTTCCCGGTCACAGAATATCTTGA
>Ga0315292_10002001_pt1 | contig 11240 bp, 10 predicted proteins | sample YL17G13_0_MG_FD_204029 | JGI IMG/M metagenome (GOLD analysis project Ga0315292, IMG submission 204029) | Sediment microbial communities from Yellowstone Lake, YNP, Wyoming, USA - YL17G13_0 | ecosystem: Environmental > Aquatic > Freshwater > Lake > Sediment | place: USA: Wyoming | collected... | reverse complement strand
TTGAAGCGATGGCGAGCCAGATGGGAGACACCGTCAGGAAACGGGCCGGCCAACAAGGCACCACAGCGGTCGAACGGGAGTTTGCCTTGATGAACACCGCCAACGAAGCCGCGGCCACAAACTGGCTCGCGCTGGGCCAATACTTCGCCATCAAGCGCCAGTACCCCCAAGCCCGCGCCACCTATCGACGCGTGATCGACACCTATACAAATCCCACAGACCGACCATACCGTGAACAGGCCCTGCGCGCCTTGAAGGATTTGGACATGCTCAATCCACCCACGACAACGACGAATCCGTGAACGGCGACCGTCTCCTGCGCCAATCCTCTCGAATACTTCTCAGCGGGCTCCTGTTGCTCAGCTGGGGTTGTGTCCACCGGATTCACGTCACCCCTGCACCCCCAGCCGTGTCACCTGACACCATCGCTCAATCACTATATGTAGTTGTGCCCTTTCTCGCAGTGGAAGGAGCCGATCACATGCCGGGCATTGCCTTGTTTGAGTGGCCGGCACAGGATCTTCGCTCCGCCGCGATCGACTATATCCAATCGCGTCGGACCTTTGCCTCGGTAGGCGACAGACCGGCCGATCTCACCTTAACCGTTAAAGCCTGGCTGACGATGCGATCCCGCGGCAACTACCGCTACCGTCTGCGCCTGGAATCAGCCCTGGGCCCTTCGGAGAAGCCGCCGATCAAGTCCTATCTGGTGGAAAAAGAAACGATAGGGTCGAGCGTTCGGTGGATCACAGCCTCGGATCAGACCCCCATTGCAGAAGCTGTCCAAGCTGCGATGGACGATCTACTCTCGCAGATCGAAGCCGATCACCTCTTATATTGAAAAGGGCCACGCTGAAGACGACAGGGATCTAGCAGACTGCGGAGGAAAATTTCGGCAGAGTTCTTAGACAAGGAGAACATTCCCGCAGGATGCTCAAAAAGGCTGTCCAGCAAGGCCGCAGCCGATGAAAGCACCGGAGGCGTAGCCTCTGGGCTACGTTGAGGATGCTTTCAAGGCGAGAACGAAGCTGGCGGACTTTTTCAGCACCCTGTTAGGAGGTCCGAGACCGTCGGTCGAAAAGGCGCATAACAAGACATCCTGCTGTCACGCCTACCGCAAACATCGCACCGACTACCCAACCGGAAGAGAAGCCCATTTGCCTCGGTTCACGACGGCGGAGTTCCCGACTCAGATTCGGCATATGGGATTCAGGCCCGAGCCATTCATCCTCTGATAAGCGGGTCGAGCCTTTCTTGAAGAGAATGGCTGTCCTTCCTTCACTCATGCTTCCCCTGCTCTCCTGCAAGCCCACCCATCCCGATCCCATCTGAGCAGCTGAAGCACCGGGCCTTAGGCTGTACGAGAACCAGTAAAGTTTGCCCAGGCCTCATTGGCCTGTGCAACGGGGGCCTGTTCGTACACATGGCAATCAAGACGTAGCGAACGATTACCGAGCGGAATATTCAGAGAGTCACAGTGATGCGGCCGATCGGCATTGGCGTGTTGATTGGGGCGAAAGTACAGACAGGACACACACATCCTCGCGACAGAAATCTCACCCTGTTCTTGGAGACTACGAATCACCTTCACCAGGGACGTGAGGAGGACGGCTTGCTCCGGTGCCGAGAGTGCCTCCGCCGCAGTCGCCAGCTGATCGGGCATACGGGAAGAGGGCGTGCAGGACCGATTCCCTTTGGCCGTCAACTGCGCCATCACAATCCGTCCATCGCTCATGCCTCGACGCCGTCGAACCAACTGCTTCCGTTCGAGCGTGGCGATGACTTCCGACGCGGTCGGAAGCCTGACGGACAACTCGTTCGCCACCGTGGAGACTGTCGCGCGTTGCCCAGGCTTGGACCGAAGAAGCGTGAGGACCTGCCGCTGTAACGGGCCAAGACCTGCTCGGCCTTCTCGCCGCCACGTCCGGCTTTTCATCGCAAGCCCAATCTTTTCCAAGCCGGCCGCCAACTGAGCAGTCAACGCAGCCGCATCTTGTGACACCGAGGACTTCTTCCCACTATTGAGCACGCGCTGTTCAGCCATAAGAGTTCCTCCTTAAATACCAGTATTTCGTAAGTGTAGTGTGCACACTGTCCCCACGTCAAGATTCCGGATGGCACATTGACCGGTACCCCACCATGAACGGGACAGAGAGGAGAGCGATCGGAGGATGCCGACCGGCCCGTAAGATGGAACCAGAGTTCGAACGGCACTATCTGTATTCCAAATGGGCTAGCCCGGACTATTCATGAATAGTCCGGGCTAGGAGAACTTCAGCAACGATTCACAAGCAACGGCATCCGACAGGAGGTCAGGCGGCCCTGCCAAGCCACCATTCGGTGCCGAAGGCCACGGTTGGGTTTGGTGGCGCGCGACAAGCGCGAGGAGCGAGACTCGCGTGACGTGTGAGCCCTTTCCCTTCCAGTCACGCTTTTCCCGCCAGTCTCGCCCATCTCGCTTGACATAGCGCCTCAGAACGTCTCAGCCAGTAGCGATTGGATCAACCGCTCGGTCTCCTGATACCCGCCCTCGCCGATCCGCACATGGCGAATCACACCCTGCTTGTCGATGAGATACATCGCGGGCCAATACCGGTTGCCATAGCGATTCCACGTTGAGAAGTCGTTGTCGATGGGGATGGGAAAGCGGATGTTGTGTTCTTGGATATACTGCCGTACCTTCGCAAAGTCCTGTTCGTAGGAGAACTCCGGCGAATGCACGCCGATGACCACCAACCCCTTATCCGCATACATCTGATGCCATTGCTTCACGTAGGGTTCGACGTTGCGGCAGTTGTAGCAGCCGAAGGTCCAAAACTCGACCATCACGACTTTGCCCTTCAGGTCGGACAGATGCAAGGGCGCGCTGTTCAGCCAGGTTTCGTTGGCAATGTCAGGCGCCTTCATGCCGACTCCCGCATTGGCCACGAACCAGGTAACGAGCACCCCGGCCAAGAGAGCACTGATGCCGATCAGAATTCGCCGTACCATGATCCCCTCCTTCTTCACGTGCTACTCCATCTTACGGTCCTGGGCCAATCCCGGATCTACTTGGCAATCGCAATGGCCGGCGCAAAAAGGCTGAGGCTAAGGTTAAGGTTGAGGTCGAGCGAAAAGGGAAAGCGCGCATTTGGCTTCTTCCATTCGTGATGATCTGCGAGTTGAATTCTCATCCTTCAACTTGAACCTCAGCCTTGACCTTAACCTGCTTTCTAAATTCCCGCGTACCATTCATACCCTTGATCCTCCCAATACCCACCCCTCCCGCCGCCGATGCCGGCAAGCGTCTCCACCAATTCGATCATCATCACATACTTGGCTTGCTTGTAGCCGAGCTGCCGTTCGAAGCGGAGACGGAGCGGCGCGCCGTGGGGAATGTCCAGCGGGGTGCCATTCAACTCGTAGGCCAGGATCGTTTGCGGGTGATAGCAGTCGGCCAGGGCTATGCTCTCGTAGTAGGCCACGCCTTCATCGTCCACATCGGCGCAATGGAAGACGGCGAACTTGGCATTCGGCAACGGCGTAGCTTGTCGTAGGAGATCGCCGAGCGGGACGCCGGTCCATTTGCCGATTGCGCTCCAGCCTTCGACACAATCGTGGCGAGTGACCTGCACCCGCGAGGGCAATTCTTTCAGCGCCGCGAGCGACCAACTCATCGGAGTCTGCACCAAGCCACCGACCTCCACCGTCCATTCAGAGAAATTCTTCGCCACGTGGCCGGCATAGTCTTCCGTGCCCGGATCGGTATTCCCGTTCGCCGGAAACACCTTCGAAATGTCGGCATCCCCATATTCTCTAGCGAGGGCATTCGTGGGCGTGACGGCCCGTTGCACTCGTTCGGTCAGTTTCTCCGTCTTGTTCAAGATCGAAGGAAACCAACTGCTCTGCGTCAGGTTGTCGCAGCCGGCGAGGGCGACGAGACTCGCGGCGCCCAGAGTTCCCTTCAGAAACTGTCGTCGTTCCATTGCGCGTTCATGTGGAACCATGGTGCCTCCTCAATGTGTCAATGCGATACCAGAGCAAGTGCCAGACGCCTTTCCCGCAGGATGTTCAAAGGAGCTGTCCAGCAAGGCCGCAGCGAGTGAACAACTGAGCTTTGAACGATGAACGCGGAACGCTGAAGTGACAATCGTTTCCTTGTTCATAGTTCATCGCTCACCGTTCAACGTTTCCCGACTGGCGGCTTCTTTCAACATCCTGCCTCATGCTTCACCACAAACCATCCAGTCACCATCGACCGGATGTTGTTGAAGAATCCTGTCAGGATCACTTCCAACACATGAATCACAATAAACCCGACAAAGGTAAAACAGGCGATAAAGTGAATCGTCCGCGCCGCCTGCCGTCCACCGAAGATCGTGAGCAGCCAGGGAAACGCCGTATCGATCGTCGGCGACATCGTGAGGCCCGTCAGAATGATCAGCGGCGCCACCACAAACAGAATTACTATATAGGCGAGTTTCTGCAGCACGTTGTACCGCTTGGCTTCATCACCTTTGGGATGCCGAAAAGCAATGTGATCTTTGACGGCCTTGCCGATGCCACGCAGGTCCTTGCCGGTCGGAGCCAGGTCGCGCGTGACATGCCGGCTGATCAGCGCATAGGCCGTGAAGAACAGACCGTTGATGACGAGGAGCCACGCGAAGAACAGGTGCCACTGCCGTCCCATCGCCAAAAATTTGGCGCTTGGAATGGTTGCCCACGCAGGGAAGGCGCGGCGCGAGCCATCGGAATAGCCGAGGACTCCTGTTGTGTCGAACTTATAGCCCAGAATAGTCGTGATGCCACGCATCTCGCCGCTCTCGGCCTTCACAGGGCGAATCGAGAGCAACGGCTGGTCACGATCGGAACGGTCGCCCCAATAGAGGGCGGGATGCGCGTTGAAAATTTGGAGCCCACTCATAATCAGGATGATGAGACAGGGGACGTTGAGCCAATGGCTGATTCGCACGGGTACTCTATGGCGGTAGATCCTCTCGGTCACTGGAGCTGACGCAGGTCGTGCGGCTGGGACGTCACCCTGGTTCGCAGTGAGACCATCGGGAGCAACGTGTTCTTCGAGTGGGAACGGTTCGGACCTCATCGCGAGCTCCGAGACCTCCTCGCTCTCCTGACCTTGACCGATTCCAGTTCCTTCGTGAATGAGTGAGGCCATGATCGTATCTCCTCTGGCTTGGGATCACCTGTCTGCTGCTTGGTCGGCCCACGGCCTCGAATCTTACAGGCTGTTGCGAGGGCGGAAACAGGACGGCCTGCGCTCGGAGTAACCGACCGCAGGCCGTGAGGATCGAATAGGGGAAAGGAACAGATAGACGACTACTTCCCCATGGCTCCCTTCATCTCACCTTTCATATCGCCCTTCATGTCCTTCATGTCACCCTTCATCTCATCGTGCTTGGCTTTCGTCTTGCCCTTCATCTCGCCTTTCATCTCGCCCTTCATCTCCTTCATATCGCCCTTCATCTCCTTCATATCGCCCTTCATCTCGCCTTTCATGTCCTTCATTTCGCCCTTCATTTCACCCTTCATATCATCCTTCATTTTCCCCATATCTTCGGCAAATGAAAGGGAGCTGAAACCTACCAGACACATGACTGCAGTGAGTGACAGCATGATATTTTTCATCGAAGACCTCCTAGTTAATAGTGAAAGACAACTGCCCTGCGAACCCTACGCCCTTCGAATACTCGGGTCAACACAACCTCCCTTCAACCAACCCAGATCTACCGGTCACGGCCATCGCTTTTAGTCGTACGCGACATGCACAAAGACCTTAATCGCACTGCGTTCCGTCGTGAGGGTCTGCATCATATCCTGATAATTCTCCAGCCCAGTCACCGGATGCGTCAGCAACTTCGGGAGCCAGCCAGGAAATTCCAGTTCGGCCCGCGCAAAGTCGTAGACGCCGGCCTCGAAGTATTCGCGATTGGCGTTGACGGTCCCGACGACCAGTTTGTTCCCGAGCACGAAATCCAGGTTGATTTTGTCCGCCGGGACGGCATGCTCACGGTCGCCTCCTGTCACGCTCGCCAACACCAACACGCCGTTCTTGCCCAGGCACCCCATGGCCTCGAACACTGCGGGCGAATAGCCGGTCGCTTCGTAGACGGAAAACTTCATCGCACCCGATCCAGGCAAAAACCATGGCCAATCTGTAGCGGATCATGAATGCTCCCAGAGCCTGCAGTTTCTCGCTCAAGGCGGTATCGGTATCACTCTCCATTGGCATCGTGGCGGTGGCTGCCCCGATCGTGGCAAGTCTCTTTCTTCGATCTGAGGTTAAGATTGCGGCAACCAAGTCTCTCTTCGTTGCCAGTTGTCTTCTTCGCTGCTATCACGTAGTCGCCCGAGCCCCCGCATCCTTACATGACGTTCTTCAGATGTATCTGACGAGTCCATTTTATAGTGGAGTTCGTCGGTGCGGATAACAAGTTCCCGTCCATGGACAGCCCTCGGCGAGAAACCTACTGCTAGCCCGCATTATTCATGACGGTTCGTCGGTGCCTGTCCCGCTTCGGAACGGGGACAGGCGCCAGGAAGAAGGGCGCCAGTCTCCAGCAGGATGTTAACCGACCGAGCGGCGAGCCCGCCCGCTTGGGCGCTGTGAAACATGCGGCCAAGTGTGTCGCAGCGGCGAATCCACGATTGCAGTAGAAGCGCTCGTGAATAATACGGGCTAGGGAGGGGCGCCCTAGTTGGTGTGGCTCGCGGCAAACTGCTGACGCAGGCAAAGACGATTCACCGGCGAGGGATAGAGCTTGGGGAGGTTCCTCAACGCAGAGGAAACGAGATCGATCTGTTTCACATAGGTACGGCAGTGGGCGCAGGACGCGAGATGCAGGCCGACCCGGACTTTGGTCAGGATGGGAAGGCGGTCGTCCAGATACTCGGAGGCTCGATCCGTGAGATCGCGGCAAGTCAGTCCGCTGTGGATCCGTTGTGAAGGATGGTCTTTCATATAGGGGTCCTCCAATTGAGCTGTCACCCCTGAGTCTCCCCATTCATAGGTTTCTTACAGTGTCTAAGCAGGTTGAGGCTGAGGTTAAGGTTGAGATATGAGGAACGATGAACGCAGAGCGCAGAACGATGATTAGAGATCATGGGCTTTCAACTCATCGTTCAGAATTCATCGTTCAGCGCTATGCTCTCCACCCCTTAGCCTAAACCTCAGCCTCGACCTTAACCTTACCCTAGGGCGGTTTCCACCGCCACTCTCACTCGTTCCCGCGCCCGGTGAAGCCGAACATAGAGATTGGTTTCCGTGATCTTCAGCAATTCGCAGACTTCTTTCGCATCCACGCCTTCGACATCGCGGAGGATGAACACGTCTTTTAAGGTCGCCGGCAAGGCCTCAATGGCTCGCTGCATCGCATTACCCGTCTGTTGGCTGGCGAGGAGTTTCTCCGGCGTCTGGTCGTCCCAGGGCTGAGGCGGGAAGGCCCAGTGCCCGGCCCACTCGCCGGTCTGTTGGAAGCGGGAGGGATCGACTGCTTCCTCATTGTCATCGTCATAGGACTCGAAGGCCGAGAAGGTCGTATGGCGCTTCTCGCGGACGCCGCGATCCTTGGCCTTATGGATCAGAATCCCGCAGACCCAGGTGCGAAGCGACGACCGGCCTTCGAACCGATCCAGGCTTTTGATCACCGCCATCCAGGTGTCCTGAACGACTTCTTCAGCCACTTCCCGATCGGCCACATAGCCCATGGCCATTCTGATGAGCGTACCATGCAGTTGGTTGACCAGTTCATCGAAGGCCCCCTCGTCACCGCGTCTGAGCCTCGCGATAAGTGTGTCCTCGCTCTTCGCGAGACCTGACGGCCTGGCAGTCTGTGACCTCCGGCTGGCCGATGAGGTGTGACCAATGGACTCTGTATAGGTGCTGGTGTCTGCGTTCATGACCGGCCTCCAATCTCCAGCAACTCCGTGACAAAACCGGGAGCGCTCATAAGGGTGACTTGCGTGCGGGGAAGGTTATTCAAGACCTCCACCCCCCTGGCATCGATGAAGTCGACATGGGAGCAATCCAGACATACGGTTTTCTCTTGTCGAAGGAGCGACCGACATTCGCCGTCGAGGAGGGCGGCCCACTCTGCGGTGATCTTGCCTTCCAACTTGAGGAGCACGTCGCTCCTGTTTTCTTGAATCTTCGTAATTTTGAGCATCGCCTCTACCGCTCCTTTGTGTTCGTCTGATGACCGGGTTTTCAGCAACAGTGATGCCAGACTCATTGCGTGGCAGACAGAACAGCGTAAGTGCTTGATGTAGAAAGATGAGATGAGGATTTTTCAAGACGGAGACGCGGGTAACCAGCAGGAATCAATTCCTGAAATATTGGGAACGTCCCAATTAGTTGGGAGTAAAACTCGTCGTTCGTCGACCGTGAAGCGTATCTCGTCTGAAGAGAAGGGTAGATCGATTAGGGAATGTAGACAGTCAGAATGACGGGAGGAAAGGACAGGCGAGATGTCGTTGCTCTGGCACGCGCTTCACGAACGACGTTTCACGCTTCACGTTTCACGCGCGTGATGTCAAGCTTCTTCATGCGCGCTTCGAGCGTGGTGGGATTGAGGCCGAGGATTTTGGCCGCGCCCTTCTCGCCGCTCACGCGCCAGTTCGTGTGCTCCAGGACGTCGACGATATGCTGCCGTTCCATCTCTTCCAGGGTCAGCGTCTTCGCCGCGGCGGCTTTGCCGTGTGACGGCGAGAGCCACTCGATCGGTTCCAACTCCGATCCTTCGCTCAAGATCATCGCGCGCTCGATCACATGCTCCAGTTCACGAATGTTTCCCGGCCATTGGTAGCGCTGGAGCGCCGACATCATCCGCTCCGGAATCCGGTCGATCTTCTTGCCGAAGTTTGCCGCAAACTTGCGCACGAAATATAGCACCAGCAGGGGGATGTCGCCCTCGCGCTCGCGCAACGCGGGCAGATGAATCGGAAACACGTTGAGGCGGTAATACAGATCGGGCCGATAGTGGCCCGTCTTCGAGAGCTGTTCGAGGTCCCGGTTGGTCGCCGCGATCACCCGCACGTTGATCTTGAAGGTCTGCGTCCCGCCCACCCGTTCGAATTCCCCTTCCTGCAACACGCGCAGCAGCTTGGATTGCAGGTCGAGCGGCAATTCCCCGATCTCGTCGAGGAAGATGGTCCCCTTGTCGGCCAGCTCGAAGCGACCCATCTTCTTCGTCAGCGCGCCCGTAAAGGCGCCTTTCTCATGGCCGAACAGCTCGCTTTCGATCAACCCAGACGGAATCGCCGCGCAATTCACCTTCACCAGCGGCTTGTTCTTGCGTGGGCTCAAGTTGTGTATGGCCCGCGCGATCAACTCCTTGCCGGTCCCCGTCTCGCCGGTGATCAACACGGTCGAATCGGTTGGCGCCACGCGCTCGACGTTTTTCAGCACCTTCTTGAGTGTCGAGGACGAGCCGATCAACTCTTCAAAGTTATGGGTGCCTTTGATTTCTTCCTGGAGGTAGACATTCTGCGCCTCCAGCCGGGCTTTTTCCTGCTCCATCAGCACCCGTTCGGTAATGTCGATGAACATCGTGCGGGTGTAGGTCCCGCTGGGGTCCGGCCTCGACCACCATTGAATCCAGAGCGGCTTGCCGTCGTCCTTGCGGCGCAATTCGAGCACGACGCCGCTCGTGTTGGTGCCCCGGCCAATGGAAGCAAACGCTTCCTTCAGGCGGCGCTGCGCGTCCGGCGTATCCGGCACAAACGAACTACCGTAGGTGCCTTCGACTTGATCGGGTGTGATGCCCAGGCTGCGCAGCGCCGCGCGATTGGCGCGGATGAACTTGGAGTCGAGTCCTTCATGCACATAGGCGATCGGGGCCTCGTCGAACAGATCGCGCAGCCGCTCCTCGTTCTCTTTGAGCTGCGCGTCCATGCGATCCCGTTCCAGCTCGGCCCCAGCTCGGACTCCGAAGATCTTGAACACGGACAGCACGCGAGGATCGTCGTGCATCGGCTTGGTATCCATCACGGCGAGGTGCCCCATCACCGTGCCGGAGCGGTCCGAGACAGGAATCGCCAAATAGCTCTCGACCCCCAGCTTGGCGAGATCCTCCCGATGCTCCGGGAACAAGTCCTGCACCTTCTCGGGAAACAGGCACACTTCTCCAGCCAACACGCGCTCGCAAGGCGTATGGGACAAGTCATATTCGAAGTTGTCGAGAAACCCGTCGCCCTTCCAAAAGGCCAGGGTCCGCACGCGGGGGCGGTTGCCTTCGACGAACTTGGAGACAAAAGCATACTTGGTTTGCAGGGCTTCGGCCAGGCTCTTCACCAGGGAATGAAAAAATTCCGCGCCGGTCGTCGCAGCCGTTCCCTCGTCGATCTTCCGCAGCGTCAGGTCGTTCTTGCGCATGGCGCGTTCAAAACGCAGCCGCTCGAATTCCGCGGCGGCCCTCGTCGCGAAGATGCCGAGAATCGACGTCGCGCGCAGGTGATCGAGCATCGGCTTGGAGTCCATGATCGCCAGGTGTCCCACGACCCGATCGGAGGAGTCCACGATCGGGACGCCGCAGTAGCTTTCGACGCCGATGTCTTGAATCAGCTGGACGTGGGGATACAAGGCACGGAGTTGGTCCGGGTGGTAGACACATTTGCGCGTCAGGACGGTTTCACAGGGGCCCCGCGCCGGCACGTCAAACTGCGGAAGCGGCTGGTCCTTGCCCCAGCCAGCCCGCGAGCGAAACTTAGTGCCGTCCTCGCTGAGTTCGGAGATATAGGCATAGTCCACGCCGAGCGCGGTCGCCAATTGCTGCACGAGCGACGGGAAAAACTGTTCGCCGACTTTTGACTCGACGCCTTCGACGATTTCCTGAAGCACCATGCTGGTCTGGGCCAGATCGCGCGTACGGGCCACGACCTGCTGTTCCAATTGCTCGTGGGATTGCCGGAGTGCCTGCTCCGTCTGTTTGAGTTCCGTCACGTCGCGGGACACCGCCAGCAGTTTGTCAGGCCTGCCGTCTCTGTCGAGAATGGCCGTCACGGAGACGTCCCACCACTTGGGGGTATTCGTGTGCGTCGTCGGGAAGTAGCCGGTAAATCGTCCCACCTGCCCCTGGCGCGCCTGTTCGATCGCGGCCCTCGCATGCTCCCGATCCTGCCCTTCCCAGAACTCGACCCAGGGCAATCCGATAAGCGGACCGAAGTCGCAGATCTCCAACGCCGTCATGCCGTGGGCGTTGATCGAGAGGAGGTGCCCCTTGAGATCGAGCACCTTGATGCAATCG
>Ga0315292_10001996_pt1 | contig 11248 bp, 12 predicted proteins | sample YL17G13_0_MG_FD_204029 | JGI IMG/M metagenome (GOLD analysis project Ga0315292, IMG submission 204029) | Sediment microbial communities from Yellowstone Lake, YNP, Wyoming, USA - YL17G13_0 | ecosystem: Environmental > Aquatic > Freshwater > Lake > Sediment | place: USA: Wyoming | collected... | reverse complement strand
ATCGAGATCGGCGCGGAGGCGTTCATCGCCGCCGGCGCCGTGGTGACCAAGGACGCGCCGGCCGGCAAGGTCCTCATGGGCGTGCCGGCGCGCGTCGTGCGCGACGTCTCCGAGGACGAGCTGCTCGCGAACCAGTGAGCGTCTGAGGCCGGCGGCGGCTGGGCCCTGCGGCCCCGCCGGCGCGTGACGATCCGCTCAGGGGCGCCCGAGGCTGGCTAGATGCGTGCTGAGCCTCGGCCCACCCTTCGGCAGCCCCATCTTGCGACGCACGTTGGCGCGGTGGAACGAGACCGCCGAGCGGGAGATGTGGAGTGTCTCGGCGATCTCGTCGGTGGTCTTGCCGAGGCGCACGAAGTTGGCCACCGAGGTCTCGCGCCGAGTGAGCGGCTGGCCGGTGCCTGCGGCGCGTGCCAGCCGCTCACCGAACGGCCCCACGATCTCGCGCAGGTTCACGCGCACCGCCTCCACTTCGAGCCGCTCGGGCTGATGGCGCAGCGCCCGGCTGAGGCGGTCGAGCGTCGGCTCGATGAGCTGCTCGACGTTCTGCACGATGCGCTCCTCGAGCTCCTGGCGGTCCTGCTCGCGCTGCTCGAGCAGGACCTTCAGGGCGGTGTTGCGCTCGTCGAGGATCCGCGTCTGCCGCCGCAGCGCGCGTTCTGAGCGCGCCAGCTCGTCCTGCATGGCGCGCTGCCCGGTGATGTCGGCGCCGAGCAGGAACCAGCTGCGTTCGTCGCCGAGCTCGGCGGGGATCACGCTCAGCAGTAGCGACTTGGCTTTGCCGCCCACGTGGCAGGTGACATCGAGCTCGACGATCGCGTCGCTGCCCGGCGCGCCGCTCATCGCCGCGACGACTTCCTCGGGGAAGTCGTCGCGGACGTTCGCGGCGCGCATCTCGTCGGCGGTCCGCTCGAAGAAGGCGAGCGCGTTGGCGTCGGCGTCGATGTATGAGCCGTCTTTGGCGACCTGCACGGCTGGGGACGGCAGGCGGAACAGCACGCGGTGCAGCTCGGTCGCTTCGCGCGCCGCGAGCTGGGCCTCGCGCTCGCCGGTGACGTCGCGCATGGCGCCGATCATGCTGGCCGGCGCGCCGTCCTCGCCGGCCATGACAAGGCCCTGGTCCTCGATGACACGGTACGTGCCGTCACCGTGCCGCAACCGGTACTCGCAGCGAAACGGCGAATGCGTGGTGACGCTCGCCCAGAGCGCGTCGCCGACGCGCTCGTGGTCGTCGGGGTGCATGCGCTCGAGCCAGCCCTCCAGGGCGCGCGGGAACCTCCCCGTCGGCAGGCCGAGGATCTGGTCGAGGCGGTCGCTGAAGTAGATCGCGCCAGTGGCGATGTTCCAGTCGTAGAGCACGTCGAACGTGACGCCGAGAAACGCCCGCAGCCGCGGGTCGTCGTAGGTGAGCGGCGGCTGCGGCGCCGTGCCGGCCACGCCGGGCGAGGAGAGCACGAGCTCGGCGACGTCCAAAGCGAGATGCTTCTTGCGGGTGAACGGCAGACGAATGCTAGGCATTACCTATCATTGACCTCTCATAGTATTAGCCTTGCCCTTCGCCAGTCTGGCGCTAGTGTCCAGACAGGTCAATGGTCGCTTGCCGGGATGTCGCACGGCGGGAGGCCCTTCGAGGCCGGAAAGGGGGCGCCGGACGCCAACACCGCCGTCGATCACGCGATCGACGTCTGTCCTCCCCTGTCATCCCGTTTCGGAGGTCAGCATGGAGTCATGTCTCGTGGCGGCCCGTGATATCGCGACTGAGCCGCTCGATGTCGGTCCGGACAGCAAGCTTCACCTGGTCGACATCATCGACCGCACGCAGGGCGCCCCGTTTTGTGCCGGGGTCTGCGAGGTCTTCCCCGGCGCCCCCGTAGACTTCGACTACGACGATGACGCCGCCGTGTGCTACATGCTCGAGGGCGAGATCACCCTGAGCGAGAACGGCGAGACTCAGGCCTTCCGGCCGGGCGACGTCGTCTACATCCCGCAGAAGCAGGGCCTCCTTGTGTACTGGAGCACCGACTCCTACGGCAAGTTCTTCTACGTTACCTACCCCCACTGGCGTTAGGAGAGAGGAGGAAACTTGGCAACCGAACCTGAGCATCACCGCCACCTGTTCCACGACGAGCCGGACGCGCAGCACAAGCGCGACACCGAGCAGCTCGCTAAGTTCGGCTACGACCAGGAGCTGAAACGCTCGCTCGGCTTCTTTTCAACCTTCGCCATTGCCTTCAGCTTCATCTCGGCGACCAACGGCTTCTACGCCCTCTTCTACTACGGGCTGGACCTCGGCGGGCCGGCCGGACTAATCTGGCAATGGCCCATCATCGTCTTCGGACAGTTCATGGTAGCGCTCGTCTTCGCCGAGGCGGCGTCTCACTATCCGCTCGCCGGCGGCGTGTACCAGTGGGCCAAACGCTTCATGGGCGGGTCCTACGGGTGGTTCGTCGCCTGGATGTTCGCGGCCGCCCTTCTGGTTACCGTGGCCGCCGTCGCCTTCGGCGTGGCACCCATCGTGTGTTCGCTGCTCGGCTGGGACGGCCTCAACACCACCACGCTGCTCTGGATCGCCGTCGTCTTCACGCTGGGCCCGATGCTGCTGAACATCTACAGCGTCAAGGTGACGGCGTTCTTCAACAACATCGGCACCGTCACCGAGATCGTCGGCCTGGTGGTCATCGCCATTGCCCTCTATGCCGCGGTGCTCTTCGGCAAGGGCGATCACCAGAGCCTCGGCGTGCTCTTCGACCAGGGCGGCACCGCCGCCGGGCACGCCTGGGGGTGGGGTGGCGCCTTCCTCGCCTCCATGCTCACCGGCGCCTGGGTGCTGTACGGCTTCGACACCGCCGGCGGACTCGCCGAGGAGACGGTCAACCCGACCCGCGAAGTGCCCCGCGCCATGCTGTTCGCGATCGGCATCACCGCCGTCATCAGCACCTTCTGGCTGATCGCGATGGTCCTGGCCATCCCGGACGTCGCCAAGACGCAGGCTGAGGGCACGGGGGCGATCGCCTACATCTTCAACGCCCACTTCCCGACCTGGGTCACGGACGCCTTCCTCGTGTCTGTGATCATCGCCATCTTCGTCTGCTGCCTGGCGATCCAGGCGGCCTGCAGCCGGCTGCTGTTCGCCTACGGCCGCGACAAGATGATCCCGGCCTCGAGGTTCTTCGGGTACGTGCACCCGAAGACGAAGACGCCGATTCTGTCGGCGATCTTCATCGGCGTCGCGGCCATCGCCGTGCTGCTCTACGTCAACCTCGGCGGCAGCGATCCCTTCATCGCGATCGCCCGCGTCACCGCCTGGGCCACGGCAGGCACCTATGTCGCCTACCAGATGGTGGTCCTGGGAGGACTTGTGGCCAGATCGAAAGGCTGGCCGAAGGACAAGGCCTATTTCAATCTCGGCAAGTGGGGCTGGCCGGTGAACATCATCGCGTTCGTCTACGGGGTGTTCATGATCGTCAACCTTGCGTGGCCGCGCACCCCCGACGCTGCCTGGTACGACAACTACCTGGTGGCCTTCTCCGCTGGGGTGGTCCTGGTGGCGGGCATCATCGTGTATTTCATCCAGAGGGCCCGGGGCGTCGACCTGAGCGTCACGATCCACGAGATCGACGAGTCGCCCGCGCAGGCCGAGGCTATGAAAGCCATGGCCGCCGGCGAAGCCGGCAAGACCGTGCCCCCGGAGGGAGCGGTCAGCGGGATGTCCGCTGACGAGCCGCCGCAGAGGGGAGACGGTACGTTCATCTGATGGCCTGAAGCGAAGCCAAGCCGCCACTGGAGCGGCGGAACGGAGGTGATGGGGGCGGCGGCCGCGGGGCCGCCGCCCCTGTTTGCGTGCGGGAACACTGGGGGCAGAGAAGGCAGAGAAGGCGATCGCAGGCGGTCACAGCATGGACGAAGAGCCACAGCGGACGGACGAGGAACTCGGCGAGCAGATGCGCGGCGCAGACGCGCCGGGCGGCGTCGGGGAGGCCGGCGACAGCCTGGTCGCCGGCCCGCAAACGCCGCCACACGAGACGCGGCACAGCCGCCGGCGATTCCTCCTCATCGGCGGCGCGGTCGTGGCCGGTTTCGTCGGGGTCCTCGCGCTCTTCCGCGGTCTTTGGGGCTCGGGCGCCGACGTCACCGATGGCGCCTCGCAGTCCGTGGAGAACCTGTTCAGTTCGTTCCCCGTCAACTCGGTCGAACACGTCCCCACCAAGACGTGGAGCGAGTGGTCGCTCAAGGTGGACGGCCTCGTGGACAAGCCGCTCACGCTCGACGCCGCGGCGTGGCAGGCGCTGCCGCGCTTCGAGGAGACCGTGGACTTCCACTGCGTCGAGGGCTGGAGCGTCAGCGATGTGAAGTGGGGCGGCGTGACGCCCACCACGATCCTCGAACAGGCGCAGGCCCGTCCCGAGGGCGCCTATCTTGTCTTCCACGCCTACACCGGCGAGTACGTCGACAGCCTGCCCATCGACCTGGCGAAGGACCCACAGACCGTCCTCGCCGACATGTTGGACGGAGCGCCGCTGCCGGCGAAACACGGCGGGCCGCTCCGCCTGGTGGTGCCCAAGCAGCTCGGCTACAAGAGCGTGAAGTGGGTGACGCGCATCGAGGTCACCGACAAGCCGGTCGAGGGCTACTGGGAGCAGCGCGGGTACCCCGCCGACGCGCCGATCTGAGGTCCAGACCGGCTGGGCTACACGGTCCCTCCAAGAAGCGTTTCCAGCGGCGTCCCACCGGCGCCGACAAGCAGCGTGTCCGAACCTGGGAAGCGTGTCCGGAAGACCTCGAGCCCGCGGTAGTCGGGAGTGGCCCCGCTCTTGATCTCGATCGCGGTGACGGCGCGCCCGCGCACTCTCACGAAGTCGACCTCGGAGAGGCCGTCGCGCCAATAGCGCACCTCACCGCCGTCACGTTGGGCCACGGCAAGAAGATGCGCCCCTACCGCAGTCTCGACGATTCTGCCCCAAGAGGCCGGGTCGGCGCGCGCCTCTTCGAAGCGCGACCCCGACATGGCCGTCATCAGCGCCGTGTTCATGACGAGGAGCTTGGGGCTGGACGAGCGCTTTTCTACGGGCCTGCTCGAGTGCTTCTGCAAGCCCGTCACCAGCCCCGTGCCGGAGAGCAGGTCGAGATAGTGCGCAAGCGTGGTCGTGTTGCCGGCGTCGGTGAGCTGGCCGATCATCTTGCGGTACGAGAGCTCCTGCCCCGAGTACTCGCAGGCGAGCTGGAACAGCCGCCGGAGCAGCGCCGGTTTGTCGATGCGCGTGAGCAGGAGCACGTCGCGTGACACGGTCGTCTCGACGATCGCGTCGAGGATGTACGCCCGCCAACGGTCGTGGTCATCGACGTAGCGCGCGGCGCCCGGGTAGCCCCCGTAGAACAGGAAGGTATCGACGTCCCAGCCGAAGGCGTCGCGGCACTCGACGTAGGTCCAGTGCGTGGAGCGCACGGTCTCGAAGCGCCCGGCGAGGCTCTCGGTAAGTCCGCGCTGCACGAGAAGCGGTGACGAACCGAGCAGTACCACGCGGATGTCGCGCGCGGCCCACGTGTCTGCGTCCCACTCGGCCTTCACCTGTTCAGGCCAGCCCTGCGCCTTCTGCACCTCGTCGAGGACGAGGATGCACGGCTCGCCTTGCTGCCGGGCAGCGCGCCACTGCTGGGCGACCCACTCGGGGCCGAACGGCACCGGGCTGTCGGCGCTCGCGTACACGAAGGGCAGGCCAAGCTCGTCGAGGGCCTGACGCACGCTGGTCGTCTTCCCGCTCTGCCGGGGGCCGAGGAGGATCTGCATGGACCCGCGCCCCTCGCGAAGGCGCGAAACGAGTATGTCGGTGGTGTAGCGCCGATACATCGTCCCACTCTCCAGATAATCGCTCAACGTAGTGAGCATTATTGCTCAGGGCATCGGGCAAAGCAACGGCCGCCGGAATCATCAACGCGCGCGAGGCTAGGATGCGCGGTGCCTGCCAGCGGCCTCAGATGACGCCGGCGACTCTCAGGGCGATCAGGGCCACGACCGCCAGGACCACGATGATCGCGATGACGGAGGCATTGCTGAGGCTGCGCTTCTCGTGGGGCGCCTTCCAGCTGGGTTCGTCCTCGTGGTCGTGCAGCTGCTCGGCGGACAGGTAGAGGTGGTCTCCGCCGCCCATTGGCGGTTGTCCAAGCGTACCGCGGTTCGGATGGGAGTCCTTCTCGCTCGGTGGCGGGGTGCCCACGGCTCATCTCCTCACAGCGGACGGCGTTCCGAGAACCAGAGCACCTCGGGGGCCGGCCGCAGGCAGTGCGGGTGCCAGTTGGCCTGGCAGTAGGCGCCGACGCCGAGGAGGGCGACGATGTCGCCCTCCTCGAGGGGCGGCAGCGGGTAGTCTTCGGCGAAGATGTCCGGGCCCTCGTTGATGTGGCTGGTGAGGGTGTAGGAGGCCGTGCGCGAAGCATCGGCCGCACGGCACAGCACCGTCTCGACGGACTCCTTGTAGATGAAGGCCAGGTGCATGACGTTCCAGCCGCAGGTGAGGCCGGCGAAGACGGCGCTGCCGTCGCCGGCCTTGCTCCTGTCTTCCACCGTCACCACCTCGGCGAGCAGCACGGCGGCGTTCTTGCAGAACATCTCGCCGGGCTCGCAGGCGATGGTCACGCCGAGCGGTCCGAGACGCTCCGCGAGGATGTCGGCGTAGGCGTCGAGGTCGAGCGGCCGCTGGCCCTGGCGCATGACCGCCGCAAGGCCGCCGCCGGCGTTGACCTCGCGCAGCGGGCAGCCGGCGTCGATGGCGCGCCGCGCCATGGCCGCCGCGGCGGCGACGGCGCGCTCGAACGCCGGCAGGTCGTCGTCCAGAAGATGATGGCTCACGTGGAAGTGGATGGTGTCGATGGTGAGATCGTAGGAGCTTGCCAAGGCGATGGCCTCGTCGAGACGCTCCGGGTAGATGCCGAACTTGGTCGGCGCGTCGCCGCTGTAGTAGCTGATGCCGCTCTCGGGGCGGGCGGCGCTGACGCGGGGGTTGATGCGGATGCCGATCGTGCCCCCGCGATCCCGTCGCCCGTAGCGGTGGATCTGGCTGAGGAGGTCGAGGTTCATGTGCACGCCGTGCTCGAGCATCACGTCGAGGTCGTGCTCGCTCACGTTGGTGCCCGTGTAGCTGATCTCGGCGGCCGGAAAGCCGTGGGCGAGCCCGTGCTCGACCTCGCCCGGTGAGCACACGTCGAGGCCGACGAACTCCGCAGTGCCGGGCGCGCCGAGTGCGCGGATGCGCTCCAGGACCTCGGGCTCGCGCTGGCTCTTGAGCGCCCAGCGGACCTTCCAGGGGAGGCCGGTGCGCGCCATCGCACTCTGCAGGGCGCGCACGTTCTCCTCGATGTGGGTGAGGTCGTAGACGAACAGCGGCGTGCCGTGCTCGCGGGCCAGCGTCTCGGCGTCGCGGCCGGCGACGAGCAGGCGACCGCCCACGGACTCCAGGCCCGGTCGCTGCCACCAGTCGCGGGGGTGGTTCTGTGGGAAGGTCATGCCGCCTCATTTCGTCTCGCGGCGCGGTGCGCGCGCCGCCGCACAGTGTCTCGCGGCGCGGGCGTACGGCGCAAGCCGAATGCCGCGGGGGGTTTGACGGCGGCGCCGTGGTGGGCAGGATCGCCCGCGATGGCGCCGGCCCCTCGGCGACGAGGTACACTTGACGGCGCGTTCCCGCGAAGGAGGAGGCCGAACATGAAGTACGTCTGCAGCGTCTGCGACTACGTCTACGATCCCGAGGTCGGCGACCCGGACAACGGAGTGGAGCCGGGCACGGCGTTCGAGGATCTGCCCGACGACTGGGTCTGCCCCGAGTGCGGCGTGGACAAGGACGAGTTCGAGCCGGCAGAAGACTGACGGCTCGGCTGGGGACGGCGGAGTGACGCCGCAGGGGCGGGGCGCTCGCAGGCGCCCCGCCCCTGCGGCGTTCAGGGGCTCGGGGTCGGCGAAGGGCTCGGGGACGGCGAAGCCGAAGCGCCCGAGCCCAACGGCTTGAACCCCTCCGCGAGCGTGATCAGCTCCTGCCGCGTCAGCGCTCCGGTGACGTACACGATGTGCCGAGGGTCGCTGACGAAGAGCGTCGGCCCAGTCGTTTCGTACCAGGTGTACGCGGTCGCGCCGGCAAACGCGCCGTACTGAAGCGTCGTCGTTTCGAACGACAGCTTGACGGCGGCGATCGACGCGAGCGCGTCACTCACAGACGCGACCGACTTGCCCGCTGCCCTCGGCCCGAGCTGCTGTACGGTGAACCAGCTGAGTCCCCGCGTGTAGAGCTGCGCCACCTGGCGCTGCCCGGCAAGAGGGTCGATCGCCATGCTGTGCGCGTCATGGACGAGCCACAAGCCCGGGGCTCCACGCGTGTCCGAGGTCGCTACCGCGCGGAGAGCGAAGCCGTCCGGTGCAAGATCCGACACGAGCGGGGCATACCCGACAGTGCGGCCGGCGGCCTCCGGTGACGGCTCATAGCCGGAGCCCCCGCCCGCGTTCGTCATGACCTTCTGACCGGCGGGCGCTTGCGTCGCGTACGACTCGTCGGCCGCCGGCGGAGAGCTCCAGTCGACAGTGGCGGTGAACGTGGAGCGGCCGTCGGCGTACCACACGACGATCCCGGTGAGCTGGTCGACGACGAGCTGTATGTCCTGACCATCCAGCGTCATGGCCGCCCGCCAGACCTTGCGCTCGCCGTCCTTGAGGGGTTTGATGCCGACGCTGCGGTCGCGGTCCTCGACGGCGGCGCGCACGATCGCCGCGAGACCCTGGAAGTCCAGAGGGCTTGGAGTGGCTACTTGCCAGGCCGGCGGCCACGCGCCTACGGTGCGCCTGGTGACGTCGCGACCGAGGAAGGTCGATGTGGTGAGCCCGGTGCGCGATCTCGCGTCGTAAGTCGACCGCAGCGGTCTGGGGTCGTCGCGGCGCGTGGGTGGTGGGTTCGGCTGCCGTGTCCCCGCAGCGTTCCCCGACGCCACAGCCGAGAAGGAGCCCGTCTCACGCGGCACGCCGGTCGCCCCCTGGGCTTGAGCCTGCCAGGTGTAGGTGCCCTGCATGCTCTGGATCTCGGGCATCGGCACAGGCGGCGGTGTGCGCAGGAAGAAGACGTAGGCCAGGGCGAAGATGATGCCCAAGGCCATCATCGTGGTCGCGAGGCGCGGCGGACGGCGGGTCACCCGCGACGCGCGGAGCTCGCGGCTCTGGCGTTCCGGCTGCATCTTCAGGCTTGGCGGCGCGTCCCCGCGCCGCCTACGACCCTCCGCCCCGCCCGCCGCCCCAGGCGAAGAACAGCGGCAGGAAGAGGAACGTGAACCCGAACTTGCGTGAGACGAAGAGGGTCAGCGCCGCGATCAGCAGGCTGAGGCCGATGAGCATGAGGGTGCGCTGACTCATGCGGCAAGCGTGACGGGCGCGGCGCCGCGGCGCAAGCCGCCGCGCCCGTCACGCTGGCGCCGCGGATGCCAGGTGTGTCAACGTAGCCGGTGCCCGTTCCATCAGCAGTTCGAGGAGGCAGGGCGTGAAACGCAACCTGTTCGCCGGCCGCAGGCGCAGCGGCGGCATCGGTCTGGACGTGTTCACCGACGACGAGATCCAGGACATCCACCTCGCCACCCTCGAGGTGCTCGAGCGCACCGGTGTGTGGGTGGAGATCGACGAGGCGCTCGACATCTTCAGCGACGGCGGCTGCGTGGTCGACCGCGACACGTACATCGTGAGGATCCCGCCGCACATCGTGGAGGACGCCATTCGCAGCGCGCCCGCCAGTATCACGCTCTGCGGGCGCGACCCGAAGAACGACATCGTTCTCGAGGCGGGTCGCGTGGGCTTCAGTAACTTCGGCGAGGGGATCATGGTCGTCGATCCGTACAGCGGCGAGTTGCGCGCGTCCACCAAGCAGGACCTCACCGATATCGCCAAGCTCGTCGACGCGCTGCCCGAGGTGGACGTGTTCGAGATCGCCGTCGGCGCCGGCGACATGCCGCCGGCGACGGCGTCGATCCACAACCACGAGGCGGCTATCGCGAGCCAGACCAAGCCGATCTCGGGGGGGCCGCTGGACGGCCGCGCCGTGCGCATCAGCCTGGCCATGCTCGAAGCCGTGCAGGGCAGCGCCGAGGCGGTGCGCGAGCGCCCGATGATGATCATGGGTACCTGCCCGGTGAGCCCGCTCAAACTCGTCAGCGACTGCTGCGAGATCGTCATCGAGGCAGCGCGCGCCGGCGTGCCGAGCTGCGTGCTCAGCATGGCCATGGCAGGGGCCTCGTCGCCGGTCACGCTCGCCGGCACCCTCGTGACCCACAACGCCGAGGTGCTCGCCGGCATCGTCCTCGCGCAGCTCACGGAGCGCGGCAGCAAGGTGTTGTACGGCTCCTCGACGACCGCCATGGACCTGCGGCTGGCGGCGGCCTCCGTGGGCTCGCCGGAGTGTGCTCTGATCAGCGCCGGCGTGGCCCAGCTCGCCAGGCAGTACCGCCTGCCGAGCTACATCGCCGGCGGGTAGGGCGACAGCAAGCTCAGTGACGTGCAGACCGGTCACGAGAAGACACTCACGGCCTTGATGGCGGCGTTGGCAGGGACCAACCTGATCTACGGCCTGGGGATGATCGAGTCGGGCGTCACCTTCGACTACGCGCAGCTGGTCATCGACGACGAGATAGCGCGCATGGTCAAGCAGGTCGTCGGCGGCGTGCGTGTGGACGACGAGCGCCTCGCGGTCGACGACATCGCTCGCGTGGGCTCGTTCGGCGACTTCCTGAGCCTGGATGCGACGATGGCGCACATGCGCGAGCAGTCGCAGCCGGCACTCATCGACCGCCGCGTGCGCGAGGATTGGCAAGAGCGGGGAAGCACCGACATGTACCAGCGCGCCCTGGTGCGCGCCCGCGAGATCCTGGAGACGCACGTGCCGGAGCCGCTGCCCGACGACGTGAGGCAGCGGGTCCGCAAGATCGTGGACGACGCCGACCGCGAGCTGGCCGGCGGCTGACGTCAGTCGGTGCGTAGGCGGGCGGGGCGGCTCTCCCGGCCGCCCCGCCCGCCTGCGCTGCTACTTCGCCTCCTCGATCCAGCCCGTGTAGACGAACGTGTCGCCGGGCACGAAGTCGTGCGGCTCCATGAAGCGCCAGAAGCCGTGGTAGGTGAGGCCCGCGTAGGCACCCGAACCGGTGGACGTCCAGTACATGAAGTGCTCGTACCCCGGGCTAGGGCCGCGCACCATGGGGTCGGCGGACACGAGGGTTTCCCAGGCACCGTCCTGGTTGCTCA
>Ga0315292_10001992_pt1 | contig 11256 bp, 7 predicted proteins | sample YL17G13_0_MG_FD_204029 | JGI IMG/M metagenome (GOLD analysis project Ga0315292, IMG submission 204029) | Sediment microbial communities from Yellowstone Lake, YNP, Wyoming, USA - YL17G13_0 | ecosystem: Environmental > Aquatic > Freshwater > Lake > Sediment | place: USA: Wyoming | collected... | reverse complement strand
CACATCAGCCTCTCCGGCAGCAGAAGAAGAACGTTATTTGGTTTATTTGGTTTGTCTCGTTTGTTTGGTTGAACAAAACTAACCAGATGAACCAGATCAACCAGACAAACCAGATCAACCTGTCTCGCGTGCCTCATGCCTTTAGGGTCGCGCCAGGCTACGGAGCTTGCGTTTGGGTGTCAAGGTGTAGTGCTGAAAGGTGCATGGTATAGTCGTCGCCATGGCACGAATCGACTTCTACCAGGTGCTGGGAGTCTCGCGCGACGCGTCAGACGCCGCGATCAAGAAGGCCTACCGGAAGCTGGTCTTTCAGCACCATCCTGATCGCAACCCCGATAGCACTCACGCCGAACCCAAGATCCGTGAGATCAATGCGGCCTACGAAGTCGTCGGCGATCCGGACAAGCGCCGGAGCTATGATCGACTCAATTGGGGGGATGAAACGGCACGGGATGAAGCGGCTGATCCAGCCGTCATCCTCGACGAGATGGAGAAGAAGCTCTTCGATGAGGGGCGAAAGGAAGTGTTCGCGGTCTTGATGAAAGACGTGAAGCGGATCAAAGCCGAACTCGCCGTGATTCGTGAGCGGACCGTGGCGGATCAAGGATATGACACGTTCAAGGAAGAGATGATTCGGGAGCGGGCATCGGAGGTCATGGAGGAGCTTGTCACGGCTGAGATGGAGGGGCGCACACAGCGGCTCGTCGAAGTGGCGACGGAGATGCTGCTGTCCCAAGGCGTGGTCAAACGAGGCGATGAAGGAGGTGTCAGATCGCTACATGGTCAACTTGAGGACGTGTTCCGCAAGGGACGGATGAAGGGCTTCGCCGCCGCGCTGGAGTTGTTCTACGAGCGGCGTTAGAGGTGAAATGTAAAAAGTGAAACGAAGGAGGCTCTTCTCGTTTTACTTCTCACTTTTCACCTTTCACGTCTCAAGTGTAACGTGTATTAGCTCAGATTCGACCTGGCAGTCAGTGTCAGCTCTCGACCCAAAGCAGAAGTACACGACCGACCGCTATCAGAAGGGGGGTCTTAGGCCGACCCGCATAAGAACTCGTGATACATGGTCCCACCGTCGCAACTCATTGAAACGACAACGAGCATGGCGTATTCTTCACGAACCGTAGTGGCGTGTTATACGGATAAAAATTGGCAAATCCGGCTCTTATGCGGATCGGCCTAAACATAGTTGGACGTCTAGAGGAATCGCTCTCGACCATGCCGAACTCCTTATTCCGAAGTGAGTTCATTTCCCGCGTAAAGACGGCGCTCGCTCGCGCCCAGGCCGCTGGACTACTCGATCATCCCGGTTTGACGGGACGAGCGAGGGAAGTATTCGTCAAGGATTTACTGAAGCCGATTCTTCCGCCTTATGTTGAACTCGGCTCTGGAAAGATTTCCGATTCGGAAGGCCGGCTTTCGCCCGAAATAGACGTGGTGGTCTACAGCGCTGCCACGTTGCCGCCACTGCTCTTCGACGTGGGATTTGGGGTCTATCCAGCGGAGGCGTGCATATACGCAATCGAGGTAAAGAGCATCTTGACTGCCGGTCAGCTTCGGGATTCTCTCGAAAAGCATCATCAGCTAAGGCAGCTCACCTATCTGCCATCCGCGCTGAACAAGGTCTATCAGCCTATTGGGCCACCGTCTCCCGCTGTGATTCCCGCACTCTTCGCGTTTGGTAGCGACCTCGGTCCCGACGGAAAGAGCGAGCTAGCGCGCTACCGGGAATTAGATCCGGAAGCCGATATCAGTCCTGTAACTCCAATCCTCTGCGTCGCAGGACGAGGGTACTGGTGGTACAAACCTAATGAACCCGCGGAAAAGTGGATCAATCATTCGCCCACTCAGGATCATGAAGAGATCATCGATTTCCTTGGCGGCGTAGCGAACACTATCCCCGATCAGGTGGCCTTCAAGGGACGGCCTCGGTTTGGACATTACTTACTTCGGCCCCGTGAGTTCCGGAAGCAATAGACGTCCAACCTCACGCTGCAGGGGACGCAGGCAAGCGGCGCTGCGCTTGTTTGCCCGCGCCCCTGAGCACGGGCGTTAATGCGACAGGATTGAGGACCGCTTTTGGCGGTGCGATCTCGGCACCGAACTTCCGCACTTGGCGATGGCAAATATCTTTATTTCTTATAAGCGCGAAGATCGACCGCTGGTGCGGCCTTTAGTGCGCACGCTTCAAGAACGTGGATTCACGGTTTGGTGGGATAGCCGAATTGAGACCGGCGAGAACTGGATAACGCTCATCAAGCGCGCCCTTGATGCTGCGGAGTGCATCGTCGTGTTATGGACCCCGCAGTCTGTTGGGCCAGATGGAATCTATCTTTCAGAGGTAGTAACCGCAGAGGCAGAGCAAGGAAGACGGAAGAACATTCTACTGCCCGTGAGAATGCAGAACGGGCCGCGACCCTGGCTACACGAGCTTCGAAATGAAGAAGACCTCTCTAACTGGAATAATAGCGTAGACGATCCGGCTCTTGATCGTTTAGCTGGCCGTATTGCGACCTTTTGTGGAGAACGAACACCTCCTGAGTCATCTGAACTCGCGGCATGGTTACGTGCCGAGGAGGCAAACAACGCCGATGCATACCGGCAATTTGTCGGTACTTTCCCGCAAAGTCGCTTTGCCCGAGAGGCTGAGCCGCGCGCTGCGGAAATCGAGCAGCGGGTTGCTGATCTCGAACTATCGATCACCGCTGCAAGACAGATCATCGAACGATTCTCCAATGAGGTCAGCAAGCCCACTTTTACGCCTCCTATCAGCTTTGCGTTGGTTGGATGCGCAAGCACCCCTGCAACGACACGCGTCGAGCTGTTCGATCGTCTAAAGCAAGGATTGAAAGCAGTGCTCCAGGCGGAGCCTGGTGGCGGAAAGACGACTACGTTGCTCGAATGGGCTCGCGAATATTGTTCCTCCCACCACGAACGCATTGGTGTCTATATCCGGCTGAAGGAAGTTTCCAATACAGGAGACGATCTGATTGGGCACGTCGCACGCCTTGAAGCTACCGGCCACGTCTCGGAAAGCGCGTGGAAGGCTCTGGCGCGATCTGGAATCTTGACGTTATTCTGCGACGGCTGGAACGAGCTGAGTGATGCCGAGCGTGCGACCGTAGGAACGATCCTTGATATCTATTCAAGAAATCATCCCTTTTCGGGTCTGGTGATAGGTAGCAGACCCCTTTCTCCGGCACCCTTCAAGGGCAATTTCCTCTTGCTCTCACTCCAAAAGCTTTCCCCAAGTCAGGTTCGGACAATCATTGAGCAACGATTGGGCACACGCGGCTCCCGAGCGCTAGCGGAGCTTCGCCAATCAAGGCAGCTCCGGGAGTTGGTGCGTACGCCCTTCTTCTTGGCTGCCTTTTGTCAAACGCGGTTAGTAGATGCGACACCTACGACGCGGGAAGGTCTGATCCGAGGAATGATTGTCGCCAGCGAGCAATTGCCTCAGCATGCCGCACCTTTGCGTCAGGCTCTACGAGGGCAGCATCAAAAGTACTTGCGGGCGCTATCGGTGGACATGCTGCAAAAACAGCAGACAGAACTAAGCAACGATGACGCTCGTCGTGCCGTCAATCGGCAGGCCAAGATACTTTTAGAAGAAGACCTTCTGTCAGAGATGCCCGACGCGAGCGTCGTGTTAGAGACACTGCGGGACCATCACTGTCTGCTTGAGCACACAGGGGCTGATCCAAGTTTCAGGTTCCAGCATCAACTCATCAGCGAATGGTATGCATCGGAAGGCGTCAGCCAAGTTGCACTGCAGGCGCTTACAGATGAGGAGGCGCGTCGAAGGCTCGATCAGGGAATCATCGACCGTCCAGAGTGGACAGAAGCCATACTTTTTTCGATTGAACGATCACAACATGATGCCGACAGCATTGCGGCAGTTTCCTACCTGATTTTGCGCGCCATCGGAATTAACCCTGGCTTCGCCGCTGATCTGATTGCGGTTGCCCCTTCCCAAGTATGGCAGGAGATTGGGCCAACGGTGCACGCATTCATCGAAGCATGGCGCCCAGTCGCAAAGCATCGCCTAGTGCAATTTTTGCTCCGCTGTGGCAAGGAAGAATTTTCGGAAGAGATTTGGGCGGTGATGGTAGCCGAGCCATCTGGTGATGTAGCGGACGCACTTGAATCAAGCGACTTTCCCTATCCTCGGATACTTGGACAAGATTGGAAGGCAAAGTGCGCAACTCTAAACGCTAAAGGACGTGAACAACTACTCCCGATGCTGGCTTCCAGCGGCCTCGAAGGCGCAGCAATGGCAGTGGAGGCAGCGATCGCTGGTAAGGAGCCTCAGGTCCAAGCACCGGTCGCTGGGATGCTCTCTTTCTATGGATTCAGAGAAGAGTTAACGGAGCTCCTTGACGCAGCGCCTCCAGAAACATGGGAGGAACTTGTCCGGGCGCGAGAAATCGACGGATTGTGGGAGGGGCCTTGGCGCGACCGTGCCTTGGCGGCAGCTCACCGTGTTTTTGCGAGACTCAAACCTGGGCCGCAAAGATTGGATTTCGCGTTGCGTCTGCGTTCCCTAGGCGAGAACGTCGAGCTCGACCTCGTATCTGAAGTTGTCGCTATGGACTTTAAGGACTACCACGGCGAGGATAGCTTCCTTGCCCGCATAGCTGAGAATGATGGGGAACGGCTCTCCCTCGCACTGCTGGAAAAGGTGCTTGCTGGTCAAAGAGTTCCATATCGCGCATCGAAGTACATACGACATGATGTTCCTGTTAGCCAGGAACGATTGATGGAAGCGTGCCGGACGAAAGGGCCCTATAGCCATCATCACATACTGTCGCCATTACTTGATCGACACAGTCTTGCGACTCTATTCTTGGAAATTCTTCGCCTCTATGCTGAGCTACGCGAGGCTAACGGTAGAGAGCGGATGGCTCTCGGAGAGAAGTACAGTGGTCTCCAAGACGCATTGACGCAAGCCGATAAGAACACACTTGCCGAGGTCATTCTCGCATGGACACCGGGCAGACCAGAAGAAATCGCCGAGGCTGCTGGTGTGTTAATGCGTGCTAATCGTAATGACAGAAATGACGAAAGAGCACCCCTCCGCCCTGAACTTCGAGATCAATTCGTTCAGCGCCTAATCGAATGGTCTTCAATATTGGTACATGATGCGGGAAGCAATAGGCATGCGCTGCATAATTTAGCGGAGGCCATGGCAACGTTTCCTTCCACTAGCCTTTTGGCTCCGCTAAGGAGCCTACTCTCAGCGGATCTCGCGCGCTGGCGCCTAGAGAAGGAAGAGTTCCGGGCCGCAATTGCTCGCGGCCATGGCCCCGATCCAGCGTCGGGTGCTCGCATGAGCTATGCTTACCGATATGGGCAGAACATGTTGAGTCTAGCCCAAGGCCGCAACGCCGATGAAGCGGACATAGACGCCTCTGCCGTCAGTCTCGAAATGAGAGATGCGGTCATCGATGTCCTGCGGGAGTTTCTTGCCGACTACGAGTTTGGCGGAGATGCGGCTCGGGTAATTGCGACGCTGCGGTCCGATCCAGTTACGGAGGCCGCAAAATCGCGCCAGCACATGTCGTTCGATCTGCGGGTTGTACCAGTGCGTCGAGAATTTCGACGCCGACAACCAACCGTACCTGTCGATCCAGTGGCGAAACAACTCGTAGGAGTAATCAATGACCTTCGTTCTGACAATTCGCGTGAGGCACTAGCTCTCATGATGGAGCTGTCGAATGCGGCTGTGAGAATGGGATGTGGTGACGATCTAGCTTCCATAACAGCGCTAGTGGTCGCGCGTGGTTCCTTAGAGGTCATTAAAACGCACATGATGCTCCGTCTATTGTTCGGACACGATGTCGCAGGGGATATAGCGGAAAAATATTTGGATCAACTCGATGCACGTCGCGATGAGCGACGGTGGGAGTACGACCAAAACTGGTTTATATGGGAAGAACTGCTGATTCTCATGATCTTTGGCGGAAGGCCGGTAGAAGCCGCAAAACGCCTCCTGACATATGACTACCGTGGGCAGCATCACGATGAGCGAAGGATTGTTGAAGCTCTTGGCCTTAGTGGGCATACGGACGCGTTGACGGCACTTGATATCCTCAAAGATCGTTGCATTGAACATCACATCGTCGACTCGTGGTGCTCAGCGGTGTATGAAATAGGAAGTGCCGATGCAGGCGACCGACTGCTGGCGCTATTATTCGAATTACCCAAGGAGAGGGAACTCTTCAGAGTTCGCGATGTTGGGATGATGGTCGCTGGCCTCGCCGGAAAGCACGCCGATCTGCAGGCGAGGGTCTTGCAACTTGCTGCCGGCTCGGATCACATGGAGAGCATTGCAAAGGTTGTCTGCAAAATCGAGGATGAAGACTTTCTTGCCCGCTTTCTGGATATCCCGGCCAACAGTTTTACGAGCCTAAGTCCGGCCATTGCAGAAGCACTAAGAGGGCTATGCGTTGTCAATCGTCCCGTGGACGGATCAAGCGGAATGTCTGAGATCGTTCCCCGCTCCGTGCAGACGCTTCGCGCAAAACTTTTCAGTCGCGCAAATGACAACAATGAGGGTGCGGAAGAATGCGCGCGGTTGTTGCAGGTCATCGATGACCTTCGTGATGACTATGGGGAACCAGCCGAAGAAGCTCGGCATCCGGATATCTCCATAGGCCAGCCGTGGCCCCCCGCTGCGAGGCATGCCTGGGAAGCGTCAGCTCGATTATTACAACAAGTGAACAGATAGGCTGAGAGGTGGTTCCAGGCTCGGCTACTCGCTGGAGGTTGAGCCCGATGCAACCCGCGTGAGGTTGGTGCACGTCCTGTCGGGCATTAAGGCCGATCGTAGTGCACGGGCGCGAAAGCTCGCCCGTCGCAATCCAACCGTGATGAGGCTGGCCACATCCAATCCGAGGGTTGGTCATGGGGAAGCAGCGGGGGAGCACGAAGGCTCCCCCCTCCCTAACTCGTGAGCGCCCATGGCGTCACGGGGCAGGCAAGCCCGTGAGAGTTGCTTGCCACCGCCTGAGCGCCAGCGGCGGCGGTTCACGGGTGAGCGGTCCTGCTCACCCGACCGGCGCAGGAAGGCTCGATGCCTGAATGAGCCGGTATGCAGAGGGATGCAAAGGGGGCGGCACGCTCCCCTTGCCAAGATGTGTGTTGTAGTACAACGCACATCTTGCGGTCAGTCTGAAGGGGGAACAAACAGAGAACATTTATTATGATGGAGCACCAGGATTATCTGTAACAACTTGGATTTGATCGGGCAGATAGCGACCCAAACCCGAAGTCCACGACCGACCGCTTCCAGAGAGGGGGGGGCTTACACCGATCCGCATAAGAACCCGTGATAAATGGTCCCACCGTCGCAACTCATTGAAACGATGGTAGTTATGGCGTATTGTTCACGAGCCATAGTGGCGTCTTATACGGACAGAAAATGGCAGATCCGGCTCTTATATGGATCCGTCTAAACATTATTTGGCTCTAGAACTCTCAATGAGGTCTTTGGTACGTTCCTCGCCAGGCCAAAAGGCCTTTTAAATTTCCTATTCCTGAGTGGCTGATCCACTTCACGAGCTATGCCGGCTATCCGAAGGCCCGCCGGTCTGGGCAGAGATCCGGATCGCGCTCGCGAAGCGGGAGAGCCTGCCGATGCCGGCGAGTCTCGGGCCTGGGCGGGATCCGGAGCTGGATCGCGAACGGGCGACGCCTGCACGGGGCAAATAGAACCACAGACCGAGAGGAACCTGGCCCGTAGATGACCGTCCACGCCGAACCGCTCGAGCATAAACTCGTCTCGAACCCCCGCCACTACCGCTACTACGACCTCGTCATGGCGGGTTTCGTGACGGTGCTGCTCTGCTCGAACCTGATCGGGCCGGGCAAGACGTGCATCCTCTTCGGCCTGACCTTCGGCGCCGGGAACCTCTTCTTCCCGATCTCCTACATCTTCGGCGACGTGCTGACCGAGGTCTATGGCTACGCGCGCACGCGCAAAGTCATCTGGGCGGGCTTCATCTCGATGATCTTCGCGACCATCATGGGGCTCTTCGTGATCCACATGCCGGCGGATCCTGAGGAGCCCTTCAATGCCGTGATCCAGCCTGCCCTGGAGATCGTCTTCGGGAGCACGGGGCGGATTGTCGTCGCGTCGATCGTCGCCTTCTGGTGCGGCGACTTCATGAACAGCTATGTCATGGCGAAGATGAAGGTCTGGACCGAGGGGCGTCATCTCTGGACCCGCACGATCGGCTCGACCGCGGTCGGCCAGCTCGTCGACAGCGCCCTCTTCTATCCGATTGCCTTCCTCGGGACCTGGGAGCCCGGGACGATGATGAAGGTCATCGCCTTCAACTGGGCGTTCAAGGTCTCCGTCGAGATCGTCTTCACGCCGGTGACCTACGCGATCGTCGGCTGGCTGAAGCGCCAGGAGAACGAGGACTGGTACGACAGGCGTACGGACTTCACGCCGTTCTCGTTGAAGGACTGAGCCGTCGAAGCGCCAGACGACTGCGCTGCGCGATCCCACCGAAGTCTCGCCGTCACTTCACCCAGTTGACGAAGCCCGTGACGATCAGCGGGTTGGCGAAGTCAATGAAGAACAAGCCGACCAGGGGAATCACGAGGAATGCCCCGGGCGCCGCGCCGAAGCGCGCCACCAGGGCGCGCATGTTGACGACGGCGCGCGTTGGTGAGCTTCGCGTTAATGCGACAGGGCTGAGGAGTGCTTTATGGCGTGGCGATCTCGGCGCCGAACTTCCGCTCTTGGCCGTTCTTCGACCATCGGTATCCGACCCACAACAGACGGTGGTGATTCCTTTATCGACTGACCGGTTCGCATTGAAACCGGCTGTTCGCCGAACGGGGCGTGAAGAGCATGCTTGGGTCAGATTGACCTACGCCCAGCTTGAAGCGACCCTCCTAAACCGACGGCATCCCGCTGACCACGACCTGCGCGCTCTTGATGATCGACGGCCATGTCAGCGTCCCGAGCGAATCTGCCTTCGCATCAGCGAGCCGGTCACAGAAGCTGGGATACGCTTCGAGGATTGTCTTAGCTGTCGGTGTCGGCTGCGTGAAATCAGGCTGCATGCTCAGCCAGGCTGCCACTTTGCGGATCACCGTCGGGGGCTGCTGATCGTGATCGGGCGGATCGAACCCGGCCAGATCCGAAATGAATTTCTGGTGCACGAACTTCTCCGGCACGAGCGCAACCCAGTTGTGCCAAGCTGGGGTCCCTTCCTTGAGATAGCGCATTCCGAGCGCGATGCCGAGTTCGAGGGGCATGTTGAATCGGCCGAGGTTGTCAGCGCCCTGGCCTTGGTATCTGGAGAGATCGTGGATGGAGTACTTCGATTCCATCAGCCCTCTCGCGATGCGAACGATACGCGGATCGGCCTGGCCTTCGGTCTCACGCGCACAGCGCGGCGTGAAGCCGCGGGCGGCAACCGTCAAAACGATGGCGTGAAAGAGGGGCTGGAAGTCATCGTCGAACGGGCAGTTGATGAAGACCGACTTCTCGTATGCCGCCGGCACGGTATTACTTGAGACCGCGCAGACCGGCGCGCGTGACGTCCTCGCGCTCGAGCTCAAGAGAGTATTCCTTGAGACTCTTCACGGCCTGCTCGCGGGCCTCCCGCCCGCGCTTCAGCTGTACGGGGTCTATCGTGGCGTCGGGCTTGCCAAGCGCCTCGGCAATTCGGTCAGCCAGGCTCTTGAAATCAATCGAGGACGTGTTCACGACGAGTGCGTTCCTCGTGCGCAGGAACCCCGGGATCTCGGTCGAGTCGATCACCACTGGGATCATCGGCTTTGTGGCGTCGAGGTAGAACTCGTGCTCGATGATTTGCTGCCACTCGAAGCGCTGTAACCGATCCGGCTCTGCGCCAGGGCCGACAAGCACGACAAAAGCCTCGGCAGCCTCAATAGCAGCAGCGATCTTTTGGTTCCAATCCTCACCAGCATTTAGATTCCATAGGTCCAGCCAAGGCGACACGCCGCTTTGGCTGAGATGCTCGCTAAGCTTGAGCGCCACGTTGCCGTTCTTGCGTGAGTAGGAGATGAAGACATTCATTGTTGGGGCCTCATCAAAAATTATACCTCACCTTCCGGCAGGAGTCCAACGGCGCGCCTGCGATCACGCTTGTCCGAGTCGCGCCCGCCGATTCCTGTGCGCTATCCTAGGCCTAATCTCCAGGTCGCTTGTCCAAAGCACAAGCATTGGGGCATTTGTTGTGCAGCACAATCCCTGTTGAGTCATTTGTCAATGTTACCGGGCAATCTTGACCACGGGCACTCGTGCGCAATATGCTGCTCGGTGAGTTCGAGTGCGGGCACGCTATGAAGACGCTGCGCTTTCCAACGCCACCCATCGCTTACCCAGGAATCCGATCCCGAAACCGCCCTCGCGATGGCTTCGTCCACGCAGATTGCGACTGCCTGCAATCTTTGCGGCGGATTCGCCGAGCTAGCAAAGTCGAATGTCATCTGTGAGAACTAGACCTGATTTTCGGCAAGGCCGTTCCTGATTCGGGGCAATGACATCTCCTGGCCGGGAGCGGAAGTTCGAGGCCCGAGTTCATCTGACCTTGTCTGTCCGATTCAGTACCGATGAATAGATGTAACGTTTTACGTCTTTGAAAGAGGCCCTGCGACAAACTTGCCTGCTTGCATGACGCCGATAATCCTGCTGCGATCACGGAGCTGCTCGATACTGCGGAGCGGATTGCCTTCGAACAAGAGGAGGTCCGCCAGTTTCCCCTTCTCGATGGTTCCTACCTGGTCCTGAATTTCGATCAATCGTGCGGCAGCGGAAGTCGAGGCGAGAATTGCCTGCATCGGGCTCATCCCAAAGGCGACCATCCGCTCGAGTTCCTGGGCGTTCTCGCCGTGAAAGTTAAAGGGGGTCCCCGCATCCGTGCCCATCGCAATCTGGATTCCGTCCCGCAGGGCGTTCTTGAAGCTCACTCGATGGCGCTTCGTCATGGATTTAGCTTTCTCCAAGGCGCTTTCTGGAATGCCGCACCCGAGTCGGCAGGCGGCGGTGGTGGCTAGCGCAGAGAGTGTCGGCACCATGAAGACACCCTGCTGTTTCATCATGATCGCGGCTTCTTCGTCCATGAGCGTGGCATGCTCGATCGAATGCACTCCGGCGCGGATGGCATTCTTCATCCCCGACGATCCATGGGCATGGGCGGCGACTTTCCGCCCAGCTCGCTGCGCTTCCTCCACGGCGGCCCGGAGTTCCTCCACGGTCATTTGCGCCTGGTC
>Ga0315292_10001990_pt1 | contig 11259 bp, 11 predicted proteins | sample YL17G13_0_MG_FD_204029 | JGI IMG/M metagenome (GOLD analysis project Ga0315292, IMG submission 204029) | Sediment microbial communities from Yellowstone Lake, YNP, Wyoming, USA - YL17G13_0 | ecosystem: Environmental > Aquatic > Freshwater > Lake > Sediment | place: USA: Wyoming | collected... | reverse complement strand
GAGGCCTCATCTCTGTCATCGACGGCAGGCACAAAAAAAGCAAACCCGAAACTGATTATTTCCGGTCGAAAGCCCAGACCCTATTTTGAAAATACCCATGTCGAGGTACTCGAGGCAAAGCGCATGATGGAGCAGTACGGATTAAAGTCTGCCATCTTCGTCAGCTCGCCTGATCACATGCGCCGCATAAAGATCATCACAGAGAGAATCTTTCATGAAGAACCCGTGATAATCGTCTTTGTACCAATTCGAGTTGAACCGGCGCATCAAGATCTGACGCTGTCCGATTATAAGCGCATGGGAAAAGAATATGTCAAGATCATCTGGTTTTTGATGTACTCGCCGTTCCGGTCAACCTGACATCTTGAATAATTATTGTCGAAATGTGCAAGATTTCAACCGTTGATCGTTCCGCACATTACTATGAATGCGGAAATGGCACATTGCGCAGCCATGCGGGTGTCTCGTTTAAGCCCGCACTGCTGGTTGGACTGACTGCATCTGTAAGGAGTGACGAAAGATGAACAAGAAGGTTGATGATGAGGGTGTGGGAACGGCAACGGAGGTCATTGATGCCGTTACCCTGCTGACGACGGCAGAGGCGGCCACCCATTATGCCGCGGGCGAAGACCTGCTCCAGGCTTACAAATGATTTTTTTCTCCCCATCAGCTGCAAGAAGGATTTGAGGATTCATGGAAGTTGTCAGAAGTATTTTCGGATTGACTTATTTGCCGCTAATGGCCTTCCTGATTGCATCACCCATTTCATGGGTTTTGCTTGTCCCCCCCATGTCAGCGGTCTTCACCTTTCCCAGGGTCAGGGTTTTCACTACAGCTTCTTGTATATCCAGGGCTGCCTGTTCCTCTCCCAGATGATCCAGCATCATTCGAATCGATTCAATCGCTGCAATAGGATTGACAATTGCTTTTCCTGCATATTTTGGGGCTGAGCCATGAATAGGTTCAAACATGGATGGATAGATCTTTTCCGGATTGATGTTGCCACCGGCTGCAAACCCCATCCCCCCCTGAAGCATGGCTCCGAGGTCAGTAATGATGTCACCAAAGAGATTGGAGGCCACGATCACATCGAAGTATTCGGGGTTCTTCACAAACCACATGGTCAGAGCATCGACCAATGCCATGTCGGTCTTTATGTCCGGGTATTCTCTTGCCACCTTCTGATACACTGAGTCCCAGAAGACCATGGAATAGTTGAGTGCATTGGACTTCGTACAGTTGGTAACCATTCCGACGGGAGCTTTATCGCCAAACTTTTTCCGCTTTCGGGCAAGCTCAAAGGCATAGCGGATCGCCCTTTCACACCCTTTTTGTGTAAAAATACCGGTCTGAATGGCAAAGGCATCAGGACTTCCCAGCTTGAAAAAACCCCCTGCCGCCGAATATTCTCCTTCCGTATTCTCGCGGATTACCACCATATCAACAGTCTCAGGTGTGGCAGTTTTCACCGGCGATTCAACCCCGGGATAAAGTTTGATCGGACGCAGATTTATGTATTGATCAAACCCTTTGCGAATTGCAAGAAGCAGCGTAAGCGATATATGGTCTGGCACTTTATTGGCATCACCGATACATCCCAAAAAAATTGCATTAAATTCCTGCAATATATCGAGGGCTCTTGCGGGCATCATGACACCATTCTTCAAGTAATAGTCGCACCCCCAGTTAAAATTTTCCATCTCCACTCTGAAGCCATGTTTATCGGCAACTGTCTGTAGGGTCTTGGCGGCTTCTGTTGCCACCTCGATTCCAACCCCATCTCCCGGGATGATTGCGACTCCATAGGACGACATATGCTCCCCTTTCAATCTAGATTATTCCTTCCCTTCTCGGGCAGGTTCCATCATTTCATACGGCCTTGAGATACTGCGCCTATTCTCCCCATCAATATCATGATTTGATAGCGAGCAGATACGGTGTGCCAACCGCTATGAGCACGGCAAGAAAGATCAGCCCGAATATTAGTCCCAAAGTCCAGAAATCTTTGCGGTTGATGTATCCGCTTCCGAAATAGACAGGGCCAGGACCGGTGGCATACGGGGATATGACACCCATTATCCCCAAGCTGTAACAGAGAAGGAGAGCAAAAACCTTGAGGGGAATGCCCGGCACAAGGGCACCGGCGGCCAGAATTACAGGCAGAACCGCCGTGACGTGCGCGGTGATGCTCGCAAACATGTAATGAACTACAAAAAATATCACTACCAGACTGACCATGATGACTATGGGCGACATCCCCGTCAGGAGGGCTGATGCGCTCTTAGCGAACCACGTCACAAACCCTACCCTGTTAAGGCCGTCTGCCATCGCCACGAGCGTGGCAAACCAGACCAGCACATTCCAGGCGGCTTTGTTGCTCAGGATATCGTCCCACGTGACAATTCCTGTAATCACCATCAAAGATATGACCACTCCTGCGACAGTCGTGGCATCCACGATGCTTCCTCCGAATATCCACAGAGTCAGTGCGAGAATGGCCAGCAGAGCCATCACCAGTTCCTTGCGGGTGAACTTGCCCATCTTGCCCAGCTCCTGAGATGCCCAGGATTGGACCTCTCCGCTCGATTTGATTTCCGGTGGGTAGATCTTATAAATGAGGTACGGCAGAACAGAAATGAGAATGATACCGACGGGGAGGAATCCGACAAACCATTCAGTCCAGGAAATGCTTATTTTCGCCGTCTTATTGACCAACTCAAGGGCCAGCAGGTTCGGGGCCAGAGAGGTGATGAACATCGAACTTGTGACGCAGGTAGTTGCAAAGGCAGTCCACATGATATACGCCCCGATCTTGCGGCTCGTCTCCCCCGGAGCAGAGCCGTAAATGCCCGGGATGTTGCGAATGATGGGGAAAATCGTGCCGGCACTCCGGGCGGTATTTGAGGGAGTGAAGGGGGCGATAATCAGATCAGAAAAGGCTATTGCATATCCCAAGCCCAGGGTCCTCTTGCCTAAGAACTCCACCAGGACCAGGGCGATGCGCTTGCCAAGCCCTGTCTTTTCATAGCCCAGGGCGAACATGAACGCCCCGAATATGAGCCAGACCGTCGTGTTGGAAAAACCGGATAATGCCCACCTGATTGAATCAGAAGGCTTCTGTCCTGCCAGGCCCAGAACCGCGACCAGGAAAACGCCTATAAACCCTATGGCGGCAGCCGGGATAGGCTCCAGTATCAGAGCAAGTATGACAGCAGTGAAGATGGCAAAATAATACCAGGCGGTCATAGTCAGCCCCTGCGGCACCGGGAGCAATGCGATACTGATGCCCAAGAGCAGCGGCAGGATAGATTTCCAGATGAGCGATTTCGTTTTAATCTCCTTGTGTTGCTGACTTGGAGTGATGGATAGAATTCAGTGAGGATGAAGCACCACGAGACCTTCCAACGCGTTCCTTTGTTTCCGATTACCAGTAATCTTTCGACCGCCGGCACTTTTATAACAATAAGAAATGCGATTCAATAGGGTCTTTCAGCTCCGCTCGACAAACTCCACGATATTTCCGTCAGGGTCCTTAACCATGGCAATGCGCACGCCCGGCCGAATCTCCGTTTCCGGCAACGTAAATTCAACACCCTTATCTTTAAGTTCAAAACATACTTGGGAGATATTCTTTATGACGAAAGTCACGTAGCGAAATCCCAATTGATTTTCCAGTCCGATGATTCCCTGGGGAGGAACGGTCTTGGGTTCGATCAATTTGAAGTCGCTGGTACCGAATCTCAGCCGGTGCATGGTTCCAAACCACACCGGCGTGATTCCCACAAACTCCAATCCCAGGATATTCTGGTAGAAGTTGAGGCTTGCCTTGATGTCGCTCACGATTATGCCGAGATCCAACGAATCTTTCGCATGCACTATCATCTTGTCAGGCTCCTTGTAATGCAGCGGAAAAGTCCATGACTCATACCTCTTGCGTCATTGTCTGCCAGTTCCGGGCTGTTTTTGAGACAAGAACAATACAGCTCCACTATAAACAGGAAAGGGTGGGGAACCGCTCCCACCCTCTCATGTCTCATAAACTATGACTAAATATTTGCAGCTTTTTTCACCATAATAATAAATCACTTCACGGCAGCTTTCAATGCCTTACCCGCCGTAAACTTGGGGACCTTCTTAGCGGCAATCTTGATCGGTTTGCCGGTCTGAGGATTTCTTCCTGTTCTGGCAGCTCTTTTAGCAACAGAGAAGGTACCGAAACCGACGAGAGTTACCTTGCCTCCCTTCTTCAGCCCTTTCTTGATTGCATCAAGGACGGCATTTACTACAGTTACTGCCTCTGCCTTGCTGCAGGTACTTTTTGCAACTACATTGACGAGATCTTCTTTGTTCATTCTTCATCCTCCCTTTTTTAGTATTATTCTCAACCCGCCGTTGGCGGCAACATCGATCCTTCGGGATCGATAACACCTTTTATGGAGGTATATATAAAGTTTGAGCGCGAAAAAAGCAACATTAAATCGTATCTATCCTAATATTTTTTTTGAAACCCATGTAACCCTCGGTGCAGTCGACGCCGCAACCAAAGATGCCTAAAGACGATCAGACACGCGAGAAGATCAGGCTACCCTGTATGGATGGCAGCATTTCGATCTCCTCCATAAAAGAACTCTTTAATGTGAACTGATTGAGATACCGGATAGGATGGCACAGCGGAACTTTAGCTTGAAATTTGGTGCGTATAGTGGCAGTAGATCAGGAATCCCTTAAGCTCACTCTTGTGTCAGGATCAGATACATGAAGTATCTTGTAATCAGCAACGAAAAGAAAATTGTCCTGTTCACCTTTACTGCGCACTTCCTGTTTCATTTTTACGAACTGGTCTTTCCCGCCCTGGTGATTCCTCTCGTCCTTTCATTGAACATGAATCTTGAAGATGTTCTGAAGCTCGGCTTTCCCATGTACCTTGGATTTGGTCTCTTCTCCCTGCCCTGGGGTATTTTTGCCGACCGTTTCGGCAACCGGATTGCTCTTATCATCTGCTTCTTCGGAACCGGCATCGGGGCAATAATGACGGTTCTTGCAAGCTCTCCCTTGCAAATCATGCTGTCTTTGGCTGTGATCGGCATCTTCGCCGGCATTTGTCATCCCGCCGGCATGGGGCTTATCACATTAGGCGTGAAAAATCGCGGGATGGCCCTGGGGATCAACGCCATCGCCGGAAGTATCGGACTTACCATGGCCCCCTTTCTTGCAGGGTTCCTGAACTGGGTTTCCGGATGGAAAACGGCGTATCTCGCCGCCGCTGTATTTGCGCTCTTCTGGGGCGTTGTGATGTTGTTTACCAAAATCGATGAAACCCCGCTCGTCCACGATCACGAAAAGAACCCGACTTTTAAGAAAGGCTATGGGGCTTACCTCCCCTCTATCATCCTTTTTTTCGCCGTCGTGACCCTGGGAGGCCTCGCCTATCGAATAAACATAGTGGTCCTGCCGGCCTACCTCGAATGGAAGGCCTCTTTCCTTTCCGACCTGCTTCATTTCCAGGCACCGGCTGCGATCACGATGGCTGCCGGCATGCTGACATCGGTTATCTACATTGTCGGGATTGGCGGTCAACTGTTCGGTGGGAAAATGGCGGACCGCTTTGAACTGCGCTGGTTGTACCTTATATTCAACGTCATCAGCCTGCCCTTCGTGATCATGATGGCATACGGGACAGAGCAATTCCTCTTCGTTGCCTCCGCTGTCTACGTCTTTTTTGCGTTAGGCATCCAGCCCATCGAAAACAGCCTCATCGCCAAATTTACGCCTCAAAAGTGGCGAAGCACAGGCTATGGTTTAGCGTCTGTCTTGATTTTCGGAGTCGGTTCTCTCTCGATCTATCTCGTCGGCTGGGTGAAGGATACATGGCATCTTGGTTTCGTTTATATCTTCTCCGGCATCATGATCATTATGATTGTTGCGGGAATCATGCTCCTCATGCGGATGACGCGGGACACCTCTTTTAAGAACTTCTGACCATCGAATCGGACATGTCCGAATGTCCTGTCAATAAAAGTATCAGCTTCTTGATGCAATATTGATTTTTCTATGTTAGCCTTCCATGCTAAATTCCAAACAGAGACAAGACAGAAGCTGCATGTTGAGAACGAGAGATGAATGATATCGATTATCAGCAGGTCATAAAGTGGGTTATCATCGTGATAGCCGCCGGTTTCCTTGGACAGTTCGGAAAATCCTTCGCCACGTACTTGATTGAGAGGGCAAGAAAAAAGAAAGCTCATGCTGCTTCTGAAAAATTGGAGGGATCCGTCAGCCCGCCAACAGAGCCAGTCCCGCCTGCGACCGTGTCTGAAACAACTGAGGCTAAGACTAAAACTGAGAAAAAGGCCATGAAGGCACTCGTAAAGTTGAGGAAAAAAGAGAAGGATAGAGTTTCCTGAATGCCCGCTTTCCCCAGTTTGCTGCTTTACGGAGCGTGCACTTACATAGGAAACGGTCCTAACTTTATGGTCAAGTCTCGCAGATCAGGCCAATGTAAAGATGCCAAGCTTCTTCGGTTATATGATCAAGTACTCGATCCCGATCCTGTTCCCCTTTTTACGCTCGTCTGGTACCTCTTCTATTACTGATAAGCGCAGGTAGCCAAGTCTTCAAAGACTGTTTCCTGTCTTTCTCCTATCGGAACTGTTCCGGCACCTTATAGAGGCCGCCTGACCAAGCCACAAGATCATCCATAGATCGGGCTGCAAGGAGAGAAGTGTTCGCCTGACCTACATCGATCCCCAGGTCCTCCGGCAACTGAACGACCTTACGCCTTCTTAAATCTGCCGTCTCGTCAGCTTTCGCCTCCTTGCCGAGGTCCGTGTCGCCGGCAACAGCCTTTATGGCAGCCTGTCTCTCCGCGAGTGTGGCGCACTTGTGGAGATGGGCGATTCCTTTTTCGGAGACAATCTGTGTAACTGCATCGCCGTAAATCATGACGGGCGGCACCTTAAGACCGGCCCGCTTCATTAGCTCCCAGGCGTCAAGTTTGTCAACGAAGCACTGGATACCCTTCGGCCCACGTGTCTCCAGGATCTGGACGACGAGTTTGCGGCCACGGGGCATATCGCCAATGAGGCCTGCCCGCATACCGCTCTCCTGCCCTACCTTGACCCAGGCGTCGCTGGAATGGCGCCTGCCCGGCGAGTCGCAGCCCATGTTGGGTGCGCCCCCGAAACCGGCGATACGGTCGGCTACGGCAGTGGAGCTGTTTCCATACCGGTCGATCTGAAGTGTGGAGCCCACGAAGGCATCCACGGCATAGTGCCCGACAGCCTGGCAGAAGGCCCGGTTCGACCTTAGGTTCCCGTCTGGCCCCACGAAGAAAATGTCCGACCGGGCTGACACGTAGTCCTCTGTTCCCACCTCGGAACCAAAGGAATGGATTGATTCCACGAAGCCCGCTTCAATGGCGGGGATCATGGTGGGATGAGGATTGAGGGCCCAGTGTGTGCATATCTTACCCTTCAGACCGAGCCCTTCGGCATAGGTGGGAAGAAGCAGCTCAATGGCCGCTGTGGCATAGCCGATCCCGTGGTTGAGGGAACGCAGTCCGTATTCCGCATAAATCCCCTTGATCACCATCATGGCCGTGAGGACATGCATATCCCTGATCTGGGCCGGGTCCCGGGTAAAGAGGGGCTCGACGTAGCACGGCTTTCCCGTAGGGATGATGAAGTCGACCCATCCCCCCGGAATGTCGATCCGGGGCAGCTTGCTTGTAACCTTCTCCACCTGTGCCACAACTATGCCCTGTTTGAACCGCGTAGCCTCCACGATGGCGGGCGTATCCTCCGTGTTGGGGCCTGTGTAGAGGTTGCCGTTCTTGTCCGCCAAGACACCCACTACCAGGGCGACTTGCGGTGTGAGATCGAGGAAGTACCGCGCGAAAAGCTCGAGGTAGGTATGAATCTCCCCGATCTGCATCTTCGATTCATTCACAAGCCTTGTTACCTGCGCAGCCTGGGGACCGGAAAATGAGAAATCAACTTTCTTGGCGATCCCCCGGACGAATATCTCGCAGTGGGCAGGGAGTGCAATAACCGACTGGACCATATGAAGTCCGTTTACCTTCGCAGGATTGACATTACAGAGACAATCGGCCAGAAACTCTGCCTGTTTCTGATTGTTCCCTTCCAGGGCCACGCGGTCTCCGGGACGGATAATTGTCTCCAGAAGGGCAACGGCGCGGGAGGGCTCTACAATCTTGCCTTTGCCCCCTTCCGTCAGTGCCTTCGCCTTGGCCATCCGCGTCTTGTATTCCTTCTTGCGGCATTCCCAGTCTTCTCTCGCATGTATAATCTGTGCTCCCATAAGTTCACCTCCGGGGATGTGAAAAAAATGGTGCCCCGCTCTCGATGTGCGGGACACCATTCTCATTTACAACGCATGATTAGCTCGTCTTTGTGTGGAAGACGTGATCGAGATGTTCCTTGTCAGGCATATCGCTTGCCGTCAACTTGCTGATGATGAAATAGGCGATGAGAGATATGATGAAGCCCGGTATAATTTCGTGGATGTCCTTCATGCCGGGAAGAACAAATCGCAGGCCGAAGCGCCAGATCATGGTAGTGGCGATACCGATGATCATGGAATAGAACGCGCCCTTCCCTGTTCCCCACCGCAGGAAAAGGCCGCCAAACACGGCAGGAAAGAAGCCTGCCGTAAACACGGCCCCCGAAAATGCCGTCAGTTCCACAATACCGGCAGGGGGGTAAAGTGCAAGAACAAAGACGATACCGCTGTAGATCCACATTAACCGTTTCGTATAACTAACCTGCTTCTGCGGAGACATGGGCTTTACAACTGCCCAGATGTCGCCAACGAAGGCTGTGCCGACGATGATCGATACGGCTGCGAAGGAAGACATGCCCGCGGCAAAGAGACCGGCCATAACGATTCCCGTTACCCAGGGATTTCCGAATTTCGCCAGCATGAATCCGACAACTTCATCCGTGTGCTTGATGAGATAGGCGGCTTCCTGGTCGGTAGCCATACCATGGACGAGGGCGCCGACCGCGAAGACGCAGGCCAGGGAAATGCCCAGGAAGATCGGGGTGGCGATCATCGCGAACTTCATGCTTTTCGCGTTGTCAATGGAGTAAAACCGGATCAGGCAGCGTGGCTCGGCAATCTGTTTCATCCCGACGGCAAGGCCGATACTGGTGATGTATGCGAAAGAAACGAGGGTGCAAAAAGTCATGAGGCCGTTTCCTATGGGCTGGCCTTTTGCCGTCAGGTGCGCCGTATTGGCGACGCTGTACATGAGAGGTTCCCAGCCGCCCACGTACATGACCGGAATCATGACCATGAGAATGGCCACAAAGAACATCATCAGACCCTGCACGGCGTCCGTCCACAGGACGCTGTACATGCCACCCAAGACTGAGTAGAGGGTCGTAATAAAAATAACCAGAAATGCCCCCCAAGCGTACGGTATGCCAAGGGTGGATGTCAACAGATGGGCGCAGCCCTTGGCAATCGCCGTCATGTACCACAGGGTAGCGAACAGGATGATAAGAGCTGAAAATATCCTGATGGCCTTGGAAAATGAGCTCTTATAACGGTAGTCAAAATAATCCGGAATTGTGACGGAGCTCAGCTTGGCCGTCTGTACCCTCATCCTCGGACCTAAAAGGAGCCAGGAGATCATGCAGAAAACCGTCCAGTAGAAGCCGACCCACGCCCAGGACAGACCCGCCTGAAACGAGAACCCCGCCTGCCCGATGTATGTATTTGTGCTGATGAATGTAGAAAAAAAGGCAAGTGAAATGGCCCAGCCGGGTATTGACCTCTTGGCGACATAAAAGGCATCGACATCTTCAGCAGCCCTCTTCTTAAACCACTGGCCTATGCCCAGACAGCCCGCCGTATACAAAATCATGATGACTAATATTGCCCAATGTTTCGCCATGTATTCCATATGACTGTTCTCCTTTTAAATAAAAAACAACCAAGGTATAAACGACCCCCTGTGGAGCAGGCAGCCGCAATTCCGTAGCATTGCGGATCAGCCCACACTGCACGAGCCTCCCTTTTCGTCATCATCTTCTTCTTCGCCATGAAACACTATCTTCATTCGTGAAACGATGATCGCATTGATGACAGCAAGAAGGATGATTCCCACATAAGCCATGCCTGTCAAAAAATCCATAACCACACCCCCTTAGTCAGATTAGCTTTGAAATGTTAGACCATAGCTCCCAGAAACTTCCCTCGACCTTGCCTCTCCTATGATAATAAATCTCTTATCTTCATTCCGGACTCGATAAGCCTGCCCCTTATTCCCGCGCATACACGCCCATCAGTGCGCCTTCTGCCAGAATGTGTCCCTTCATAGCCGCAACGAGCTCCTCTTTTTTTGCACCTTCCTTCAGATTTGTCGGCCCATCCAGGGCATAAACCCTGAAGAAGAAGCGATGCTCGCCTGCAGGCAAACAGGGGCCGGAATAGCCCACCTGATCGAAGTCATTCTTGCCCTGCCTGGCGCCGAAATCGAGCTGCCCCGTCCTGGCTACGGATTGAGGCAGATTCGTTATATCGGCAGGAATATCATAGATTACCCACTGTACCCAGTTACCCGTCGGGTTGTCAGGTGTTTCACAGATGATGGCAAAAGACTTTGTACCTGCCGGGGCATTTTTCCACTCTAAGGGAGGCGATATGTCCACGTCGTCACAGGTATACTTGTCGGACATCGACTTCGCGTGACCGAAGGCTGTGCTTTTTACCTCCAATGAAGCTACTTTCTTCGCATCTCCACCTGACCTGGAGCAGGAGACGAACATCATAAGAATCAATATCATCACGCAGAAAACGAAGGGTTTCTTGAAATGCATTTATCACTTACCTGCCTTTATAGTTATTTAATTGCTTTTTAGATATCTACTGAAACGATCCGGGACGATTATTTCTATGACGGCACCGACTTTCTTGCTGCAGTGGTTTTCCCCTTGATAACGAATTATGGCTACCGCCCTTTACTGCCGGCGAGCGGGAGAAGAGACTTTTTCAGGGATAAGGCGAGATTTTTTTATATCAATATTTGAATTCCGAATCAAGCGCGAAACAGAGATTTAAATCACTACGTGTACGTGAAGAGACTACGAGCTGAAATCTCTATTTCGCCATTTTGAGCTAAAACCCGGCAGAAAAGTTTTCGCAGGCGTCATGGCATCTCAAGGGCAAAATTAAAGAACTTTAAATTTGTCATAAAGTTAGCTGGGCAGATCACCGATAATATGATAAAGGAAG
>Ga0315292_10001989_pt1 | contig 11262 bp, 9 predicted proteins | sample YL17G13_0_MG_FD_204029 | JGI IMG/M metagenome (GOLD analysis project Ga0315292, IMG submission 204029) | Sediment microbial communities from Yellowstone Lake, YNP, Wyoming, USA - YL17G13_0 | ecosystem: Environmental > Aquatic > Freshwater > Lake > Sediment | place: USA: Wyoming | collected... | reverse complement strand
ACTGCAGCATAAGATTAAGCAGAGGAGGATTAATTGGATAAAATACCAAAGGAACTAAAAACAAAACAAGGATATTTGAAGGATGGGTTTGTAGTTGACTCAAGCGATACTGATGAAGAAGATGGTGATAGTTTTGAAACTATCGACGATGCGACCGCACTAGAAAAAGAAGACGTCAATGTCGTAGATGAGATTGAAGACATTGGGTCTGAAATGAGCGAAGACAGTTATGATTATAGCGATGAGGATTCTTCATAAATGTATTGATAGTAAATTGTATTTTTATAAAATGAAATAAAAATAAAATTGATATTGATTTAAATGTATAATTTCATATAAATCAACAACATGTCACAGATTAAAATCGAGAATCCCGAAAAGTTTCGTTCTAATATTGTAAATAAATTAAATGTAAAAATAGATAATAATAAAAATAGTGCTAATTTGGAAAAAGGAATCTTTAATTACTCATTGAAAGAAGCAGAACAAAGAAAAGTATTGAAGAAGTGGGATAACAATCGGTTTGTGAAAATATATTTGGATAGGTTACGTACTGTCTACTTAAATTTGAATAATACTATTATTGAGCAAATTAATTCCGGAACAATTAAAGTTCACAAGATTGCTTTTATGACGCATCAAGAAATGTCTCCTGAGCGATGGAGTAAACTTATCGAAGCCAAAATAAAACGCGATAAAAATAAATTCGAAACGAATGTGGAAGCCGCAACTGACACGTTTACTTGTAGAAAGTGCAAATCAAATAAATGTACATATTATCAAATGCAGACCAGAAGTGCAGATGAACCCATGACAACTTTTGTAACGTGTATTGAGTGTGGTAATAGATGGAAATGTTAAAAACTGAAAAAGTATATTAAATAAACATTAAAAAAAACAATACAATTATTACAACAACTATTATATTCGAAATAACACGTATTTTTTTTAATACTATTGGGTCTTTAAAAACTAATGCGTCGTCGACTTCTTTTGAATATTGATAAATGTATTTTTCTAATATTTCATCAGGAAATTCAGGCGCAATTTTTCTTATAAACATAACCATATCGTGTTCTTTTAAGATTTGTTCGATAAATAGTACATCTTTTTCGTTTCCCAGTTTAAATACATGAGGACTTGTGGGCGACGCCATCCTAGACCAATCTGCTACGTGTGTGACAGAACACGCAACGTTCCTCAATTGTTTGAAATGATATAAGATGATGGCAAACAAACTTTCATTCGCAAGACCTCCTTTACAGACTGTTTGCATCATTTTTGGTTGTGTTTGTATAAATGTCAAACATCTTTGCACGTCTTCTCTCTTCAATACAAACCAAGGGTCATTTGCAAGTCTATAATCTGCTGGCAATAAAGCCAAATTTGCTCTTTTATGAAAGTTTATATTCCACCATGCCATTTTCCAACTTAAAATACTTTTATTACAATGGGTATAAAATAAATATCTGAGCTTTTTAGGTGAAATAATTGGACAACATGAATCGGTTAATAAACAAAACCATTGATTGACAGCATCATTTTCAAATGCATATCTCATGATTGTCATGTATGCTGGAATAACGTGGAAATATGAAGTTTGCTTAATATATTTTTCTGGCACGGCATGTTCAAGTATCCATTGTGATTTTATTTTTGTAATATCTTTGTAATAAAAATAAACGTTAATTATATCCTTATTTGGTTCTATCCAATCACGCCATATATGTTCTTTATTTAAAATATGGTCATAACTTATTATAAAACATAGAGCAATCTTCATAAAAAGTATTGAATATTTATATTTATATTTTTATATTTTATTTGTATTTATATTTTTAAAAGGCAATAATCTCCAAATCCTTCAAGTTCCAATATTCAAACGCGCCTCCAGGAATTGGTCTCCTAATAATAAAAGGAATTTTTTTTTGTTGCAATTCTAAATCAGCAATAATGTGTCCATCCACAATATTATCTGGAACTTTTACAAGTGGTTTAGCACCCGCCTCAATTTGCTTTGCTCTTTGCCCAAGAATTCTTGCCCTCTCATATTTGGTCAAATAGGGAATTGTTTTATGAAATGGGTCAATAATAATGTTATTACTATCTCTAACAACGGCTGTAAACTTGGCAACCTCGTCGTAATTGTGATGAAGACATTCTGGGTGAAATTCATTTACATAATTTTTTGTAGTTTCGCTGTCAAATTTCTGCAAATAGTTATCATCAACGTCATCGTCATCGTCATCTTCATCGTCTGTCTCGATTTGCAAATTAGCACTTTTGTTTACATTCGATGCACCCGTTTTAGATTTTTTCAATACCTTTTTATTCGGTCCATCGTCATCTTCAGATTCGGTATCGTCTGCTTCTTCCTCCTCATCGTCTTTTTTAGCGCCACCCATTATAAGTTGGTCGTTATTATTATTATCATCGTCGTCTACTTCCTCTTCTGCTTCATCTTCATCTTCATCATCAACATCAATTTCGTCAATTTCTTCCTCATCGGAATCATCATCATCTCCAAATGTGTCAATCGTAGGCAAACTTCGGACCTTATTAACAACATCCAGATTAGGATTAATTTTAATTTTCTCATTTTCAGAGGCTATACTATTGTCGCTATCGCTTGCGTAAGATGATTCTGTGTCACTCATTGTTACTTATACTAAATATATTTTTAAATATTAATTATTCAATTTTCTTTTATAAAAAAATATATTTATACTATTTCTTTTCTTCTTTCTTTCTTTTCTTCTTCTTTCTTTTCTTTTCTTCTTCTTTTGTCATTATGTATTCACATTTGTATTCCATACCGTATCACATTCGGAACATAAATATACATATTTCATATTTGTGTCGTCGTATCTTATATAAATAATCTCTCTCTCCTTTCCCTTCGTATTTGTGGCACACTCCGTGTTAGGACACAATATAGTATTAATTCTAGGCAATGTCGGGTCAAGTTTTGTATATTTATTAATGATATGGTTGAAGGACTGCTCATTTTTTTTTATCTGCATTTTTGATACACATACTTTGTCTATAACCAAACTTGTATCTTCGTTTCCACAATTACGGCAATAATAAACTAATTTATTAGGGTCATCGCTATTAATCCGGATATAGTACATATTTTGACAGTTAGAACAGAAATGCATTGTTATATATTATATTATACTTTTATATTATTTATTTATTTCAATTTTTTAAAATATACATTATAACTTTATACTCCATACATTTTACATTATTCTTTTATAGATTGTCTTTGCATTCTTTTAGTTTATTCAAAACTTTTAAATAGTCTATTTCAATTGTCATATCATACAATCCAGTTTTCAATATTGTCGGCGTTTTAAATGTAGTGGCTATTTTATTTTCTACAAATTCTACCAGTTTAGTATAATTTTTTAGAAAATTATCTTTAATAAATGGATAAAATGATTCAAACAATTCCATATACACGCCTTTTTTTTTTCTTATAATGTCACAAATGGCTACATCAATATTCGAATATTCGATAATGGTTGTATAATTTTTAAAATCATTGTGTGTTTTTGTTACGCACGGCTCATTTAGCAACGGGTCTTTACATAGCAGAGTGCATAACGTAAGCAACACAGAAGAAATCGTCTGACATGATGTCCATTGCTCTCCTCTCCATGTATTTAATAGAGATATACAAACCTTACCACATTTATACAAATTAGGATTAAAACGAACATTGTTACCGTTTGTCAAATATTTTACTTTCGGCGGACTATGTGGATAATCCACTGGATAGTTTAATTCAAAAAAATAATAGCCTGAAAAATATGGGGTTTCAGACGGTCCTGTAATCAAAGCATATCCTTTCAACATGTCTTCGTCATCATGAATATAATAAATACCATTTTCGGTAAGTGGATTTAAAATAATTTGTTTCACGTCTTTTAACAGTCTATTTACTGTTCCTTTTGTAATAAATTGACTCATTGTCAGTATATATTATAATACACACAAGGTGTTTATACCAATTGTACTATTATATTGTTTTTATTTAAAATTGAATAAAAATGAAATAGAAAAATGTTAGTATATTATATTAAATGAATAATGCAATGAACACATCATCTCAATTTACAGATTTAAACGAATTCTTAGCAAAGCATAGTGCTAAGAATAGTCCTGGTGTTGTGGTTACGCACACAAGAATACCAGACAAAAACTTAAATATATATGGAGGTTCATACATTATACCAAAAGAAGAATTGCCGCTATTTTACAGTCTCTATTATGATTACGTTTTTATTAAAAAAAAGAAAGAATACTTGACCGAAAAACAGTTGGACTCAGGCGGGCCAATGGCGATTGATTTTGATTTTAGATACAATTATGATGTCGACACTAGGCGTCATACAAGTGAACACATCCAAGACATGATTATTTTATATTTGGAAGAACTTAAGGAATACTTCTTATTTGAAGAAAATAAGCCGTTTGATATTTTCATTTTTGAAAAGCCTAATGTAAACATGTTAGAGGATAAAAGTCTTACAAAAGATGGTATACATATTATTATTGGTATTCAAGTAGATTTCACGATGCAGTGTATGATTCGTGAAAAAATGATTGAAAAACTACCTGAAGTATGGGACCTTCCTCTTATTAATACATGGGAGTCTGTTTTAGACGAAGGTATAAGTAAAGGCTCTACCAATTGGCAATTGTTTGGCTCTAGAAAACCAGGTAACGAAGCGTATGAGCTAACTCAAAAATTCAGTGTAAGCTATGACAAGTCTGACGGAGAGTTCATGATGGACGAGCAAAAAGTACAGGATTTCGACCTAAAAAATAACTTTATCAAATTGTCTGTTCAGAATGAAGGCAACATTAAATTCGAAATGAACCCAAAAATTATTGATTTGTACAATACAAAACTTGATAACCGAGCGTGTAAAATTAAGCGACCAAATAGCAAAACAAAGGTACATTTGTTAGTTGACGAAGACGACGATGAAGAACATGTATCCTTATCCGACATTAAAGATAAGGATACGTTAGACAAAGCCGTTGGAAACATGTTAAAAACTTTAAAACAAAATGAGTATGAAGTCAGAGAGACTCACGAATACACGCAAACATTACCCGAAAGATTTTATGAACCTGGGTCTCATTTATTAAATAGGCAAGTAGCCTTTGCATTAAAACGCACGGATGAAAGGTTGTTCTTGTCATGGGTTTTGCTTAGAAGCAAGGCGTCAGATTTTGATTATAATAGTATTCCAGGCTTGTATCACGATTGGAAAAAATATTTCAATTCGTCCAAAGAAGGCGTCACGAAACGCTCTATTATGTATTGGTCGAAACAGTATAGTTTTGAGGAATTTGAAAAGGTTAAAAAAACGTCGATTAATTACGCGATTGAAGAATCATTAAACAGTCAGACGGAATATGATAAGGCACAAGTATTAAAACAAATGTTCAAGGATAAGTACGTTTGTGTAAGTTATGACAAAAAGGGGGTTTGGTATAAATATCAAAACCATCGTTGGATAATTGATAAAGGAATGAGTTTGAGAGAAGCAATTTCAAAACAAATGTATGATTTATATTCTTGCAAAGAAGAAGAGTTGTCGAATGAGTATCACCATTATGATGCGAACGATGACCGTGCAGAATTTATCAAGAAACGACTACACGTGCTGAGCCTTGTGCGCGTTTCATTGAAAAAAACAAACGATAAAAACAACATAATTCGGGAGGCGATGGAACTCTTTTATGATGGCGATTTTATTAAAAATGTAGATACCAAAAAACACTTAATGGGCTTCAACAATGGTGTAGTAGATTTCAAAAATAAATTGTTCAGAGAAGGGTATCCAGAAGACTATATTACGAAAACTACCCGAATCAATTATATTCCTTACGATATGATAGATACTCACGACGATGCGTCTGGTTCTAAATCTAGTAAAGAAGAAATTGTGTCTTTTATGGATAAGCTGTTTCCGATTCCTGAACTAAACCGATATATGTGGGACCATTTGTCGGCGTGTTTGATTGGGTCGAATAAAAACCAGACGTTCAACGTGTATCACGGAAGTGGTAGTAACGGTAAGTCTATTATCGCTGATTTAATGGCTGTAACACTAGGTGAGTATAAAGGAACTGTGCCTATTACACTCGTCACAGAAAAACGTGGCCTTATCGGTGGAACATCTGATGAGGTGTTAAAATTAAAAGGGGTTAGATATGCCGTTATGCAAGAACCGTCTAAAGGGGTCAAACTAAATGAGGGTATCATGAAAGAACTCACAGGAGGTGACCCTATTCAAGCAAGAGGATTGTATGCAGAGAGCGAAATATTCGAACCACAATTTAGTCTAGTAGTATGTACAAATAATTTGTTTGATATTGATAGCAATGATGATGGTACGTGGAGACGTATTCGCAAATGCGATTTCATTTCAAAATTTATAGACGAAGGAGAGGAACATACAGATGATACAAAATACGTGTTTTTAAAGGATAAATCGTTAAAAGATAAGCTTCCCACGTTTGCGCCGATATTCGCAAGTATGCTTGTAAATCGTGTTTTTGAAACGGACGGAATTGTAGCTGATTGCGATTATGTAATGACTGCGTCAAATAGATATAGAAAAGGTCAAGACCATATTGCAGCGTTCGTATCTGAGAACATTGAAAAGACGGGTAATCCGAAAGACAAGGTTGCGAAGAGAGAAGTTTGTGAACAATTTAAATTCTGGTTTCAACAAGAACAAGGTGGTAGAAAACAGCCGAAAGGTCAGGAATTATGCGATTATATTGATAAAAAATTCGGATTCCATAAGTCAACAGGATGGCATGGGTGTAAAATTATATATCCAAATACGAATGAGATGGAAGAAATGGATGAACAATAAAATAACAAAATTAAATAATTTTTATATTTTTTTTCAGACAGTCAAATGAGCGTTTTTTGGCATCGTATTATAAATTGTGTGTGCAGCACTTACTATCGATGAAACAATTCGCGAAGAAATAAACGGCAACACAATCAATCCTGCTAAAATTCCACATTTTACCTTTACACTAAACGCAGACGGAGCAAAATAAATAGAAATTGCAAACCCAACAAGTGTAATTATATACACGATGGACATTATATAATAGTATAAATTTAGTGAGTCGATTCCCTGGTCTTCATAAAACGTTTTTCTCTCATTTGTCATAATATCAGAAGAATCGTTTTTTACTTTTTTTTCAAGAATAATATTTTCTGTCTTATATGTTTTATACAAGTCTACCACATTTGTATGATTTATAAACAAACTATGATATGTGGATACGCTTGAAGTAACATTTTTTACTTCATCCTTAAATTTTTCTAAAAACATTTCAACAATCTTGTCGGCTTTTGCATTTAATGTGCTGTCTAAATGGTCATTATAACCACTTTGTCCTTGTGTAAATAATAAATATTTTTTTTCAGCAACGTCCGCATCATTTGGCCCTGATGCTACCTGTGCTTTGGCCGCTAAATATTTTTCCTTCAATTCTTGCGATTTTTTTCTATGTTGACAATCGGAATCACATGTGACAGCACTCCGTGCTTGTTCAAGTAAATTATTAAAATGGTCGGATGGAACGGGACATATCGGTGGAGTATTAGTTTGAGGTGCTGACACATTTTGTGACATATAATCTTATATTATATATTTATAAGAATATAAAACGTAGAAACATTACATTACATTTTTGAATTTATAAAACTATCTGACATACTCGGATTATAAGAATTGGTGAATCCTTGTTTATATTTATTGGTTGTAGAATTTTTAGTTAATACATTGTCTACCATCGATTCTGTCATAAAAGATTCACGTTTTCCACCAGAGTTAGACCCAGAGTTAGAACCAGAACCCGTTTCACATTGGTTATTTGAAGCATCCCAATTTACACCGGCGGCACAACAAGCTGAACCCACACAGGATGCAACTGCTTTGGCTTTCCACGGGTCATTGTTACTTGCGTCAATGCCAACGCCATTGGTTACCGCTTTTACAGCACCACTTGGGTCAAAATAGAAATCATAACTCTGATAATCCATATTGTTTCGGCTTATTATAGAAATAAATCGTCTCCAGAAGAAAATTGAACCTATTAGCGCCACAATAGCTATTAAAATATAATAAGCGGTTTTTGGTAAAATCTCCTTGCTGTACAATACTGCTAAAATAATGATGGGGACTAAGGTAAAAATAAGAATTTTCATTAAATCAGCGTGTTCAGCGTATTTCTCTCCAAAATAATTATTAATCTCAACAAGTCGTAATTTATTATTTTTTTCTTCCCGCAAATGGGCTAATTGTAATTTTGATTGATTTAATTCCTCTTCGATAATTTGAATAGCAGCAGTTTGTTCTTGCAATGTGCCCTGCGATGATGATAATGCACTCTGAAAAAACGTATTTACACCTCCCATTGTTTGATACAAATTAATACGCATGGTTGATAATTGACCAATTTTCTCAATTATTTGCGCTTTTTGCTCCGAGCTTAAATTCGGGTTTGTTTCTAAACTATTGAACAATTGTTGTTCCATTGTTTGCAATGATTGAATGTCATTAATCATATCTTGTGAATTTTCTTGGATATTGGGCATTTGACTACCAGACATATTATATAAATTATAAGAAGATTATTTATATAATTATATTTCATTATTTCTTTACAACGTTTATCGAAACTATTAAAGCACCTGTTGCCAAAATAGACCAAAACAAGTAATTGTAATTCTTTTGTAAAACTGCTATATCACTATTATTCAATATACTATTTATTCCAGGACCCATATTTCGAATTTCTTTTTTCGTTTCATCTAATTCGCTTAAATATTTCTGAGAACTGTTGGTATTTTTATTTATTCGATGGTTTATTTTATCAGCGTTGGAAATATATTGTGTTGACAAAGTATTCATTTGTGAGGCTAATCCATTTAATTGGTCATCCGTTTGTCCAATTTTATGTTGTGTTCTACTTGTTGCTTTTGCTAAACCGTATTTTTTGGCAAATCTATCAGCATGTAAATAATTTTGAAACGTTACTGAATCCGTATGAAAAATATCACTTGTTGCCGCACCTAATGGTGCACGTCGAGGCGTTTTTGAGCGAACGTATGTATCTACACCTTTTATTATTCTTATGTCCCCGTTTGGATACATATCATGAGTTTTAGGCAGACATTTACCATTATTATTATTTAAAACAAATCCTGCACAATTCTCCAGAGAATTACACGTTGTAGCGCATTGCTCTGCAGTTGCTCCGGTATAAGATGCGCCATCAATATTAGCTCCTATAGCAGCAACATGCGTGAATTGTTTATAATTGTTGGTATATTTAAAATTTCTGGCAGGAAATTCATGTAAATGCGAATTTGCGTCGATATATGCCAATCTACCCATATTTCCAATTACACCATTTTGTGATAGTTCATACAAAGCTGTCCCTCCACTATCACCACCTGTGTTACCGTCTGCCATGGTGTCGCTGTTTGGAATCATTGTCCATGCATAAAGAACCAAGTTCCCATCAGATTCCATTACTAATCCCGTTTTACCAGTTGCAGAGCCTATAAAATCTCCAAGTGCCAATGTTTGACCACTTGTCATGTAATCTACTCCATATTTACCGTTTGCAGCCTCATACATTGGATTTGCGTCTATAGATTTATCTTCAGTCGCTGAGTTCCATACTAATCCTTGTGGGTCTCCTTCAGACTGTCCTCTAAGTACAATCATTGCTCCATCGTCACGAACAGTTAACCAATAAAAACTTGAAGGTGCTGCTGCATTATAAACGGCCATAGAATTGCCGCCTCCAATATAAGCACCATCAGTCCCTTTTGTACAATTTGTTGCTCTGCCTAGTTTTGCCATTGCATTTAAATCATTCCCCGAAAAACATTTACCCTTTTCGCCTACAACGTAATATGCATGACTTTTTTCTGTTGCTTTCTCTTGACATGTTTTCGGTTTGGGAGGCGCCGATTTCTTTTTGTGTTTTTTATGTTTATGATGTTTTTTTTTATGATGATGATGATGATGATGTTTATGTTTGCCACCACTACCACCACTCTCGGGTGGAGCTACATAACAACCTATATAATTATTAGGACCTGATTTGTCATTAGGAGTATTGGTAGTACTATATATCACTTTTCCTGTAGAATCGTATACAGATAATACACCTTGGTCAGTTAACGACGCGCTAGCCCCTGTGCCACTAGTGTCGGACTCCCATAAAATTGTGGAAGATAGGACTTTCATGGATTGGCCATTCTGTGTAGCTCCAACGATATCATTTGTCACCGCGCAGTATCCAGTAGACGTACTTGTATTTACATCTTGTAGCCCAAAATATTGAAACCCTTTCATAATTGCAGCCTGTTTACACATATCATACGTAAAATTACCCGAACTATCCGAACTATCAGACGCTACCGCTGACAGTGCTACCGTTTGTATAGCAGCTGACATATCACCCGTAGTATTTGTTCCTACAAAACTTATAATATTTGGCCCAGATGTCGTAACATTTAAAGGAGTTGAATAACTAGCCCATGCAGTTATTGAAGGTGTATATGTAAAAACAGTAGTACCATTTAATTGAACATTTATAGTGTTTGCACCTGAATATCCTGGACGTCCGCAAGACATAAAAGTTAATGTGGACGTTCCCGTTTGCAAATAAAGGGTTTGACTCATACTATTTGTATTTTGCAGACACGCCGCCTGTGGACCATTAGGATATGTTGGATATCCCCATGCGCTTGAATTGTTCATTAGAACAGCGTTAAATAATGACCAACCTGGCACAGTAGGCGTTTCATAAGAATTGTCAGCTATAATAGGTGTATCGAAATTACCATTTCGAACTGCAGATTTAGGTTTTGGATGACCGCCAACAAATCGCATGGACCTACTATTACCGTAGACTCCGACATAACTGGTAGTTACATCCGACGGTAACATTTCATCTACATATACATTACTACCTTCATTACCGTACATCTGACCTGCAATCATGGGCGTTCCTGTTATCAAAATGGGAGTTGTCGGAATAATAGCACCGGGTCTTTTGTATTTTTCATCCCATGGTATATCAAGTGTAATAGTGTCACTTTGCGGAGGGCAACCATTTTCTCCCATCATTTGGTTTGCTTGTCCTGCGTACCATTTGGCAACACCTTGATTCGTAACATACATATTGGTC
>Ga0315292_10001988_pt1 | contig 11263 bp, 10 predicted proteins | sample YL17G13_0_MG_FD_204029 | JGI IMG/M metagenome (GOLD analysis project Ga0315292, IMG submission 204029) | Sediment microbial communities from Yellowstone Lake, YNP, Wyoming, USA - YL17G13_0 | ecosystem: Environmental > Aquatic > Freshwater > Lake > Sediment | place: USA: Wyoming | collected... | reverse complement strand
CCGCATCGTCGCCGCCGCCTCGGAGAGAAGGCGCAACGGAAAGGTCGGCATCACCTCCACGACCTTGTCGGCCGGCGGCACATGGTTGCCGAAATCCGACTCATAAGGACCGAGCACAGCCCCGGTGACTTGCACAGCGGCAGCAAATTCCTCGGTCAAAAAGTAATGAACCTGGTGGCCACGCTTGACCAGTTCCTGGGTCATCGTCAACGTCGGGTTTACATGGCCATGGGCACCGAGGTTGATGATTGCAATCTTACTCAATTTAAACTCTGCTTGTAGGGTCTGCGATGTTTACGCCAGACCCCTCTTTACCCTTGCAGAAGCTTAAGGGCAATCTCCGGCTGCTGGTTGGCCTGCGCCAACACCGCTGCACCTGCCTGCTGCAGGATCTTGCTCTGCGTCAAGTTCGCCGTCTCGCTGGCGAAGTCCGCGTCCTTGATCCGCGACTTGGCCGCAGTCAAAGATTCAGTCTGTACGGCAATGGCTTTATCGGTCTTTTCGAGGCGGTTTTGGATGGCGCCGAGGCTGGCACGGTAGGAGGCCACCTGCTCCATGGCGACTTCAAGGGTGCCGATGGCCGTCTGCGCGCCGACCTTGGTATCGATGCGGGCTCCTTCTTCATTCTGCGTATTGCCTAGTCCCAGCGAGCCCTCACCATCGGTGAAGGCGTTCAACTTGGACATGTCGATACGGATGACGTTGACTGGATTGAAGGCCTGCAAGGAGTCCACTTCCTTAAAGTAGTCCTTGCCGACCTGCACCTCTAGCGGCGAGCCGTTGCTGTTTCGTTTCATCTCTTCAGGGATTTCATGATTACCGACGAGCAAGCGGGTGCCGTTGAATTCGGTCCCACCGGCGATCCGGTCGATTTCATCCTTGAGCGAGAAGAACTCCTGATTCAGGTAACCGCGTTCGCGCTGCCCAATGGTGTCAGAGGCCGCCTGCACGGAGAGTTCGCGCAGTCGGATCATAATGTTATTGATCTCGTTGAGGCCGCCTTCGGCAACCTCGATGAGCGAGACACCGTCATTGGCATTGCGCCGCGCCTGGTTTAGGCCCCGAATATCGGCGCGCAACACCTCCGAGATGGCGAAGCCGGCGGCATCGTCCGCCCCCTTGTTGATGCGATAGCCGGAGGCTAAGCGTTCGGTCGCCTTATTCATTTCCTCGCCTGACATCTGCATGTGGCGCTGAGCTACTAACGACTGAACGTTTGTACGGACGCGAAGCCCCATGGAATCCCCTTTAAAGCGCTAACGGTGCATGACAGAGGTCGAAGGAACATGAGCGGCAGGCAACGGGATCAGTCTTTTTGAACGTTATAGGTTAAGAATACAAGATTCCCTTGAGGTTGAGAAGCAAGCAGGGTCAATTTAACCGGGGCGGGCAAAGTCGGGGCAACCAGGCCAACTGCGGCCTGAGTGGCGAGGATTACGGGGCAAACGGTAAGGATTAGCTGATCCACCAAGCCGGCAGCATAGAATAATCGATTGATCTCGCTGCCCCCGAACAGCAACGCCCGCTCCACCCCGGCGTCCGCCAAAGCCTTTGCCACGACCCATGCGGGCGACTCCGCAGCACAGGTGATGGTATGGACGTTGCCGGTGTGGGCCGGTAGGGCCAAAGGGTCTTGGGATACGATCCAGCGCGGCACCTCGGCCTGAGCCAAGAAGGGGGCCCCCTCTGGCAGCCCTCGGTTGGTCAGGACAGCCCAAATAGGTTGCACACCGCGGTCGTTTGGACCAACGAAGGCTCCCCCACTTGCCATCAACGAAGCACTGCCGACGATCACCGCATCGGTCGCCCGTAGCAAGGCGAGCACATGCGCATGGTCGTCGTCATTGGTGAAACCAAGCTGATGCCTGGCCTCGTCACGCTCACCTGGATGGGAGGCGATCCTCCCGTCCAAACTGACCGCCATCACGTTGGTGATGCGCAACGGCATCGCGCGACGGTCGCAACGACTAGTTAGGGAGGAGGAGCTGATTCAGCTCACCCTCGACGTCGATCGCTTCGCGGCTAGCGGCAGCGCTGATCTCAGAGACGAGCATGGCCAGCGCCTTGTCCATCATCTTCTTCTCGCCGTAGGACAGGTCCTTGTCGCCCTTGAGGGAGCATAGATCGCGCAGCACTTCGGCGATGTCGGCCACGGACCCAGTCCGCAGCTTGTCGTTGAACTCACGAAAACGCCGGTTCCAGGTCGTGTGCGACACCTTGCCGGGGCTGCGCAAGATGGTGTAGACGTTATCGATCTCGATCGTCGAAATCAGACTGCGCATGCCAGCGCGTTCACAGCCGCTGATTGGGACCATCAAAGTGGCGCCTGAACCCATGATCTGGAGCACATAAAAGTCCTGATTCGTGCCACCGATCTTACGCGATTCAATGCGTTTGACCACGCCAACGCCATGCGCAGGGTATACGGCCTTGTCTCCGACTTTGAATTCCATGATTGGCTCCGGGTTGCAGGTAATCCGACTGTCGTGCGCACTGAAATGGCCGATGATCTGAGGCTAGAGCTAGGGCCCAGGAGGGGAATACCCGATGGGGGAAAATTCGGAACTGCGTCGTGCTGGATGCACTAGCCCCGCTTAAGATAACTACGGCCACGGTATGTCTACAAAGTTGGATCTTACCGATTTTTATAAAATAGTCAAATGGTTAGTATAGTGGGCGCGGAGTCTGGCATGGATTTATAGTTATATCAATGGCTTGACAGAGGACTTCTTGCCATGGGCGGGAATTTACGCTATGTACCCTGGCTTAACAGTCCGTCTCTGCGGAATCTTAAGTTCGCCCAGTCATTTCAGTATCATTTTGGAGATCCCCGACATGTCCCTTACCGCTGCCCAAACTGCGGAACTACTCAAGAAGCACGGCCGCCACGAGAAAGACACTGGCTCGCCAGAAGCCCAGGTGACGCTGATCACGGCCCGCCTCAACTATCTGAATGAACACTTTAAGGCCAACTCGAAGGATCATCACTCCCGTACCGGGCTGATGAAGCTCGTCGGCCAGCGCCGTCGTCTGCTAGATTACCTCCACCGGAAAAACTACGAGGGCTACAAAAAGCTCATCAGTGACCTTGGGATTCGTAAATAAGCTGCGACCTGTGATTCTCCCCTTGCGAAGGATGTTGTGAATGAGTCTGATTCGTGAAGTTACCGTCGGCGACAAGTTGATCAAGCTGGAGTTCCAAAGGTTCGCAAAACAAGCCAACGGCTCGGTGATGGTCAGCTGCGGTGACACGCAGGTTCTCGTCACCGTCTGCGCCGCCGACGAGCCGAAAGAAGGCCAAGACTTCTTTCCCCTGACCGTCGACTACGTCGAGAAGTTCTACGCCGCGGGTCGCATCCCAGGTGGCTACGTCAAGCGTGAAACCCGCCCCAGCGAGCGCGAAGCCCTGACCAGCCGCGTGATCGACCGACCGCTGCGTCCTAGCTTCCCGGAAGAGTACATGTGCGACACGCAGATCGTCGCCACGGTCATGTCCTACGAAGCCAAGCACAATCCAGCTCCACTCGCCTTGCTCGGCGCTAGTGCTGCGTTGATGGTAAGCGACATCCCCTTCCAAGGCCCTGTCGCCTCGCTGCGCATCGGCATGGAAGGCGGCAAGCTCATCCTTGACCCGCCGACCAATTACGTCTCCGACCTCGACTTAAACGTCGCCTGCCGCCCTGATGCCATTTTGATGGTTGAAGCCGGCGCCAACTTCCTTTCCGAAGAGCAGATGCTCGACGCCATCAACACCGCTCAGCAGTGGATGCAGCCGTTGTTTGATGTGCAGCTCGAAGTGCAGCGCTTGATCGGCAAGCCAAAGCGCACCCTAGCCAAGAAGACCGTCAACGAAGCGCTGAAAGACGAAGTCATCCAGGCTGCCAAAGGACTCATCGCTGGCGCTTTCGCCATCGACGACAAGATGGACCGGATGAAGGCCCTTAAGGTCGCTGGTAAAAAGGTCGTCGAGCAGCTTTGCACCGACGGCGACGCCGGCCGCAAGGCTCAGGTCAAGGCGCTGATCGAAGACACCAAGTACGAGATGATGCGCAGTCAAATTCTCGACGAAAAGCGCCGGATCGGTGGTCGCGGTTATAAAGACATCCGCAGTATCCTGTGCGAGACGCATATTCTCGGCAGGCCACACGGCTCCTCGCTGTTTACCCGCGGCGAAACCCAGGCCCTTGCGACCGTCACCCTCGGCGCCGGCGATGACGAGCAGCGCCTCGATTCGATCCAGTCGCATGATGAGTGGAAGAGCTTCATGCTCCACTACAACTTCCCGCCCTTCTCGGTCGGCGAAGCGAAACCTCTGCGCGGCCTGAGCCGTCGTGAGATGGGTCACGGCGCCTTGGCTGAGCGCGCCATCGCCCAGATCATCCCCGAAAAGAGCAAGTTCGGCTACACCATCCGCTTGGTGTCCGAAGTCCTAGAGTCCAACGGCAGTTCGTCGATGGCAACCGTCTGTGCCGGCGTCATGGCTCTGCTCGATGCTGGCGTGCCGATTGTCGAGCCAGTTGCCGGCATCGCCATGGGCCTCATCAAAGAGGGTGACAAGTACGCCATCCTTTCGGACATCCTCGGCGACGAAGATCACCTCGGCGACATGGACTTTAAGGTCTGCGGCGGCGAAAACGGTATCACGGCGCTACAGATGGACATCAAGATTGGTGGCCTATCCAAAGATATCATGCGCGAGGCCCTCACCCAGGCGAAGGAAGGCCGCCGCCACATCTTGAGCAAGATGCGCGGAGCCATCACGGAGCCGAAGGAACTGAGCCAGTTCGCACCACGGATCTTCCAAATAAAAGTCGCCTCTGACCGCATCCGCGACCTCATCGGTCCTGGCGGTAAGGTGGTGAAAAAGATCGTCGCCGACACCGGTGTCAAGATCGACATCGCCGACGACGGCATGGTGAGCATCGTCTCGCCCGACGTGCTCTCAGCGGAAGCTGCCAAGCAAATGATCCGGACCATCACCACCGATCCAGAGATCGGCGGTATCTTCCTCGGTACTGTGAAGCGGATCATGGACTTCGGCGCATTCATCGAGATCCGCCCAGGCCAAGAAGGCTTGTGCCATATCTCCGAGCTGGAAGAAGGCCGGGTCAACAAGGTGACCGACGTCCTCAACGAAGGCGAAGAGGTTTTGGTCAAGGTCTTGGATATCGACCGCCAAGGCAAAATCAAGCTGTCGCGTCGCGGCGCACTAGGCAAGAAGCCTACAGCTTGAGTTAGCACCGAGGCACATTTAGACTATAAGGCGGCTCCAGCAGAGCCGCCTTTTTATGTTGTGAATGTCCGCCACGGGTCCCATGGCTCTGGCGGCTGTATGATTTGCCACACCCAGTTGTGGTCTAGACCTTGCATGCGATACTCTCAAGCATCTATCAGAGGAGACCTTATGATAAAGCGGACCTGTCTCGGCTTGGTTTCACTGTGGACCTTTAGCAGCGTGGCGCTCGCCAACTCCACCGTCCAGGATCTGATGCGGCAAAAGCTCGAAAGCGCCCATGCCATCCTCGATGCGCTTGCCTTAGAGGACTTCACCAAGATCGAATATCACGCCAAGCTGCTAAAAGAGATCAGCCATGCCACGACCTGGTACAAGGCGGACTCTGAAGACTTCAGGCACCACGCCAAGAGTTTTCAAAATTCCGCGGATTACCTTGCTGAACAAGCCAAGCTACGCAGTTTGGAAGGGGCCTCCCTCGGCTACATCCGCGTCCAACTCGATTGCATTGAGTGCCATAAGGTCGTCCGTGCAGCGAAAAAGGCCAAATAGCCCGCTTGGAGGGAGCCCATGAGCGGCACGCCTGAGCATCCCGCACGTTGCATCCTCGTCGTTGACGATAACCCGATGGTCCTAAAGCTCATGGGGTCGCTGTTTGAGGAGGAGGGCATCGACGTCTGCCTCGCTCTTAGCGCGGCCGAGGCGAAGCAGCATCTGCGGCGGCAGCAACCGCCGTTTGACCTGGTCCTATCCGATATTCAAATGCCAGGCGAGACTGGCTTTGACCTGTTGCAATGGATCAAACAAACGGGTTCGCCCTATCATGACCTTCCCGTTCTGCTGACCACGGCGCAGTTGCCCGAAGCGGAGAACCGGGTCAAGGGCTTGGCCATGGGCGCGGTCGACTACGTGGTACGCCCGATCGAACTCAAAGAGCTGGTGCTGCGGGCCATCAACGCCATCGACCACTACCAGCACGTCAAGGCCCTGGAGACCTCGCTGCAGAGTAGCGAGCATTTGGCCATGGTCGGACGGCTGATGGCGGCCTCCAATCACGAAGTTAAAAACCTCGCGATGATCGTCAGAGTCTGTGCCGACCAGGTCCAACGGCTGTTGAATCCTAGCCCTAAACAACATCCTAAAGCCGCAGCGGCACTTACCGCCCTTACCGAGGCCTCGACGCTCCTCACCGAAGTCGCGCGCAGTCTCAGCACCTTTGCGACGACGCGCGTTAGCTGCCGACCGCTTGAACTTACCGCGCTGGTCGAGCAGGTCATGGTCCTGATGCGGCCCATGGTCAAGCCGTACCGTCTTGAGCTCGCATCTGAGCCCCAAACATGGGTCATGGCGCATGATGTCAGGCTCAAGCAGGTGCTGATTAACTTAATCCTCAATGCGCATGATGCCATCGCCGAACTAGCACCTGAACAGGGCGGCCGCATCATCATCAGCCTTGCTTCGACAGGCGAGTCCGTAAGCCTCAGCGTTACCGACAATGGTATTGGGCTTGAGACGCCCGGCGTGCGCCGTGAATTTGCCGCCTTTGCAACGACCAAGAAACTGCGCGGCGGTCAAGGCCTCGGCCTATGGCTATGCTCGCGCATTATCGGTGATATGCAGGGAACGCTTGAATTAAGCTCCAAGGGCGTCGGGACCGGGGTGACGGCAACGGTGTCGCTCCTACGCGTCGAGGCTCCAGAACCGGATGCGCTAAGCCTTGAGGTTGCTAACTATCTGCAGGATCTGGAATAAATACGCCGAGGCATCGGCCTCGAATCTCCTCACGAGCCACCGGCTCAGACATCTCTAAATAGAGACAACCTGTCGTCAAATCGCGACTTTTCCCCAGCAAACCTCGCCGTGATGAGCGCTAAAGGCTAGGGCGGACATGCTCCATGCGAATTCCTAAGCCCATCACGCGCGCCGTCAGCTGTCTTAACCACGGTGTGTGGCTCAAGACCTTCACTCCGATCGGAGCCACCAAGGGCTGACCTTCCGCGAGAACCCGCTGCAGGACCTGCCGGTGAATGATCTGTTGCAGACGCTGCGTCACCTTCGTCGGAAACTCTCGGCGCTGCTGCACTCTACTACGAAAACACCTTCAGTAGCGATACCGAGCCGACCCAGGAGCAGACCGAGCATCATGCCAGCCGGTCCGCCACCGACGATACCCACCCGCGTCTTAATCACCTGATGCATCGATGGACCTCCGATGAGGCAGCAGATCTAAATGCAAATTTCGTGCAGACCGATTTACATCGTGAGAAGCATCCCAACAGCTGCTGGGCCATCACCACTGCTGTGAGCCATCCAACCGCTTTAAGCTTCGACGAAATAACCAGGCGACTCATCACGCGGTGGTTTGAGGCCATCGGGTTGTTCAAGCAATGTTGCTCACCGTTAAAATCGGCACCTGCGCGCCAAGCGATACCTAATTCTTGGCATATAAGATGCAGTCTAAGATGCTCCAGACGGCTCGTGCACCGCCAGACCAGAGCAGTGTCAAAGTCCCCAAGTTGAGAGTTATGAATGGATTTAGACACTAAAAATTCGTTGATCGCGGCGCTCAACACCTGTGACCGTGAACCGATTCACATTCCAGGCGCCATCCAGCCCCATGGGGTTTTGCTAGGTATCGATGGCGACAGTGCTATTAGGCTTGTTAGCACCAACTCGCTCGCTCTCATCGGGCGCGATGCGGGCCAGCTTATCGGCGCCCCGGTTGCCCAGCTCTTAAGCTCTGAGGACTTAGCGATTCTTTCGGCAGCAGCCCTCATAGTTCCCATCAAACAGGTAAACCCTCTAAAATTCAGGATGAAAATCCCCGGTAAGACGGGTACTTTCAACTTTGATGGCATCCTCCACCACTCAGGCGGTCTATTGGTTCTTGAACTTGAACCGATCAGCGAGCCCCCACCCGTGGGCTTCTCCTACGCCCAACAAAGGGTCATGGCGCGCATTCAAGCAACGACCGATGTGGATGAACTGTGCCAAACCGTCGCAGAGGAAGTTCGCCACCTGACTGGGTTTGACCGAGTGATGGTCTACCGGTTTCATAAGGATTGGCATGGCGAGGTCATTGCGGAGTCGCTGTCTCAGGGTATTGAGACTTTCCTCGGATTGCATTTTCCGGCAACCGATATCCCGGTCCAAGCCCGAGTCCTATACGAACGCAATTGGCTGCGCATGATTAAAAGCGCCCATTATCAGCCTGTTCCACTGATGCCGGGCCGTAATCCCATAAACGACCAGCCTCTGGACTTAAGCGACTCGGTCTTGCGCAGTGTATCCCCGGTCCATTGTGAATACCTGAAAAACATGGGCGTAGAGGCGTCGATGTCCATCTCCCTGTTGCATGACGAGAAGAAGTTGTGGGGACTGGTGGCCTGCCATCATAGACTCCCGCGACTAGTGCCATATGACATCAGATTAGCCTGCGAGTTGGTCGGCCAGACCGTCTCCCTGCTGATATCGGCACGGGAACGCCTGGCGGCTGCGAAACGACTCGAAATGCTTGAACCTATCAAATCGCAATTGGTGGATAAAATATCCGCCGAAGGGCGTTTTACCTCCGGTTTGGCAGCAGGTGAGACCGACTTTTTAAAAGTGATGGGTGCAGATGGGTGCTGTACGATCCTCGACGGCCGTCTTCAATGTATAGGCGACGCGCCAGACGAGGATGCCATTCGCAACCTTGGCAGGTGGCTTGACGCCAACAGCCGCATCGACGAATTTGTGACCGATTCTTTGGCGAGGGAATATCCACCAGGGCAAGTCTATGCCGCCGCGGCTAGCGGCGTGCTCTCGCTGCCAATCGCCGGCTCGGGTCTGGAGGATCGGATTTTCTGCTTCCGCAAAGAGATCGCCCGTTATGTCAAGTGGGCGGGCGCTCAGTCTGAAATTGAAGAAGCCTTGGGCCAAAAATCAAACCTCAGCCCACGGCAGTCGTTTGCCGCTTGGAAAACCAAGGTACAAGACACTTCAAATCCGTGGACACCCCAAGATGTATCCACAGCAAAGAGCATTGTCCGCGAACTCGAGCGTCTGAGCTTGGCTAAATTTGCTGAGGTTAAGAGGCTGAATGCGCAGCTGCGGCGAGAAGCACGGGCCAAGGATGAATTTTTAGCGACTATTTCTCATGAGCTGCGAACACCGCTCAACGCTATTTTAGGCTGGTCCGAACTGCTGGCGACCAGCGACGTGCTGACTCAAGAACGCAGCGTTGTCTATGACATGATTCACCGCAATGCCCTATCACAGAAGCATCTGATCGAAGATCTTCTGGATATTTCGCGCATCATCAACGGTAAGCTCATCCTGCATGTTGAGGAGTTTTCGCCGCAAAAGGCTGTTGAAGAGGTCCTCTCGACGGTGGCGTCAACTGCCAAAGATAAGGCCGTCAAGGTCGCCACTGAATTTGATCCTAGTTTAGTCAAAATGAATGGTGATTGCGTCAGAGTCCAACAGATCGTCGAAAATCTTTTAACCAATGCCATTAAGTTTACACCGGCCGGCGGGCACATCACTGTTCGACTTCGCCGCCTTGATTCTGACCTAGAGATCGTCGTCGCCGATGATGGCGAGGGGATCGATCCAGCACTGCTGCCTGAGATCTTTAACCGCCACCAGCAGGATGACGCTAAAGCCTGCCAACGAAACAGGGGCCTCGGCCTCGGCCTCACCATCGTGCGGCAGTTAGTCGAGCTCCATGGCGGAACAGTGAACGCAGATAGCGCGGGCAAGGGCAAGGGCGCAACGTTTACGGTCCGCATGCCGCTGAGCTTCTTGAAGGTTACAGAGCCAACGAATAAAGCCAAACAACAACCCCAGTCAGCCCCGACTACGAGCATCAGCCTGGCTGATTTGCAGGCGCTGATCGTCGATGACGACGCGGATTCACGACTTCTCACCGAACGCATTTTGGAGAGCGCGGGAGCAGCAACCAGCGGCGTAGACAACATGGAGAGCGCGTTGGCGACCTTGCAGCGTGAGCGCTTTGATCTCATCATCTCGGATATCAATATGCCGGATGGTAATGGCTATGACTTTATGCGGCTAGTGCGAAAGCTGCCGGCCAGCAAAGGCGGACATACGCCGGCGATCGCTTTAACTGGATATGCCGGTGAAAGTAATCGCCAGCGAGCCATCGAGGCTGGATTCAATGCTCACCTTGGTAAGCCCTTCTCACGGCATAACATGCTGGCGTTGATCGCCGACATTGCGGGACGCCATGGTTCAACCAACTCTTTGAGCTAGGACGGCAGGGGAAGGTCTATGACCGCGTGGACCCGCTATTGACCATCTTAAAAAAATTCTCACGCGAAGCCACCGAAGTATCCGAGACCCCGAATTGACCTGGTGGATGGGCAGAGCGCCGTCATATCCCATCGCCTAAAAAACTCGCTGCAAACGGCGACGCTGGCGACCGCAAAAACACCTCGGGCGCGCCCTGCTGCTCGATGCGCCCTTGCTGCATCAACACCACGTGATCCGAAAGCAGCCACGCTTCTTTTTGATCGTGAGTCACTAGGACGCAGGTTAAAGCCAGCTGCCGCTGCAAGGCGCGCAGCGAGGTCCGCAGTTCACGGCGCACCTTGGCATCCAGCGCACCAAATGGCTCGTCCAGCAGAAGTAAGCGCGGCTCGGTGGCCAAAGCTCGGGCCAAGGCCACGCGCTGCCGTTGTCCTCCAGACAGCTGATGTGGCAAGCGCGCATCCAAGCCCTCGAGCTGCACCAGACTGAGCAGCTCCTGCACGCGCGCCTGCATGGCACCGGGCCTCAGGCGCTGGGCGCGCGGCTTGACCCGGAGCCCGAAGCTGACATTCTCCGCCACCGTCATGTGGCGAAACAGGGCATAATTTTGAAAGACAAAGCCGACGCGCCGCTGCTGCGGCAGCCAGCCGCTGGTATCCTCGCCATCGACATAAACATGACCCTGATCCGGCACTTCGAGACCTGCCATCAGGCGCAGCAGCGTCGTCTTACCGCAGCCCGAAGGGCCAAGCAGCGTCAGCAGCTCGCCAGCGCGCA
>Ga0315292_10001986_pt1 | contig 11266 bp, 11 predicted proteins | sample YL17G13_0_MG_FD_204029 | JGI IMG/M metagenome (GOLD analysis project Ga0315292, IMG submission 204029) | Sediment microbial communities from Yellowstone Lake, YNP, Wyoming, USA - YL17G13_0 | ecosystem: Environmental > Aquatic > Freshwater > Lake > Sediment | place: USA: Wyoming | collected... | reverse complement strand
GCTCCCAGTCGGTGTTCCCGCTGTTGCGCTTGAGCACCCCGTTGCCGATGTCGGTCCCGAGCTCGGTGATGACGCCGAGAAGTACGGTCTTGTTCGCCATGGACGTTCTCCTTCTAGGTGTTGCCTGAGACGGCCTGCATCGTGACGGTGCCGGCCCAGTTGATGGTGACGCTGCTCTTGCCGGTGACCTTGACCTCGACGTCGTTGGTGTTGACGTTGACGCCCACATCCCAGTCGGCGTCGGTCTCTTCCGAGAACAGCTCGATGACGTTGCCGAGCGTGGCGCTCCCGGCGCTCTGTCGGTAGACGTAGAACGTCCGGCCGTAGTAGGCCCGCTCGACGCCGGCGGTGTCGCGGCCGATGACGCGGACCTCGACCCAGTAGAGCGTGTCGTCGGCCAGGGTCTTGGTCCAGAGCACTGCTGGCGTGACCGTCGTGGTCTGGACAGCCCGGGTCTCGGGGATGAAGCCGCTGCCAGCGAAGGCCGAGTGGTTCTTGAAGGTGACGCCGCCGGTGAAGGTGTGGGCGCCGGTCCAGGTAGGGACAACGGCCTGGTCGAGCGTGAGGGTGCGGTTGGCCGAGAGATCCCCGCCGCCCGAGAGCCCGGTGCCGGTCGAGACCGAGCGCGTCTCGAAGACGAAGGCGCTGCGGACGGTGCCCGTGGTGATGGTCCCGTAGAACTTGTCGGAGAGGAATTCGATGGCTCCCGCTTCCGGCGCGGTCATCAGATCGCCGGAGGTGAGCTTCAGCGGCGCGGTGCTGGCAGCAGTGGTGCCAGCCTTGAGGTGCAGGACGGCAGTGGGGCTGGTGAGGCCGATGCCAACCTTGCCGTCACCTTTGATCATGAGCAAGACTGGGCTGGGGTTTGAACCGGTATACGCCGAGAACACTGTATCAATGCTGGTACTGTCTACCTGGAAGTACATACGCCCGGTGATAGTTGAGTCGGCACCACCAGAGTTTGCGTAGCCCCAACCTGCTTTTCCAGTTCGTGATTGATCAAGAAAGCGGAGCGCTGAAAATCCATCAGCGGTAGTGTTGCATACTCCAAGCGTGGCCGACTGCGACGCACTCGACTCGACGGAAAGTCTGTATGCAGGGGACGCAGTTCCGATGCCCACCTTGCCATCAGTGGCGATCCGCATGTTCTCGACGATGCTATGCGTGAAGATCATCGCATTGGTGGCACCAGCTTGAAAGTAGAAGTGCCCGCGCAAGGCGACATTGCTGGTTGAGTTGGCGACCCCGATAGCGCCTCGTTGAGCGTTGGCGTCGTCGAGGAATGCGATCTCGGTGTACGAACTCGCAAGGGTATTCTTGAGAGTCACCAGTCCAGCCGTACCGCTGCCTTGAATCGCCGCAGTGTAGTCTCCAGTCGGATTTGCGCCGACCCCCATCGTTCCGGTGATCGTGATATTCCTGCTGAAGGTGACGTTGCCGGCCGTCCCCGCCACACCAGACGCCTTGACCCGCATCGTCTCGGTGAAGGTACCGCCGACATCGTGTCCGATGAGCAGGTCGGAATTGTTGGTTGCCAGTATCCCGTTGTAGTCGGAGGCGCCACTGTCGCCGAGGTACCATGCAGCAGTGTCGGAGTTGTTGCGGTTGATGCCCACCACCTTGTGGGTGGCCGCTCCGCTGTAGCGGAAGTTGAAGGGGTTGGCGGGAGCGGTGGTGCCAAAGCCGACCTTGCCGTCGGAGGTGATCCGCATCCTCTCGGTGAGCACCGTCGGCGCCGCATCGGTCCCCGTCCAGAACGTCAGCCGTCCGGGCACGCGGGTCGTGGCGATGGTGCCTTCCGAGGTCCCCTTGATGGCCGCGCCCACCACGTAGCCACCAGCGCCCGAGTAGCCGGCGAAGCTGAGTACACCGAGATCATCAGCGGTCGTGATGACCGTCGGCGCAGCGAGGGTGCCCCGGGCCTTCTTGATGGTCAGGTCGGGCGCGTCGGCATCACCGTATGCCTGCTCCAGCGTCAGGATGGTGCCGCCCGAGGCGCCCGAGGCGAAGTGGCCCAGCGTAGCTGGCGTGAGCGTCCCTACCCCCAGCTTGCCGCCGACGTAGGTGTCTCCGACCGTCTGGAGGATGCCGACCTTGCAGGTGTCGGCGTCGAGGAACTGCGCCAGGCCCGGTGCGGTCGGGTGGTTGTAGACTGGGTATGCAGCAGCCATCAGTTCACCTCAACGCTAGGGTCGTACTGGTTCGCCATGTCAGTGTCCTACGGCCACGTTGGCAGCACTCCGGTAGTCGAGGTCAGTCTTATCCATTCGTAGTAGGCACCAGGGTAGTCATAGTCGCCAACAAACGACCCATCACTGGCTAGTAATTTACGGAGTTTGTGCGTTCCATTCAGTCCTGCCCAGATATGGGTTCCGTCGAAGCAGACTGTGAAGACCTCGTTGCCCCCACCGCAAGAGTAGCTACCCAAAACGGCAGCGTCAGAGCAACGAACTTTGTAAACCTTAGTGTCACGACAACCTGCCCAAACATTGGCACCGTCGTAACAGACGGAGGTGACCCCAGCCCAGCCCCCACCAGCTAGATCAATGCTGGCAAGGACCACCATATCGGAGCCCCTAATCTTGTGTAGCCAGGTACTCATAGCTACCCAAATGTTGGCGCCGTCCCAGCACAAGGAACCGGCATACCAAGTGTTGCCACCCAGATAATCGGACCGTACGCCTAGAGCATGAGTGGCCGTGTCCCACTTGTAGACGCGCCCGTAATTAGAGGAGGCTACGTAGAGGTCGGTACCACCGCCGTAACAACACCCCTGCGGCAATACGGGCGCCGAGGGCATCGTCCAACTGCCCAGTTCTGTACCGGTAGAATTGAAACTGTAAATCTTATCTGAACCAGCGCCCAACCACGAGTGAGTGGCCCAGTAGTTGGTGCCATCGAAGGCAAACTGACAACAGTATCGACCTGCGCCACCAATGAAGGTGTAAGGTCCGCCCACTACGGTCATAGCAACGGGATCAATCTTGCGGAACTGGTTGGGATTATCGCTACTCATCTCCCAGAGATAGACACCGTCCCACAACATGTCTTGCGTTTGGAACACGCCTGCAATAGTGCCAATATACGCACCGCTACTGGCCAGGAACTTTCTCGGTTGAGAGATGTTCGATACCCAGATGTTCGGCGGGGGCGTAGCTGGCAGAGCGATCACTGGCTTCTGCTGCAACAGCACCTTCCGGGTGGCGAAGTCCACCACCACCCCAACCTCGTGCACCATGTCCATCGTCGGCTTCGTGGTCGTGAGTTGGCCGGCAGTGCTGGAGAGATAGACGGCATCACCATTCGCCGTCGGCGCAGTCTTGAAGGTGGCTACGACGACACCCTCGCGCACGACGCTGCCCGTCACGCCGTCGTAGACCCCGACGATGGGACTGGTGCTCGTGTTGACCGCCTTGGAGAGCGTGAGCGCCCCGGAGACCTGGCAGGCATCTCCTGCCACCAGCCCGGTCGTCGTCAGCCCGGCGTTGGCAACACGGTCGGCACGCAAGGTGTCCACCCCGATGATGGTCGGGATGCCGGACTTGATGACGAGGCCGTCGTACTGACCCATGGTGTCTCCTACTGCTGGAATTCGTCGCCGATGTGGATGCTGACCTCGGCCTGGGCACCGATGCCCACCAGATAGCCCACCCGCAACAGGACCGTGCCCGCCCCTGGCGCCGTCAGGGTCACCGCTCCGGCCGTCGCGCTCAGGTACACCGGCTGGCCGAAGTGCGTGATGGCTGGAGTTGTGCCGGTGAAGGTCATCTTGTAGACCCCCGCCATGACGACGGTGGCCGCGTTGCCGGCGGTGTTGCCGGTGACGACGACGCCCACCACCCGGGAGGTGCTTTCGGCGGCGTTGGTGGCCTTCTTGAGCCGGCCCGAGGTGCCGCCTTCGCAGTAGGCGTAGACGACGTCGTACTGGGCCAGGGTCTCGCCAGCGGTGTAGGAGTAGAATCCTAGAGCTCCAGTGACGGTGATACCTGCAGAGGTGATCTGCATTCGTTCGTGGGTAGCGAGAACCGTTCCTCCCGCGAAGAAGCGGATCACACCGTCGGAAGCCCCGGCGTCCAACAACAACTGGCTGCCGGACTGGATTCCGGCCATCAGCAAAGTGGCCTTGGGCAGCTCCCAGACGTTGACTCCAGGCGTGGACGTGCTTCCGGCACGTCCAAAGCTACCGTAGGCGCCTCCGCTCGACGACTCACCAAACGTCATCCAGGCGGAGCCCGCAGTATTGGTGTTCATCACCCACTGGGAAATGTCCCCAGTGGTCGAACCCTGCACATGCAGTTGTGCGGAGGGTGAAACTCCGATGCCGACCTTTCCTGTATTGTCGATGTTGACGATGGAATCCCACGTCGATCCGTTGTACTTGTTGATCTGCAAGATCGAAGTGCCTGATGGAAAGGCTGCCATCGCCGCTAGCGTTCCACCCGTGGCTTGAAATTCAAAGGCCGTAGCCGTGGAAGAACCAGAGGGCATGTAACTGGACAGCGCAACTCCGCCACCATTGATGGCACTCCGCACCCCCGCCAGCGTTAGACCGCCACCACCGACGGTGCTGCCCTCTGACATCCGAGCAGTTTCCAGACGAGTCCCACCGCTGTTGTAGTTGAAGCCCTGGAAGAAGATGTTGTCAGTGTTCGAGATGGCGGAGGAGCGAATCGTACCGAGAATTTCCAGCTCTTGATTGGGGCTGGTGGTGCCGATCCCCAACCGCTTGTTGCTGTTGTCCCAGAACAGGTTGCTGGCATCAGTCGCCAGCACCCCCGTCGCGCTGGCGAAGGTCACCCCGCCGGTGGCGATGCCGTGCAGTCCTACATGCTCTGCCGATGTCAGGTGGTAGTACTGCCCGCTCGTCCCGCCATCCAGCCCGGTGAGTGCGTTGTGCTGGGAGATGGTGTTGGAGAAAACCTGGAAGGACAGCGCGTGGGCGCCGACGATGTCGAGAGGCTTGTCGGTCAGACAGAACCAGGAGACATCCTCGTTGAGCGTGCCGATGTCGACGAAGACCGTGACCGTGCTGGCGTGACTGCCGGCCGGCATGTCCGCGGCACGGGTCCAGGCGGCGCCGGTGTGCGCGATCCAGATGCCGTTCTCGATGGGGTTCGTCTGGTTCTTGAGGAGGACGCGGTCCAGCTCGGTGGTGGTGAAGCCGTCGACCGACTGATCACCACTCAGCGTGACGTTGCCGCCGGCGACCGTGGAGGCCAGGCGCACCATGGCCTTCCAGTTCAGGCCGGTGATGAGCCCGTCGACGTAGAGCTTGGTGGTGAGGTGGGCGTCGGCAGTTGGCGCTCCACCGCTCACCACCCCGGTGACCGTGAGGGCGCCGGCCATGGTGACCGTGCCATCGCTGTTGACGGCAAAGTGGGACGTGACTCCAGTGCTGTTCTGCACCGCAAAGAGAGCTTCACCAAGGCCCGCGAGCGTGTCCCGGATCTTGATGCCCTTGCCCGAAGTGCTCAGGTTGATGACCTGCGGACCAGCGCCACCATCGGTGTAGGCGCCCTGCAGCGTCTTGACGGTAGTCGGCGGTGCAATCCACTCGAGGCCCGTGGTTGTGGAGAGGTTGACTGACAGCAACTGCCCGGCGGTGCCGACGGGGAAGCGGGCGTCGACAGTGGCGGTGCGGGTGTAGAGGTCACCCTTGGCGGTCAGGGGGCTGATGCTGGCGTGCGTGTCGACGTAGTTGCGGGTGGCGAGGTGCGTGGAGAGCGTCGGTTCAGCGGCGGTGATGGTGCCGCCGAAGTGAAACTCGGTCGGTCCGACCAGGCGCATGACGCCGGTGTTCTGCAGCCACCAGTAGGCGTCAGCGTCGCTGGGCGCCGGGTCACTAGCCTGTTCGGCGAGTCCTTGAAAGACGCCAGTGCGCAGCGCGGCACGTACGTCGTACGAGGCTTGGATGTGTTCGTTCCAGTGGGTCGCGGGGAGGTACTTGCTGAGGTCAGCGCCCGGTGGTGGCGGCACCAGGTCGCTTTTGCCACTGGGAAGCGTAGTGAGGTCATAGACGAAGTTCGACATCAGCGGCTCCTCGCGCGGCGACTGCCTACTATTCTAGGCTTGTTGGGAGACGAGCGAAAGCTCGACGGTTTACCGCGTAAAGCCAGGTCAGTGTTCTCGTCGGCACAGGAATTGGTAGAGGTCAGCGGGGGTCATGTTCTCCGGCACCCAGTACTCCGTCCCCGGGTAGTAGGACCAGCGCAATACTTGGGCGACGAACTCGGAACAGAACAACGCTTGCGGGTTGTCCCAGGGGTTTCTGAACTTCCGCTTGAACCAGCGCCCGAGTAGGACCCAGAGCATTCCAAGCAGCCCAGCGAAGTCATAGAGTGTGCCGAGTTTCTCTCCTACTTTGGCGAAGCCTTGTTTGAGCGGAATTTCGGGGATGAAGGTTTTGACGATGATGTTGTGCTGCTTGAAGACCTCGTAGGGGATGATTCTCACGCCTTCGAGCGTGGCTTCCAAGACCATCTCCTGGGCAAAGTCCACGTCGAAGTATAAGATCCAACTGTGGCTCACCGGGGCCTTGGTGAACCAGCGAATCAACCGCGAAAGCCACTTCTTCGTGGTTGAAAAGCCGATGCGGTCGTTCATTGCTGCCTCACCAACCACAGGCCCAGCGCCACCCCGGCGAGCCCAACGATCGGGTCGCTGAGCCAGCGGTTGAACCAGAGCTCGGGGCAGCGCACGAAGCCGAGCTTCTCCAGCACCTGGCTCTCGAAGACCTCCCACAGCAGGGCGCCGGCGAGCACCACCAGATAGGGCAGCCACCAGGCGTGCATGGCCTTGTTCTTGAGCGCCAGTGCTTGCCAATTGAACCCGATCACCAGCCAGAAGCAGAAGTGGCAGATCGACCAGGTGTCGAGGATCGAACGACCCGTTCTCGGAGGCCAGAGCCAAGTCATCTCTCACTCCCAGTGCTACTGAAGTAGACGGTAGTACTCACCGACGAGCCGCTCCTCATGATCGTAGATCAGCAGCACAGAGCCCAGGATCAAGATCCAGCCCCCATCTGGTCCAGCGCGTAGTGTCCAATCTCCACGAAATCGGTTCAACTCGCGGAGAAAGTTGGTTAGCTGTTCCATGTGTACGCCGTACTTTCACCTCACACCCCCTCCAGTGCTGCACGCAACTCTTGGTCTCGTTGTGCCAGTTCCTTGTAGGGTAGCTTCAGCTTGCGGCGGCTCTCGGTGTCGGCCTCGAATCGCCCCAATCGGTCTACCACGCGCTCGTAAGCCGTCAGAGCTTCAAGCGCACTCTTCTCCGCTGACGAGAGCCCATTAGAGTACTGGGTGCCCCAGTACTCGAACCAGTGGCGCGCATGATCGATCTGTTTCTTCGTCAGCACGACTTACAGTTCTACCCCGAAGTGGCCGTTGACGGCGACTGTGAGCTCTCCTAGCTGCTTGCCATGCTGCTGATAGCCTGCCCGCAGCAGGCTGATGTCGGTCTTGATCTCTTGCAACTCGTCGCGGATCTCTCGGTGCTCCTTCTTGTTCTTCTTGAGCAGGTCGATGATCTGGTCCAGCTTCTTGTCGAGGGTGAGCCCCACAGGGATCTCTACTAGCTCCTCATCTTCTGTGTCCGAGAACAGATCCTCGGGCTTCTCGTCTTTGTCCATTCTGCGCTCCTGTTTTCTGGGGGGATGAGGTCTTGGTCTGCAAGACCACCTGCTGCTGCGGAAGAAGAGTCATCTTCGGCATGCAATCGGCGCATACCTCTCCTTCCTTGATTGGTGCGTGGCAGTAGGAGCACTCCTTCTTGGGCAGCTGGCTCGGGGTGCACCACACCTCTCCCCGCTCCTCAGCTGCGGCCAGCGCCGGGTCGGTCTGCTCGAACTCGACCTTGTCCCAGCGGTGGATGAGCTTGCCTGCCAGCTTCAGCGCACGACTCAGTCGATTCTGGACGACGATCATGGCGTCACTCCTACACCGTCTGCATTCGGGCGGTGGTCATGTACCACGCCCCGTGCAGGCCGGCGTGCCCGGAGTTGTGCAGGGTGACCTTGCCCTTCCAGTGGGGCATGATGACCTTGGGCTCGACCGCCGGGATGTTGAAGTCGAGCACGCCCTCTCCCAGCAGCGGGAGCTTGTTGGCGAACCGGATGAGCGGGATGTCGATGGCGAACAGGTTGAAGTGGGACGCCTGCGGTACACCAATCGAGATCGTCCCCTTACCCGTGTTGGGCTTGTCCCACTCGAAGAATCCTGAGCACACGCCGGTCACCGGGTTCCAGGCAGGCACCGGGATGGCTGTAGCCAGGTCCACGTCGAAGGCACCGTTGCCCGCAGCCGGCACGATGAGGATGGCAGCGCCAACTCCGGGGTCCACCAGGTTGCAGTTCCCGGTTCCGCCAGCGTTGGGGACCACCGGGGTGGCCGGCGTGTAGACCTCCATGGTGGCATAGTCCCCCGCTTCGGCTCCCTTGCAACTCATGCCGCCACCCGCGATGAGCACCCAGTCCAGGTAGGACCACTCCAGCGTGGTGTCTCCAACGGCGTCGCTGCTGAGCGCGAATGGCGTCCCCGCCCCTCGGGCCACGTCACTGTCCCCGGAGCCGGCGAGGTACAGGTAGACCCCAGTGGGGAACAGGCATGGCAGCGTGGCCGGCGTACCATCGGTGCCCTTGGGCGTCACCGCCCAGTTGCACAGGTCTTCGTAGTGGTCCTCGAAGTCGGCCTTGTCGGCGTCGTTCTGCTCCTGGGTGTACCCCGCCTCAACCACGGTCCAGGGAACTTCGCCAGTCCAGATGGTGGTTTCGTAGCACAGGTTGGGACCATCGAAGCCGAACACCCTGATGGCATCGGGCTCGCGGTCGCACTGCATGACCATGCGCTTGAGGTTCCAGACCGCCTTGAGATCAGTCCAGCGAACCGAGACGACCGTGGTGTTTGCGCCGTAGTTGATCAAAGGACAGCTCCTCCTACTGCTCGATGTACTCGAAGAACCCATAGGCAGTCGAGGCGGTGGCCGCAAGGGGGCGCTCCACCAGCCACACGAAGTCAGGTCCAACGAGAGCAATGGGGATACGGAACTCGTGGTCGTTGTAGTTGGCCACACCGTGGACGAGAGTGGTCCCCAAACCCTTTTGCGGCTGCGTAGTACCGAGCGGGTTGCCAGAACGATTGAAGGTGGTGGAACCCCCAACTACCGTGGCTGACCCGGACATGCACAGCAGGCGACAGGTCTTGCCTGTGGGGACGTAGTGGTGCGCCCAGTACGTCATGTTGTCGCCAGTAGCGATGGAGCCCCACACTGAGCCGCTGCCCGCCGTCGCGGTGTAGATGGAGATCGTGCCCGCGTTGCCACCACCCTGGGTGCCCGCCGTGAGGACTTCCATCTTCTCCAAGAAGGCGATGTCGGTGGCGACGGTGTTGACCGCTGCGGTGCCGTTGAGGGTGACATCCTCGGTCTTCAGCTCGAAGCTGGTATTGAGGTAGGTGACCCTGACCGTGCGAGCTCCTGTCCCCGCTGCCGTGTCGTTGGCACTGCTCGACTTGAGGGACCGCTGGGCGTTGGTGCCCTGCGGCGAGTAGGCGGTAGCTCTGACGGCAACGCCACCAGTGCCCGACGTGCCCACATACCCGCTGGCACGCCCAACTACTACTCCAGGTAGCAACCCCAACGTGGCCGCCCACTCGTAGGGGGTCTGCATGGGGTTGCCGTCGGTATTGTAGATGGCGTTCTTGTAGGTGGCCTCGAACTCGGTGGCGTCGGCCTTGTTGATCGAGAACGTGCGGTAGATCCGATCATCGAAGGCGACAATGGCGTAAGCCAGGCCCTCGTCAACCCAGGTGTAGCGCAAACGGGCATAGGTGCCGTCGAGCCACTTCTTGAACTCGGCCCAGCCGTCGTTGGTGAAGTCGATGACCACACCGTCATTGATCTTGAAGAGCGCCATTAGGTCACCACCGCCGCGAGCTGAATCAGTGCGTCGAAGCGTCTAGCCTTGGACACGGTGCCGCCCTGGTGCTCGATCCCGAGTACCGTCCCGGTCGGGAAGGTGACTGCGCCGGGGGCGTACATGGTCTCCATGAAGTTCGTGCCGCCATCCTCGTGGTAGCCAAGCTGCACGAACCCCAAGAAGCTGACGGCACCAGAAGAGGAGGTCGGAGCGACCGACGCGGACTGGATGGACACCACCCCGGTGTCTCCCGCCTGAAGTGCCACTTGAAGCCGTGTCCCGATGACGGAACTCTTCGGGATGGTCACTGTGCCCGTGCGGCTTGAAATACCTCTCTCGTTGGTGTAGTTGACGGTGACTACGACATTGGCGGCGCTACCGATGTCCTGCGTGACCTCTACTTCCAGGTCGCTGGTCCACTGAGGCAGGCGGTAAGGATCGGTGACCAACGTCGCCACGTTGGTCACGATGTTGAGCGAGCCCAGCGAGGTCACAGCAACGACGCGACTATAGGCCGCTTCGCCCTGGAACGACGTGTAGCGGATCAAGTAGCCGTTGTATCCCGCAGGGACCGTGTAAGTGATGGCTCGTTTCCACTGACTTGCGACGATGGCTCCGATGCTCTGGTTGTAGAAGAAGCTGACCATCTTGGGCAGAGCTTCGCCGCTGGGCAGGGCGAAGGTGACCGGGATGGGTGCCTGACCTGTGGTATCAAGCACGGCATCGACACACAGTCGTTTGTGCCCGTCGAGGTCATCCTTGACCTCGGCAACCATTGAGTTGCCGGGACCAGTTATGTTCGCCTTGACCGGCATGGGCTAGCCTGCGCCGCCATCCTCGGTGTAGATCGTGAGTTGACCGTTGACCGTCGCGGCTCCGGGAGCCTGGATGGCGATGGCCGTGCCGGGGGCCACGTACCACTTGGCCTGGAGTTCAACGATGACCATGGTGTTGGCGGGAACGTAGAGCGGCAGCAACAACGCCGCATCGGTCAGTCCCGTGATGCTGGCCCCCGACTGGAAGACGCCATCGGCGGGCGACTGCATCGAACTCAGGAACAACGCTACCGGATTGATTGCCGTTCCACCCGCCGGGGTGCCGCCCACCTTCAGGAAGCGGAAGATGCCCGCTACCGTACTGGAGATGCGGATCTTCGAGACCACGACGTTGAGCTGACCGGCGTTGTTGCCGAGGTAGAAGAACTTGGTCGCTCCCGACGGGGCCACGGCATCCAGCGGGAGATACCAGACCACATGGTGGTCCTTGTTCTTGTGCTCGATCATGTCGATGCAGACAGCAGAGGTTTCGAATTGGTTCTCGTCGTTGACCTCTGCCTTGAATCCGGTGCCTTTG
>Ga0315292_10001985_pt1 | contig 11268 bp, 19 predicted proteins | sample YL17G13_0_MG_FD_204029 | JGI IMG/M metagenome (GOLD analysis project Ga0315292, IMG submission 204029) | Sediment microbial communities from Yellowstone Lake, YNP, Wyoming, USA - YL17G13_0 | ecosystem: Environmental > Aquatic > Freshwater > Lake > Sediment | place: USA: Wyoming | collected... | reverse complement strand
CACATGGACAAAGTCTCTCGTCTGCGTCCCCGGCCCCCAGACCTCGATCGGATCCTCCAGATGCAACGCTCGGCGGGCGATCGATGGTGTCGGGTACTCGAACGACTGGCCTTCGCCGTAGCCCGAGAAGGGACGGATACAGAGCGTGTTGAGCCCGTACTTGGCGGCTGCCCATGCGAGACGCTCCCCTGCCAGCTTGGTGAAGCCGTACATCTCGTCAGGGGCCATCCAGTTGGGGTCCTGCGCGTTGAAGAACCCCTCGTGAAGCGCGTGGGCGTTGTTGCCCTGCATCTGGACGCCATAGACGGCCGAGGATGACGGGAAGACCACTGTCTTGGCGTGCTTGATCGCCCACCTGAACAGGAGGGAGTCAAGACGCAGGCTGTCGGCGTTGTAGAGAGGGTCCCCCTCGATCTTCTCGCGGCCACCCACCGGGGCAGCCATGTGGATCACGAGGTCGCAGTCGACGTCGAAGTCTTCGAGCCACAACCCCATGTCCTGAAGGTCGTAGGGAATGCCCATGGGGTGCGGCTTGATGTCCATCGGCCAGAGGTCGTAATCCTCGTCTGACCGCATGAACCAGTCGAGGAAGTGGGTCCCAAGGAACCCAGATGCCCCGGTGATGAGAACCGTCTTCATGTCGTACGCCTTCCCCAGCCGAGAACCATTCGATAACCCATGGGGAACTCGCAAGCCTCCACTAGCTCGTGACCACCAAGTGGGAACCAGTTGATGAAGTCGTTGTCATTGTAGGCCCACATGTGGCCCTCTTCTGGGTCATATCCGTCACCAACTAGCGGGTGTCCGATGACGACGTACTTCGCCAGAGGCATCCACTTCCGGGCGAAATCGATTGGGTCCGCGATGTGCTCAAGGAACTCGCACAGCACGAGGATGTCGCACTCCTGCGGTTCCAGAGTCTCGGCGATGGCCTCTTCGACGTGCATCTTCGGGTACCGCTCGCGGGTGGCTGCCACGGCTGCTGGGACCACATCACAGCCATGGGCGTCATGCAGACGGCTGAAGTGCCCTGCGATGTCTCCTGCGCTGCACCCGGGCTCCCAGATCTTGACCCTCTGGATGCCGCTGAGGGCAATGATCTTGGCGATATACTCACGCGCCTTCTCAACCCGATCCGATTGCCAGTCGGCGAAGATCGTGACGGCCGTCCCGCCATCGCGCAGGTTGTAATCGATGATGTCATCGAAAGACTTGTCGTTCAGCCGTCTCATCTGAGTTTCCAGAGACCAAGAACACCGCCGTGCTCAGTAGATGCACCGTGATCCACCAGAGACTCAACGGGCTGCCCAAGATGAAATGGGCCTGCGGTCAGATCGATCCAGTAACCGTGCGACCCGCTGTAGCCAACGTCGACGTTCAGTTCACCTTCGGTGTACGTCGTCGCCAACAGCCACGTGACCCCTGCATCACGCACTCGATCCAGAAGGGCCAGTCCTTCATCGTACGGAAGATGCTGCATGACACAGCGCACGATTGCGAGTTCGCACTTGGGATACGGGTCTCCTGAGTCAATCAGATATTCCCGACCCGGATGGCGCTGGCGAGATGCCTCGATCGTCTTGGTTGACACGTCGATCCCGATGTAACCCGGAAGGTCGGGCATCCAGAACCCATCTCCGCAGCCAACGTCAAGGACTGATTGAACGCCCAGCCGGTTCACCAGTTCCTTGAGCAACGGAGCCAGCTGTGTGACGGCGATCGATCCTGCACCCGGACCCGATCGAGACTCGCCCCCACCCCATCTGTTCTTCTCGTACACATCATCGAACACCTTCACTGAGCACCCCAAATCTGGAAGTCATAGATGAACTGTGGCGGCATCAGTGTCACCGGAATGAAGGTGATCGGATCCCACCCGCCCTCGACCAGCATCTCGCTGTAGCCGGGGGCGTCGAACTGCCAGAGGTGCTCCGGGTTCTCATCGATCCGGGTGTTGTCTACGAAGATCGGCGACGATGCCACCACGTACTTGGCACACTTGCGCGCCATCCGCAAGATCGCGACCGGGTCTTCGACGTGCTCAAGGATCTCGGTAAGCACAACGAGGTCGAAGAACTTGCCTTCGTTCAGCGTCTCCTCGATCGAGGAGTGCGAGCAGGTCAGGTTCTCGGGCAAGAAGGGTCTCATCGTCGTGCCGACGTGATAGAAGTTCGGCATCGAGATGTCTGCCATGTGTGCCCCGACGATGGGCCTCACCCGGTTGGCGGCGGCAACGATTGTGCCATCCCCGCAGGCTGGGTCGAGGATCGTCTCTGGCAGGAACCAGCTGATGAGAGCAGCCGTCAGCTGGACTCGCAGGACGTGATCCGGCCACACGTAGTTGTCGCGCCTCACCTGATAGTCAAACGGAGCGCGAGCTGGAAGCCGCAGTCTCACTGATCCCTCCACCCGGACATGGAAAGAGGGGCCGCCGCGTCCGGGAAACGCAACGGCCCCTAGAGGCTACGAGACGGTGACGACGAGGTTCGCGACCGAACTGTCGTCCGACGCCTTGCGGAGATGGACCGTCCATGTTCCCGCTGCCGGGAAGATGTACGAGTTGAACTCGAACGTCCCGTCAGCTGCCGGACTGAAGACCTGCGACTTGCCGGTGTCCGCCCCTGCCTTCTCGAAGGCGAGGTAGTAGCGGATCTCGGGGGACGTGGGATACAGGTCGACGTCGTACGCGTTCTCGTCGCTCGGATCCGCAGCCGTCACGTTGACACGGCAGACCGAGACGATCGCGATCGGGGCCGCCGGGACGATGGCGATACTTGCCATGGTTTCTCCTCGCTGAATGCGATGGCCTCTACTTTGGGCCACCACGGATGCGACTGGACGAAGCTCCAGCCCTTGGCCCCGGCGGTGCCGAGACAAGCGTGGTACATCATCAGCCGATTATGGTCTTCCCAACCGGCGTTACCGCTACCCGCCTCCCAGTACCGCAGGTAGTCCTGCATCATCTCGTCTAGCGAGCGGTCGTGACGGATGTGACCCACATCCCAGAGCATCATACGGTCTGCCTTGGGGCGAGAGTGCATCTGTTCCGGCCATCCGAGGCGGGTCTCGAAGAGGCGCAGGTGAGCGTGCTGCTCTTCGTACTCGATCCCCTCGACCGAGGATCTGAACGGGACCCAGATCCCGTCATACCCATTGTGCTCGGCAAACCACGTCGCATTCGACAGGGATGAGAGCAGGTCGAGGCTGGGCCACTCGTCGGAGTCCAGCTTGAAGGTCCACTTGGTCTCTACGTGCGGCAGGAGCTTCGGCCCGAAGGTCGCATCTCCGTAGCCGTAGACACCGTCGTCGGATACGAAGGTGGCCCACTCACGGGCAATCTCAAGCGTTCGGTCATCTGACTTCTGAACGCTGACGAGGACCGACTCGAACGTCAGGCTCATCAGTTCCAGAAGCTTGCCCAGACGCTCCTCCTCGTTCCATGCCACGAGGCAGAACGAGATGTGGGAGTAGGGGCGGCCGTTCGGGTACGAGATGCCAGATGCCCGAACGACTTCATCGAGAGGATCAGCCGGGGTAGGGTTGTCCATCAGGCTGGGCTGAGGACTGCTCTGACCTTCTCGACGTCAACGGGCGCAGTCCCGGCGATCCACGCGTCGTAGACCTCGCGATCATGTGAGTAGAAGTCTGCCGAGTTGACACGCGTGTGGTTGTCATCCCACGTGCCCTTGCCGTAGGCAGGGTGCATGTGCTCGACCACGATGTCCGGCAGGTAGTAGAGGCTGTCTGTCGTCTCGCCGAGGAACTTCCACGTGTTGTCGAGATACAGGTGGCGACACCCCGGGAGGCCCATCCATCCGAGCGCCTTGATGACAGGCGAGCTGATGAACACCTGCGTCGGGAGTTGATCGCGCTGGGCTAGATCGTCAGCGTAGACAAAGCCACCGCCCACGTCGGACAGCACCTTGCCCACGATCCGATCCCATCCCTTGGTTCGGAACCGGTGGTCATCACCGATGAACCCAACTACGTCGGCATTCTCTGCGTAGATCAGTGCGGCGTAGTTGAGGGCGAGGTTCATGTAGCCCGTTTCAGCGGTAGGCACGACGAGCAGGTCATAGACCGAGTCTTCGAGCATCTCGATGTACTTGGGCAACATCGGGTCGTTCTCATCAAGCACCGCCACGAAATGGGTTGTGTCCATGTTCATGGTGGTGTCGTGAAACGACACCAGAGCCTCGAAGAGCGCCTGCGGGTTGCCCCGCGAGACGCAGAGGACAGCGATGACCACCGATCCCTCCTGAGTCCTACGTTTCGTCGTAGGAGTACGAGATCGTCTCCTGCGTCCAGTTGCCCGGGTTCGCAGTCGAGTCGACCGTGAGCTGGAACAGCACGAACTTGGTGGTCGAGCCAGTAGCCGAGTACGACGCGGTGTCCCATGTCGCCTTGGCGTTCGTGGTGTACGACGTGAAGTTCGCGTTGCCGATCGTGGAGGTGGCGGTCGTGCCCTGCTGATACGTCGCGTAGTTCGACGTGAACTTCAGCGTGGTGGACACGTCGACCGCGCCGTCACCCCAGATCTTGAAGTTGGTGACGCCGTTCGCCGGGGCCGTATCGATGTACAGCTTCAGCCACTTCTCGTAGCTGTTGGTACCGACGGTGATCGGGTTCGCCTGCCGGTTGGCAAGCGTATTCGTATCGTTGTCGGCGCTGATGAGATCGATGCCCGTCTTCCCAGCCGACTGGGTCGGCCCCGAAGACGTGTAGACCCGCAGGCTGAGCGATGCAGCCATCAGGACTCCTTCTTACTTGTTTCCAGCCGGAGGCTTGGAGCCACTCGGCGGCTTGGATGGACCGGCTGCTGTAGGTCCAGCCGGTTCGGACTTCTGCTTGCTCTCCATGACTTCCTTGGCGGTAGGAACGTCATCGAGAAGGACAGCTCCGGTCGGCGTGATGACCATCAGCGAGTCGTATTGCTTGCCGGTGATTGGCTCCCGGCCGTCTTCCTGCCGTGCCTCGTTGATCGTCTTCCAACTTACGCCCGCGAGAGCCTTGGAGTTGATCTGGGCACGGGATGTGCTCTCCTTCAGGTTCAGGCGGGTGAACCGGAAGGCCAAGTTGTTGTCGGGGCCACCGTAGGTGTCATCCCACACGATCTCGCGCGTGATGTACTCCTGAATGAGACCAAGCAAGGGCCGAAGACCGCGATCCTCGGTGTGCTCGGACTGGACGTCAGCTGTGGCCCTGTTGACGTCACTCCCCATCCCGAGGTCCATGGCAGTGAGCCCGAACACGGCGCAGATCTTCCTCACGAGGTACATCTGCCATTCGAGGAACTGCATGTCCCGGTTGGAGTGCGGGTTGAACGGGATGAACTTGGCGTTCTTCGTTCCACCAACGAACGCCATTGCTCCACGGCCTGCCACCTCGCCCTGCCAGTACGCCTTGAAGGCGTCGACCTGCTCGGCCCGGGCTCCCTCGCCCAGATCGAGCATCCCGTCAGGTGCAGCATTCGTCACCTGTCGACTGTTGTAGGTGTGGCCGTTCAGCTCGGCTTCGATGGTGTTCTTGAGAACTTCAAGCTTGGAAAGACCAACCACTCGGTAGGTCGACGGGTTCTCCATCATGTAGACCATGTCCGCGTTCTTGAAGCGAGCACGCTCGTAGAGATCCGGGTACCAGTAGTACCGGGTCTCATCTGGATCTGTCCCGTCCCAATACCTGTTGACGCGGATCGTTGCCCCGTCAACGGGATGGAGGTAGACGAGGTCGCCACGAAGGGTGCGTTCCTTCTCGATGACCCCGGCGTCGAGGACGAGGATGTCCTCGATGATCGGTTCGATGAACGTACGGAACGAGTTCGCCGACGGGCTCGGTAGAGTGAGCTGCCGCTTGATCTTCTGACGAAGCTGCTCGCTCGGGTCCGCGAGCTGTGGGTCGTTCTTGACGATGTCCCACTCGCTCTGGCTCACCTGCGACTTGCGAACGTCGATGGCGGCCCTGACCCATTCAGACCCCTCTGCCCAGCGGCGATACATCCGGGCGCGCGGCTTTCCAACGCGTCCCCTGTCACCAAGCGTGTACGTCCCGCCCTGATTGGAGATGATCGACGCCGTGCTGTTCTGCGGGATCTCCTTGGGGCTGGTACGGAATGCCTTGGCGACGAAGTCGCCTACGGCGCTCATTGCTCGGCCTCTGTGAAGTGCTTCTGAACGACGCCCGCGTACGCGCCGTTGACGAAGTCGACGGTCATCCGCTGGTTCACCTTGTCGACCGCTTCCGAGTACGTGTACCTGACGGTGTCCATGCCGGACATCATGTCCACGAGGTGCGGCGGAACCGTCCGCCGTCCATCCCGGAAGGGAAGCTCGTATGGGTCTAGCGGCGCGTCGCTCTTCTTCCGGCTTGATCCCGGAAACACGAGCGGCATGGTCACCTCCGTACCGATCCGAAGAAGAAGCCGCCCCCACCAAGGTCCATTGAGAACCCGAGCGCGTCGATCATGTCGTCATGGCCCTTGGGGAAGCTGAGCTGTTCGCGCTCGAAGTCGCTACCTTCGAGAGAGCTGTGATGGAAGACCTTGTGGGCCTCGTACTTGGCGGCCACCGCGCGCGCACGCGTGACCTTGTCTACGTCCGACTTGCGGCCCTCGATCGGAATGCGTGGGTAGTCTCGCATGACCTCTTGGATCAGCGTGGACTGGAACTGGTTCGACTCGCAGATGACGAGACCCATCGTCGGGTAGGCCATGTGGCCGTCGTTGATGAACTCGGCGTGGTGGGTTTCACGCTTGTCTCGGTAGACCGAGAGCACGTAGAAGTCCCCGTTGTCGTTGTCCTCTGCGGAGATGACCCGGGCCGTGAAGTCAGCGCGCTCCTTCTCGGATGACGCGAGGTCGATCCCCATGCGGATCGTGTAGGACCGTCCTTCGGGAAGGACGTTGAAGTATTGGAAGTTCCTCTTCAGGAAGACGTTGCCCGTCATCAGCCCGCTGATGTCGTTCTGGTACGAGCAGCTGAAGAGCGCCGTCCCCATCGCGACTCGCTCCTCGTGGAGCTTCTCGATGGACCAGTAGTTAGGCCAGTACGAGAACTCGTCTCCGTTCTCGTCGGTCTGGATGGCTGGAATGACCAGATGCTTCCACCCTCGCCCGCCCTTCTCGACCGGATCGATGAGGTGCTGGTACAGGTCGTCCTCGGCCCATCTGGTCCCAAGGATGATGATGATGCCGCCCGGAACGAGGCAAGGTCGGAGGGTCTTCCAGAACCACGTCTCGACCTTCTCGCGCGCCTCCGTCGTCAGGGTGTTCTCTTCATCGAGGATGTCATCGCAGATGATGACGTCGAACCGCTTGCTGATGATCGCGCCGCCCGCGCCAGCGGAGTAGAGCGTCACATCCTTGCTGCCAGCCCACCGCGAGTCTGCCCTGAGCCACTCGACGTCTGTCCACTTCTGGGCTGACTTGAGGTTCCCGAACAGCTCATGCTGCTGGGCGTTCGCTTCGAGCGTGTACCTGATCGCTCGACTGAAGTCGTTCGCCTGCTTCGCCGTGTTGGAGATCAGACCGATCCTGATGTCCTTGTCGGTGCTGACCTTGTGCGCAAGCTTGATCGTGTTGCCCCACGTGGTCTTGGCAGATCCACGGGGCATAAGGATGACAATGTTCTCGCGCTTTTCGATCGCCCGGTCGATCGCGTCGACCATGACCCGGTGGTGCGGCTCGGCCTCGTAGCCGAAAACGTACTCGCCGTAGGCGTAGACGTCAGTGGGAGCGAGCTGACGAAGGATCAGGCCGCGAAGATGTTCCTTCTGTTGGTCCGACAACCTGTCGGGGTCGAAGTGCTGCAAGTAGATCCCTCATGGTTTCAGGGTCAGCCTGCGTCAGCACATCGATCCCGAGGTTCCTGTTCTCGTTGATCTGGGAAGGCTGACCGATGAGGCTCTGGAACTTGTCGATCAGGATCGCGAGATCCCGGGGGTGGATCCGCATCACCTTGCGGCGCTTGGTGGACCCGCCCACCTCGTACTCCTCTTCAGCGTCCATGTCTTCGGCCATCTTGAGGATGCCCGCATGGATAACTTCGAGGGCGTCGATCTGGATCTCGGCGATCTTCGTGGCTCGCTTCGCGGCAAGATGCTCCAGAGACTTGTTCTCCACCTGCCGGTTGAACTCAGTCCTCTTCTGGTCCCAGTCCTCGCGCTTCGCGCGCGCGTTCACCGTGGACCACGTAGGGATGTCGTTGGCGCGGCACAGCTCGCGGATCGACATTGTCCCTTGGACGTACTGGTTCTTCAGGCTGATGTAGTCGTACTTGGTGCCCATTACGCTCCCGCGATGTAGTCAGCGCAGATCAGCTCAAGAGCTGCCCAGTCCTCTACGCCCTCGCCTTCCTTCACTTTGCCAATCGCCTGATCGATGACGAGTGCGGCCGAGTGAGGAAGACGGTAGATGCGCTCGACCCACTGCCGAGCCTCTTCCTGCTTCTCTTCCACCTTGGGGCGCTTGAGCGCATCCCAGTCGAAGTCTGCCTTACGCTCGGCGATCATCTCGGCGAGCCGCTCCCGCTTGTAGGGAAGCACGCGCTCAAGATCAAGCATCGAGCGACGAGTCGAGAGATCGCGAACCAGCGCCGCGAGCTTCTCTTCGTTGGGCTTGCCCCGGAGATCATTGAGGACGATCGTCAGCTGCTCGGCAACGTCATCGGTCACCACGAGCACGATCGCCGGAAGCCAGATCAAGCCCAGCTCGATCGCGGCCTTCCAGCGGTGTTCGCCGTCGATGATCTCGTACCTGTCTCCGATCTTGCGAACGGTGACCGGGTCCACGAACCCGAACTCTCGGATCGACTCGACTTCCTTGCGGAAGGTCTCGTCATCCATCTTGTTCGGGTTCCACGGGTTCGGAAACATGTCCGAAGCCCGCAGGTATTTCATCTCGATTTCTGTGGTGCCCTTCATCGCGGGACGTTCCTCGCGATGCCGGTCAGGCGACCATCGCTCACGGAGACCATGACGATTGACGGGTGCCCGAGGAGAAGGCGCTCCATGAACAGCACGGCAATCTGTTCCGGGGTTGGATTTAGCTTCGGGAACATCTCATTGAAGCTCCGGTCGGCAACCCCATCCAGAATGTCGATGAGGTCTTCCTCCAGCTTGTTCTCCTTGCCGAGCTTCTCGACCTCTACAACCCAGTGGTGTCCGTGGTTGCGCACGCAACGGGCACGATCTGGTTCGTCGCCGATGAGCTGATGGTGCGCATCGAACTCACTGCGAACACGAACGAGCTGCTCCACGGTGATCCCTCCCGTGTGTGTTGATGCCAGAACGTAGAGACGGGGTGACCACTGAAGGCCACCCCGTCCGTTCGAGGTTGCTCAGGTAGCCCCAGCTCCCCGAGCAGATGTGCTGTTTGAGCGAGTCTATCAGCACAGTCGTGCTGCGTGTAGACCTACAGCGCGATTATCGCCATCAGAAATCCGACTGCGGCTCCTGCGACGACGCACCAGACGACGAAGGTGACGCACCCGAGAGGTCGCTGCGCCTTGGATTGGGGGTCCACGTCCCGATGACCTCGATGAATGGCTTCCGACTACGGATGACTCGAACGGTCTCGGTAATGGTTGGGAACGTGTCCCTGAACTCGCGCACCCCGATCATTGGATAGTCACGGCGTTGATGGCTTCGATCTGCCACGACTACTCCTCGTCACTGAACGGTGATGGCAGGATCCTTGGCGCATTCCACGTCTCTGCCACAACATCAAATCTCCAGTCGACCGTGAAGTCCGAAAGCGGAAGAAGCTCCATTCTTCCCTCTCCGTCTACGGCGACGGTAACCATGACGTCCTCTACCACTAGAAGTGCGATCAGGATGCGGGGAAGTTCGTCCTTGATCCCGGTGGCCGGAAGCGGTGGGCTAAACGTCGCAATGCTCGTAATGTGATCCCTCCTTGTGTGCGGCCCAGCTTGGTACCGCGATGGTACACCTACCGGGTCACTCTGGGAACCCTGATCGCACAGGGCTGATGCCAAACCCGGCGAACAGGATCCGCATCTTCTTGCGGGCCATCTCCTGCTCCATCTCGGTTGGCATCTCCGCGATGCGGGCCTCGGCGTACTTGAGGAACCTGTCGCGCGGATGGCACTCGCCAAGCTCCTGAGACAGATCGATGCGGCCCTCGGTGATCGTCTCCGGGTTCTTCAGCTCCATGAAGTAGAGGTCGTCCCACGGCTTGTCGCTCGGGATCTTGACTCCCAGCGCAAGACCGAGAGGCCAGAGCACGAACGAGTTGACAGCCCAGAGCACACCAGCCGCCCTGACCTCGTTCGGGCTCATCCCCTCCCAGTCAGTCATCGGAGGACTCGATCAACACGCGTCCGATGGCGCGGATGTTGAAGCGATCGATGTCCGTGATCCCAATGTAGACATCGATGTCCTGAATGAGCAGAAGATCGCTGAGGTTGACGACTGACCCGTCCCTCTCGATCTCTACTCGCTTCACCAGCCCACCCTTGTCCTTCTTGATCCGCAGGATCGGCCAGTTACTCATCGGTGACCCACTCCTCGATGTCGTTCACGATCTCCGACCCATCGGACTGAACGGTGACGGTGTACCTACGATGCAGCGTTTGCCCGCTTTCGATTGCGAGAGCGGGCTCGCCGTCGCGCCCGGGCGCTGCGGTCGGGTCCGCTCCGGTTCTCGAAAGGGGACCGTCCGGCAATCGCAATCCTTCGGACGTCACGAGCGACGGGCGTGACTGGTTTTCCATCCGTTCCTTCCTTCCAGTCGAAGATGAGACCCTCGATGTTGAAGAGGATCACCGGGGCGTTCAACTCGATCCTGCTGGTCGTGTTCATCTCTCGAAGCAGACCACGGACACGATGCGTTTTCTCCGGGAAGTGAAGGATCACCTCCATCGGCACAACCACGTCAGGCATGAACAGTTCTCCGCTCAAGGTACGAGTCGACGTCTTCGATGTGGTAGCGGCGATCGCCGCGTCGGACGACCCTCGTGAATGGGAGATCCGATGCAGGAAGCCGCTTCACGGTGTTGAGGTGAACGCCCATGTAGAGAGCAACCTCGCGGGCGGTAAGCCAAACGACCTCGATCTTCATTCCTTCCGTCCCTCTGGCACATGCAGCCATCCCATGTCGATGTAGACCTCGGTCAAGTTCCGCACTCCGAGGTTCCGGTAGATGCGAGCCTTGTGGTTCTTGATTGTCTGCTCGGACACGCCGAGCACGATCGCTACCTCTGCGTTGGTGTAGCCCGTCTTGGCAATCAACCGCAGGACTTCCATCTGCTTGGG
>Ga0315292_10001984_pt1 | contig 11268 bp, 14 predicted proteins | sample YL17G13_0_MG_FD_204029 | JGI IMG/M metagenome (GOLD analysis project Ga0315292, IMG submission 204029) | Sediment microbial communities from Yellowstone Lake, YNP, Wyoming, USA - YL17G13_0 | ecosystem: Environmental > Aquatic > Freshwater > Lake > Sediment | place: USA: Wyoming | collected... | reverse complement strand
CAACATTTTCAGAAGTTGAGATCAAAAGAAAAGGGCCCGAAGGCCCTATCTTCGAATTGGCTATTTAGGCCAATGTATAATATGTTAACGCACCTAACGAGAATGAAACTTCTGTTACCGTGCAGGCTGCGAAACTAATAGGTGCAGGATTGGTGATAGGCGGTGTTGCCTGGCTAGCACATCCACCAAGATAAACTGTACCAATTGGAAGATTAGGTAGTGCCACTAATGCTGCTTGCATCTGAACCTGGGCGCCAGTTGGAACCACAGGTAGTTGTTTTTCATCAGCATTAGCTGGAGGAACACCATATGGTGGATCATCAGATCCCCAACCAAATGCAGATGCTGAAACAGCAATATGAATTTCGGTTGTTGCTGCATACAATGCAGGAACTAAACCAATCACAACAATATCGGCCTGCTTGCTAATTTCTTTAAGAGCAATAGCTGCCACACTATTTGGAACTGGTCTGTTATTTCCGACAACAAAATATGAATCTGTTGCAATTTTCCCACCGTGTACCTTAACTGGTAGATTAACTGTACCATCGGAAACTGTCCAAGCAAATGGGCCTGTAATTTTGAAAAACCTCATGCCACCAGTTAATGTTTGGTCATTAATGATGCCACCGTTGACTTGAAATGTCATGTTTGTAATCTCCTACAATGTTGTGTTATTTATCACAATACAGAAATTTTTGTCAACAAAAAAGCAGCCGAAGCTGCTCTTCTGTTTCAACCCTATACTGATTAGTATGGGAGATTCTTTGGATACCAGCCCGGAGTACCTGTTGGGGTATTTCCTGGGGATGGCATGTTGCCTGGTGTCGAACCTGGGCCAAATACTAGGCCGCCGTTTACAGATGTTGCTGCCGACATCAATCCGTCCATGTGTGCGAACGAGAACGAAACTGTGACTGCTGTATCATTAACGCCAACGAGTGCGCCGGCGACGTCTGTAGGTGCTGCACCTGCTGTTGTAACAACGGCTTGTGCGCCAACAACCGGAATCGGTGTTGGAGTGATAAGACCTGTAATAGCATCAGGTGCACCTGTTGCATCACCTGCCGAGAACCACGAAGCTGCATGACCTAGCATAACGTCGTATGTTAGACCAGAAGCCGATGTGCTAATTGCAAGAATTGTCGAACGTGTTGCAAGTGTCTTTAGTGCGCTAACCATTACGCTTTCAACAACTGCGAATTCTGAATTTGCAATTGTGCCTACGCCGGCTGCAACTAGTGGTTGACCTAGAACGTGAAGATCAGCGGCTACAAGAGCCTTGATGTTTTTGCTGAATGTAAGCTTAACAAATGTTACTTGCTTTTCAACCCAAATGCCTGCATATGCGGCACCATGTACTTTTGTTGTCATTTTGAATAACTCCTTAAATTTGTGATAGGGTAATCCTATTCATAAACTTATTTATCATCTATAGGAAAATATTTGCTAATTTCCTCAGGATAATAGAAGTTTCTGCCGTCTTTCCAGTCGTAAAAATTAGATGCAGTACGCTTCCAGATGCGTTCGCAATCTGTCATTCCATAATTTCGCTTAACCGCTACCATTATAGTTTCTAGACTAAACAGATCTGCGGATGTTCCATTACACGGAAGCAATCGTCTTACCACTTCTTCCAGAGTAGTAAATGGTCCCTCCATAACTTCATCGTGCTGTTTTTTCATCCATTGGTTAGAGCGTGGATCTCGCTGGCTAGTTCTCTTAACCTTTATAAGACCATTTTCTCCAAATTTATATCTAATCTGAGTAATTGGTCGATTATTCGTGTCAACTTCTTTAGATTCAATTGTATTTACTGCCGAACAGATTGCAGCAAGAATTAGATTTCTATGCGCACCTTTATACTCGGAATCGTCACCCGGACTGTGATGGTAGAACTTTTCCCACTCATAATTTCCGAAATTGAAATCAATCTGTACAAATCCTGTTCGTGGTTTACGGTTATCTAATGTTGCATTGTATCCAACAATAGGATATTTTAGATGAATCATTGCACCATTGCGTGCTGTATTTTCCAGCCCGTACAGTTCTACTAAATTTTCCCTGAATGCTACTGCACCGTGCCCCCACCATCTGTCATCTAACACTACATCGATGTCTCCGGAATATTCACTCTTTCCAGTCGATCCTGTAGTGTAATCGTTAAGGTCAAAGGGGAACTCTAAGTCGTCTGATAACTTAGTAAGGGTTGGTTTAATTTCGGAAATGTGAATTGTGCCACAACCGGGCACTGCTGCGCCGCCCTCACTATCGGGCAATGTCTTATATTTTAGTTTCATTAGATTAATAAATCTTGCAAATTGGGGAATGTTTCCTGTAAATTTAAATTACGGCGTTTATCATATTGCTTAAAAAATAAATGAAAGTCTGCAACCTGCTTCTCTCTATCCGGACATGCCTGCATAGCATATTCTCGTAGGCGCGATATTTGGTCCAGCTCTTCTAGATAGAATTTAGCATTACCGAATCCCGGCATTACTGCTCTATGACTTTCCGCAAAAGCAATTATACTATCGAGATACGGCTGCATGCAATCTTTATTCAACATCCTTATATCCATAAACATTGGCCAACGAAGATAATTAACGCTGATGCCTAATGCATCCATTCTGTACTTTGCTCGTAAATTAATAATCTCTGAAAGAAAATCCTCAAAAGTAAATATACTCAGTGCGCTTATTGTTGTCATGAATACTATTCTAACATCAGGCAACTCCGATAAGACATAATTAACATTTTGCATAAATTCATCGTAATTCATTCCGTGACGAATATATTCTGCATGTTGACCAGTGGCTTCTAGACTTGTATAGATCTTAATTCTTCTTACCTTATCTTTAATTGCTCGTATCTCTTCTATTAATTTTTCTATTAGTTTACTAGGAACATTCAGATTTGTATTAATTGCGAATTCTATATTAGGATTTGGATTTTCCTTAATCCATTCAAATACTTTCCATGTATGCTTAGATAACAATGGCTCACCACCTGTAATTCTAAATGTATGCAATTTAGGATATAATTCCGGCCACCATTTCCAAAATGCGTCAATGTAGGGATTGTATTCATTGTGGCGAATAGGTATCTTCTTGGACTCCTTCAACCACACCACATCGTGCATGGTATAGTCGCCCAATTTGTATGGTCCGTGCAGTTCAGCATCTTCCATCCATTTTGATGATACTTCAGGAGAACAATACATGCAAGCAAAATTACATGTGGTGTCAAACGCTACCTCAAGATAAGTAGGATCTATATTTTCTCCTGTACCACTCTTAACAATTTCATCTAGATGTGGTGCAGCCCATGGAGATGCTGATTTATAGATCCGATCAGAGATATGCCCTGTATTAAGATTCTCTATTCTCCAACAATAGTCGCATTCAGTTGTTTGTTTACCTTCAATTAAATCTTTTCTTGCCAACATCTTTATAGGAGTATTATGAATAGATCTGGGATTTGCCTCAAGCCCCTCTAATGGAATCTTTGTTCTCGGTACATGATGGCAGGATTGAGTTTCACCATTATACAATAAAATGGTACTCTGTAACCATTTTGCTGAACAGAATGTAGGCGATACTTTATTGAGTTCATCTCTGAACTGTTTAATAGCCGTAAATACTTCTAGATTTGCCATATTATGCTTTATTGTATAATTTATTTTCGAACCAGCTAATTTCTTTAGCACTTGTAAAATCTAGATTGTTAAACTCGTTTATAATCTTATCATCTAAATTACGGTATGTTGTTTCATATATTTCTTTTATTTTTTCTATATTTGCGGGATTAAATACCATTCCCCTTAATAATTGGAACATAGTTGACTTTGATGAATCAATCTTTAATACCTGAGATATAAGTTCATCATCTACAGTAATATGCAATCTCGAGAATGATATTATAGAATGTAATAAAATATTCAATTTCTGCACTTTAGAAATTTCATATGACGTATTCATGCCATATATCAAATCTTTAAACCTATTGAAATATGAAATACATAATTCTGGTTTTCTAAAATCGTGTGAGGACATTAATATCAAATGCTGCAATGAATCTATCATGCCTTGGCGATTATTTACCCTAACAGCCTCATCCAATTCTGATTGCAATATATCAAAATATATTTGTCTCTTCTTAGGCGACCGTACAGCCTCAGATGAAAGATGGTGTAATGTCAATTCAGAACATACGTCTGCAACACATTCACCAATTGGGCTAAAATGCTCATGAATGGGTTTCTGCCATTCGCCATCCAGAGTAGTTCTAAACATCCTCTTAAGATATGTCTTAAATTTTAATGATCCGTCGATGCGTTCAATATCTAAGATATCTGCACTTATATCAATTTCGTTTTTTTCTGATTTTAAGAGTTCGTCGGTATCAACCCAACAATAATAGTCCGTATCTCGATCAAATAATGATAGACAGTCATTCCTAAATTTGGAAAAATTAACATATTCGTATTCTTTATAGAATACCTTTAGATTACCATATTCGGCTGTCAGTGATTGAGCATATTCGAATGAAGTTTTATTTCCCGTGTTAAGCATTACTACGGATTTTGCTAAGATACAATGTTCTTCGACAAAATCTCTGATATATTCAAAATCATCTTTGAATATATTAAGAATGGTTAGGTTAGTTTTTAAATCTAGTTTCATAGATAGTGCCAAGCGATGGCAATAATGTCTCAAATAGTTGTGTAAATCCTACATCCTGAATTATTGTATGAACATTATCGTAAATTTCCCGAGGACGTTTGTGCGCAATCCACATGTTTATATAATCTGTATGATCCCAATAATAAAGTTTAATCAATTCCTTGGCTATAGACACCCATTCATTTTTAGGACTCCAGTCGAACCGATGCTCTGATAAAATTTCATGTGATGATTCGAGCATCAAATTTGCACTTATTTCAAAATTCTCATATATATTTGAATTCCTTTCTATCTGCCGGCAAGCAGCATCTCTATTCAATATTTTTATTCCACCATGCTCATAAGTAATGCCATACTTATTTACTGTCCAAAACTTCATTGGTTTATTTACATCTAGATATTTTGTACATACATCAAGAACAAAATTATCAGCTTCAATCATCATGAAATGGTCTGTTTTTACTTCATTAAGTACCATTTCATATGCATTCTTGAGAGATGTTGCATTTGATCCATTTATTAATTTTATATCCGCACCGATCACTTCTTTTGCCCGTAGGAAATTTTCTCCCCAATTTAATTCATTAGAGTGTAAAAATATAACATCCATTGCAGTATTCTTCTGTAAATGTATCAATACTCTCATTCCTAAATAATTTTCTGAATTTATCTATAGAAGAATTGAGATTATCGCGTTCGTTAAATCGATAGGCAAGATATGATCCGGCATCAGAAATATGCCCATTCATCTTCACACCGAAATACATAGTCAATGAAGTTAGGTATGTATGAATACGTCTATGATGTGGATTTTCCCAGTCAATTTTAAATGCAAAATCAAAATTTCGTAGGATGTTAATTTTTAGCTGAGTATTATCCATAATGTATAGTATACATTATTTTTCAGCAAAAGTCACGAATTTCGTTGAACAACGAAAGGACTTAATCAATAAGATCGTTGAGACTTATGTCAATCTTTGATAGGAGATCATCGTAATGCTTGCGACTCTTCATTCCCTTTTTCCAAGATTGAATAACTTGATTCTTGATGCGAGTAACATTGATATTATTTCCCGCACGAGTGCTTATCATACCAAGTATTTTCATATATTGATCTGCCTTTAGCACATCATTTAATGTTACAATCTCGTCTAGTCTCATATCAAATATCACCTAATTGCTTTCCGACTAACGCAATAAACAATCCATCTATGTTGGTTGCCTTCAGCGTGTCATCTCTGAGATTTCTAATTTTCTCAAATGTCAATGCGAATGTTTCAAGAGTTCTCTGTCTTACTGCTCTAAGTCCATTAACATCTCTAGCATATTTATCTAGTTCTCGACTTAAATCCGATTCTCTAATATTAAGTAAAGATACCCAATAGGATTTAACTGAATCAAAATCAGTATCAACCGAGAGTGCATTAATTCTGTCTTCGGTAATAGTTCCTGCCTTACGCAAATAGTTCTTTGCTTGCATGGTGCCTAATTCGGGATGGCCGAGTGCTGTTGCCATATCTAGTAATATTCTGCCCATAAAACTAGTGCAGCTATTCACACCCTTTGCTCTTTCTGTTATCGAATTACGCTTTTCCCAGGCAGCTTCGCGTATTGTGCCGAACACTTCTTTATCGACAAGTTTAACCATTTTACCGGTAGTGCTGTGCCGTAATACCACACCTTCAATCCATCCGCCATCCTCTACGAGTGGACCAAATCCGCTTTTGATATTTCTTACTAGATGATTTAGAAGAATTTCCTTTATGTGCTTAATATGCGTTTCAAGCATAGGTATATAAGAATATTCCCGTTCTCTCTTTATGTATTCCTTAATTTCTTTCCATTCTCCATTGATCCATGACGGAATCTTATTTAAGGGAATTTCTAACAACACACCAATCGGCTGCTGAGTTACAGGATCTTTCTTGTTTAGAATTTTTTCTATTTTCGAAATATACGGAGATAGCAAATTAGATTCTATTTTATTTTCTAATACAGGGACGCGAGAAAACAACCAGGCGTTTGTTTCTTCCCTGAGATTAATACTCATTCCATCATCAGTGAAGGGTGACATAAGAGATATGGAAAGTGATTGCCCATCAAGCTTTTGCTTCAAACGGTCAATATTAACGGTTCCCTCAGTGGTGCGCAGGAAGATTAGATAGTTTGTATCTTTGGAGTATGGCACAACATTGGGAAGTTCGCCGTACAATACTTCAGCTTCAACCTGATCACCCCTCCTCAAACCAGCACTCTTTAACTGAGGCAGAGCATGTTCTAGCAATGCATGCGCGGATCGCATGTAGGTTGTTTGAAAACTTACACCATAATCCTCGGCAGCGTATATCCTTGTACCACCTTTGGTTTCACGAGAAGTATAAAATCCATTACTATCTATACCAAAGAGAATTTGTGATCCATCTACTTTTTCGGTAATTTCGTATTCCGAAATATTCTTTAATGTATTTAGAAACTCTCTTACACTAAGATCCTCAATGTGTGTTATGCCTTTGGATATTTCATTTATGATCATTTTCTCTTTCGGCCAAATTGTGTCTTTTCTTGTTCCTTTATAAGAAGATGCCGGTTTGGCCTTTCTTCTTCTAAAATTCTTGTGAAAATATGCCTTATATCTTCAGTGGTTGCTCTTTTCTTAATCCCCAACTCGTCAGCATATTCTCTTTCCAAAAATGCAATGAGAGAATCAGACAAACCTTTCTGTTTAGCATATTCTGCAATTTTATTAATGATGGGACTACCAACGGGTTCTTCATACCCTGCTTCAGAATCTGATTTTCCAAATACTTCGGCAAAGACTGTTTTAATTTCCGTCTCGCTGAACCCATGATCTAATAGTATACGCTTAATATCGCGTGTGTCATCCGAAAATCCATCATCCTTCCATGCTTGTTGAAGATCTGACAATTCTATCTTATCTTTTCTTAGGCTTTTAAATATTCTACCAAATCCACTCGGCCTGCTGCGTAAATCAGTTGCACCCTTGAAAATTGCTTTTACATCGGGAGGACTAACCTCCGCTTCTGTTAACTTACGCATCTGTTAGTGCCCTCCACAGTGCCTTTCTCTGACTAGACGACATCTTATCACGTATTGTTCTTTTTAATGTCCTGATTTCTTCTTCTTTTTTAGCCTGTTCAGCTTCAGGATTTACTGCTGGTGTAGCCTTTGCCTTCGGTGTAGATGGTGCTGCAGAAGTTAATATAGAAAAAATATCTTCAATATCTTTTTCACTAAGAGTGAAAATTTCTTCCTTCATTTCTTCATTGATGTCTTTATATTCAACATCAGTAGCATTATCTTTACTGTATCTTTTCTTTGGAGCCGCAGGTGCTACTTTAGGCTGATTACTTCCAATTTGTTTCGGAGTCTGACGCTGCGGTGTTTCAGGGCGCGCCGCTACTGATGTATCGGGAGTAGGTTTATTCTGTAATTTGGCAGGGCCTCCACCTTGTGCTTTTTTTGCAAGCACCATATGAATAGCATTGCTAATCTGTCCTTCAGTAAAATCTGTCTTAAGTTCGAGGAAATGTGAGAGAGCATCGGAAGTAACCCTCTTAATATAATCTAATTTCCCCGGTTCAGTTTTAGAAGATACAGCAATCTGGAGATCTTTTAAATAACCTATCCAATCCTTTGTTAGTTTTGTTTTATCAATGGCCATCGAGGTCTTCGTCTCCCTCGAATCCCGTCTTGATACGTTTTACCATTCTTGTAAAGCGATTAGGATCAGCACCGCGTATACTGGAAACAAAACGCTTCTTTAATGCCTCGGCATCTTCGGGTGAAAAGGATTCGTCAATAGATTCTAGCAAATTAATAGCAGAAACTATAATGTGCTGTGCTCTTGCCTCAATTAGCTCTTCTTTGCTTTTCTGAGGAACATAGGCACTAATTTCTTCAAGAATTGAGCGGCTTCTGCGGTTAATAGACAATTTATCGACTCCAAATGCGTTTAACTATTTATCAGCTAAACCAATATTTTATCTTTTCTTTACGAATGCCCGCAATGCTGCCGCACCTTCTAATGGGTTTACCTTTGTCTCATTTTGAGTAAATTTAGTAATCTCTCCAGATTCAGCATCTAATTTCTCCCCCGACCTAACAACACTCTTCTTTTTCAATTGTTCATATATATTCTTTGAAGTTGCTGTAATGGCATTATCAGCATCCTCTTCAAGATCGCTAATTCTTAAACTCTTATTGTTGAATGCTAGATCGACTTTGGAACCAACACCAGAACTGGAACGTGTCTTCATGAATTGGATTTGGTATCTTCCACCTTCCTTCATTGCTGCGCTTGTGAAAATACCAATAACATTATCTGCTGTGTTTACTTTTGAAATACCACCAGCAATGTGACTTGGATCAAATTCAATTTCTTCGTATGAACCACGGTTTAATTGTGAAGCAGATACTGTGATTATATCAAGTTCTACAGCCAAATTACGCAATTCTTCAGTAACATACTTGTCTTTAACGAATAGATTTTCTGCTGAAATCTTCTTACTCATCGGGGACATAAGGTCTAGGTAGTCAACTAAAATTGCATCAACTTTCTTTCCAGATTCAATCTCATATTCTTTAATAAATGCACGCAGATCATTTGTTGTGCATCCATTCGGCATCTGTTTGATGCGCAAATCTCCTTGGTGCTTTTGTTGTGTTGCGCGAACCTTCATATGCACATCGTCAATGTTACGCATAACATCGCGTGTTTCATAACCAGTAATCATTGCATCAACGCGCATTGCACATAACTGTTGACTAAGCTCAAGTGAAAGATATACAACATTCATTCCGGCTATTGCCCAATTAACTGCAAGATTCTGCAAGAACAACGACTTACCAGCACCAGATTGACCAGCAAAGATTGTAATTTCACCCTTATTTAATCCGCCAAACAATTTATCATCGACAGATTTCCATCCTGTCGAACATTGACCCTTATTTTGTCTAAGTGCTTCAAGTCTTGATTTTGGATCAGCAAAATAATCTAATCCAAGGTCCTTAACCAGTGCAATCTGCACTGCTGCCTTAATTGTGGCTTCGACCTCACCATACCTGCCTTGATCTAGCATTTCGGGCGATGCTAAAATTGCATCTCTCAATGCCTTATGCTTACAGAACTTTTCAAACTCACGCAGAAACCAGAGATCGTGCTTTGCAGACTCGAGCTCCATAATTTTGATTTCTTTTTTTGTTACGGCCTTAATTTCATCTAAAGAGGGGATAGTAGAAAAGGCAGTGCTGTAACCTTCAATGAAAGCTACTGTATCTCTATTCTGCTTATCATCAAAGTATCCCGACTTGATAATTCCCTTACAGCGAACAAAAAGATCCTTATTACTCATCATGAAACTGATGAATATATCCTCAATGTCCTTGCTATAGTCGTTAATTTCGCTGGCGTCGTCTTTGTCGCTCATTCTGTTCAATATCCCAATGTAATTTTATCTTATCCTTACCCGAGACAGCCGACGAAATTATAGAATGCGTTGTTAGCAATCTACCATACTTCTCTGCTGCTTTTGCAGCGTCTTTGATATCTATATCCCACTTCGGAAAAGACACTGCCCAATTATTTTCTATTGCTACCTGTACCAGGTCCCAACCTTTTTTATCTCTATCTGGGCAAACAATAATCTGTTTCTGCAAACGATTTATAATGTCTACCTTCGATTGGCCTATTTCACCCAATATACTTATGCCATCAGTTACCCAGGCATCTAACACGCCCTCTGTAGCAATTGCGTATTTACGCGACCATCCCTGCTGATGGTCCAGGTTATAGACAAAGTCCGGTGGGCACTGTTGATAGTATTTAGGTATAGATTTGTCAGGTACTTCGTAGTATAGCCTGGCTGTAAATCCTACGGTTTTTCCCTTGTAATAATAGGGAATGATTAATCGCTGATTCAGATTATGCTGCTTTATGGGCGACCAATAAAATTCATCTAAATTAAACAACTTTCGATTGACTGCATAATTTACTACTTTCAGAAATTCGGCGTCATCTAATCCAGCGTCTAACCACTCATTAACCGACAAAGAGTCCTGTGGTAACTCCATCGGAGCCCACTTTCTAAATAGATTCTTAAGTTTGCTCTCTTTATCTTCGGGCTTTGCATCATCACCCTCTCTTATCGACTGTATTTGATTTTTCTGTTTGAATATTTCAAACTCAATTTGCTCAATAAACTTTTCGTTTATATTGAGTTGTCCAAGAAAGAATTTAAATGATTTAGATAGTTCTTTTCCTTCTGTATAACCAGCAGAAAATCCACAGTTAAAGCAATTCATAGCGATAGACTGTGGATTAAATTGAATTCCAAAACGATTACGGGTATCTTTTCCGTGGCCCTGTGTATGGCAGAGCATACAGTGGCGCTTATGCCAGCCTTTAGGGGCCTGTTTTAATGGGCCTATGTTTTGGAGGATGGCATCTTTAAGGACATCTATGATCATTGCATAACTATAACAGATTCTCTTACGAAAATCAATTATGTTCGAAGATCCCAGACAGATAATGTTTGGTCGCCCCTAAGAAGAGCTGCGATAAATC